>Ga0207416_1001546_pt1 | contig 29778 bp, 23 predicted proteins | sample PaiPotPPM11metaG_FD_184107 | JGI IMG/M metagenome (GOLD analysis project Ga0207416, IMG submission 184107) | Iron sulfur acid spring bacterial and archeal communities from Banff, Canada, to study Microbial Dark Matter (Phase II) - Paint Pots PPM... ... | reverse complement strand
GCGGATGCCCTTGCCCTGGCGATGCAGGACGTCTATTTCCACCTGAAGCTCCTTGTTCAACATCGCGAACGAGTGTTCGCGCAGGGTCAGGTGGGTCAATTTTCAACCGGCGGGGTGGGTCAATTTTCAACCGGCGCTAACAACTCTCCGTTTCGATATGCAAGGGTTCTTCGAAAGCGCGGAATCAGGCCGCAGAACTGATTACGCCGACTTCGGATAGGGATCGCTCGATGAGGCGAAGTAAATCCTGGCACGCCCCGGAACATTTGTGGAGCACAGCGCCGACCGTTTCGTCTTAGAGAGGCTACCGATCGAAGACTTAAGCACTTCGCTGACGTCTTTCACCCGCGCATTCATAGTATTAGGCGTCCGGAACACAGGAAGACCTTAAAGCATCAGCCCGATCTCTTGGAAGATATTGTACGGAGCCATCGTGGCTGCGGGCTGACCGTGAGGAATAAGTCTTAATCGCTTCCTTCCAACGCCATTGTTAGAATATCCAGGAACATGTCGGTGTCGCCATAATAATTCGGGTACGCTTTGCGAAGATTGACCAGCTTCTCAACGGACACTAAGACGGCGTCTGATCTGGTTCTTTCAGACAATATCTCGCGCTCGACATCTAGGTAATCGCGCTCCGCCTCTTCTAAAGACCTGCCTTTATAGGCGCTTATTAGAATGCGCTTATGCTGCGGTTCGACTTTCAGCAAAAAATAACCTGGCATCGGCTCGCCTGTGATGTTACGAATCTGGTTCTTCTCAAAATCCTGCGTGATCTGTCGAAAGTCATGCAAACGATCAACGACTCGCAAATGGCTGGCGCTTTCTCGTATACGGGATTTGAGCTCGGCTCTTTTCGGCGGAGTACCCGGTACGGTAGGTTTCCGTTCGCGAAGTGCGATAAACGACGACATTAGTTTGAAAAACTCATCCCACTCGGGGGTACCCATGCTGGACTTCAGGGCCTGTGCTGTGAATATATCGACGGTTTCAACCGCCGTCGCCCACGCGTGCTGAAATCGGGACCGTATCTGGATCTCGATCAGCAGATCATCATAAACCGGATTTCGCCCCCTATACCCGTAGATGAGATGGAAGCTACGATAGCCTGAGGCCTTAGGTTCGTCAACATAGTTCTTGTGCCACAGAAGATCGTGTTTCAGCGTGGTATCATCGCGGTATTGCTCGAATGACTGCCTTGCTCTACGTTCTGAAGAAAATACGGCGCGACAACCCCCTATATCTTGAAGATTCCAAAGACGAAGATTTCGGAAACGGTTCAGCTTTGCTGCAATCGAGGAGAGGCGCTTGAGACGCTGCGATATGAGCACCTTTTGCTCTATCTTCCGACCACGAGTGCCTAGTGTTACGCGGAAAGTAAGCAGCGGAAAAGCGTGCGCCGCGCGCCAATTACTGATCACATCAAGGTCCCCATCCGTTGCCCTTCCGAGCCTGAGATGATCCCCTGCTTTTTCAACCTCTGTTCGTGGGTACTTCGGATTAGCGTACTTCATGGAGTGATGCTCGAACCTCGCAGCCTGTGATACACCTGGGAACGCTGCAGAAAGATCCCCATCCAGAGAATCAAGATGAGGGCCTCAGCTTCGAGTACATGGCTGGGCGCCTCCTAGCCGCGTCTCCGCGTTACAGTCAATCGCCCCCTTTTCGGCAGGAGACAATGCCCGACCAAATGTCGGGCGAGAGCTCGATTCCGATCCAGCCGCCACGGTTTAGTGCGCGAAGCCAGCAATCAAATCGTCGAAGCAACAATAAGCACCACCACCCCACTCCGTTCCTCATCCGCCCACACCGCTCGCGCGACAAGCGACTCGTAAGCCAAGTGAATGCCGCGCGAACGTCATTGCGAAAGCAATTGACGTGACTGCCCTGCGCCGCAAGGGCCGTATCGACCATCAGCATCGCGGCATCTTCGGTGAGCACCGGTGCATCGGCGACTGAACCGCCGTGCGCGGCGGCGCATTGCGTCTGCCATCCCGACTCAGCGATGATCTGCGCGGCGATGCGCACGCGTTTCGCCTCGTCGTGATTGCGCCGGCACGCCAAATCCATGATGCGATCGTTCACCACGGTCGGCGCAAAGAGATCGCGCATCTCGTACGGATTGGCCCGCATCTCGAGCAGCACGGCCAGATCATCCACGGTCCACGCGCTCACCTGATGCGTCTGCGGTTCGCTGTCGAACTGCTCGTCTTTGGCAAACGCCGAGCCGATGATCGTGCAGTACTGTGCGCCAAACGCCTCGCGATACTTCGGCGCGCCTCGTATAAAAATGGAGCGGCGCATCGGCGTATCCGTCCGGCGCGCTCTGTCCGCCGACGTACGTCGCGAGAGGAGGGAACGGTGCTGTGCGACTCCGTGCGTAAACGCGCGATCAGCGCCAGCGTCTGCGCCGACGGTGCAGGCTGCCTTTGGGGGAGGACGATCGCCGGCTTGCGCCCGTTGGCCACCATCCGCTCGCGCCTGCAAGGGCTGTCATGGCCGGCGGCCGCTTACGCGTCTCGGAGCTGCCCGATTCGGCCCAGCGATTCGGGTATCGCCGGCTGGAGAAGTCAATTGACGCTCCAAAGCCATAAAAGCGTTGATGACCTCGCGCGCCTCATAGACCTGCTTACGTTTCCGATCGGCGTGCAACGCTTCCAACACCCGAACATGAACGAGTGTCTCGATTGCATTCAGCGCGGCCGGCAAGCTTCGCTGTATCATCTTCGAGGCTGCTTCTGCAGTGATGATCGGTGCGCCCGGCAGCACGTCGATAAGCCGGAGAACTGCCGCATCGGCACGCACGCGCCCAATCCGGTCGCGCCATCTCTCCTGAATCCGCCGAATGCGCTTTTCGAACCGAGACGCATCTTGCGCCGCACGGCTGCATGCCGCAGCGAAGGTTCCAACCCATTGATTGACGCCGGCCATAGCTTTTGAGGAATCCGGCGGCCCAACGTAGCGCGTCGCTCCAAGGCCTTCAACGTAGTCATCGGATCTCGTTGCTAAGACTAGAGAGACTGGAAGAGAAATACGCCTCGTAAGTCCACGCCGGCGTAGCACCATATGAATGAGCGCCCTTCCTACGCGACCATTTCCGTCGGTAAACGGATGGATCGTTTCGAATTGCGCGTGAGCGATCGCGGCCTGGGCGACGGGCGAAAGGGAATCATCATTCGCAAAATCGCAGAGGTCAAGCATGAGGTGCTCAACGAGCTCGGGCGGCGGCGGCACGAACTTCGCGCTGCACGGATTATACGAGCTGCCCCCAATCCAATTTTGGGCGGTCCTGACGTGTCCGGGCGCTTGTTGACCACGCGTCGCGGAAAACAGACGCCGATGTACTTTCAGCAACAACGCCACAGTGATCTTGCGCTCGCGATCAACGGCGGCCAGTGAATACGTCATCGCGTCAATGTTGCCTAGGACCTCCGCCGCTGTTACGTCCATTTCTTCGCCGCCGGACGCTCTTGCCGCATCGGCGCGCAGTAGACGCCGCGCTCCAATCTCGAGACCTTCAATGTGTGACGAGGCAACCGACTCCGCCCGTAACAAGAGCCGGGCCAAAGCTTCCGTGTCGGCGAGCGCCGCTGACTCGTGGTCAAGATCGAGGATCGATCGCTCGGCGTCCGCAATGTCGGCGGCCTCCCGACCGCCAAAGACAAATTCTCTCGGCATGAGGGGGTCCGGAATGTATACGTCGTACCGACAGCCACGCCGATCGCGCCGGGGAAGTCCTATCGCGTCCTCTTTTGGCTGCCAATATCTTTTTTCCAGGGTTGCCACAATTTAAGGTTACCAAATAACCTTAAATTATTCAATGGCTTACTAAAGGCTCTCGGCGCCGGCAGCGATTACCACCGCTCCACTCCGTCCCTGATCCGCCCACACCGCCCGCGCCACCAGCGGCCGACGTAAGCGTACTAAAGGCTATATGCGATCGCCGGCGCAGCGTCGAACCCTTAGGCGCGCGAAAGTTCACGTACCTCAATGGCGATGCTGCCGTTCTTGCTGTGCTTTTGCCTAATTTCAACATCGACGCCGAGTATAGCCAAAATATTCAATAAACGATCGGTGGAAAATCGTGCACCTCGCCCGTGCTGCAGCCTGGAGATATCAGCTTGGTTTAAGCCTATTACGTCTGCCGCATCCTTCTGGGACAACCTCCTCGTCTTAATAACGGCATTTATGACGTTCATGAGTCGCGCCTTGCGCAGCCGATCCTGCGCGTTCGGCAACCCCAGTTGCTCGAAGACATTTCCGGTCCCAATTTCAATCTCTATACTTTTGCCCTTGCTGCGCATTGTGTTTCCGTGCTTCTTTTAATCGCTGTCGAATGAGGTCAAGATCTCGCTTCGGTGTCTCGACGCCTTTCTTGGACCTCTTTTGAAAAGCGTGGAGAACGTATACCATGTGGCCCAGCTCGACGATGTACATTGCGCGAAAAGTGCTTCGGCCCGGTGCATCGTTCGCGCAAATCTCAATGACGTCGCGAAGGTCGGCCTTCATTCGGACCTCTTCCGGCATCGCCCTAAGATCTCTCTTCGATGACCCCAACCACACGATGGGCTTTTGGTGACCGCTCGCCACGGCTTATGGCAATTTTGCCATACTGGCGGGCGCAAATCCTGCACCCGTTACAGCAATTGCCACATGTCCCTCATCCGCCCACACCGCCCGCGCCACCAGCGGACTCGTAAGCCAACTGAACGCCGCGCGAACGTCATCGCGAGAGCAATTGACGTGACAACCCTGCGCCGCTAGCGCCGTGTCGACCATCAGCATCGCGGCATCCTCAGTGAGCAGCGGTGCATTGGCTGGTGAACCGCCGTGTGCGGCGGCGCACTGCGTCTGCCATCCCGACTCGGCGATGATCTGCGCGGTGATGTGCACGCGTTTGGCTTCGCCGTGACCGCGCCGCCACGCCACGTCCATGATGCGATCGCTCACCACGCCCGGCGCAAACAGGTCGCGCATCTCGTACGGATTGGCGTGCATCTGCAGCAGCGCCGCCAGATCATCGACCGTCCACGCGCTCACCTGATGCGTCTGCAGTTCGCTGTCGAACTCTTCGTCTTTGGCAAACGCCGGCCCGATGATCGTGCAGTACTGCGCGCCAAACGCCTCGCGATACTTCGCCGCCTCGTACACGTGCGGGCGGATCACGTCCACCTTTGCGGTCTTGCACTCGAGCATCGTGCGATAGCCCAGCACGCCCAGCGGCGCATCAGCATACCCGTCCGGCGCGCTCTATCCGCCGACGTGCGTCGCCAGAAAACCCAGCGCGTCAAACGCATCGCAGACCGCGGTTTCAAACTTTTCGGGAACGGTGCTGTGCGACTCCATGCCTAAACGCGCAATCAGCGCCAGCGTCTGCGCCGACGGTGCAGGGCCCGCCGCAGGCGGCAACCCCGGCCAGCCATCGGGCGGCTCATTGATGCGGTACATCCGATGCAAGCCCTCGACGATCGCCGGCTTGCGCCCGTTGGACACCATCCGCTCGATGTAGCGTTTGAGTTCGTTGTCGATCACGTGCGCGGAACACTTGTGCGGGAAGAGTTTGGCCTTGATCGCCGCGGCGTGCAACTGATCCGGATCGCGCGGCACGCCATCGGAGAGAACTGCAATCGCAGCGCGAATGACCCATCCGCGCGACTGCTCGCCCGTTTGCGGCATCCTCAGCGCCGCGGCGTCATGCCCGCGAGCGTCATGGTGATGTATAGAACCACGACGCGGCTCTGTCGATTTTGGAAGGCGTGTGTCACCCTGAGCAGCGCCATCGGCGCGTAGTCGAAAAGCGCGCCGTACGACTACGGCGTCTTCGAGGGGCAGCCGAAGCGCCCTGATCGTCGCCAGCTCATCGCCAAAGATCTCTCCTTCATCGCGCAGCCGCGCCGGCAACGCTTCGACCGAAATTCCCGCATCCAAATCGACGTTGCCGAGCTCCGGCCACCGCAGCGGCGCCGCCACGCAGCCGTTTCGCACGCGCAGTGTATACGGAAGCGCACTGCACCGCCCGACCGCATTGGTCGAGACGTGCACGTGCACGCAGCCGTCCTTGTGCGTGTTGAGTTTGGTCGAAAGCAAATCGGGATGCAGCTCGGCCGCGTGCTGCGCGATCGCGTGCGCCCACGCCATCACGCGCGGATACTCCGGCGCGTCCTGGAGCGGCACCCACAGCGCCAGGTTGCCGATGCCGTCGCAGACCAAAATCGCTTCGCGCCCTTCTTCCGCCAGCACCGAGCGCATCGCGATCGCCCCCTCTTTCAAAGGCTCCTGCGCAAGCCCGGGCCGCTCCAACAGAATGCGCGCAAAACGCGCATGCAACTGATCGTCGGGAAGCGGCGACCACGAAAAGAACTCGCGCGCGCCCGCGGCGCTCACGAGATGCAAAAGATGCTCGGCGCTAAGCTTCGAGTAGTGCCCGAAACAGCGACCGTGCCACTGCGGCGGATGCTCCGTGCCCTGCGGAAAGGCGGTCCATACGATCGCGATATGCCCGAACAACCGCTCCATAAGGGGCGCCACCAGTTGGTAATGTTCTTGAATCGCGCCGTCGTCCAGCGGCTGGCGAACGGTACTAAGGAGAGCCGTCATGGTGATGCATCGAACCATGACGCGTTAGAACCTGCGGCAGAACGGAAAGCCATGCTTGCCACCTCCAGGCAGAGCAGTGCCCTCGCGTGTCATGGTGAGGTCATCGAACCATGCAGCGATGTGCGCCGGTGTCGCTAGCGGCGTCATGGTGATGCATAGAAGCATGACGTAACGGCAAGCAAAAACGCTCCGTTTAAAGAGCGCTTTGCCGGGGCGTAGTGCCGAATCGACACCCGCGCTTCCACCACTTGGTTATACGTCCAAGAACGTCCTCTGAACCTTACGCTCCGCTGAGGGTCCGTCCTCTATCCGGTCTCAAGATCCTTGAACTGCCGTATTTCGTAGCTACCTTCAGGAAACTCGGCTGAACGTAAATCTTTCCGACGACCTGGTGAAGTTTGTTGGCGAACAGACGACGCATGGGGGGTACACCAACCAGAGTGAGGTTGTTCGCGAGGGCCTTAGGCTGTTGCGTTCGCGTTTGAAGAAGCAGCAAGCGTTGATGCGCGCGCTAGAGGCTGGCCACGCCAAAGGAGGCCGGCAGAGTAAAAGTCCTTTCGCGGACGACCTGCTGCGAAAAACTGCTGCGCGGGGTGCCAAGAAGGCTTCGAAGATTAAGCATCTCAGCGTGCGCGGTCTTCCTTCATTGCGATTCACCTAACCCCGGCTGCTGGTAAACGCCTAACACATTGCCGGCGGGATCGCTAAACCACGCCCAGATCTCGTCCGAAGACGGATCGATGGCACGAACGATGCCACCACCCGCTGCGACGATACTCTCAACGGCAGCAGCGGCGTCCGCAACCATAATGTACACGGCCAATCCAGGTTCCACAGAAGGCGCGCGACCGGTGATCCAAGTCCCGCTCACCTCGTTTACCGTGTCGTCAAACGCAAGCGCGCCGTCACCGCGGCGACGCGTCTGCCACCCGAAGGCGCGTTCGTAGAACTGGGCCGATCGCTCGACGTCCACGGCTGGAATCTCGATGTAGCAAATCTTGCCGCTCGCCAGATGCGGCGACTGGTCCTTCTCATTCATACGCACTCTCCAAAATCAAACCTCATCGACATCGACCTCGGCGTGACCTGTCGATTCAACGAGATCGATCTCCTCGACTTCGAGGTCCAGCAGCCGTTGAATGCGCCGCATCACCGTGTTGTCCACCTTCCCCTTGTTGCGCAATTCGATCAAGGCATTGCGCTGAACGTCGAGCAGTTCGCGCAACACGTGGCGGTACAGATCCGCCTCGTTCGAGGTGCGCGCATCGCCGGGAGCGTACGCGAACTCATTCCAGCGCGCTGCGAAGCGCTCCCGCAGCGACTTGAGCGCGCCCGGCGAAATGGTTTCTCGCTTTGCCAGTACGTCCAAGTGCTTCAAAGCCGCTTTAGCCGTCTGCGCGAACGCGACGCGTTCCTCGCGCGCGTCGGTGCCGTCGTCGCGCACATTCAGCCACCGCAGCAGCAACGGAATCGTTCCGCCTTGGCCGACGAGCGTCGCTAGCAAAACGCAGAACGTCAGGAAGATAATCAGGTTGCGTTGCGGGAAGGGACCGGCCGCGGTTTCAAGCGGGATCGCTAATGCAGCCGCGAGTGAAACGCCGCCGCGCATCCCGCTCCAGGCAAGCACCGCGACGTGCGACCAATCCGCTTTACCCGCGGAATGTTCGGGTTCATTCGTTTGCGGCAAAAGTCCCTGCGCGAACACCCACGCCAGCCGCACAACGATAACCGTTGCCGAAATAGCCAAACCGTAGAACGCCAGTCGCAGCGGCGGCACGGTATGCAACGCAGAAAGAATGTGGTGGAACTGCATGCCGACCGCCACGAAAATGAACGCGTTCAGCATGAAGACGATCGTGACCCAGAAGCCGGTGCCGCGCTCGCGCGCCCGCGGCGTGAGGACTCGCGGCGTGAAAGCAATGGTCGTGAAGCCCGCGGCGATGACGGCCAGCACGGCCGAGTATCCAAAGTGCCACGCCGGCAGGTATGCAATGAAGGGCGTCATCAACGAGATGACGGCCTGCAACGAGTCTTCCTTGATAAAGTGCCACGCAGCGACGGCGACAAGGCCGGTAGCGACTCCGATCGCAATTGCCGCCACGACGGAGATCGCGAGATTCGCTACGGCATGCGGCAACGAAAACGAGCCGGTAGCGATCGCCGTTACCCCGATTCCGTAGAGCACCAGCGACGTCGCGTCGTTCACGAGACTCTCGCCTTCTACCGTCGCGACGACATGGCGCGGAATCCGGACCCGTTCAATAATCGGCCCGAACGCGACCTCATCGGTTGATGAAACGATCGCGCCCAACACGAGTGCCGTTCCCCACGCCATCGTCGGAATGAGCGCGTGCGCGACGGCGCTTACCGCGAGCATCGTCACGACCACCAAACCGAACGCCAGTTGGAACATCCAGAACAACCCGGACGCGGAGAAAAACTCGCTCGTCGGCGCCGTGACGCTCTCCCAATACAACAGCGCCGGCAAAAAGATCAGCAGCAGAACGTTGGGGGACAGTAAGAGCGGCGGGAGCTGCGGGATGTATCCGAGCGCAATGCCGCCGAGCACGAGCAGGATCGGATACGCGATGCCGACGCGATTCGCAAGCGAAACCAATACCAGGATTGCGCCGAAGACGACCGTCAAGTCGATGGCAAGGCCGGCAGGCATCGTCAGGCCGCCACGTGGTCAGCGCGATTTACGCCGTCGAGGCGTCGTGGGCGACCATAACAGGTCGACAGAATCCGCCGCTTTGCGAAGCGATGCATCGAGCGTCGCCAACGGTAATTTTGCCTGGAATGCGACGGCCAGATAAGCGGCGTCGTAGCAGCTCAGGCGATGCCGGCGCGCGAGCGTGAGCATCATCTGCGGGTCGGCTGCCTCAATCTCCATGGGCAGCTGCAGCAGCTCCCACAGCGACGCAGATGCGGAAGCGGCGTCGATGCGGCGATGACGCTCGGCGGAAAGAAGCACTTGCGCGACCTCGCTGTAGAAGTTTCCGGGGACGGTGGCTCCCTCTCTAACGACATACTCGAGCGCGGCCTCAGCGTAGTCCGATCGTTCGTCCGACAACACCCATGACAGCGCCAGCGAGGCGTCGACGAGGATTGTCAGCGCCGCCCTTCGTTCATCAGCTCTTTGATGTTGAGTCCACGCAACCCAAGCCGCTTGCGTAGCGCCCGTATCCTTTGTAAGGTCTCCTGAGCCTTGCGCTCGCGATCCTCGGAAACCGGACCAATCTCGGCAACGGGCTGACCATTTTTCGTTACGATCGTCCTTTTGCCGGCAGCCGCATCGTTTACGAGCGCCGAAAAATGCGTCTTGGCCTCGAAAACTCCCATGCGTTTCACATAGCTAGTTTAGCAGACTAGTCAAGGATGAGCTCCGGCCGAAGCGGGAGGCAGCCTCCACTACGCGAAACACGCGGAGCGAAACGCGGAAAGGTGTATTGCTGTCGCTCGATCCACGCGCGGATTTCGCAACGCCCGCTCGCCATCCGGAAGCCGATCGGATCGTCGTCGCGTGGCCGGATGAGGTGCTGCCGCAGCTGCTTTCCCCCGAAGGCGCGTTGTCGTGGCGATAGGCTCCGTGGTGAGGCATCGAACCATCATCGAATTCATGGCAACGCGGCTTTATGAACCATGATAAGACAATGATCGGGAGCCGTTTTCCTTATCGCACTTAGCCGCGAAAATAAAGTCCGCCTCATTCAAGCCGTCGATCTTGTGCGTCCAGATCTCAAGCGTCACTTTTCCCCAAGCCAGCGCAATGTCTGGATGATGAAAGATCGATTCCGCGAGCTCACCGACCTTAACCGTAAAATCCAGCGCTTCACGAAAGTTCTTGAACCGGTAGGTTTTTCGCAAGTGATGGTTATCGACGACTTCCCAGTCGTTATCAAGTTGCTCTAACAAAGGCGCAAGCTCATCAGGGCTTAGCGGCGGCACGCCACCGCGGCACGGAACGCAAACTCTCTCGGCAAGTTCACTCATATCGCCGACAAGTTCTAAGCCGGAAGCCTCCGCTCCAGATCTTCGACTCGCGTCTCTAGGCGGCCGAGGCGCCGGTCGATATGCTCAAGCCTGAAATCTACGGCATCGAAGCGGCGGTCGTGCTCGTCGAGCCGCCCTTCGATTGCGTTGAACCGCTGGTCGACCAAATCGAACCGATGCCCTACCGCGTCGCGAAAGTCGAGCAGCGCTTCTAGAATCGTTCCATTCGTTGGCTCGGGCGCCATAGGAAGATCCATGGCATACGAAGCTTGCCAAACGGTTTCCTGGCCGTTGCGGCCTAGCGCCGGCCGCTCCGAATACTGTATCCTTAAGCGACGTGGCAGTCACTTACGACATCGTTGTCGTCGGGGGAAGCGTCGGCGGATGCGCGGCAGCGCTGGCTGCTTCATCCGGCGGCGCTTCAGTTTGTTTGCTCGAGGCTAGCAGCTGGCTCGGCGGTCAATACTCCGCGCAAGGCGTCACCAAACCCGACGAAACCCAGTACACGCCTACCGTCGGCAGCACCGCGACCTATCGCGCCTTCCAACATGCGGTGCGCGCGTTCTACCGGAGCAATTATTTGCTTTCCGCCTCAGGCGCAAATCAGCCGTCGTTCGATCCTGGCGGCGACTATCCGGGATTTTCAACCGAGCCTAAAGTAGCGCATCAGATCCTGCTGCAAGAGCTGCAAGCGCGTCCAAACTGCCACGTTCGGCTAAACTTTAGAGTGGCCGAGGCAAACGTCACCGGCGATACGATCCAAAACGTCGTCGCTTTCGATCAATACAACAACCAAGCGACGTTCTATGCGACGTACTTTATCGACGCAACAGAACTGGGCGATCTGTTGCCGCTCGCAGGCGTAGAGTACACGCTCGGCGCCGAAGCGCGGAGCGACACGTAGGAGCCAAACGCTCCCGATGTTGCGCACGCCGCTTGGATTCAGCCCATAACGATGGTCGTTGCGCTCGAACGCCGCCCCGAAGGCGAGGATCATACGATCGCAAGGCCCGCGAACTACGACGGGCTCAAAGCGCAGCAGAACTATACCGTCATCGACGGTTACATCAGCAAAGTATTTCAATCAGGCAAAGATCTGTGGGGATACCGCCGCTACATCCGCGCCTCCAACTTCGACGATCCCGCCTTCCCGTGCGATCTGAGCATGCTCAACATGGGCGCCAACGACTATCAAGGGGCGACGATTCCCACGGGCGATCCGCAAAAGGATGCCGACATCATCGCCGGCGCGCGACAAGCCTCCCTCGGATACGTGTATTGGCTGCAAACCGAAGTGCCGCGCGACGATGGCAGCGGACACGGGTATCCCAACCTGAAAGTGCGCTCGGATCAGTTCGGCACCCCGGACGGCACTTCAGCGCAGCCTTACGTTCGCGAAGCGCGCCGCATCAAAGCGCAGTACACGGTCGTGCAGCAAGATCTCGATCAAGCGTTTAACGCCGGCCCGCGCGCGAGCCATTACCGGGATTCTTGCGGCATCGGGAATTACGGCGCAATGGATATCCACGGCCTGGCCGCTGTCGGCATGCCCCAGCAGTGGGTCCCGATCAAACCGTTCGAGATTCCGATGCGCGCGCTGGTTCCGGTGCGAGTGAAAAACCTAATTGCCGGATGCAAGAACATCGGCACGACGCATATCACGAACGGCGCATATCGTCTGCATCCCATTGAGTGGAATATCGGCGAAGCAGCGGGCGCGCTTGCTGCTTACGCGCTCGGATTCAATGTGGAACCCTCCAGCGTGAATGCCGATGATGCGAAGCTGCGCACGTATCAAAGGCAATTGCTGGCGCGTGGCATTCCGCTTTATTGGTGGACGGACGTGCATTATGGCGATCCTTGGTTCGACGCCGTGCATCTGCTTGGAATCGCGGGCGTGATGAGCGGCGAGTCCGACTCAATGAACTTTCAGCCGAACGATGTATTCGGCGACGATGCAAAAGCTGCCGTCGATGCTAACTTGGGCCAAAATCTGAATTGGCCGAGCACCGCGATGACTCGAGCGCAAGCCGCCCAATGGATTGTTTCCCAGCTGGGGTGGTGACCGAACGCCGCGGTGTGTCGCCGTCGTGGTGATGGATAGAACCATGCGGCCATGAACGTTCGTTCGGAAAAAGGCCTCACCGAAGACCTCATCCGTCAACTGCAAGCCGGCGCCACCGAACCAAAGCGCGAGGCAGCGGCGCCAATACCAACTCGAGCAAAACGAATCGCCGTCTTCGCAATTCACGGGATCAGCCCGATTCAGCGATACGCATTTCAGGATCAGGTCGCTTCGGCGATTCAAAGCTATCTCAATGCCCAAGAACAGCTCGCCGGGTCGCTGTTATCGTGGCGCCCTGTTGTGCACTGGCCTACCGTCGGGCAGTCCGGTGCAGACGTGCTGCGGCCTTCGGCGCTAAGAATTTGCCGCAGCGACGACGATGCGGAGAATCCGCGCAACGCGACATATGACGTTTACGAAGGCTACTGGAGCCCGCTCAGCAAGGGAAAGACGAACATCGCATCAGCCGTGAGATGGTTGCTAAACTCGACGTTTCTCGCCACGAGCTCCACGGCTAACCTCCCGTGTACCCGCAAAAAGCTGCTCTCCGATCTCGTTTACATCACTGCATTGCTGGCCGGTGCCGTACTGGCGCTGGCTCTGGCGATCGCGTGCGCGCTGTGGGCATGGTTCATGCTGACCCAAATGCTTCCCACCCCGCCCCGTGTCTCGATGTGGGAGGCCTTGGGAAACCCTCTGAGCGCGGCGCTGAAACTGCCGATGATCGTTTACCTGGAGCTTGCGATCGATCTCCTCGCATCGTACATCTTGGCGCAGATCGTGGTTGCGGCCCGAGTTGGTTTAACGCGACATGCGCGGACGCGCGAGCTGCATTCCGACGCAAAGGCGACCGGTCGATTCGCAGCGCAGACGGTGAGCGCCCGCGCATTTCACGTCTGGAGCTTAAGGGTGCTCGGCGTTCTTTTCATCGTCCTCGTCGCGCTCGCCATCGCGATCGCATATAAGGATGGGCACTTCGCGGATGTCTCCGGCGCTGCATTCGCGGGGTACGCCGCCGTCCTCACGCTGGGCGTCGGGTTTCTCCAAATCTCTCGATCCGCTGCCGACTTTGCGCTCGAAAACATCCTTGGGGATATTGAAATCTACACCACGCACGACAACAACTCGACGTTCTACTCCATCCGGCATTTTCGGCCACAGCCTGGGGTCGACAGTCGCGATGGACACGTTGATCTCGCTCCGCCAAATGGTGCAAGAAGGTTCGCTGATTGCCGAACAATGGAAGCGCATCCGTTCACTCACGACGTTCGGCACGGCTCTCGAAAAGACGCGCTTCTTCTTCGATGTGCGGCAGCCGACGATCAACGCGGCGCAAGATCAGTGGCAAAACGACGTGTACGGGCGGTTCTTCACACAGGATCCGTCGACGCTCCAGCGCGCGGACAACGCCTCAGGGATCTATTGGTCGAACCTTTGGTACTTTCGCGATATCGTCGCCAACGAGATCGTTTCGTACGAAGCAGACGTGCAAGCCGGCAGCGCCTCCTTCGCGTGGTCGCCATCCCAGCCGCCTCGGCTCATTTGTGCGAATTCCGAGCTCCCGCACAAGCGCGGGCGCTTCGCATGGGTGCACAGCGATTACTTATCGGATCCGCTCTTTTGGCAGGGCGTCGGTCCGGTGATTACTGCGAACGCCGCGATCAATTAGTCGCGTTTGTCATGGTGATGCGACCTGTGGTGATGTATAGAACCATGACGACGACATCGAACCATAACACGCCGGGAACTGGTCGTGCACGAGCCAATTGGAAAAGAGATCCACAAGCATACGGTTGCGTACAGCAGGGGAAACGCACTGGTTGCGCGGCAGCGCCGACATGCCGGCGATGATGGGTGAGCCGGCTCATACGGAAAGCGCCTTCATGGGCTACGACAGCACACGGCACGAGTGGATCTACATGATGACCGCCTCGGACGGCAGCTACTTCATGGGGAGTTCAAATCGTATGACGCTTGATGCAAAGTGGACCCAAAGCGGAAAACCGATGTCCGCACACGACGTGTGCATGAAACAGTAGACTTCTAAGCGGGAAGCCGCCGCTCTAAGACTTCGACGCGCGTTTCTATCCGCCCGAGGCGGCGCTCAATGTGGTCAAGCCGAAAATCATGCCCGTCCAGCCGCTTGTCGATACCATCGAACCGTCGATCTACTCCATCGAAGCGCCGCTCCATCGCTTCGAACTGGGCGCCTACCGCGTCCCGAAAATCGAGAAGCGCTTCAAGGATGTGGCCATTGGTCGGTTCCGGCGGCATGCGGCGATCGTAACGGTACCACGTTGCCGGGGCGTTTCCTCGACTGAGCCGGCCGAACGGATCATCCGTTCAGCGGATGGCCCCTCGCTTACAACGAACCGGGTGTCGTGCTAACAATCGGCGTTCTTGCCCTCACGCTCCCCACGCAAGCTGCTCGTCGCCGCCAAACCGCAACCGCTACCGTGGGCGAATACTCGTTTCTTACGTGATGCACTGATGCTCCGAAGCGTGTGGTTCATAGCGCTCGCTCTAGCAGTTTCCGCAGGCGACGGATACGCGAACGCACACCATATGGCGTGGGGAGATTGGCTGGCGACCGCACTTTTTGCCGGCTACGCCATTTACTGCGCATGGAACTTCATGAGCTGCCGCGAGGTCCACTGCGCCATCACGGCGCCCGGATTCTTGGCCGCCACGGTTCTCATGCTGCTCCGCATCGCGGGGATTGCGCACTACGAATACGGTCTACCTTGGCTCGTATTCGTGGCCAGTGCGTGCGCGGGATATTGCGTTCAATGGGTCTACAGGTCTCGCACCGGCAGCATCTTCCTCAAAAGATCATCGTGATGCACGCCATGCCGATTGCACGAGTGGTAATGAACGCAGCCGGCTGTCATGGTGAGGTTATCGAATCCATGGCAGCGGATCGTGATGGTTCGTCATGGTGATGAATAGAACCATGACCGCGCCCTTCACCCGTCGCCCTGCAGCGTGACCTCCAGCAGGCGATACCCGCCCGCTTCAATGTACAGCGCAATACCGCGCAGCGCGAATCCCGTCAAAACGCGATCCTCGTCCCACTCGCGCCGCTCGCTGTTGTAAATGCGCACATTGTAGCGTTTGGTTGAATCGATGCAGTGCTCGAGATTGACCGGCGCGGCCAGTGAACTCGGCGTGGTGTTTCCCAGGAGAATCGCGGCTCGGTCGTGCGCGCCCAACGCTAAGGCAACCGCGCCGGGCGTGAAAACGTGCACGTCGTCCGTGATGTCGCTCTCGAACAGTTCGACGTCGCCCGAGCTCTGCACCGGGCGCGTCGAGTAGATCCGCAGGCGCGTATCCGCGTCGCGCACGGCGAAGTACGAAAGCGTGTCGCCATGATAGGCAAGGTTGCGCAGCCCGACCCAATTCCAACTTGCGGGAATGAGCGGGTTAATCTGCGGCTCCCCCGGCGCGAGCATCATACCGCAAACGCCCTCGACCACAGCCCAGAGAAAGCGCGGCGGCTCCCACGGTGAAAGCCGCATGCCCTTATTGACCAAGCTCTCGCCGTCGAACCATTCGCTGAACTGCCCCGGCACGGTGTTGTTGTTCTTTGGATTCGCTGCATAGTGCTCGAACGACGATCGCAGCGCGTGCACCATGAATTCCGGATGGTAGCGCGCCGTCGCAAATGCGTACCACCACGTCAATCCCGGCCAAACCCCGCCCAGCAATCCCGCGTAGCCGGACGGCTCAAAGAGCGGGTCGTTGCGTGAAGCCGTGCGGATGCCCGCCGGCGTGAAAAAGTCGGGAGCGTTCAGCCGCGAAATGATTCGATAGCCCGTTTCGTCATCGCAGGCGCGAAACATGACAGGAAAGACTTCATCGCCGGTGACGTCGGTATGCACGTTTCCGTCGATGTCGATGTTCATGTAGTACAGTCCGGTGTCCGGGTTGATCAGGTGCACGTCCATTGCCGCGCGAACCTGTTGTGAGGCCGCGAAAAAACTTCGCGAGTCCTCGAGCGGCCTGCCGATATTCTCCGCCAGGTGGCCTGCGGCGCGCAAAGCGGCGACGCACTCGGCGTTGATCTCCGTCACCGCACCGTTGATGCTGTAGAGCGGGATGATGTTGCGCCAGCTGGCGATCGCCCACACGTTGCCGCGCGGGTCGTTGGCGCTGCAGAAGACCAGCCCACGATCGTCGATCTGCGAAATGATGTATCGCGCCGCCGCCGCTACCGAGGGATAGACGTCCGTCAGCCACTCCTTGTCGCCCGTCGAGCGGTAGTGGTGATTCACTGCCAAGATGTAGAGCGGCGTGTCGTCGTTGATGTTCAGGCCGTCGTCTTCAATTCGACCCGTCACTGCGTCGTAGAACTCGGGCAGTTTTCCATCCTCGTACTGACGCGCCCGCACGTTGTCCAGGATGGCGCGTGAAAACGACGGCATGAAATGGTCGCTGCCGTAAGAAAACCACGCGGCGTCGCGCACGACGATATTTGCGTAGTTTCCGGGATCGTTCGTAAAACCCAGGCCTTGCGGATACCGAGACATGACCCGCCGCATGTTGACCTTGCTCCAGAGCGCACCCTCATTGATCACCGGATCCGGCGTCAGCACTTCACTGCGGAAGAGCACCTCTTCCAAATGAGCGATTGTTTCAGGCAACGCAGTTTCGCGCGCCGGAGACTCGATGTAGCTGCGAATCGCTTCCTCTTCTCCGGACGCATACACGCCGGCACGCACGGTGAACGACCGCCTCTCTCCAGGCTTCAGGGTGAGATCGAGTTGGAGCTGGCCGAGAATATCGCCCGTTGCCTCGGTCGAATCGTCGAGCGCATGCACGTGTGACGGATCGTATGCACTGCCGAAATCGAAGTTCGTTTCGTACCGACTGGGAGTTTCGGAGAGCCCGACGATTCGAACGACGTTCGAAGCCGAAGCGTTGAAGGCGACCAGCGCGTTGAGCGAAGCATCGAAACGCGCTTGAATGTCGGGCGGCATACTGCCTCGCAAGCGCGCGGAAGCGACGACTCGCAGTTGCGTCGCAACGGATCCGGCGTTGTGCAAATCGACGCCGACGTATGCGAGAGGCGGATCGGCCGAGCTGCCTTCACCGAGCGGGACGAATGTCGTCTCCGTGATTTCGATCCGCCCGCCAAGCGTAAAGCTCAAACACTGGTATGCAGGGTGAATCGTAAAATCGCGTCGCAGCTGATCCGGCACGATGCCGACATACGCTTCGGTGCTCACCTGCTCGGCATGGGCCGCGAAAAGCGGAACGCCGTGCGCGCCGTACCGAAGGGCGATCGCTCCAATTACGCTTTGCGCTACGTCGTTTGAAAAGACACGCTCGATTGCTCCGGTGCTCTTCGTGTTGATCCAGATGGCGCTATTGCCGAGGCTTGCGCCCATCCCGAGCTGGCTCTCCGAAAGCCGGTAGGCGGGGAGCTCGCGACGCGGTGAGTGTGGCCGGGTCTTACTCATAGCAAAGCCTGCTTTAGCACAGGGGCCAAGCAATCACTTCCGCTAAAGCGGGAAAGAAGGAAGCATGCGACTGCAACGGCCCGGACGGTGGATGGCCACAGCCGCCGTGGTGCTATGCGTCGCGGCATTGCTGGCGGTCTTCCGCGACGCGGCCGCTCGCGTAGGCGTCGCATGGGCGGCAAGCCTGACAACGCACACCCGCATTTCGTTCGGCCGCATCGCCCTACACGCTACCGATGCAACAGTCGCCGACGTTTCGGTCCGGTCCCGGGCCGGTGAACCAATCGCCTACATTCCGCGCATCGACCTGCAGTACGACGCCCGCGACCTTCTGCCGGGCTCTCAGCATCGGTACGGTCTTCATGCGGTGCTGGTCGAGCATCCCCAGATCACGGTCATTCGCCACCCCGACGGAACCTACAACATTCCATTTCCCGCAAAGCCTAGCGCGATCGCGCGAGAAGCGTCGCCTCTGAAGCTCTACGCGAAGGTTGCCGGCGGAACGCTTACGGTGATCGATCAGAGCCGCGTCAATCCCGTCGCGAAGCATTTATACATCGACGATGTGAACATTGCCGCGAATCTCGATACTTCGGCGCACTCCCGTTACCGCGCGGCGATGAACTACCGTGAAGCCAACCGGCGGTATCCGATCGCCGGAAACGGCGATATGGATCCGAACGGCGGCATGAATCTCCATCACTGGACCGCGGCGTACGTGCCATTGCCGCGCTTGATTGACTTCGCCATCAACAATCCGGCGCTGCGCATGACGCGTGGCGAACTGCAGAACGTCGACCTGCGCTTCTACGGCATCGGACCGCCGGGCAGCGCCCTTCACAACCATCTCGCGGCTAGCGCCTACATGAACGGCGTCGTCGCGACGATGGCCGGCGTTAGGAAACCGGTTGAGAACGGACACGGTCCGCTCGATCTCTTCGAGGACGGCCTAACGACGCAAAGGCTCGACGCGACAATCGCCGGCATCCCCGTACGAGCGCACGGCGGGATCTTCCATTTGGACGCGCCCCAGTTCCATCTAGCGATGAACGGCCACGGCGATGCTGCGCAACTCAAGACGATCGCTGCAGCTGCCACCGCGCTTCCCATACGCGGCCCTCTCGACTTCGCGCTGCTCGTGGAAGGATCGCTCAAGGCGCCGATGACGCTGATCGCCGCACGCTCACCGGCACTCGCTTACAAGACCATTCCGCTCACCGATCCTCGAGCGCTCGTGGCCTTTGACGGTAAGGAAGCCGACGTTCTGGACGTCCACACGCGCTACGGCGCCTTCGGTGTCAATGCGCGCGGGCGGATCGCGCTGCAGCGTTCGCCCAACGCGATCGAGATGCTGGCGCAAGTCAACGGGCCGAGCGACGTCCTGCCGTACGCACCGGCGGCGATCGATCCGATGCCGCTGCACGGCGCATTACTGGCGACCGCGCCGGATTTCAAGCACATCGAAACGCACGGATTGCTGGCGGGATCGAACGATTCGCAGCGTCTTACCGCGATCTTCAACGTTACAGCAAATGGTGTTGGAACGATCGGCCCGTTCGCAATCGAAGAACCGAACAGCTCGCTTCTGGCGCAGCTGGCGATCGACCGGCCGCACAATCACATCACCGCCCTGGTCGATGCACGCAACTTTACCGTTCGTCCGGCGCCCGCACTCGCATTGCCTGGCCTGAACGCAAGCGCGCTCCCACCACTCTCGGCGACGCTCAACGGAACGCTCTACGCGGATCGATCGGGGAGCCAACTCGGGATGCTCGGCGCGCTTGACGTTCGTAACGGGCGCTACGGAGCAATTGCGATCGACTCAGCGCATGCGCGCTTCGGCGGCAGCTTCGGAAACGTGGCGGTTTCCGATGTGAGTGCGCGCGGACCGTTTGGAACGCTGACCGCAACGGGTTCGATCTCCGACGCAAACCATGCCGCACTCGAAGGGCATTACAATGGGTCGCTTTCGGCGCTTTCCTCCATCGCCGGCAATCTGCCGGCGCAGGGCAGCGTGAATGCGCCGATCGCGCTCGTTTACGACAATGGGCATGCTATCGCGCAAGTGCAAGACGCGCGCTTCTCCGGCGCAGCGGTGCGCGGCGTTGCGCTCAACGGTTTAAGCGCGACCGTCGGCACGCACGGAAAGAACATCGACGTTTATGCGGCGCATGCAACCCTGGCGCAAACGGCTGAGGCGGTCGCTGCGGGCAGCATGGGCAGCAACGGCGGCCGGGTAGCGCTGTCCGTTTCACATCTGGACGTGCGAGCGTTGCGCGGCGCCGGGATACCGCTGCAAGCGGGATCGGCGGATGTCGCTGCAACGGCCAGCGGATCGCTTCGCGCGCCGCAACTCGCCGGCGCCGCCGTTTTGCAGAACGGGATTTACCAACGCTATCCGCTCTCCGCCAACGCAGCGTTTGCTTACGGTAATGATGTTCTGAACTTGCGCGATGCGACTGTCGCGCTTGGACCGGCGTTCGTGGCGCTTGATGGATCGGTCGGGGGTCTCGCGCTTGGCGGTCCAATAGTTCCGCAGTACGATTTGGATGCGTCGCTACGCGCCGCCGACGCGCACGCGCTGATCGCGATGGCCGGCCAGCCAAGCCTCGAAAAGCAGTACATCGAAGGAAGCATCGACGCCACAGTGCATGTCTCCGGCTCCGGTTCTTCGCCTTTCGTCCGCGGCAACGTCAGCGCGCCGGAGGGATCCGTCAACGGTCTTGCGTTCCGCGACATGCGGGGAGAGATCAATGCAACGCCGGGCGACATGTCGATCGGCGGCGGACACGTTGCGATCGGTTCCACGGCAATCGCCTTCAACGCGAGTGTGGCACGCGGTGCAATGGCGGGATCGCTTAACGCGCCGCGAGCCAACCTCGCCGACTTCAACGATTACTTCGATACCGGCGACACGCTTGCGGGCACCGGCCGCCTCGCGGTCAGCGCGAGCATGGTTCGACAGGCTCACCATGACAGCGCGATCGCAAGCAACGGAAGCGTGCAGCTTGCGAGCGTCCGCTATAAGCGTTTCGATATCGGAAACACGGCTGCCAATTGGCATACTTCGCGGGGCACTATTGCGCTTGCGGCTGCGGTTGGCGGCGCTTCCGGAGTCGGACGCGTAAACGGCACCGTGGCGGCAAGTCGCGCCCTGAACCTCAATGCGACCGCGCAGAACGTCGATTTGGGCACGTGGCTGCCGATGCTGGACTTGAATTCGCAAGTCACCGGTAAAGTAGATGCCACGGCAACGGTGCGCGGCCGCTATCCCGATGTCGCGCTTAGCACTGCCGCCGTCGTTCACGACGGGACCGTCGGCCGCGTAAAACTGCAGCGCGCGCAGTTTGCAGCCACGGCAACACGTGGCCGCGGTCGCGTCACGCAAGCCCTGCTGCAGATTCCATACTTCACCGCCACGGGTTCGGGCACGTTCGGCTTCCATGCCCGTGATCCGATCGATATCGCGGTCCATGGCTCAAGCCCGGACGTCGGGGCGCTTATGCACTCCGTTAGCGGGAAGCAAGTTCAAGTCACCGGAGCGCTCGACACGACGCTGCGCGTCAATGGAACCCGCGTCGATCCGCGCCTCAACGACGATCTGACGCTCGCCGCGGTGCGCTATCAGAAATTTTACATTCCGCGCATCCATGCCAACGTAGGAGCGACGCGTTCCTTGGTGACGGTGCGGCAAAGCGAGATCGACTTGCAGAAAGGCCGCGTCGTCGCGACAGGCATGATTCCGGTTCGCACCACGGCTCCATTTGGCGTCGGTCCCGCAAACGCGCCGGTCGCTTTGCGCTTGACGGCAAACGGCGTCGATGCGGCAAATGCCGCTGCGGCGCTTCCGCAAGGCACGACGGTGCGTGGACGCATTGACGGCACGATGACGGTTGGCGGCCGCGTCGATGCGCCGCAGCTTGGCGGCGGTTTTGCCCTCAGCAACGGATACTTCGTCGGGCCGGTCGATCAAAACCCGATCAGCGACATGACAGGCCGTTTGGCCTTCGCCGGCACGAGCGCTTCGTTGCAAAATGTCCACGCCAATGTCGGCGGCGGAACGATGACGATGAACGGTACGGCACGCGTTCCCAACGTGCGCGACATTCGCGCAGTCACATTCAGCTCGAATTTGGTCACGAAGGGCGCGCAGTTCAACAGCCCGCAATATTTCCGTGGCAAGGCCGACGCTAATGTACAGATCTACCGCAATGCCGGCGGCTTGCCGACGGTTGCGGGAAGCGTCTTTATTCCCAGCGGCCGCATTCCCCTGACGGCGTTCTGGAATCCGAAGGCGCCGAAGGCGCCGGCGCAAGCTCCGCTCAACATCGCATTCAACCTCTCCGCGAATGTGGGCGACGACGTGCGTGTCCAGGCGCCCAACGTCGACGTGGGCGCACGCGGATCCGTCAAAATCGGTGGAACTCTGCCGCATCCGACGCTCTCGGGGCTTTTTGTGGCGACCGGCGGATCGGTCGACTTTCTGCACCGTTTCTTCATCGAACGCGCCAGCGTCCGATTCGATCCCTCGAACGGCATCATGCCCTACGTCAACGCGACCGCGACGACGACGATCTCCAATCCGAACACCTACGTCGCGATGCACGTCACGGGGCTGGCGCCGGATAACATGAACGTGGACTTTGTCAGCGATCCGTCGTACACCAAGTCCCAAATCCTCGGCATGCTCATCGGCCTGCAACAGGTCGGCGCGGTTCCCGGCGTTCAGACCACTGGCGGCGGCAGCTTCGCGGTCGGAGGCGTCGTGCAGACGCTCGCGCTCGGGCAGCTCAACGACTACTTTACGCGACAGCTGCTCGAACCGATGTCCGTCGCCCTAGGCAGCGCGCTGGGCTTTCAGAACCTGCAGCTGACGGACGACTTCACGAGCGGCTTCGGCATCGCCGCGGCGAAGGCGTTCGGCAAGCACGTCACGGTCAGCTACAACGAGAATCTCGGCGCGCCGAAACGCCAAAGTTTGAGACTCGAAGTTCACCGCGGTACGGGCACGGCGTTCGATCTGATGGTTTACGACGTCCAATCGCCTACGCTCTTCGGCTTCACGCAAACCAACTCACTCCTCGCGCTTTCCGGTACGCCGCAAGCGGAGATGTTCAATAGCGTGATGGGGACCAGCGGCTTCAGCATGCTGTACACCCACAAATGGTAACCGCTGACACCGCCGTCATGGCGATGCACCCGCGCTGTCATGGTGATGCATAGAACCACGACAGCGCACAAGAGCGAAGCTCTTGTCCTCGTCGCATTGCTTTTGTCGTGCGGTTTAGTTGGTTGCCAAAGCGGAACCGTTGCCAAGACTGCCGCCGCCGCCACCACCGGCACCCCGAGCGCCGCCCGCATGAAAGCGCATCCCCTCTACCCCGCCCTCCTCGAATACGATCGTGAAATCGCCGCGCTGCAGTCCACCCTTGCCACACCGGAGTTTGCGCGCCGCACGCAGGACATCGCGGCGGCGCAATCGGCGCTAGCCCCTAGCCTTAACAAGAACGCTCAACAGATTCGCGCCTTCGTCGATCAAAAAGCCGCGCAGTACCAAGCGCGTGAGGACAACGATGTAGCAGCTCTTTTAGCCGCCGCTTCGGCGCCCGCGCCGAGCCAAAACGACGTGCGTCAACACGTCGCTCAAACGTACCGTCAGCAATACGCCCAGCTCCGCGCCGGCGCCGGCCGCGCGATGTCCGACTTCCAAGCCAAACTGAGCGCGCAGCAAACCGAGGCCTACAATGCGTTCGTCCGCTCGATCCAAGACCGCACGCAGCGCGCATACGAACATCGCGCGACCGAACTGCGTGAGAGCGAACTCAACCTTCAGCTCGAGCTCGCGCGCCGCGATGCACCGCTGCGGCTGCCGATCCGCATGAAGCTGAACGCGTTGTGGCTCCGCGACACAGAGAGGTCGCGCCTACGTTCCCGTCTCGCCGCGATTCAAGCACGGGAGGACCGCGCCGTCGCAGCTTTGCAGCGCCGGGACGCCGGCACGCTAAGCGCTTATCGGGCAAAGCTCCAAGCGCAGGCGTCGGCCGACATCGCTCATATGTCCGTCGATCTCCAATCGCGCGCGATGGCGAACCTCGCGGCCCGCCGCGACGTTCTCGCCGCGCAAGAGGCCACTTCGACGGCGCTTCCCGTGAACGGAACTGTCTCGCCGCCGCTACCCAACGGCGCGGACCTCCGCCAACGCGTGGCGGCACTGCGCGCCACCGATCGAAACCGGTTCCGCAGTGAAGCGGATGCCGATATCGCAGCTTTCACGCAAGCGCGCAACGACCTTACATCCCGCTTCGCCGGCGTCGGGGCAGCCGATTCAGCGGCCACGCGAGGAACGCTCGCGGAAATCGCAGCGCTGGAACGTGATCGCTCCGCCGTTTACAGCCGCATCGTTTCCGATCTGAACCGCTAACGAACGGATAAAATCTAGTTAGGCCTGCCGCTCGAGTGCTTCGACATCTAAAATATCTTGACTGCGCGCTGTCGCGCGTTTGTTTGCTATGAGGTCTTCGCGGCCTATGACAGATATAGGCACGCCCATATATGTCGCCTGCTCTCGCCCAGGCCACGCGTCTTCGAAATTCAAACCTGTGATTGCCGTCATGACGCCGATACGAATCGGCGCGACTCCGATCTGAAAAACCAGATCGTCCTTAGTCAGTTCATGAACGTCGAGCTCGTCTAGCGGCGCGCCGAATGTAGCCGTGAAAGGCTACGGCGTGCGCTCCCACGACGAGGTATTCAGCTCCGGCCGCGTTTAACGCGCGTAAGAGTTCGCCGTAGTCGCTGCTGCTCGGCATCTTCTCCACGCAACGCCTCCAGTCGAACCGCCAACTCGCTTACGAGCAGCATAGATTTTTCCGCCGTCATCTCCGCGGCCACGGCGCGATCCAATGCTCCATCGTCCGCGCCCAGCCCGATCTTTCGCACACGCCACTTCGGACGCGCCGAAGGTTCCTCCATTCAATTTACCGTTCGACGTCGCTCTCTGGATCGCCCGTAGTCGCAGCCGCGACTATCGAATCCCCGTATCGTAGCTCACATTCACCTGCGTAAACCGCCCGGCCGCTACATCGGCTTCTTGAGCGATGGGCCGCGGCCAAAAAGTATCGTTTTTGATCCGCTCCGGCACTAGCGTGAACTTCCCCGGCGGCAAGCAAACTTTGAACGTTCCGTCCTTAGCGCTGTGAGCAGTCGCAACACGCTTGCCATCGCTAGCGAGGACGTCGATCGTAGACTCGAGCGGCCGGCTGCAAACCATGCCCGGCCGTTCGGCGGGACAAAGCGGGCCCAACGAAACGGACCCCGCGATGCCCGAATCGCACCTCCCTGCTCCGGCAACGCCCGCGGAAGCCATTAGCAAAATCACGATCAACTCGAATAGCCGCACACCGGTATAACGAGTTCGAACGCTTCGAAGTTCGCGCAAGCGGCGACAGCCTTTCACGTTCACGTGCGACACAAGGAGAACGGCAAACTCAGGCATCAACGATCACAAGGGTGCGTAAGAGAAGAGCCGGCGTTTCGGCCGGCTCCATCGTTTGCACTCGCGACAGAACAGCGGCGTCATGGTGATGAATAGAACCACGACGCCGCCTCCGGCCTAGAGATCCTCCGGGTTAATCCCCTTCGGCATCTTGTCGTACTGCGTTTTCTTCGGCACCGCGTGCACGGCGGTATGATCCTCATACTCGCCTTCGTAGTGGACCGTCGCAGGTTCACGTGCGCGATCGTACGCGCTGACGAGCTTCTGCATGCCGTCCCCGTTGCCGCCCATGACCTCCGCCAGCGCGGCGTCGTCGGCGCTCATCATGTTTTCGTAAAGCGCCTCGAACTGATTGCGCGGGCGGCCTTCCTCATCGAGATCCTGGCCCTCCGGCTCGATCGCAAGATTGCGATATCGCGACATGCCGGTGCCCGCCGGAATCAGTTTGCCGATGATGACGTTCTCTTTGAGCCCCAGCAGCGGATCGTGCTTGCCTTTGATTGCCGCATCGGTCAGCACGCGCGTCGTTTCTTGGAACGAGGCGGCCGAAAGGAATGACTCCGTCGCAAGCGACGCCTTCGTCACGCCGAGCAGCACGGGATCGGCTTTGGCCTTCTCTCCATCCACGCGCTCATTTTGTTCGTGGAAGTTCGCCACTTCGACGAGCTGTCCAGGAAGCAGATGCGTCTCGCCGCCGTCGGTGATCTTCACCTTGCGCAGCATCGAACGCACGATCACTTCGATGTGCTTGTCGTTGATGTCGACGCCCTGCGAGCGATAGACCTTCTGCACTTCTTCGACCAGGTAGTTCTGCAGCGCGGTCTCACCCTTCACGCGCAAGATGTCGTGCGGGTTGAGGGATCCTTCGTTCAGCTGATCGCCCGGCTGCACTTTGTCGCCTTCGTGCACGAGCAAGTGCGTACCGTACGGCGCGTCATACTCGTGCTCATCGGCGTTTTGATCGACGATGTAAACGACTCGGCGGCCCTTTTCCTCACCGAGTTTGATCGTGCCGGCGTGCTCGGCGATGATTGCCTGCCCCTTGGGTTTGCGCGCCTCGAAGATTTCCTCGACGCGCGGTAGACCGGTGATGATATCTTCCGTTGCGACGCCGCCGGTGTGGAAGGTTCGCAGCGTCAGCTGCGTCCCGGGCTCGCCGATCGATTGCGCGGCGATGATCCCGACAGCTTCACCGATGTCCACTTTGCTGCCGGTAGCAAGATTGCGCCCGTAGCACATCGAGCAGACGCCATACTTTGCGCGGCAAGTGAGCACCGAACGAATCTTTACGGTCGCAATCCCTGCGTCGAGGATTGCCTTGACGCGATCTTCATCGATCTCCGCGTCTCGCTTGACGATCACGGTGCGTCCGCTCTTGAGGTCTTCGGCTGCGCGACGGCCGATGATGCGATCGGCCAGCGGCTCGATGATCTCTTTGCCGGCGGTGATGTCGCTCACTAAAATGCCGCCCGCGGTGCTGCAATCTTCCTCGCGGATGATCACGTCCTGCGCGACGTCAACCAGACGGCGCGTGAGATAACCCGAGTCCGCCGTGCGCAGCGCGGTATCCGCAAGACCCTTGCGCGCGCCATGCGTTGAGATGAAGTATTCCAGCACCGTCAGGCCCTCTTTGAGCGACGCCTTGACCGGAATCTCCAGAATGCGGCCGGACGGGTCGGACATCAACCCGCGCATGCCGCCGAGCTGTTTGACCTGCGCGATCGAACCGCGTGCGCCCGAGGTCGCCATCATGAAGACGGGATTGAGCGGGCTCTGCGCAGCCTGCATCTTGAGCGTCACCTCGTCGCTGGACTGCGACCAAATGTCGATCGTCTTGTTGTAGCGCTCATCCTCCGAGATGAATCCCTGTTCGTACAGGCGGTGCAGCTCGTCGACTTCCTTTTGCGCGTTCTCGAGAATCGAGTACTTCTCGTTCGGCACAATGATGTCGTTGATCGACACCGTCGTTCCGGACTGGGTCGCATAGTGAAAGCCGAGATCTTTGATCGCGTCGAGGAACACCGCGGTTTCCGCGTTTCCATACTTGCGGTAGCAATCGGTGATCAGCTTCTTGAGCGAACTCTTATCGAGGATGTAGTTGACGAACGGATGCTTCCAGTTCGCCGGAAACGCTCGATTGAAGATCAAACGTCCGATGGTCGTGTGAATCAGTTCACCTTGCCAACGCAGATTGATCCACTCTTGCAGCGAGACGTTGCGCGTGTCGTAGGCGATCATCGCCTCGTTGGCGTCGCCGAAACTGGGAAGGCGCTCTTGATAGCGATGTGTGCGAGCATCGTAATCGTCGATGATCGCTGCTTTCGCCGGACCCTGATACTCGTCGCGCTGGAAGGTCAGGTAGTAGAGGCCCAACACCATGTCTTGCGTCGGAATGGAGACCGGATTTCCATAGGCCGGCAGCAAGATGTTGTTTGACGAAAGCATCAAAATCCGGGCCTCGGCCTGCGCGCCGGCCGAAAGCGGCAAGTGAACCGCCATCTGGTCGCCGTCGAAGTCCGCGTTGTACGGCGTGCAGACGAGGGGGTGGAGATGAATCGCTTTGCCTTCGACCAGCACAGGTTCGAAAGCTTGGATGCCGAGGCGATGCAGCGTCGGCGCGCGGTTGAGCAGCACCGGATGCTCGCGAATCACCTCGTCGAGAACGTCCCAGACCTCTGGGCGTACCCGCTCGACCATGCGCTTCGCGCTCTTGATGTTATGCGCTTGCCCGCGGTCGACGAGCTTCTTCATCACAAATGGTTTGAAGAGTTCGAGTGCCATCTCTTTGGGCAGCCCGCACTGGTGAAGCTTTAATGTAGGCCCGACGACGATGACCGAACGGCCGGAGTAATCGACGCGCTTGCCGAGCAGATTCTGCCGGAAGCGTCCTTGCTTACCTTTGAGAATATCGCTGAGCGATTTGAGCGGCCGGTTGTTCGGCCCGGTGACCGGCCGCCCGCGGCGGCCGTTGTCGATCAAGGCATCGACCGCTTCCTGCAGCATGCGCTTTTCATTCTTGATGATGATCTCAGGCGCCGAAAGTTCGAGCAGCCGCTTCAAACGATTGTTACGGTTGATGACGCGGCGATAGAGATCGTTCAAGTCCGACGTCGCAAACCGCCCACCGTCGAGCTGCACCATCGGTCGCAGCTCCGGCGCGATCACCGGCACTGCCGCCAGGATCATCCACTCGGGCTTGTTGCCGCTGGTCAAAAACGCTTCGACAACTTCGAGCCGTTTGATGGCCTTCAGGCGCTTTTGCCCCGTCGTCTCGCGGAACTCTTTGCGAAGCTCTTCCTGCAGCCGGCGAAGATTCAGGTCGCGCAGAAGCTCGCGGATGGCCTCCGCGCCCATGCCGGCCTTGAACTGGGTGCCGTACTTTTCGCGGTATTCGCGATACTTTTGCTCCGTCAGCACCTCGCGCTTCTGCAACGGCGTGCTGCCTGCATCGATCACGACATACGCGGCGAAATAGATTACTTTCTCGAGCTGGCGCGGGGACATGTCGAGCAAAATGCCGATGCGGCTCGGAACGCCCTTGAAGTACCAAATGTGGCTCACGGGCGTCGCGAGCTCGATGTGCCCCATGCGTTCGCGCCGCACTTTCGCGCGCGTGATTTCGACGCCGCAGCGATCGCAGATCATTCCCTTGAAGCGGATCCGCTTGTACTTGCCGCAGTGGCATTCCCAGTCTTTGGTGGGGCCGAAAATCTTCTCGCAGAAAAGCCCGTCACGCTCCGGTTTGAGCGTGCGGTAATTGATCGTTTCGGGCTTGCGAACTTCGCCGAACGACCACGCGCGAATCTGCTCCGGAGAGGCGAGGCCGATTCGCATCGCATCGAAGTTGTTGACGTCGATTAGGTTCAAGGTTTCTTTCTGGCCCTGTCACCCTGAGGGTCATCGAGGGTCGAAGGGCGGGGCGGTTTCACCTGGGGCTGACGCAGGGCGCTCGTCTCACGTTGGCTCGTAAGCGGACCCACCGTTGCCGCCTGGGCACAGACAAGTAGTATACCGCCCCGCTCCGCTTGCCGCAAGCGCCCGAGTCGCGCCACCTTAGATCTTACCGGCGGGCGGGCCGTCGCGCCAACTGAAAGCTTACCGGGGGAGGCCGCCAAGAGTGGCCTCATGAGTCCGAAAGCCCGCCGCGAGTACCTGAGCGATATGCG
>Ga0207416_1001545_pt1 | contig 29784 bp, 31 predicted proteins | sample PaiPotPPM11metaG_FD_184107 | JGI IMG/M metagenome (GOLD analysis project Ga0207416, IMG submission 184107) | Iron sulfur acid spring bacterial and archeal communities from Banff, Canada, to study Microbial Dark Matter (Phase II) - Paint Pots PPM... ... | reverse complement strand
GGAGACGATCTGCGCGGTCATCGTGCCATTGTCCGTGACGGTGTAGGAGAGGTCGAGGGCGATGCCGCGATACTGGATGTTCGCGAGGGTATAGGTGCCGTGCCAGCCATCGGGCAAACCGGGAACGAGCGTGAAGCGGACGGCGTGCCAGCCCGCACCGTCCTCCCGGAAGCCGACGATATGGCGCATCAGGAGCGGCAAGGTCTCCGCGCCCCAGCCGTATTCGTCGTTGCCGGTGAATTTGCCGAGCGGTTCCGGCCAGTATTCTCGCGCGCTGCCGGGCGTCGGGCGCTCGTCCGGCGCTTGCGTGCGGCGGTCATTCTCGCGGTAGATGCGATCCACGATCCTGGCGACGAACCGCGCCGCCCACGCGTCGCAGCCAAGCGCCGCCGCCACCTCGCAGAGTGTGCCGCTCCACGATGGCCACCAGCGCCACGGCGCGGTGTCGTAGTATTCCAATTCGCACCGAAGCGCCGCACGTTGCGCCTCTGGCAGGTCGAGCAGGGCGGGTGTCAGCGAGAGCGGCGAGAAGCGGTTCGGATCGGTCTCCCAGTAGGTGCTCGACCCCTCGATGAAGCGGTTCGCCCGAACATCCCAATCGCGGAAGCGGCCTGTCGCGCCATCCCAGAGTTGCTGCACGCGCTCCGCGTAGGCCCGCGCCACCGCATCCCACCGGGCCGCTTCGCCCTGCCTCCCGATCTCTTGAAACATATCCCGTAAGATGGTGGCGGAGAGCGCCATCGCTGCCTGCAACTCGACGGGGCGGGTGCGGCCTTGGATGATACCGTCGCCGGTGCCATTCGGATCGAGGCGCGGGTTGTCGTCCTCACCCGCCTCCCAGGTGCAATGGTAGGAGAGCCAGCCCGCGTGATCGGTCCGCTCCGTCAGCCACCAACGGAGGTAACGCGCGAGAAAGGGGGCGATCGTCGCGATCCGGCCTGGATCAGGTTGGCGGTGCAGCAGCCGTCCGATATGCAAAAAGGGAAGGCACCAGGCGGGGGATGTGCCGCAGATCGCGCCGTCCGCCGCGACCATGTTCGGTTCGCCGCCCCGGAAGACGCAGGGGATTTGATCGCCGGGCGTGTCCCGCAGGAGCGTCAGCAGGGCATCCTGGGCGCGCGCCGCTTCGGCAAGACCGAAACGGTCGAGATCGAGCGCGCCCTCAGCGAGGACGGCACGCGGCCAGGCAGCCATCCACGTCGGCCACTCGCCGCTGAAGATACCGCCGGGCGGCTGGATGAGGCCGCGCGTCGTCTCCATGTCGTAGATCCAGCCGCGCCGCCAATGCTCCGGCCAGTCGCCAGTGAGTCGGGGGGCGTGGCTCCAGAAGGTGTCGTCGTCGCGCCGTTTCTGTTCCTCGACGGCGGCGACGGAGCCCCACCACGGGCGCGGGTCGGTCGGCGCAACAGTGTTCGTGAGGAGCGCCCACCCCTCCCAGACCTCGCCGGGCTGGAGCACGACCGGCTCCCACGCGCCGGGGCGCGGGCGGCGTTGGAGGCGCGGCAAGGGCCGGTCGCGGACGAGCAGGGTGTGTGGCTCCCGACCGATCAGCAGCGCACGGTCGCCCCTCGCGTTCCAGTGACCGGGGACGCGGTCCGCATCGAGCAGCCAGCCCCATCGCCCGGTGATCGCCGCCTCCGCATGCAAGGTCGCGTGCGCGGCGAGCACGCCGGTACGGAGCCGGAAATAGGTGAGCGTCAGCGTGCCGACGGGGAGCAAGGCGCGGAAGGTCATCAACTGGTTGGAATGGTGGGAGGCATGAAGGCCGTGCGCGGCCCAGTCGGCGCGGGAATGGAGTTTGCTCGTGCCGATCTCCAACCCGGCACAGAGAAAGATGGCGCGCCGGGGCTGGACAGAGGCCCATCCCATGCCGAGGAACCGCTCGCTCGTGCGGATCATTCCGCCGCTGGCGCCGTCCCAGGAACGCGCGTGATGTTCCGGGCTTTGCAGGTAGCCATACGGCGTGTACGCATCGGTCGGAAAGGTCATCCGATCGTGGCCCCCTCCCTCACTCGCACTCGCGCGGGTGCAACACGATGTCGTACGCGAGATCCCCTTCCCGTGCGGGGAGGCGGGACAGAGGGTTAGGCCTTCACTGTCGCGAGCATTTCGGCGTCGGCAGGATAGTCCGGGTAGCGTTCGGCGCTGTCGAGGCGGGGCGCGCCCAGCCAGCGCTCGGCGTCCATCGCGGCGCGGCAGCCATCGCCCGCCGCCGTCACGGCCTGGCGGTAGTGATGGTCCCAGACATCGCCCGCGACGAACAAGCCGGGCACAACCGTCTGCGTCGAGTTCGGCAGCCGCACGGCCGTTCCGTACTCGGAGAGCGGGATGATGCCCTCGACGAGCCGGACCGTCGGGTTGTGGCCGATGGCGACGAAGACGCCATCCGCCGGGATCGTCTCCAGCGAGCCATCCCGCTTCTGAACGGTCAGGCCGGTCACTTTCTTGTCGCCCTCGACATTGACCGGGACGCGTTCGAGCGCGAACGAGACGTTCGGCTGCTCCTTGACGCGATTGACCATCGCGGCGGTGGCGCGGAGATGCTCGCGCCGGTGGACGACCGTCACATGGTTGACGAGTTTGGCGAGGTGGAGCGTCTCCTCCATTGCGGTATCGCCGCCGCCGACGATGATGACATTCTTGCCCCGGAAGAACGCGCCGTCACACGTCGCACACGACGAGACGCCGCCCGCGCGCAGTCGCTCCTCATTCGGGATACCGAGCCATTTCGGCTCCGACCCGGTCGCGAGGATGACCGCCCGCGCGATGATCTCCTCGCCATTCATCGTCTTGATCGTGTGGGGCGGTCGCGTGCCGGGGATCAACGTGTCCACCTCATCATCCAGGACGACCGCACCCTGCGCCTCCGCCTGCTCGCGCATCTTTTGCATCAGTTCGGGGCCTTCGACGCCTTCGGGGAAGCCGGGATAGTTGTCTACACGGCCCGTGAACATCAGTTGCCCGCCCCAGGCATAGCCCGCGATAACGTGGGCGGACAGGCCCGCGCGCACCGCGTAAATCGCCGCCGTCAGGCCCGCCGGCCCACTCCCGATAATCGCGATGTCCGTATGAGTCGTCGCCACACCAAGCCTCCTGATTCGCGCGGAGCGGCGCAGCCGCTTCCGCACCCCGCCACGGTTATACTCTCCTCATTACTATAGAACAACCAGGCATTCCCGTCATTCCCGGCAAACGAATCTTGTACGCGGATGCGTGCCATCATGCTGCCTATCGGGAATGCCGCAGGATGTGCGGCATCAGGCGGGCGATGCGGGCCATGAAGGCGACATCGTGGACGCGGATGATGCTCGCGCCCTGCGCGATGCCGTAGGTCACCGCCGCTGCCGTCTCGGGCAATAGATCATGGACAGACAGGCCCATCGTGTCGGAGAGGTAGTTTTTGCGGCTCGTGGCGAGCAAAATCGGCAGGCCGAAGGAGCGCAACTCCGAAAAGCGGTGCATCACTTCGCGATCGTGCGGCGCTTCCTTGCCGAAGCCGAAGCCGGGGTCAATGACGATCTTCTCCCGCGCTACGCCGACCTCGACGGCCCGCCCGATCCGCTCGTGCAGGAAGCCCGTCACCTCGTCCATCACGCTCTCGTACTCGGTGTCCCACTGCTTCTCCTTCGGCCTGCCGCGAAGGTGCATGATGCCGAGCAACACGCCCGTCTCCGCCGCGAGGCGCGCCATGGCGTCGCCTTCGTCACCCCCGCCGCTGATGTCGTTGATGTAGACCGCGCCCGCCGCCACCGCACCGCGCGCTACGCCGACGCGAAAGGTATCCACCGCGAGCGGCAAGCCGATCTCGTCCCGCAGCCGTTCGAGGAGCGGCACGATGCGGCTGAGTTCTTCATCTATGGAGATCACCGGGCCAGGTTGGGCGGACTGGCCACCGACTTCGATCATCGTCGCACCCTGCTCGGCCATCTCGTAGGCGCGGCGGAGGGCCTCATCGAACTCGAAATATTCCCCGGCGTCGGAGAACGAATCGGGCGTCGCGTTGAGAATACCCATCACGATGACGCGGTTTGCCCAGTCGAAGGTGTGCGTGCCGACGGTGACAGTCGCGGGGGGGGCACGATGCCGTTCGATGGCGAGGCGAAGCGCGGTACTGACTGCCTTCACATTTGCATCAGAACTGGCTACGAGGTCCTGTGTGAGATGCGAGATTCCTTCCGGCGTTCCTGTCACCAGAAGTGCTGTTCGATCTGATCGAGAGGTAGCCACAACCGTCTCAGTATTGCTCCACTCTTCCACGCGTCTTGCGGTTGCTTGCTCTACGCCGTCAACCTGTACCGCGACGAAGCCGAGATGAGCGAAAAAGGCATCTCCTACAGGACTGTGCATGCCGAGTCGGCGGATTTCTGCCCGGTATTCCCGACTGCGATGCAGGGCAAGAACGCGGGCGTGATAGCGCGGATGAATAGATGAATCGGCGCATCGGCTCATCATCAGTGCGGGTTTCGGTTCGTCACCAATTGAGGTTTCGGCTTCTTCCGTCTCCGGCGTGACATAGGCCCAGCGGGCGGGAGCGAGATACTGTTTGATCTCATCGGTGGGGCCGAGGGCGGCGCGCAGTTCGGCAATCGTTTTGCCGAGGGTTGGGTGCAGCCATGACCCGGCGATCTCCGCGAGCGGGACGAGGACGAAGGCGCGTTCGGGCAGGCCGGGATGCGGCACATGCATGCCCGGTGCGTTGATCACACAGTCGCCGTAGAACGCGATGTCAATATCCACTGGGCGCGGCGCATTGCGGAAGGATGGCTCGCGCCCAAGCTCCTGCTCGATCCGCTTGGCGAGGGCGAGGAGATCATGCGGCGGGAGCGTCGTCCGGCCCCGGAGCGCGCCATTGAGGAAGGGTGGCTGGTCCGCGTAGCCCCACGGCGGCGTCTCGTAGAGTGAGGAGGCGGCGTCCACCCGCACGCCGCCTGCCACGAGCCGTCGCACGGCGTCCCGCAGCGTCGCGGCCCGATCGCCGAGATTGCCGCCGATGGCGAGGGCAACCGGGACTTCGGGTTGGTGAGCAGGGCCGCTCAACCGGCGCCTCCCATGCCGCCGAAGTGGTCGCCGCGCAGGATCGCCTGGAACTCGGCGCGCGTCGGCGGGTGGTCCTTAAAGAGACCGCGCACGGCGCTCGTTACCATCTTCGCGCCCGGCTTCCTGATGCCGCGCATCGTCAGGCAGGTGTGCTCCGCCTGGATGACGACTGCCGCGCCCTTTGGCTGCAACCCCGCCATGATCGTGTCGGCGATCTGCGCGGTTAGCCGCTCCTGCACCTGCGGGCGGCGGGCATACGCCTCGACGACGCGGGCGAGTTTCGAGAGGCCGACGACGCGCCCGCTCGGGATGTACGCGACATGCGCGACGCCATGGAAGGGGGCGAAATGGTGCTCGCACATCGAGTAGAAGGGAATATCTTTGAGGACGACCATCTCCGCGTATGCCTCATCGAAGGTCACATCGAGGAATTGGTACGGGTCTGTCCTCAGCCCCGCAAAAATTTCTTCGTACATGTCAGCGATGCGGCGGGGGGTTTCGCGCAGTCCGTCGCGCTCCGCGTCCTCGCCGATAGCGGCGATGATCTCCCGCACGGCGCTTTTGATGCGCTCCTTGTCCACCGGCGTGATGAGGATTTCCTGATGCGTGTGCGCCGGTCGCCGGACGCCATTCGTTCCGAGTGCCATGGGATGCGATCCTCTCCGATGCGTGGCGGGCGACATGGTCCGCCGGGGCTTGCCGCGGACGTCCTGGTCCGCGGAGCGGCATCATGACTGGCGGTGGGCGTGGACGACGGGAACATCAGCGTCATAATCCGATGATTCCCCCTTGCAGACCCGATGCCACCCAGCAAGTATGCCGCGTTCTTCGGAACACCGCGACCGCCCGCTTCATTCCACGCGCCACGCGCGGCATCCCATTTCTGTCTACGATGGGCGTGAGGAATTGGATGGGTAAGGTATCCCTCCCTTTTCGGGGAGGGGCCGGGGGAGAGGTCCTTTCAGGGTATACTACCCTCCGGTATGGAAGCGGTAAGGAAGGGGAGAGGAATGGACGCACCGACGCTGCAAGACATCGAACGCGCGCGCGCGCGGATCGCGGGCAAGGTCCACCGCACACCGCTCTTTACCTCCCGGACGCTGGGGGAGCGGCTCGGCGTGGAGATCTATTTGAAGGCGGAGAATTTTCAGAAGACCGGCTCCTTCAAGGCGCGCGGCGCGTACAACAACATCGTGCAACTCTCGGATGACGAGAAGGCGCGCGGTGTTATCACCGTCTCGTCCGGCAATCACGCGGCAGCGACGGCGTGGGCGGCGCGGGCCGCGGGCGTCCGGGCGACGGTCGTGATGGCGGAGTCGGCGAACCCGATCAAGGTCGCCGCATGCCGGGGCTACGGCGCGGAGGTCGTCCTGCACGGCCCGACCGCCACGGAAGCGTTCGCGGAAATGTATCGGCTGCGCGAGGAGCGCAATCTGACCTTCATTCATCCCTTCGACTCGGACCGCACCCTCGCGGGGACGGGTACCATCGGGCTGGAAGTGCTCGAAGATCTGCCCGATGTGGACACGGTCGTCGTCGGGATCGGCGGCGGCGGGCTGATCGGCGGCATCGCGACCGCCATCGGCGAGGCGAAGCCGGCGGCCCGCGTGATCGGTGTCGAGCCGACCGGCGCGGACGCGATGACGCGCAGCCTCGCGGCGGGTGAGGTCGTCCATCTCGACCGCGTAGAGACAATCGCGGACGGCCTCGCGCCCCCCTTCGTCGGCGAACTGCCGCTCGCCCAGGTGCGACGGTACGTGGAGAGCGTCATCTCATTGACAGACGACGAGATCAAGGAGGGGATGCGCTTCCTGATCGAGCGGTGCAAACTCGTCGCGGAACCGGCGGGCGCGGCGGCGACAGCAGCCGTCCTACTCGGCAAACTCTCCCTCCGCCCCGGCGAGAAAGTCGCGCTCATCGTCAGCGGCGGCAACGTCGCCCCGGCGCAATTGAAGGAATGGCTGTGATTAACCCTTCAGCCCCTTTCCCAGAAGAAAGGGGTAGGGGGTTGGGGCTTTCCTCTCACCCCGGCACATCCACCATAACGAGGTGTTGCTCGACGGAGACGGCGTACGTCTCCGCAACGTACGGGCCGGGTGCGAGGCCGGGGGCGGGGGGTGGTTCGACGGTGGCGATGGCGCTGCCCGGCGCGACGGTCACGTCGTAGCGGCGGACGCGGACTTTTGCGGGGTCGAACCACGATTGCCCGGTGCGGATGTCGAACTCCCAGCCATGCCACGGACAGCGGAGGATTTCGCCCTGGCGGCTGTAGTGGTACTCGCCGGGCGTCTCGGCAATGACGAAACCGGAGACGCGCCCGGTGCAGAGCGGCCCGCCCTGATGCGGGCAACTGTTGCGAAGGGCGAAGAACTCCCCACCGATGTTGAAGACGCCGATGGATCGCCCCGCCACCTCGACAATCTTGCGCGTGCCGGGCGGGATTTCGTCCACGGTTGCGACGATATGCTTGATCTGCTCACCCCCTACCCCCTCCCGAGACGGGAAGGGGTGACTTGATCCGATTATCCGAATGTTTCACCGCATGCGCCGATCTCACTTCCCATTCCTCCTGCCCAGAGGGCGCCCGCGGGAAGGGGGCTGGGGGGTTAGGAAAGCCGATACAGCCGCTTCGCATTGCCCGCCATGATCCCCGCCTCGACAGTGGGAGCGAGGCGGGCGGGGATCGCCTGATCGGGTGCGTCGAAATCCCAGTGTGGATAATCGGTCGCGAACATCAGGTGATCGGCCATGCCGAGATGGTCGAGCAACTGAACGAAGTGCTCCGGCTTGGCCGGTTCCTCCATCGGCTGCGTCGTCAGCCAGACTTGCTGGCGGATCTGCTCGGAGGGGGCACGGTGCAGGTATGGCACTTCGTCCTTCAGACGCTTCCATGACGTATCCAGCCGCCACATCAGCGGGGCGAGCCACGCGAAGCCGCCCTCGATCAGGACGATGTTGAGGTTCGGGAAGCGTTCGAAGACGCCCTCGCAGACGAAACTGGCGATTTGCGCCTGGAAGACTTGCGACGTGCCGCCGTGATCTTCCAGATAGAAGGAGGGCCAGCCCGCGCCGGTGAACGGGTTGCCGCCCGCGCCGCCAAAGTGGATGCCGACGGGCAGGCCGTTCCGCTCCGCCGCCTCGTAGATTTTCCAGAAACGCCGCTTGCCGAGCGGCTCGCGCGAGCGGATCAGCATCAGCACCTGCGCGAAGCGGGGGTCGCGCGCAGCGCGGTCAATCTCCGCCGCCGCGAGGTCGCCGTCCTCATAGGGGATGACGATTGAGCCTTTCAGTCGCGGTTCGGGATCGAGCCATTCCGCGGCCTGCCACTCATTGACGGCGCGGGCCAGCGCGGCGGTGTACTCCACATACGGCCCCTGGATGCCGACGAGCGGGTTGCAGATACCGTAGGCGATATTCCACGCGTCAAGCAATTGCTCCCGCAGGAAAGAGAGATCGGCGCCGGGCGGCAGGCCGGAGGGTGGCCACGCATCGGTGCGTGCGGCGTTCGGGTTGGCGCGCGGATAGATGCTGCCTGTGTAGGTGCGCATGCCAAACTGTGCGTGGTACTGCCGCCACCGCTCCGGCAGATAGGGATAGAGCGCCTTGTCGGAGGCGACCGCGTTGTGGATGTCGCCATCCACGATCTGCGCCTTCGTACGCGCTCGTGTCGGTGTTCGCGTCAGGGTTTGCGCCACGGCTTGCCTCCTTCTCGCTCAACGCCTCACCGCGATTATCGCACGATTCACCCCTCACCCCCACAACCCTCTCCCTCAAGGATACATCGCACCCCTGAGACCGGCGCGCGAGGGCAATCCACTGCTGCCGGATCGCGGGCGCCCTTCGGGTGGTTTGCGTGGTTCGATCGGGGTTCTCTTCGATGCTATGCTACGCCACAGGGCGATTCGCTGTGAGATTGAGGAGAGATGTGGGAGCCTGCTCGTCGTGGATGGCGGCTGGATGGGGAGATAGGGGACTGAGGAACTGCAAATGGAGGCGCCCCCACGGGATGATGAGGCGATGGCGCGATCATTATCCCTGCTTATGATGGCTGATTGGTGTCGGTATGGGGAATGGCTGCACGGTGACGTGTGCGTGATCGCGGTTCGCGGGTTTCGGCGATAGCGTGATCGTCACATCATAATCGAATGCGTTGAGCATCCGGATCAGGCGATCCATCGAGAAGCCGACTGTCCGACCGCGAAGCAGGCGAGAGAGAGAGGGCTGGTCAATACCCAGTGTCTCGGCTGCCTGCACTTGAGTCAGATGACGCTCTTCGATCATGTCGCTGATCTGCCCGACAATCTTCGCTTTCGCGAGGAGTTCATCGGCGTTTGGCAGGCCAAGATCGGCGAAGACGTTTCCGCTCCCGCGTTCATATTCAATGCTCAAATGGTTTCCTCCGTTGTCATCGCGTGTGCATCGAGTTCCTCAGCGTCTCGCAGACGTTGTCGTACAAGGCTCATCACCGGATACGGTGTCTTGACGCCGCGCTTCGACTTCTTCTGAAAGGCGTGAAGCACGTAGATCGCGTGCGTCAACCGGACGGTGTAGACAGCGCGATATGCATCACCCTCCTCGTCAGCGACGATTTCCAATATGCCCGCGCCACGAAACCCTTTGAGCGGCTTGGCATCGGGGTGTTTCTTTCCCTCCTGCGCCCGCCAGAGCGCGAATCCGATCACATGCTGAACATCATCGGGAAATGTGTCGAGTTCCTTCTTCGACGATCCAACCCACACGAGCGGTCGTTGGTCTTCCGCCAATGAAAGCCATCCTCTCAACACTCCTCTGTCTGCACATGAGCGACATGGTAAATATACCATAAGGCAGTCGCGGATGCCAATGGCTTCTCGAACATAATGCCCATGATCGCACATCCTGTGGCATGATACCGAGAAACCTAACCCTTGGGTCTCTCTTCCCGAAAAGGAAGGGGCAATCGGGGGAGGAATAGAGCGATGTAGGGGCGCACGGCCGTGTGCCCGGTTCCCCCTTCCTGTCTCGGAAGGGGGTCAGGGGGTAGGCAACGATGGCAATGACCGACAAACTCCGCGTTCTCGTCTGGTCTGAAGGGACAGCCCCGAAGGCGGCCTATCCGCATGACATCAACGCGGTCGTGGCGACCGCGCTCAAGGCCGATCCGCATCTGGACGTGCGCACGGCGACCTTCACGGACGAGGCGCAGGGGCTGAGCGAGGCATCGCTGGCGAACACGGATGTGCTCGTCCGGTGGGGGCACCTGCTCCACCGCAATGTGCAGGATGTCCATGTCGAGCGGTTGATGAAACATGTGCGAGAGCGAGGGATGGGCTTCGTGCCGCTCCACTCATCGCACATGTCCAAGCCCTTCACCCAGTTGATCGGTGCGACGGGATCCATCGGTGGGTGGAAGCACGACGCGGGACCGGAGCAGATCACGGTCGTCATGCCGGAGCATCCGGTGGCGCGCGGTGTTTCGGACATGGTGATCGAAGACGAGGAGATGTACGACGAGCCGTTCGACATCGGCACGCCGGACGCCGTCGTTTTCCACTCCACCTTCCCGAACGGTAAGCAGATCCGCTCCGGCCTCGCCTACCGGATCGGCAAGGGGCGCGTCTTCTACTACCGCCCCGGCCACGAGGAGAACCCGACCTTTTACCGGCCCGACGTGCAGCGCGTTATCCGCAACGCCGTCTATTGGGTAGGACTGAGGACTGAGGACTGAGGAAAGGGGAGAGAGGATGCAAGGCGAGCAGATCATGGCAAATAACAACGTGGGGAGTAAGAGATGACGAGGCAGAACCCACTCAGTCCTCAGCCCTCAGTCCTCAGTCCTTCTCCCGTCCGCAGTCCTTCCGTTCGATTGGGATTGATCGGCTGCGGGCGGATCAGCCACCAGCATATGCGGGCGCTGCGGGAGATATCGGCAGCGGTCGTCGCGGGGGTGGCGGATGTGAGCGAGGAGAATATCGCCGCGCTCACGGCGGACTTTCCCGTACTGAAGGATGCGGAGGCGTACCATGACTATCGCGAGATGCTGAAGACCAACCTCGATGGCGTGATTATCATGACGCCGCATGGCCTTCATTACCAGCATATCAAGGAGGCGTTGGCGGCAGGCAAGCACGTCCTGAGCGAGAAGCCGTTCGTGACGCAGCCCGATCAGGCGCGGGAGTTGATCGCGCTCGCGCAGGCGCAGGGGCGCATCCTGATGGTCTCGTACCAGAACCCGCGCCTCTGGCCGTACCGCTACGCCCATCAGCAGATCGCGGACGGGAATCTCGGCGAAATCCTCTTCTACTCCGGCCAGATCACGCAGCAGTGGGGCGCACTCGGTGGCTGGCGGCTCTCCGCGACGCTCAGTGAGGGCGGCATGCTCGTGGACACCGGCAGCCATTTCGTGGACATCATGCTCTATCTCACGAATATGCGGCCCGATACTGTCGCCGCCTTCAACGATGCCGATGGCGAGCAGGTGGACATTATCAATGCTGCGGTGATCCGCTTCAACGGCGGGCGCGTGGCGACGCTGGCGGCCGTCGGGCGCGGGCCGACACTCTGGAACATCACGATCGTCGGCACCAAGGGCACGATTGAAATCTGGGATCGTGATAACATCCGCCACATCGGCGCGGACAACTATGTCGGCTGGATCGGCACACCACGCCACAATCTCGTCCCACCCGAAGGAGAGCGTCCGAAGTCCACGACCCCGCAAGCGGAGTTTGTTGCGGCAATCGCGCGCAACGATCTCGGCGCGTCCGATGCCGACCGTGGTCTCGCCGTCGCCCAACTGACGCAGGCGATGTACGCCTCCGCGCGTGAGGGTGGTATGCCGGTGGAAGTCGCACATACCGAGTAGCGTAGGCTTTCCAGCCTACGCTCCCACGTTTATGCCCGCACGGCAGTGACGAGAGCGAAGAGGACGAACGCCGCGAGCGCGAGCACAATGACAATCAGCACGAAGTCGAAGGCGCGCCAGATGGGGCGACGCGAGCGCATCGTCCCCTCCCTACCTGCGCTGCCGGATAGCGCGCGTATCACTCCAGCCATATGCGACTTCGGTCAATGACGTACCACCGATCGTGATCTGCTTTTCCCGCACAGGCACGCCACCGAGTGCCGCATAGAAGCGGCAGGCCGGGTTCTCCGCGAGCACCCAGACCAGCATCGTCTCGTGCCCTGCCGCTGCCAGCCGTTCCGCGACCATCCACGCGAGATGGCGCCCGATACCCTTGCCCTGCCGCCCGGCGAGGAGATAGATCGCGTACAACTCGCCGGTATAGGCCGGATTGTCCTCCCGCTCCGGCCCGCCGGACGCGAAGCCGATGGCCGCACCCGTGTCATCCTCCGCGATGTAGACGAACTCCGGGCTGTCCGGCTTACTGAGCACTGCGGCCCAGAACCGCTCGCGCCGCTCGGTTGAGAGATTGGCGAGCGCCTCATCCGGCACGATGCCACGATAGGTCGTCCGCCAACTCTCCACATGCACGCGTGCAATCGCGGGCGCATCGGCAGCGGTCGCTTCACGGATCATGTCCACCCCCGGGAAGCGATGAGCGATGAGCAATGAGGGAAGCGTTATGCCCCACTCATTGCTCATTGCTCGGTTTATCGCTTCGCAATCGGCACATAGTGGCGGTCGTATTGGCCGGTGTATTCCGCGCGCGGGCGGATGAGCCGGTTATCGCCATACTGTTCCAGAATATGCGCCGCCCAGCCGGACATCCGGGAGATGGCGAAGACGGGCGTGAAGAGATCGTCCGGGATGCCGAGGGCGCGATAGACGGTGCCGGAGTAGAAGTCCACATTGGAGTGGATATTCTTCTCGTTGAGCATCGTGTCTTCCATCGCGCGCAGTGTGAGGAACATGTTCTGGTTGCCCGACTCTTCGCAGACTTGCCGTGCCATCTCGCGCAGGTGCGTCGCGCGTGGATCCTCCGCCTTGTAGACGCGATGGCCGAAACCGGAAATCTTCCGATGGGCCGCCAGTTGCTCATGCACATACGCGACGGCGCGCTCCGGATTGCCGACCGCGTCGAGAATCTTCACCACTTCCTCATTCGCGCCGCCGTGTAGTGGCCCGGCGAGAGAGGCGACCGCCGACGTCGTCGCACCGTAGAAGTCCGCGAGGGTCGCCGCGACGACACGGGCAGCGAACGTGGAAGCATTCAGTTCGTGGTCCGCGTGGAGGATGAAGGCGATGTCGAGCGCCTTCTCTTCGGTGTCGGTCGGCGGGGTGTCGTGGAGCATCGTCAGGAAGTTGCGGGCGGTCGAGTGGCCGCTGGTTGGCACGACAGGCTCGTTGCCCTTCCGGATGCGGTCGTACGCGGCGATGATCGTCGGGATCTTCGCGGTGAGGCGGATCGCCTTGCGCCGGTTCGATGCCATGCTCTTCTCTTCCGCCTCGGGATCGTACATGCCGAGCGCGGATACCGCCGTGCGGAGGACATGCATCGGGCGTGCATCTGTTGGGAAGGAATGCAGCAGGTCCATCACTTGCTCGGGTAGTGGTCGCTCATCCACGAGTTGGCCCGTCAGTTCATCGAGTTGCGTCCGTGTCGGCAGATCGCCGGACCAGAGCAGGGCGATCGTCTCCTCGAAAGACGCATGATCGGCGAGGTCATGGATGTCATAGCCGAAATACGAGAGCACGCCGCGCACGCCATCCACGGCGCAGATCGCGGAGTCACAGGCGACGACGCCTTCCAGCCCCGCAGGATGCGCCCCTTTTCCCGTGCCGGTCGCAGACATCGGTTGCCCCTTTCGTGCAACGAATCAACGCGTCGAGTTGCCCCACCATACACGTCGTGCCACGCTGCTTCCACACAAAAGAGCGCCCGATGCAAGCAGCCTGTATCTCTATGATACCATGCAAGGAATGACAAGACGACGAAAAGGGCGTTCGTCCCGTAGCGAGGAACGAGGGATTCCGTGTCTCTCGCTACTCGTTACTCGTTACTCGCTACTCAGATGTGGTGGCCGAGGGAGCGCTCGCTGGGCAGGAAAAGTTCGTTGTAGAGGTCAATCGCGCCCCGGTCGGTGAGCGAGGCGAGATAATAGGCGACGACGCGCTCCTGCGTCAGGTCCGGGCCGGTCCCGATCATTGCGCGCCACATTTGCGGCAGGAGGCGGCGGTGCTGGCTGAGAGCGACGAACAGTTGCTCCATGATATATCGCGCCTTGTATGCCTGCCGCGCGATCACCGGCCCGCGATAGACATTCTCCAGCAAAAAGGAGATCAACTGTTGGACATCCCGCTCCGACTGCGCGCCGAAGCCGATCACGGCGGTGTGCGCGGCACGGGCCGCGTCGAGCGTTTCGATCTCCCACTCCGCGACGCGCCCGAGTGAGGTGCGCCGCACGTCGCTGATCAGCGAGTTAATCATATGCCGCCGGATGCGCCGCACAAACAACGCCTCGCGCCCCTGGATATCCGGCACCTCGCGCCGCGCCGTCTCCGCGCTTCGCAGCCAGACCCGGCAGTCGTTCGCCTCCGCCCATGCCTGGAGATGGCCCAGCGCGAGCATGCGCGATTCGATCGCGTCCTGCACATCGTGCGTCGCGTAGGCGATCACATCCGCGAGGTTGCAGACCTGCGCTTCGAGCGAGGGCTGCACGGTGCGCACGTACTCACCTGTCGTGACGGGGAGGTCGAAGGGCGTCTGATGGCGCGCGATCCCCTCGCGGCACGCCCACGTCAGGTCGAGGCCGGGATAGTCCGAATAGTTAACCTCGATCTCCTCGACGACGACGAGTGAGTGGAAGTTGGAGTCCCAGCCGCCCTGATCGGCAAGCAGGGCATTCAGGGCGGTCTCGCCAGTGTGGCCGAAGGGCGTGTGACCGAGGTCGTGGCCGAGGCAGATCGCCTCCGTCAGTGGCTCGGAGAGATCGAGAAGCGTCGCGATGGCGCGGCCAATCTGTGCCGTTTCCAGCGTGTGCGTCAGGCGGGTACGGAAAAAGTCGCCCTCGGAGACGACCATCACCTGCGTCTTGTGTTGCAGGCGGCGGAAGGCATCGGCATGGATGATCCGGTCGCGGTCGTGCGCGAAGGCGGGGCGCGGGTCATCACTCGCGCGGGGCGGAGCGTACCGCCGGTCGGTATAGGGCGCGGTCTCGGGCGTGCGGAGATGGGAAAGGACTGAGGACTGAGGACTGAGGACTGAGTCTGTCATAACGCCGCCCTGCTTCTGTCAAATGCACGCGCGTTGTTGCATGTGCAAAGTGTACCACGAAGCATTGATACGCCGAGAAAGCGCGTGCGACCCACTCAGTACTTAGCACTCAGCACTCAGGACTCGGTGCTTCGTCTGACTTTCTTCGCGCGCAGGCCGTGGATGTAGCAGGCATGATGCCAGAGTTCGGAGCGGGGGATGCTCGTCGCGGCGACATCCCAGTGGGCGAGGACGCAACCATTGACGACGCGGATGCCCGCCGCGCGGTAGATCTCGCGCTCAGTCGTGTCGAAGCCGTTGATGATCGGCCCGAACATCCGCCAGAGGATCGGCCTCCCGGTTTGCTCCATCTCCCGCGCGAGCGTGCGGGCGAAGTGACTGGGCAGGAAGGAGACGACGCAGTCCACAGCGTGCGGCGCGGCGAGGAGCGACGGGTAGCACGGATCGCCGAGGATCGTCGCGCGGTCCGGGCAGATGGGGATGACGTCCAGTCGCCACTCGCGCCGCATCACCTCGTATGCCTTGAATGCCTCGTGCGGCGGTTTGCGGAGAATGCGGTAGAAGTTCTGGTCCGTCCCGTTCTCCGCGCCACCGTCCGGCCCATACTCCCGCCCGAGAGCGTAGACCGCGTAGCGCATCGTCGTTGTCAGGCCATCCCGGATTTCCGTCATTGCTCCGCTCGGGACTAAGGACTGAGGACTAAGGACTGAGGACTGAGGATCAGCCCATCGTCCTTAAAGTGTACCATCGAGCACAGGAAACGGATTGATTGGGGCGGGGCGTAACGTTCCTGCTATACTGCGTTGATGCGGGGCTGATGGAGCGAACAGGAGAAAGCAGCGATGGAACTGAAACTCGCGTCCGCGATGAGCCGGTTGGGAACGGAGACGGCGTTTGAGGTGCTCGCGAAGGCGCGGGCATTAGAGGCGCAGGGGCGGTCAGTCATTCACCTCGAGATCGGCGAACCCGACTTCGACACGCCCGCGCACATCATCGAGGCGGCGAAGCGCGCGCTCGATGAAGGCTATACACACTATGGCCCGGCAGCGGGCCTGCCCGAACTGCGGGAAGCGATTGCCCAGGAGATTTCGACCAGTCGCGGTATCAGCGTGCAGCCCGATCAGGTCGTCGTGACGCCGGGCGGCAAGCCGGTGATGTTCTACGCGATCCTCGCCCTCTGCGAGGCGGGCGACGAGGTGATCTACCAGAATCCCGGCTTCCCGATCTACGAGTCCATGATTAACTTCGTCGGCGCGAAGGCCGTGCCGCTGCCGCTGCTGGAAGAAAAAGGGTTCGCCTTCAGCATTGACGATCTCAAATCGCGCATCACGCCCCGGACGAAGATGCTCGTCATTAACTCCCCCGCGAACCCGACGGGCGGCATCATCCCGAAGGAAGACCTCACGGCCATCGCTGAATTGGCGCTGAAGCACAACTTCTGGGTGCTCTCGGACGAGATTTACTGCCGGTTGCTCTACGAAGGCGCGCATTCTTCCATTGCCGCCGAACCGGGGATGGACGACCGCACGATCATCCTCGACGGTTTCTCCAAGACCTACGCGATGACCGGCTGGCGGATGGGGTATGGCGTCGTGCCGGCGAATCTCGCGCCGAGCATCATCAAGTTGATGGTGAACTCCAACTCCTGCACGGCATCGTTCACGCAGCGCGCGGGCGTCGCGGCGATTACCGGCCCGCAGGACGAGGTAGACCGGATGCGCGCCGAGTTCCGGCGGCGGCGGGACGCGGTTGTCGGCGCGCTGAACGCCATCCCTGGCGTGCGATGCGAACTGCCGAAGGGCGCGTTTTACGCCTTCCCGAATGTCTCCGGCACTGGCCTGGGAGAACGCGAAATCGCCGACCGGCTGTTGCAGGAGGCGGGTGTCGCCACCCTCGCGGGGACGGCATTCGGCGCGTACGGCGCGGGCTACCTTCGCCTCTCCTACGCCAACTCGATGGAGAACCTGATGGAGGCGACCCGCCGCATCGGCCAGTTTGTCGAAAGCCTCGCGGCCGTCCCAGCGGACTAAGTGGACAGCAGCGGCTCCCGAACATGACCGTTCTTTTTGTGGAAGTGCTACTCGGCTTCCCGGTGGAAAGAGCGATCCCACCCGCACGTTGCGGCGCATCGCGCCCGTGGCTTTGATCTTACGATCGGCTCGAAAAGTGTGAGTGGTAGACGCCCTGAGGATCGCTCGCCGCGACTTCCGGGCGCATCCTCGGTTGTCCAGAGCGAAGATCGGGGGAGCAGATGCGCACGCGGGAATGTCTCCTGAGACGTGCGATAGCCTTCTCTTTCACGCAGTTCCTGTATCAATCCAAGAATCGCGGAATCATCATTGACACAGGCGATCACTTGCGTCTATCAGGCATCTCCTATTGACAACAGAAACAATCGGAATTAGAATGTTCGTACGTAGAACGGATGAGCGGTTGACGGAAAGCAAGGAGGCGACGCAGTGACGAAGTTTGACTTTCCTGGCGAGAGCGATGCATACCGGCGGGCGCGGGCGGAACTATTGGCGGCGGAGATCGCGCTGAAGGACCAGATCGAGCAGGTCGCGGCGATGCGGCGAGCCTTGCCGATGGGGATGCCGGTGCCGGAGTACATCTTCCGCGAAGGCCCCACCGATCTCAGCCGGAATAACCCGGCGGACTTTTCCGATGTGCGGCTTGCGGACCTCTTCACTGATGGGCACGAGACGCTGATCGTGGATCATCTGATGTTCGGCGCGGGCGGCCATCAGGCGTTCTTCGGTATGGGCGATGACGCACCCTGCCCGATGTGCAGTATGTGGGCGGACGGCTACAACGCGATCGCGCCCCATATCGAGCAGCGGGCGAGTTTCGTGCTCGTCGCGAAGGCGGAGATCGGCGTGCTGCGGCAGTGGGCGCGGCAGCGGGGGTGGGATCGTCTCCGCCTCCTCTCCAGCCACGCCAGCACCTTCAACCGCGATTTCAACATGGAGGATGCGAAGGGCGACCAGCAGCCCGGCCTGAGCGTTTTCAGCCGCACACCGGATGGCACGGTCCACCATCGCTACTCGATCGGCGCGGAATTCGATGACCACAACGGGCGCGGCATTGATCTCTACTCCCCGGTCTGGCAACTGCTCGACCTGACGCCGGAAGGGCGGGGCGACTGGTATCCGGCTCATTCCTACATGGCGCGACGGAGCGAGTCGGCCGGGGTCGCCTGAGATGCGCAGTGGCTGACGAGACGGCTCCGCTCGGCTTCGCGCTTGGGGCGGCGACGCGCAAACTGGCGAAGTTCTATGCCCGTGCGCTCGCCGATGGGCCGGTGACACCCTCGCAACTCGCCCTCCTGCGGCAGTTGTGGGTGGAGGACGGGCAGCAGCTGCGGCTGCTCGGCCAGCGCGCCCAACTGGACGCGACTTCCGCGACGTGGCTCGTGGACCAATTGGAAGCGGGTGGCTTCCTCGAACGCCGCCGGGCGGACCCCGATCGCCGCGTCGTCCGCGTCTGGTTGACCGAGGCGGGGTGGCGGCTCCGAACGACGCTCGTACCGGAAATCGCGCGCTGGGAGGAGGCGATTGCAGAGACGCTTCTGCAGCATCACACGTCGGAGGAGGTCGCCATCTTCCGTGGGGTGCTGACGACGATCATCGCGGTTTTCCCAGAAGGGGATGATCTGTGGGCGGCGCGCTCCGCCCTGTGGGATGCACGGCTGAATGCATTGAAAGCGTTTGTGGAAGCGGATGCAGGGAAAGGAGCGACGGATGGCAATGACGCAACAGACGAGCGGCCGGACGATTGAGAAGGAACTCTTCATCCGTGCGACGCCGGAGCGGGTTTTTCGCGCGCTGACGGACAAAGCGGAATTGGAGGCATGGTTCGTCAAGGAAGCGACGGTTGATCTCCGCGTCGGCGGGGCATTGCGCCTCTTCTGGGACCCAACATCGGTCGAGGGCACATTCCTCGAAGTGGACCCGCCGCACCGCGTCGTCTTTACGTGGGACGAGCGCCCGCAGGTCGCAGGCATCACGACTTCCGCCTTCACGCTCACTGCCGAGGGGAGCGGCACGCGCCTCCATCTCGTCCACTCCGGCTTCGGCAGCGGCGCGGCGTGGGATCACCTCTTCGACGGCGTCAATTCCGGCTGGGATGAGGAATTGCAGAAACTTCGCACGTATCTCGAGGAGGCATCCCTTCCGTGAATCATCCATCCAGCACGCCAGAAGCGCGCTTTACCACGATTGTCGAGGAACTTCTCGGCAATCCAGATGTCACACCCCCGTCGGGGACGGGATTCGGCGCATCGGGACTGAAGGTGGGCGGGAAGATCTTTGCCATGCTCTCGTCCAAAGGTCAGTTTGTCGTCAAACTGCCCCCGCAACGGGTGGCTGCGCTCATCGCTTCCGGAGATGGGGAACGCTTCGATCCCGGTCATGGCCGACTGATGAAGGAATGGGTAACCGTCGGACCAACCTCTGAAGAGGAATGGCTGCCGCTGGCGAGAGAGGCGATGGCGTTCGTGGCCTCGAAACGTTGAGTGGGAATCGCGTATCAGCGTTGTGCGCGCTACCTTTCAGAGGCATCTTCGATGACTTGATGGAACTCGATCACGCGGCCGTCGGGATCGGCGCAGAAGAGTTGATGCCATCCCTTGATTGCCCATTCGCCCATGTCGCTGTACGGGATACCCGCCGCGTCCAGCCGCGCCCGCACCGCCGCGATGTCGTCCACGCGGAAGGCGAGATGCCCCGCGCCGAGCGGGTTGACGGGCAGGTCGTTGCGTGCCGCGAAGTCGGGATCGCTGGGGATGAAGTGGTACTGATAGCCGCGCTCATCCTGCAAGGTGGCGATTGTCGCGCCATACGCCTCCCGGTCGCGCGGTAACTCGACGGGTACGAGGCCGAGCAGGGCGCGGTAGAAAGCGGCGCTCGCCTCCCAATGCGCGCCAGCGAGATTGAGATGATGGGGCCGTGGAGTGTCGGTCACTTGCAAGGTCTCCTTTCAGAATCGTAGCCCCGTACCTTGTTTGCGGAGCCAGACGCGGTGCGCGCGATACGCCGGGCAGTAGCGCGCGACGACGCGCCAGAAATGTACCGAGTGGTTCATCTCGACGCGGTGGGCCAGTTCGTGAACGACGACGTAATCGAGCACGGCGGATGGCGCGAGGACGAGCCGCCAGTTGAAATTGAGGTTGCCCGCCCGCGAGTAACTGCCCCAGCGCGTCTTTTGATCCCGAATGGCAACGCGGCCATAGGCCAGCTGCATTTCCTTCGCGCGCGAGGCAACATGCGCGGCGATGGCGAACCGCGCCACCGCGCGCAGCCATCCTTCCAGCGCGGGCCGTGCCAACGCCGCCTCCGGCACCGTGATCGCCAATGCCTGCCCCTCATGCACGACCGTCACGCGCTTGCCCGGTACGACCGCCACGCGGATGGCGTGCGGTGCGCCGAGGAAAGCGATCTCCTCCGGCAATGGCGTGCCGACGACGGGCGCCGCAGGGAGCGCGGCGAAACGGTCGAGGTGCTTCAAAATCCAGCCCTGCCGCCGCAGAATGAAGTTCAGCAGGCGACAGCGGTCATATCCCAGTGGCGCGACGACACGCAGCCCCGTGCCCGGCGCGACGATCAACCGGGGCTGCCGCGCGCGGTGACTGATCGTCAAAGTGTAGGGGACGGTCCGCCCCGCGAGCATCACCTGTTCGGTCACCGTACCGCTTCCTTTCCCGCCATCCCCGCATATCGGAGGGAGCATAGCACGCCGCGTGCGACGATACTCGTCTCCCATATAGACCATGCCATCCTTACCGACTATCATGTGGGCGAGCCATGGCGATAGTGCCACGAGCAGGTAAAGGGGCGCGAAAGATGCGGGCGGATGCGCGGTATGAGATGATCGTCCTCGGGCTTGGTGGGATGGGCAGCGCGACGGCGTACCATCTCGCGCGGCGCGGGCGGCGCGTCCTCGGCCTCGACGCCTTCGCACGCGGTCACCACAACGGCTCGTCCCACGGCCGCTCGCGCGGCATCCGCGAGGCGTACGGCGAATCGCCGCAATACGTCCCGCTCGTCCAGCGCGCGTACGCCCTCTGGCGCGAACTGGAAGCGGAGACGGGCCAGCATCTCCTGACGATCACGGGCGGCATCAGTATAGGCCCCACCGAACCGGGCTTCGGCGCGAACCAGAAGGCCGCCGCCAGGCAATACGGCCTGACCGTCGAGGAACTGTCGCCGGAGGAGATCATGGCGCGCTGGGCCGGCTTCCGGGTGCCGGAGGGCTATCGTGGCATCTATGACCCGCATACCGGGTTCCTCTTGCCAGAGCCGTGCGTCGCCGCGCACCTCGATCTCGCCATCAGGTACGGAGCGGCATTGCATCACGACGAACCGGTGCGCCGCTGGTCGCCGGATGGCATGGGCGTCCGTGTGGAGACCGACACGGCGGCATACGCGGCGGATGCGCTCGTCATCACGGCGGGGCCGTGGGCGGGAGAAGTCCTTGCTGGCCTCCATCTGCCGCTCGAACCGTGGCGGATGTACAACGTCTATTTCGCGCCGACCCGCCCCGAACTCTTCAGTCCGGACCGCTTCCCCGTCTACGGCATTCGGGGGCCGGAGGGGAGTTATTACGGCGTGCCGATGCTGCCCGGCGACGGCCTGAAGATCGGGCGGCACGACCGAGGCGATGTCTGTACGCCGGAAACGGCACGGCGCACCATCGAACCCGAGGAAATCACCCTCATGCGTTCCGTCCTCGACACCTATATGCCGGGCGCGACGGGCGAGGCGCTTGCCGCCACCACCTGCCTTTATACGATGACGTCAGACAGCCATTTCATCATTGATCGCCACCCCGAGCATGTAGGTGTCGTCTACGCCGCCGGGTTCTCCGGTCATGGCTTCAAGTTCTCCGCCGTGATCGGTGAAGTGATGGCTGACCTCGCTACCGAGGGCACAACGCCCCACCCAATCGGCTTCCTCTCCGCGTCCCGCTTCGCGGCGGCAACCGCGTAGCGTCGGCATCGCGGCGCGACACGCGCGTTCCTTTGAGACTGGATACTGAGCGGGTTCGCGAACCCGCTCAGTACTCGGCGTCCGTTATTGCTTTATGGCTTCCGACTGTTTACGCGGCGTCCAGCCCTTGACGGACTGCGCCTCGATCGTCGCTTCGTGGAGCATGAAACGCGCCTCGTGCGCCGAACATCGTGTACGGCGTGGCGATGCCGATGCCGCCGCCGCGGCGATGCGTCAGCAATTCACCGGCGTGCGGAGCCTCCTGAACCTGACGGATGACGCGCGGCAACCGCCCTTGCGCTGATGGCCCGTGTTTGCTATGGTGCAGACCTTGCGCGCGTACGTACATAATCGGCGCAGCGCGGGAAGCGGTACGGCCGGGTGGCAAGGCACATTGGGGAAGGCGCGCACCGTCGGGGCAATGGGACACGGGGTGAGGGGGCAAGGATGGGTCAGGGGAAGGGTTGTCGCAGCCGGTTCACGCGCGGATGTGCGTGGGATGTTCACCGGGTCCGACAATTCCGGCGATGCGTTCTCCGTAGCGGCGTGGGTGGTTTTTTCTTCATGGTGCTGCTCTTCACGGCGCGCGGCGTCGCGGCTGAAACACCCGTGACCAGCCAGCCATCACCGCCCGCGACAGCGCAGTCGCCACCGACCACCGCGGCATCACCCGGCGCGGCGGGGCAACTCAATCCCGGTACATCGTCGCCACCATCCCCGGCGCCGTCGCCGGCATCAGGACCGACGCCCACCAGCACGGCGATCCTCATGCCACTGCAACCGCCGACGGCTGAGATGCCCCCGGTGACGGCGACATCCGGAGCGGCCTCGCCTACGACGCCCGCGCCGACCGTACCGCCGACCGCAACGCATCCTCCGAATACGCCGACCATGCCAGCCGCCGCGTCGAGTCAGCCGACAGGCACACCCGCCGCCACCCCAGGCCCGGAGGAGAGCGCGGCCCTTGCGAATCTCGTGCTGCTCGACGACCCGGGCACCGGCGGCAACCTGACGATTGTCCGTGCCGCTGCACGTCACTTCGGCGAGCAAGTCCGGCCGGATGGCGTTCCGTGGGTCGGGTGGTGCGAGATGTACATCGGCAATGTGATGGACGAGGCGGGCATCGCGCGCGCGCGCTACGCGACCGCCCTGCTCGACGCGGCGAGCGGCCCGCTCTATCGCGGCCGCGCACCGGCGGGGAGTGTCGTCTTTTTCGATCAGCGCTCGGATCCGAATGGTCATGCCGGCATCGCCCTGGGTGACGGCACGATGCTCTCCGCGCTCAACAACGGCATCGTCCGCAGCATGTACGAGAACTGGCCTTCGTACCTCGGTTGGCGCCCGTACGGCACGACCGCCCCGCCCGGCGAGACCTTCATGATCGCGCCACTTCTGACGCCGACAGTGAGCGATTTGCCCCGTATGCCCGCGTGGCCGTAGGAGTGGCAGGCAGTGTATGGGAGCGAGAGCAGGGGAGTCGGGCGGTCGCTGATCGTGTCGCTTCCTCGGTTTCAAGGGCCGGTTTTCGGTTTCGTTTCATTGCCTGCTGGCTGCCGACTGCCGCCCGCTCTGCTATAGTATGGCGCGGAACTTGCGGCGAGGATGACCGGCCTGTCCGGGTCAGCGCAGCGTCAGGAGGGCACGGTACAGTGTCGTATTGCGCCATCAGAGATCGGCGGAGTCTGTTAGGGGTTTCCTGGCGGCGATTCGCCGCGTGGATCACGTCTCGTGCGGTCGCTATCGCTGCCCGAAGGCCCCATGACGATTAGTGTTACTGAAGAGCGTCGGGCCGCGATCTTTACGCTGGACGCGGAGGCGGGTGCGCCGGCCGCCATCGCCCTCGCCGCAGGCAGCGCCGCCCTCTTCGGCATCCTTTTCGTCCTCGCCTCCATCACGGCGGATTGGCCGATCGGGCCTGCCGCCGTCCCGCCCTACGAGCAGATCACGCGCAACGCCCAACTCTTCCACGAGATCTTCCCATCCCTCGCCGCCTTCCCGCCCGCGCAACTCGCATTGGTCGCGTGGTTCTGCGTTGTCGGCTTGTGGCTCGTCTACCTGCCGCTCGTCTGGAAACTGCGTGGTGAGGCGATTGATCATCGCATTATCCTCACCGGTGCGGTCGTGCTCGGTCTGATGGCCGTGATCGTCCCGCCGCTCTTCTCGACGGACCCCTTCTCGTATGCAATGTACGCCCGATTCGAGACGATCTATCATGCGAACCCGTATCTCGGCACCGCACGCAGTGTCGCGCCCGGCGACCCACTCATCCCGTATCTCTACTGGCGGGATATTCCCTCGCCCTATGGCCCCTTATGGACGCTCATTTCACAGGCGCTCGTCGCCGGCGGCGATCGGGCGCCGCTCGAAATGATCCTCCGCTTCAAGGTGGTGGCGCTCGCCTTCACGCTGCTGGATGGCTGGCTGATTTACACCTTTGTCCGTCAGCGATGGCCGGAGCAGGCGGGGTGGTACTATCTCGCCTTCGCGTGGAACCCGATGGTGCTCGTCGAGGGGATTGTCATCGGGCACAATGACGTGCTCATCCTTGCGGTGATGCTCGGGAGCGCGCTCCTGCTCGCACGCGCCCGCCCGATCGCCACCATCGCGGGGCTGACCGTCTCGGCGCTGATCAAGTACTCGACGCTGCCGGTTGTTGGGCTGTCCGGGCTGCGCCTCCTCCTTCGCACGCCATTCCGGGCACGCTGGTGGCTGGCGGCCCGGTTGGCATTGGCGACTCTGGCGCTGGCTGTTTGCGCCTTCTTTCCTTACTGGGCGGGCTACCGGAGCGTGATGAGCACCGTCAACGAACCGGGCCGGGGGGTGAATAACCTTGTCGCGAAGGTGATTGGCGGGGCGCTCTGGCTGCTTACCGGTGGTCGCCTTTCGACACACACCCCCGCCGCGATCGTCGGCATCATCGCGCTGCTGTTCGCGACGTGGCAAGTGCGGGAGATCTGGCGTTCCCGTATGATGCTCAATGCGTGGACGATCCATGACGAACTGGCGGCATGGGCAGATTCGCTCGCGGTCTTCCTAATCCTTTGGCCGCGCATCCGCACCTGGTACTTCCTCGTCCCGCTTGGCCTCTCGCTTGCCTCCGGCCGTGCCCCCCGCCGTTTCTCCTTCTGGTTCCTGATCGGCCTGACGATCTACTCCTACATCTCCTATTTCCGGTAAGACTGAGGATGGACGGAACGATACCGGGCACACCGGGCGCTCTCCGGGCAGGCCACGTCAGTTTGCACTTTGCGCTCCGCGGCATCGTGGATCGTGGTATACTGACGGGGCGAGAGAAACACGGCCCGGTCTTTCGGGCTACGCTCATTCTCGTATCAGCCTCACGGAGTCCTTCTCTTCAGCGATAGGAGTGCGCGCGCATTACCGACGCGTCCGGCATCGCTGCGAGGCAGAACAGGTACGTCCCGAAATGACCGCAGAAGCGAAACCGACCGGCGCCGCCATACTCGTTGACAAACTCCGCCGCTGGTGGGGCGCCCTCACGCACCGCGCGTAACCGATTGTCCGTGGGGAGCAGGCGACCGCCGGGTCGCCCTCTGTGCGTGGCATGGGCGGCGGGCCGTTCACCGGACGCGGATCGCCGCCTGGGCGATCCCATACCCACCCCCGGCCAGGAAGGAGCAAGCACTGATGGCACTGCGATCCCGAAACGCCCAGGATCTGCATGGGCCACCACTGGGCGAATGGGAGGAATCAAAGCGCGTCTCCCTACCGGGTGGGGGCATCATGTACGTGCCGGCCACGTTCACGTCAACCACCGACCTGCGGGCGAAAGACCCCTTGCCGAAGTACCGGTGGCGCGGTGAACCGGGCGATGGCACGATCGAAGTAGAATTGATCGGCTATCATCGGGCGATGCGACTCAATCGCGCGCGGTACAGCCAGACGATGAAGGAGCGCATTGAGGAGCGGGAGGGGACGATCCTCGGTGATCTGGAAACGATAACCGTCAGCGGGTACGAGACACTCTATGGGCGCTACCGCCTGACGCACGCAACGTATCCCACCGTCGTGCAGTTCGGCGCATACGCGCGCATCCTCACGCGCAACGCGGGGCTGCTCGTCGCGGTCGAACACCCCGACCCTGACCGTCTCGACCCATTCGCGAAAGCGGTGCTCGCCACCCTCGTACTCTGAGTGGGCAATCGGTACGTGCGAAAAGCCGCCCGTCGGGGGGCGGCTTTTCGCACGTTTGCACCCTGCGGTGAGTGGGCGCGCAGTACGGCGGATCGTTGGGGCCGTCGCATGCTGTGGCAGCACTCTTGCCTGATGCATTCTGACGGCATATGCCGAGATGGGACAGAACGAGATGGAAAGCACGGAACACGACGAGTTGGTCACGATTCGCACGCAACTCACCGTCGCCTTGCTCGCTGTCACGCAGTTACAACGCAAGCGCGCGAATGTTGCCGATGCCGACCGGTTGCTCGCCTATGTCGCTACCGCGCTCGCGCGAATTACCCGCGAGGTTCGCAAGGTTGACGCACTGATCGCCCGCCTGGAAAACCGCGAGGCAATGCGCGCGGACCGGTTCCGGTTGCGCGCGCATCGCCATACCAGCGAGGATCAGGGGAGCCGGGAACAGGGCGAACCGACGCCGCGCCGCGCGGAGAGAACGGACTATCACTCGCCGACCGGCTGACGCGCCTCCGTCGCAGGCGCGGCATTCAGGGTGATCGCAACTGTCATATCCAGGCGCGATGAGCGCGGATGCTCTCTGCTCTCTGCTGCCTGACCGATGTATCGAGGAGAGATCATCACCTCCCTCCTGATGCTGCTATCATCGGGGTCACCGTTTCCCTGAACTACCGACGTATCCGTGGGAGGAATCGTGATGCCGCTCGAAGTCTTCGATTACCGGACGGATGTCCGCAATATTTTCATCACACCGGAGATGCGGGCGCGCATCATCCGCAGGGAGCCGGGCACGGCGGGCGGCGGCCACACGCACGACCTCGGACACGAGATTTACCTCATTCTCGAAGGGCGGGCGGAGATCACGATTGCGGGCGAGTCCGCGATCCTCGGGCCGGGGCAGATGTGCATCGTCCGCGCCGATGAGTGGCACACAATCCGGGTCGTTGGGGATACACCACTGACCTACTACCTCTCCGTCACGCCTCACCTGGAGCCGACGCACACGCAGTGGGATCATGAAGGCGGCACGAAATTACCGTATCAGTATGGCGGCTCGACGCGCGAGGAACGCCGCACGCGCACGACGCCGCCCGAAGCGCCGGAAACCCTCCTCTCCCATCATCTCGCGGCCGCGCATGCGCTCGCTGATGCGGCTGTGGCGAACGCGGCGGCCCAGGAAGCAGCGGGGACGAACCTGCGGAGCGCATTGAGCGCGGGCGACAAAGCCGCCGCGAAGGACGCCATTGACGCGATGTGGCGCTCGATCTACACGACCTACAAACAGTTGCAGGCGATGGAAACCGTCTGGAACGAACTCGCGCCCACCGTCGCGGGGGAGTGACGGGGCGAACCCCTACCATCGTGGAAGACGATGGTAGGGGTTACGCAGTTGCCACGAGGAAGTTCGGTGATGGCAGGGGTGCAGCCCGCATCGTACACACCGGATGCTCATTTGCCCGACATCGGTAGCAGGGCTATACTTGCCGACATGGAGCATCGAGACGCGGGCACACACATGAGAGAGCAATCTTCCTGGCGAAGCCCGTGGCGACACGTCGCCATGGTGTTCATCATCGTGCTGCTCGTCCACCAAGCCATCATGGTCATGCCGCTTCGCATGACCGCGCCGGTAATGGCAGCCACGAGCCGATCGAACATCGCCCTACCGTGTGATGGTGCATGTCCGAGCGGCGTTATCAGTCTCTGCATCCCCGGTCACATCTGCGCCGGGGTTGTGGCAGCACTGACCCGGCTGCCGTTCAGCTCGCTGATGCCACTCCTCCTCCTGATCGTCACATTGATGGCGATCCGGACACCGACCCTCGCCCTCCGGCGCGAGCGCTGGTTCTGGCCACCCGACCGTAGACGCGCCCTCCTCCAGGTCTTTCTGATCTGATCTCCCGATCCTGACGCAGCCTGCCTGACCGCATCGCCGCGGTAGGCGGATGATGTGTTGCCGTGCGCATCGGTGCGCATAACGGGAGGTCGGTTCATGGCGAAGACAGCGACAAAGCCAACAAGGCAGCCCAATCAACGCGAACGGATGCAGCGAGAAGCGAAAGGCAAGCAGCGACAGCGCCGGTTGCTCCTCAGCGGTCTGCTCGGTGTAACCGTCCTCGGCATCGCGATCGGTGTATGGGCGATCACGTCCCGCGTCGGATCGGAGCCGAGCACGGGGGCGCTGTACCAGTTCCACACCCAGGACATCCATTCCCTCGCCTTCGACCCGGGCGACCCGAACACGATCTTCTTCGGCCACCACACCGGCCTGAAAATCAGCCATGACGCCGGTCTCAGTTGGCGGGACGTGTCGGTGGGCAACGTCGACGCGATGCAACTTGCGATGCCCGCCTCGAGTGGGGACCGACGGTACCTCGCTGGACACAACCTCTTCATGGTCAGCACCGATGGTGGCAAGACGTGGCGCAATCAGCCGACGAACCTGCCGGGACTCGACCTCCACACGTTTACGGCCAGCCCATCCGATCCGCTGCGCCTCTACACGGCGCCCGTCGGCTTCAACGGCCTCTTCACGAGCACGGATGGCGGCAACCAGTGGCAGCAACTGCCCTTGCCACCAGGCGGGTCGAGCGGGATGGGCCTCGCCGTCGCGCCGGATAGTCCGCTCCATCTTTATGCCGGTATCGGCACACGTATCGCGGAAAGTCGCGACGGCGGCAAGACCTGGGCGACGCAACCCGGCCCGACAGCGGAAACGATCCAACTCGCGGTTGATCCCACCGGCATCCTCTATGCCGGGACTGTGCAGGGACTCGCCAAGCGCGCGCTGGATGGGACGTGGCATACCTTGCCATTGCCGTCAGGCGCGGCGGTCTTCGCGATATCCGTTAGCCCCACGCAGCCGAATCGGGTCGCCGTGGTCGATCAGCAGGGACACTTTTATCGCAGTGACGATGGCGGCCAGACGTGGACAAGCGCGTAATCGCCTCGGGCTCCGGGCCACGGCCCGCCCATACGGATCGTTGGCTGGACGTGGCGCTTGGCGTATCGGTAATCGCGCTGGCCACCGTAGTGACGATCGGTAGTGTCGTGGAGAGGTCGGCGCGCACGCCACTGGTGCGTGTCAGTCAACCGGCGCCGGAGTTCACACTTCCCTCAACCGACGGTACCGTCGTGTCGCTCGCATCCATGCGCGGCCACCCGGTGATCCTGGCCTTCGTGCCGTCGGCGCTCTGTAACCAATGTCGGCAACAACTGCGCGCGCTGCAGGAGGCGTTCCCGGCGCTTCATGGACGAGGGGCGATGGTCTTCGTTGTATCAGTGGATAGCACGGCGCAGCAACGGTCCGCCGCGCGCGATCTAAGTAGGTGCTGGTAAGTTCGCACGCTTGGTGTACGCCTTGCGCGGACGGCTATCCATCGCACCGACCGGTCGCCCCGCCTTCCTGCCCGTCGGTGCCTTGCGATGCCCGTCCAAAAACCATTGCG
>Ga0207416_1001544_pt1 | contig 29786 bp, 29 predicted proteins | sample PaiPotPPM11metaG_FD_184107 | JGI IMG/M metagenome (GOLD analysis project Ga0207416, IMG submission 184107) | Iron sulfur acid spring bacterial and archeal communities from Banff, Canada, to study Microbial Dark Matter (Phase II) - Paint Pots PPM... ... | reverse complement strand
CGCAACGCCTCCCACGCCGACACGCCCCACTATTCGTTCACCCTCTTCGGGATCGTGCCTGCGCTCGCTGCCTATCTTGGTCTCCCTTCCTCGGCAGCCGCGTGAGGCTCGTTGCGCATCTCGTGGGACCCCGATGACAAATGCCCCAGCCAAGGCTTGGCCGACAGTCCCCTGTCCACCAAGGAGGCTTGCGCCGCCAATAATGACTGCCGCGATCGCATCCAAATTCGCTGTACTTCCGACTGAGGGCGAACCGCCATCAATCTGACCCGCCGTGATTGCGGCGGCGAAGCCTGCTGAAAGACCAGACAAAACGTAGACAGAGATCAACACTCGATCTACCGGGATGCCGGCCCGTGCGGCGGCCTCTCTATCGCCGCCGACTGCATAAATCCAGCGGCCCCAAACCATGTATCGCATGAGGATTAGGCAAAGCACAGCCAGAACGATGACGAGGTAGGCGGCGACAGGGATATCGCCTGTAAAGGAGCCGAGCTCCTGCACAATCCCGGGCATGCCTGGCTTCGGCTCCCCATTCGAGAGCACGAGCGCCAGGCCCATTGCGACGCTCAACATTGCCAGGGTGTTGATGAATGAGTGTGGCAGCCTCCCCTTGACAAAGACGACTCCATTAATGGCACCGATCACCGTGCCCGTGCCAATGATCGAGACCAGCGTTCCGACACCAGAACCGGTCTGCGCGTAAACGAGCGCCCCGACCACCGTCGACAGGGCTAATGCCGACCCGACGGAAAGGTCGATGCCGGCGGTAACGATGACAAGAAGCTGACCCATCGCCAGGATCGCGTCTACCGACGTCTCGGACAGGACATTGCCGAGGTTCTGAGCCGTAAAAAAGACCGGGCTCAGGAACGAGACGAGGAGGACGAGGAGCCCCAACATGACAAGCGATCTCGCTCCGAGGACGAGGTCTGGCAGCTTGCCCAAGCCGCGCAAAAGTACCCCGTGGACTTTGCTCCGAGTAGGGGCGATGAAGGCGCCGTCTCCGGATGGCTCAGCCGGCGTTGACTGTCGGTCTTCCCGATTCTCCATTCCTCGCCGTCTCATCTCGACTACCTCCCATTTCGACGACCTAGGGAATCGCCACGTGATGTCTCTCTGGAGCGCTACAGAGCAAGCGTCCGGAAACCCTGCTATGCATCTTCCCTAATCATAATACAGATTGGTCAACCGGTCATCCAATACGGACGCCGACAACACGGCCCGTAAATTTTCGAAGGACTGAACAGACGAAAGGCTCCGGCCGTCGTACGATGCAGGTCTCGACACACCGCATCAGCGACGGAAGGAGCCTTCTCATGCGGTCTGCCGCCTTGCCTCCTCTGCTGACCGGCTTGCCGGACGAGGAGCGGGAAGCCTTACTCACCAGCCGGAAGGGCGCCGAGTCCCACACCGTCAAGGAGCTGCGTGCCGCCACGGTTTACGACGACAGCCTGTCACGCATCGCTCAGAGCTCTCTCATCCGTTTTCGCCGCGTGCAGGTCCTCGATGATCTGGCGCAGGCAGGCGGACAACAGGCTCGACACCGTGAAGAGCACGATCCTCGCTCCACGGCGTTCCCATGCGCGAGCCTCCTCCACGTTACTGACGATCACGCAGAGGGCCGCGTTCCCGGCGGAGAGAACGCCGCCAGCACACCTCTCGATCGCCGACGCGACGCGCGGATGATGGAAGTTGCCGGGCTGGCCCAGCGAGATCGAAAGGTCGCTCGGGCCAATAAAGATTGCGTCAAGGCTTGGCGTCGACGCGATCTCATCAATGTCATCGAGTGCCTCTCCGTCCTCGACCTGAGCGATGACGAGCGTGTTAGCGAGTGCTGACTCGATGTGTTCGGCAAGTGCAACAGTTCCCTGGCGGCCTGCACGCGTGCTGACGGCGAACCCGCGACGGCCGACTGGCGGGTAATGAGAAGCCGACACGATGGCTGCAGCCGCGGCGGCGTTGGTGACGTGCGGTGCGACTACGCCAGCAGCGCCTGCATCGAGCGCACGCAGGATCTCGACCGAGTCGTGACCGCCTACACGAACAATGCAGTCCAAGCCAACTGCGTCTGCAGCGCGCAGGTGGTGCTCGAGCTCGTGGCCGTCGGCAATCCCGTGTTCCGTATCGAGCATAGCGAAGTCGAACCCGACATGGCCGGCGAGCTCGACGAGGGCGGGTGCAGGCATCTTGATCACAAGCCCGTACGACACTTCCACCCCGCGAATTCTGGAGGCGAGCGACCGGGGATTCATAGCGTGATGCTCCTTTCAACCGGCGTGCTGAAGAGCCGCTGCTTCTCCCTTACGACAGTCGCAGCGGCATCGACGGCTGGTTGGTAAAGTGCTGGAAGGTCATCGCTTATCGGCGCGGCGGCAAGGGAAGCGCGCAGCGTGTGAAGAAACGCAACCCGCAGCTCGGTGTTCACGTTCACCTTCGCGACGCCAAGGGAGATGCAGCGGCGAATCTGCTCAGGCCGGAGCCCCGAGGCTCCGTGAAGCACCAGCGGCACCCTAACGACGTCGCGAATCCTCTCGAGCCGATCGAAGTCGAGCTGCACCGGCTCGCTCGTGAACCCGTGCACATTCCCAATTGACACGGCGAGCGCGTCGACGCCGGTCTCCTCGACGAACCGGGCCGCCGCATCCGGATCCGTGAGATCGCTGGCGCGGCCATCGGTGGAGCGGTCTTCGTCGCCCGCGAGACCGCCGAGCTCGGCTTCGGCCCATGCACCATACCTGCGGGCCAACTCGACCGCGGCACGCGTGAAGGTGACGTTGTCGGCGAATCGGAGCGAGGAACCGTCGACCATCACGGAGGTATAGCCGGCGTCGAGACAGGCGCGGATCTCGTCGACGTCGCGCGAGTGATCGAGATGGACTCCGATCCAGGCGCTGCTCTCACTCGCTGCGGCCACCACGAGCTCCCGTAGAGGTGCGGCTCCGCAATAGCGAAAGGCGCTGCTCCCCGTCTGCACGATGAGCGGCGTTCCGGTCTCCTCCGCGGCCTGACACACTGCGCGGGCAAGTTCGAGGTTGTAGACGCTGAACGCGCCGACCGCCCGGCCATCCGCACGGGCCTTCACGAGCATGTCGCGGCAACGCTCGATCACGTCGCCTCGTCCTCCAGCAGGATCGCGAGCGTGTCCGCTAGCGCCTCGTCCGAGCCGACATTGCCGGGGAAGACGACATATGGCAGTCCGTCGCGCTGATCGAGCCGCCAGACCGAGACCTGACCCGGGAAGACTTGACCGAGCACCGTGGCGCGCCGGACACCAAGCGCGCGAGTGACGATGTCACTTGAGGTGATGCCGCCTTTCGCAATCAGAAACTTGATCGGTAGCCCTTCGTCCAGGCCGCGCACGACCTCGACCAGAGCGCCGGACACGCGGCGGCTGAGCTCGAGGCTCGCTGCCGGCGTCGCTTCAGTGCGAACATTGCGGGAGGTCGAGACCACGACAGGCTGATCCCTGAGAAGCTGCTCGACGAGCGCACCCGCGCGCGCGATTTCCCTATCTCGGCCAGCGGAGACGAGCACGTCAACGTCGAGTTCGATCTCGGTGAGCGCGAACCGGTCGATCGCGATACTGAGCTGGCGAGTCGTCTGTTGGGAGTGCGAGCCGACAACGATGAGTCCATGCCCTTCTCGCCGCGCTGCGTAGATGTCGTGAGCGCGCAGCGTGCCGCCGGTGACCTGTCCGCAGCGCGCAGCGACAAACGAGGGGGCTGTACGGTAGACGAACCGCTTGCCGCGGCGCTCCGCCGCGAGCAGGCCGAGCACGAGCACGTCAAGGTCCGCCTCATCGACGGCATTCGCGACAACGATTTTCCCTCTTCCCACAGCCCCCAGCAGCTCCGCCACGCACCCGGGGCCACCTACGCGGAGGTCGCGGATTGAGATGCTGACCGCCGAGGCCGCACGTCTAGCATCTTGTTCGGCGAGCCAGTCCTGCAGCCGCGAAGCCGTGTATCCGAACGTCGCGTCGCGTCCAAACTCGGTCTCCGCCGCTGGCACCGCGAGTTCGCCCTGCCGCACCCAGTGAACATCGCCGACGGTGACGCGACCGGCCTCGAGGAACGCCGGACAGAGAACGATGCCATCGACGGCGCTCCCTCCTTCCTTCTCCCAGCCCTCGATCAGCGCGTCCGTCTCGGCTGGGAAATGTCCACGAAGCGTGGAGTCGCCGCGGCTGATGAAGCGCACGTCAGCGCCAAGCTCGGCAGCGATCCGGGCTGATCGAGCGCCGATCTGGGCGTTGATTCGTCGCGCCTCCGTCTCATCGAGCGCGCGAGTATTCGTGAGCAGAAACGTGACGCACGTCGCTCCTGGATCGAGCGCGTGTCTCAGGTCTTCGTCCTCCCACCGGGCCAGGACAGCTATATCGCGGACCGCTTGCGAGCCGGTCGGGTCGTCGTCCACAACCAGCAGCCGGGTGTTCCGCTCCGCAAGTGCTAGGCCGATCAGGTTCCGAGCGCCTGGAATCTTGCGTGGGGCAGGCAGTCTGGCGAGCAGATCTTCCCAGCGGACGGATTTCGGCGCCGGCCGTAGCTGCAGCTCAGACACCGATGAGATTCCAGCCGCGTGCGACATCAGCGACCGCCTCGTGCCCGTCTTTAGTCACGATCAGAACGTCCTCTAGCTTGACGAAGCCGATTCGCGCGTCTGCGAGATGGGTCTCAACCGAGATCACCATGCCGGGCTCAAGTGGCCGCTCGGCGTGCGTTGCCGGGTAGGGCGGCGAGCCGGTGCTTGTCAGCCGCGGTACCTCGTGCGTCGCCCGACCCATACCATGCGCGAGGAAGCCCATCCGATCCTGCTGGGAAAGCTGCGCGAGCGCCTGCTCGGCCACGGAGAAGATGTCGCCACCGCGGCGCCCGGGCTGGATCGCCGAGCGCGCCGCTTGCTGCACCCGATCGACCGCAGCGAGCGCCTCGACTAACTCCGCCGTCGGCTCACCGACGACGGCTATGCGCGCCACGTCGCCGATGAAGCCGCCAGCCTCGCCACCCGAATCGAGTGATAGCGGGCCTCCCTCGGGAAGCCGGTACGACGAGGGGGCGCGATTGAGGTCTTTCCCCGCCGCGACCAGGCAGTACTCGAAAGTCAGCCCTCGACTGGTGAGTTCGGAGCGGAAGCGCTCGACAATCTCGCGTTTTGTCATCCCTACCCGGACGCATGAGAAGGTGGTGAGCATCGAGGCAACGATCCCCTCGGCGGCCGCGCGAACATGCTCGAGTTCATCCGCTCGCTTTACCGCCCGCAGTTCCTCGAGGAGGGACGCTGCATCGACGAAGCGCGCCCCCGGCAACTCGCGCTCGAGCGCCCTCAGGGCATCGCCGGCAAGGAACGACAGCTCAACTCCGACCGTGGCCGTCTCGTACCCACGGCGGCGCAGTTCCGCGGCGGCAGTAATCGCGGCGTCCTCAGACGACCAAGCGCCGTTGATCAGGTCTGGAACCCAGAGCGGCTCCGCCTCGACCCCCCAGCGCTCGTTTCCGGCCCCGACATAGAACGCGATATCGAGCCGTCCGCGCGGGTAGCCCAGCAACGGCTGATAGCGGCTGAGGCCGATCGGATCCCCAACCCGATACAGGAAGTACTGGTACCCATCAAGTAGATGCCGGAGATTGTGCCGCGAGGAGACGAGAAGTACGTTGATTCTCGCCTGCTCGAGCAGATCGTCGAGCTTGGCGGTGTCCCACTTGACGGTGGTGTCAGCAACAGCGGATGTAGCGCCCATGGCGTCGAAACCATTCTACTCGCAAAGACATCAACCGGTCAACCAATATGGCCGCCGACAACACGGCCCGTAAACTTTCGAAGGACTGAAGAGACAAGAGGCTCCGGTCGTCGCTACTTCGCCAGCCATCTCGCCCAAGTCCTCGCCTTCCTCTGTCGTCCCTTCCATCTCGGATAATTTGCGGGCCCTACGTACTCACCGTCCAGCTCCACGTTGACTCAAGTCCACTCTGGCGTGCAACACTAATCAGGGCCTCCTTAGGGTTTGGCTTTGACACCTCGAGGCCCCACTTAAGGTGCCGCCCTCCGGAGCCCCCTTCATCACATCCAGACCCACCTACACATGCGGCAGGAGACCCATGAAAACTCCCCCCCACGACTCTGCGCTCGAACGCTACGGCCGCCGGATCCGGCTCGGTCTCGTTGGCGGCGGAGCCGACTCTGTGATCGGCAGCACGCACCGCATCGCCTTCCGCGCCGACGGGTTCTACGATCTGGTCGCTGGCGCGATGTCGATCGACCCTGAGATTGCGCGCGCGACCGGCCGAGCCGACTTTCTCGCCGAGGACCGCATCTACACCGATTACCGCGAGATGGCAGCCACCGAGGCTGCCCGCGACGACGGCACTGAGGTTGTCGCAATCGCCACTCCGCCCCACATCCACCTCGACGTCGCCCGAGAGTTCCTCCGCCGAGGCATCGACGTCATCTGCGAGAAGCCGATGACCGCTACCGTCGAACAGGCGCGCGAACTTGCTCAAGAGGTCGTATCTGCCGACCGCCTCTTCATGCTCACGCACTGCTACAGTGCTTACCCGATGGTGCGACAGGCACGTGCAATGGTCGCCGATGGCGTCATCGGGGCCATAACCATCGCCGAGGCCGAACTTGCCACAGGCGATCCGGGCGTCGCCCGTGAGCCTGCCGACCCGGCTCAGAGACACTGGCACTTCCGGCCGGAAATAATGGGCAAGGCGGTCCTACTGGGAGAGGTCGGTACCCACGCTCACCACCTCGTCCGCTACATCACTGGCGCAGACGTTCGGCGCGTCTCGGCGCATATGCAGACCATCGCCGAGCGCCGGGACGTCTACGATAACGCCTATCTCACCGTCGAGTTCGAGAACGGCGCGATCGGTCGGCTTTGGAGCAGCTTCGTCGCCACAGGCAACGAGCACGGCCTCGCCTTCCGCATCTACGGCACCGAAGGCGCGCTCATCTGGCATCAAGAGGCACCCGAGGTGCTCTGGCACCAACGGCATGGATCTTCCGCAGTGCGGCTCAGCCGCGGCCTCAAGGAACTCAGCGACGCCTCCCTCCAGGCTACGCGCTTTCGGCCCGGACACCCCGAAGGTTACGCCCTCGCCTTCGCCAACCTGTACCGCGACTTTGCGCAAGCTCATATGGCCCGCGCACTCGGAGACCCTTATGCCGGCTTAATCAGCGCCCTCCCCGGCGTCGAAGACGGAGTCGCGACGCTCGAACTAATCGAAGCCGCAGAGCGCTCGCACGCTCACGGAGGCGAGACTGTATCCGTCGGCTAACGGACTTCGCTGCTCGCGACCGCCTCGCGCAGACGCCGCTCGGCGCGCTCCATGTGACGCTGCATCGCTTCACGCGCGCCCACAACGTCGCGCTCAACGACCGCCTTCACAATCGGTTCGTGCATCTTCAACGACGTCACCGTCTCTCCGGCCGCCTCCAGCACCCGCCTGGCCCAAACATCCACCAGCGACCGGATGATGCGAACCAGATCGGTCAGTACCTGATTGCCGGACGCGTTCGCGAGAGCGAGATGGAACTCGACGTCCGCGTCGACATACGCAGCAATATCCGACCCCGCGGCACGCATCTTCTCCAACGTGGCACGCAGCGCTGACAGGCCCTCCTCGTTGCGACGCTCTGCGGCAAGCCCGGCGATGTCGACCTCCAGGTAGCGGCGTGCCTCCATCAAGTCATTGACTTGGCGCTCTCCAAGCAACAGGCCCCACTCAATCACCCGCGGGAGAAGGTCAGAACTCGAGCCAGTCAGATACGTGCCGTCACCCGGCCGCACGTCCAGCAGCCCGAGCAGGTTCAACGACTTGGTCGCCTCTCGTACCGCCGAGCGGCCGACACCCAGCGACTTTGACAGCTGACGCTCCGACGCGATCTTCTCCCCCGGCTCAAGCCCGCCCGAAAGCAAGTACTCCAGCAGAATGCGCGCCACTTTAGCACTGGTAGGCTCACGACGAGCAGACTGGAGAATTGGGGGGAACTGACCAGTCATAGCCCTGCCGGCCGAGTCGGATGCAATCACCGGAATACCGCCCTGTTGGTCAATGGGAATCCTGCAACCCGTACACGAGCATGTTCGAGTCTTAGTATACGAGAACGAGACCTTGGCCCGGAAGTTCCAGCGCGAGGGGTGCGACCCAGTAATGTGAGATCACGCAGCGGCGGCAGTGAGGGCTGGCTGTGCGGACACAGGCGGCCGGCGCCGTTGCGGCTGGGTTTGCCAGAAGGCGTGCCACCGACCGGAGCGATGGGGCGCCCGGAGGGTGGCGAACGCCTGGGCTCCCGCCCACGTCCAGCGCATTCCCGCCCCCTTCTCTCGCTCGCCCGCCAGCAGTTTCCCGGCACTCTCCACCGCTCCTGAACCGATCGGGAGCTGGCGGGTCACAAAGGCGGGATAGTTCATCCGCGGCGCGTTGGTGGTGAAGTAGCCGAGGGCTTGGCGGACCTCCTCGGCCGCGAGCGCATCTGGGACCACCAACTGATGGAGGGCTGCGATGACCGGCAGCGCTCCGTCCTCCAGCAGGCGTCCTTTGAGGGGCTCGGCCCACGCGTGGGCGTTCGGCGTCCCCGCTCCGAACGCCGCGTTGGCCACCGCCCAGAGATGCTCGATGGCGTGGTAGAAGTCAACGATGTCCACCACCTCGACCGCATCGATGCCCAGAAACCGGCCGGCTGCGGCCCAGACCCACTCTGCCCCATCGGCCAGCACGACGACGGTCGCCAGCTCCTTGGTTCCCAGTCCGCGTCGACAGGCCTCCACATACACCCGGAACCAGAAGGCTTCACTCGGCTCGATCCCCACACAGTAACTCGGCCGGCCCCATTCCAGGCGTTCCCGTCCGCTGTCTTGGTCCACCCCGCAGTCTGGTCCCAGGGGTGCTACTGTCCCCACCTTGGCCTCATGCCAGGCGTCATCGGTGTGCACCATGATGCCGTCCACTTCCACCGCCAAGACCGCCGGCCGCCCAGCATCGGCATCCAGGGGTGGAATCTCTCCCTGCCGCGCCGCCGTGATCAGGGTCTGCTGCTCCGCTTCTGCCACCGCACCCAGGCCCTCGGTGATGCGACGCACCCCTTCCTTGGCAACGTCCACGCTCAAGGCTTCGGCCAGGACGTCCACCCCCTCCCCGAAGGCATCCTCGATGCCGAGACGGGCGGTGACGCGACTCAGACCCGGTGAGAGGGCCCCGCGACCGAGTCCCAAGCGCTCGTCGACCGGGGCCAGGCCGTGATGGTTGGGTGGGCGAAGGCTGTCGCCAGCCTCCGCCTCCCTTCAAAGTAGAGTAGGCCGCCGGCGAGGTACTGGGGTGTCCAGCCCTTTTCCGTCGGCCCCTCCCCAAACGCAGCATGCGAGTTTCCCCGCACTGCGCTTTCCAGTGACTCATGCCAGGTTCCTTTCGGGGTCCTGGATGATCCCTAAAACAGTTGCGGCATCTCGCATCTCGCGTACCTCCCTGTTCGTGAGATCAGAGTCACCTGTCCCCCTTCGCCCTGTGGCCGGCTCTCCCGGCCCCTTTGGCGGGGCGATATTTGCCGTGCGCGTCCGCATGGCAGGCCCGCGACTACTATGGGGACTCCGTCACCATAGGGCTCGCGCCCCGTAGGCGATCCCGTGGTACGTCGTTGTCATCCGTCCGAGCGCGCCGTAGGTGCCCCACTCATCTCCTTGAATGACCTCGTTGGCCATCGCCTGCTCTGCGGAAGGTGCAGCGGTTCACAGTTCAGCCCGCCGCACAGAGCAGTACCGGTGATCAGACGTGCTTCCGGTAGGAGCGCACTTTCTCCGAGCGGAGATTGGGATGTAGGCAGTCTAGCTTTCACCATAGCGCGCAGGTCTTGCGGCACCGTCCGCTCCCACGTCTTTGCGAACCCACCGCTTTCCGCACATGCTCCTTTCCCCTTGGTCTTTCGACGCCAGGTTAGTGTGGTGACCCGAGAACCTCCTTCCGAGTTCTCCCTGCCTGCGGCAGGTTGACGACAACGCGCCTCACGGCGCACACGGTACGTGAGGGTTTCCCCTCATACCGCTCCTCAGACCAGTGGTCCTTGTCATGGGTACCTACGGCGCAGATGATCCCCCATCTGCGCCGTCTTCTGATCGTGACAATGCCGATGCAGGAGCTGCTTGTTGGTAATCTGCTCGCCATCCCTGGGGTCGATGTGATCGATCTCCCACTGGTCACCATCGCGAAAGGTCAGGTGACAGCGGGCACACTTCCCCGCTTGGCGTCGCAAGAGCCGACTCTCCATGGTCCGAGTCAGCGGGTGTTGGCTCAGGCGACGAGTCCAGTAGATCAGGTTGCCGTCGTATGGCGAGGCTGAGCCGCAGACCTTGACGTGGCGGAGACTAGACACCTCCGAATGCCGCCTCAGGTCCTGGCCGCTCGGGGCACGGAAGCGCCAACGTCTCCCTGGTTCAAAGGACCAGTACTTGCGGACGATCCATCTCCGGCTCTTCCGTGGATGCCGGTGATACGCCCAACTCCGCAGTTGGTTGTACAGGTGCAGATCGCACAGGCGGTACGTCTTGTATGCCTGGACCGAGCGGAAGTAGCGCGCCCAGCCGGTGATGACCGGGTTGAGGTGGTCAATCAGCCTGTCTTGGGAGAGTCCTTTATGGGCCCGGATGATGTGTCTCGTCTGCCGGACATGGCGACGGATCGACTCTTTACTGGGCGTGATCAGGGTCTTGAACGGCAAGCGCTGGCGTCCTCGTGGGCGTTTGCCGGCACGGTACTTCCCCACCTGGTGCTGTCGGATGGTGAAGCCCAGGAAGTGGAAGCCCGGTGCCGCATCGTCCACCGAGTGCAGGGAGTGGATGATTCGGGTCTTGGTCGGATGGAGTCGGAGCCCTGCTTCAGCCAGGAACCCCTCCAGCGCCCCTTGGGCGACCACGATGCCGTCGTAATCCGCGCACAGCACCACCACATCATCGGCATACCGGATCAGGCTCGGGGTGATGGAGTTGCCATGGGCGTCGGTCCGACGGTAGGAGGCGCGGACCGCGGCCTCCATGCCATCAAGGGCGATGTTGGCCAAGAGCGGCGAGGCCACTCCTCCTTGGGGTGTCCCGCTGGTCGTTGGGGTGAAGACCACCCCGTCCAGTATCCCCGCTTTGAGCCAGGCCCGCACCGCCCGTTGGATCACCCGCGGTGCCGCCAGCTTGGCCAAGAGCACCTCCTGTCGGATACTGTCGAAGCAATCGGCGATGTCCGCATCCAAGATGTATTTATCCTGGAAGCGCAGCTGATTGAAGACGGCCTCGATGGCGTCGTGACAGGCGCGACCTGGCCGGAAGCCGTAGCTGTTCGGCTCGAAGCGTGCCTCCCACTGCGGTTCCAGGGCCAGTTTGATCAGGGCTTGATGGGCACGGTCGAGCATGACGGGGATCCCCAGGCGACGAACTTGGCCTTCTTTGCCGGGTTTGGGGATCAGCACCCGCCGCACCGGTTGGGCTTTGATCGCCTCTGGTTGAGCTAAGGTGGCGACCAGGGTCAGGCGGTGTTGCGGGCCGACGTTCTTGATGCCGTCGATGCCCGCCGTTCGCTTGCCTTGGTTGTCCTGGGTCACCCGTCGGACAGCCAGCATCCGAGCGGACCACGACTTGATGAGCAGACGTTGTAAGCTCCTGACGGCCTGGACATTGCCACGGCTCTGGGCTCGGTAGATGCGCTTTTGCAGGCGGAAGATCCGCTTCTCCAGCTTCTGCCAGGGAACGTCCTTCCAGTCTTCGATCGGTGAGATCACCGTCGCTTCCGTTGTAGCCATGCGACTTGCTCCTCCCGTCCACTGGTCCGTGCCTCCGTCGGCCTATCCGGGGCATTACCCCCGGCCTTTGCTTCTGAGGCAATCCTTCACTCCCGCTCGCATCCGGCCTGGCCGCCTGCTCCCTGCATCGACCAGCAGGGAGAGCGGGTGGGAGGTTGTCCCGTTCCCTTCGCTCGTGCTCTGTCGCTGTAGGTGCGCGCTCTCTGCCGGGATCACCTCAGGTGAATGGCTCGATAGGACTTGCAACCATCGAGCCCTGATCCATGCCCGTTTTGGGCCTGGCCGATACCACTCGTAGGCCAGTACTGCGTGACGACAGTTCTGACACGCGTTTGTCTCCTCACCATGGCGACTTTGCTTGGGATGGTGCACCAGAGTGGTTGCTGTCCTGGTCCCGTTCGACCCCGCTCCTGGGATTGATGGCCAGTCGCTACCCAGGGGGTCGTGCTGTTCCTCCATTCACCATGAGGGGTGGGTATTGCACCCACCGACGAGCGAAGAGTTATCAACAGAGGGTCAGCTCATAGGCATCTCCTCCGCCGCCTCCTCCACGTGTTCGATGGCACTTCTGAGGAGAACGGGCCGCACACACGCGTCGCACACGAAGTACGGACGATGCAGCGTGTACTCGCCCACCAACCCTTGCAGCTGCCGCTCTCGCTTGAGGTCGATCAGGCGTAGCGGGGCGTCGCAGCCGTCACAGACCGGCTGGAGTGTTACCTGGGTGGCCGCAATGGTGGCCATGACCGTCTCTACGACTTGCCCCATCACCGGGCGCATCAGGCGTTGGAGGTGATGCTCGATGCCCGCGAGGTCAGCACTGAGGAGCTCTGGCCCTGCCTGCTGCAAGGTGGTCATGAACACCTCGCCCAGTTCCTGTATGCTGATCGCGGACAGGTCCCGTCTGTCCATTGGTACCCTCCTGGAGGTGGCTCACGCAGGTCTCGCCTGCGCTGCCTCCGAGGGTACCGCTTCTTCTCTCTCTCCATGCCATCCCGCCTCCACCCTCATCTCACAAAAGTGGGTCGCACCCATCTGCGCGTATAGAAGCTGATCCAGAAGCTGGTGAAGCGTTGCCCAACTTCTCGGGGCTGTCGTAGGTCACGGCCTTACATGTCCCGTGACGCAGATGGCTCCGGTGCTCAGGAGGGCCGCAGTTTCTAGAGTCAGTCGTTGTGGAAACCGATGACCCTGAACGGCGAAAATGCCTGCCGTTGCTCCTCTGAAGGGAAGGGCCGATGAAGGGAAGGGCCGAGCATCACCGGGGAGGCCAAAGCGAAGGTCATACGTGGTCACACTTGCTGCATGTCGACCCTTCTAACCGTTCCACGAACACCTGACCGTGATCAGCGCGACGTCGTAGTGTCGGCTGCCCCACTGCCCGGTCCCTGTCCCCGTGGTTACCTCAGTACAGCGCACCATCTCTCCAAGGGGCCTGCGCTCGCTCGCTCCGCTCCTCCAGCTCCGCCATCTCGCGTGCGAGCTTCTCCTGGAGTTCGATCCAAGCATCGATAGTTTCGGCTCGGCACCAGACAGGTTCGCCTCCAGCTGCCGGCGAGCGTCAGCGATCGGTAGGACCATCGCGTTTCCGTCGGCGTCCCCAGACGGTCCACATCACCGGGGAGATCACCACGGTCTTCGGGGCCTGCAGCAGCGCTATCGCCTCATCGAATTCCTCATCGGTAATGGCTCCCGAACCAATCATCTCGGGGCGGAGCTGCATGCAGTTCGACCAGAGGACAGATGCGCCGGGCGATCCGAGACGAACGACGAGGAGCAGGGTCGACGCAGCCAGAATCACGCGCACATCCATGAGGGCAGGCGGGCCGAAGACAGGAGAGGCGACACGGATGAACAGATACGAGGAACCCCAGATGGCAGCGAAGGACAACCTCAGGGCCGTCGAACTCCGGGGTGGGAGGCATGGACACGCTGTCGAAGTCCTCGACCACCAACCAGCCGCCCGGCTTGAGCGCCTGCACGATCCGCTCCAAGGCTCGGTCTCGCTCCTGAACCCAAATGAGCACCAGGCGGGCGTGCACCAGGTCAAAATGACTCTGCGGCAAGGGGTCACGGGCAATGTCGTGACGCCTGACCTCGATCCTTGGGTCGACAAGAGTGTCCAGGAACCGAGTATTGATGTCGGTCACGAGCACAGATCCGCTGGGTCCTACCTGCTCCGCCATCCAGGTCGGGATGGAGGGACTTCCCGCTCCGACCTCCAGGCAATTCCATCCCTCGGCAATCACTCGTGCTTGCAGATGACGCAAGGTGGTGGCGTCATAGACAGTGGCCAGGCCTGCCATCCGGACCTGGGCCTCGTCCCGTGCGTTGTCCAGGAGGTACGTCCCTGTGATCGCACCCTCATTCGCTGCCATCGAAGACCTCCTCCACCCGACCGAGGTCGTTCTGCCGGCGCCGATCGGGCACCTCCGATTACATCTGGCCGTGGACTGTGTGCACTAATAATACGTCGGATATCTCTAGGCGTCCACTAAAGCTCTTCGGCAGCGGATGCTCCAGGAATGTGCGCTCCAGGCCGGTTCTCGCGAGCGTTCGGTCAATATGTGTGTCTGGAGACAAGACCTGGATGAGGAACAGGCCATTTCCCGCAGCCTGGGTCTTACACCCTGAAATCATCAAATTTGTGGAAGAGCAGCATTAGGTGGCGAGCCTTGCCCGGAATGCATCAAATCCAGCGTCGAACGTTCCGCTGGTAGCGCTCGTACTCTTCTCCGAAGGTTCGCGCCAAATATTCTTCCTCACGTCGGATCACGAACCGCGACATGATGAGCGTCACCGGGCAGAGCATGAGCAGCGCCCACAGCGAATTGGCGAGGAGCGCGATTCCGGCATACATGAGCGTGAGCGCCAGGTACAGTGGGTTTCGGCTGAAGCGGAATGGCCCGTCGGTCACCAGCGCTGCGGTAGGCTTGTCTGGCCTGAGTGTGGTCCCGGCACGGCGCAAGGTGCGTATTCCCCGGGTCCTGCGGGAGGTGGGGCTGGTGGATACACGTGATGAAGGGCGGCAGCGGATCTACCGGGTCAATGCTCACCCACTCAAGCCCATCCACGACTGGGTGAAGACCTACGAGCAGTCGTGGTCGCAGCGTTTCGATCGGCTGGATGTCGTGTTGGAGGAACTCAAGGAAATGCAGGATGGAGGTGGCGGCAGTGACGAGTAGCGGTACGGCAGTGGTGACGCTCCCGACGGACACACAGATCCTGATCACGCGCGAGTTCGACGCACCCAGGCACCTGGTCTACAAGGCGTGGACCACGCCGGAGTTCATCAAGCGCTGGTGGAGCGGAGACCGGGGTGAGGTCACGATCGTCGACGTCGAACTGCGGGTCGGTGGCAGGTGGCGCTACGTGATGGCGGCGAACGGTGGATTCGAGGTCGCCTTCCACGGCGAGTACCGGGAGATCGTCCCGAACGAGCGCATCGTCTGGACCGAGATCTACGAGGGCATGCCCGAAGCCGAAGCGGTGACCACAACCACGTTCACCGAAAGGGACGGGCGCACGAGTGTGACGGTGCTCGTGCAGCACGCGAGCCAGGAGTACCGTGACGCCCACATCAACTCCGGCATGGAAGACGGCCTGCAAGAAGCGATGGACCACCTCGAGCAGGTGGCGCTCTCGCTTCGCTGAGCAGGCTCACGTATCACGATGCAAACCTCGCCAGAGCTCCCTTCATAGTTGCCATTTCCCTGGCAAACCGCTGGCTCTGGCGAGGTTTGCTGTGCCACGCCCACGGACGGCCCGAAGGAAATGGTGCTGCTCCCTACGCTCTCGCCTGGACCGGTTCACCATCCGTCACAATGGTGATGTGGGCGACCTCATTGGATTGCAGCCGCCATCGAAATGTTCCTCCCATCTGCGACGGCCGCTGAGAGGACCGCATCTGCATCATCCAGACATCCCCCTCCTGCCCCGCTGGAGCAAGCTGCATGGTGCGTCGTGTTCCCTCCCTGTCCGGAAGGATCACCTGTGCCGTCTCCGTCTTGTTCACCCAGATGGTCGTTGCCCCAACGGGAACATGGAGCTGTCTGCGATCAAACTCAGGTCCGTGTGGTCCCGGGATGATGGTGATCGTCACATTCTGGTCGTGCGCTACGCGGTGCATGACTCGCTCCTTCGTCTCTCACGCATCATGAAGCACGCGCTGCCCGAGCAGCGGGAAGCTGGATCTAGCGTAACCGCTTATCCACCCGCAGCAGGAGCCGATCCAGTCCGTCCCAGGTCGCTGAAGTGTGCTCGGATCCACTTGGCAACCAACGATCCGGACGCCGGCTCAGCGTCCGTAGACGGACACGTGTGTGCTGCTGGTGGATGTGAAGGGTTCTCGGTTCCAGCCGGCCCAACGGTCCTTCAGGCTCAGCCCGGCGATTCGCGCCATGAGATCGAGCTCGCTCGGCCATGCGTACCGCGTGACGATTGGGTACAGGCGCACGCCCTCGCGGGAGAGGTGCACGTGGCTCTCGTCCAGGCGCTGCGTCACGGGATCGTGGCGACCCACATCGAGCCACACCTCGTCGACTCCGATGGCTTCCGCATCCACGTATTGATCGTCGCGCAAGCGGGTGAGAAAAGTAGGCACGAAGGCCTCCACCACAAACGAGCCGTCGTCGGTGAGATGGGTGGCGACGTTCTCAAAACAGCGCACCTGGTCGTCTTGGGTGAGCAGGTTGAACAGCGTGTTGAACACCACGAAGATCAATCGGTAGGCGCCCTGGACCGGCACATCGGCGAAGTCGCCCATCGTGACCGAGATCTGGTCGCCACCCGTCTTGGCGCGCAGCTTGGCGACCATCGCGGGTGAGATGTCGATGCCGTCGACGCGGATGCCCCGAGCCGCGAGGGGCAGTGCGATCCGACCGGTGCCGATCGCGAGCTCCAGCGCGGGACCACCACCGGCCAGCTGCTCCAGGAACGCGACGGCCGCCAACTCATCCCCGCGGTTGACATCGTCGTAGTTCTCGGCGGTGTCCTCGCCAAAACTCAGGATTGGCTCGTAGTTCTCCATAATCCGATGGTACTCGCCCCACATCGCCCGACGCGATCGCGCTTCTTGGAGGACAGGAAGGACCTCTCGAAGCGTCCCCCCAACCGTCCCGGCTGCCGGCGAACCCGGCCACAGAGGGACCGGGGCTACAGCGCCTCTTCGACAACTATGCTACCTCCTCCCGCCCGGCCGACCCGATCTCGACGACGAAGGTGGGATCCGCCTCGACGGCTGGGAGCTCGATCCCGACTCCCAGGGCGAGGTCGCGAAACGCTGGGAGGCTGTGACCACAGCGACATTTCCCGATCGGTGGACGACCGCAAGCAGTCCCTAAGACAGTCTCCGACGCCCCCACGGCTGCCGCACCGGGGGTCCTTCGAACTTCACGCCCCTGGCTGCCTCATCGTGGCTCTCCGTTCGCTGTGGAGGCACATCGCCGCCTCTCAAGCCGCTTGTGGACGACTGTGACCGCAGCGGCTAGAATATGGCAGTTTGCGAGCGGGTGTAACTCAGTGGTAGAGTGTCTGCTTCCCAAGCAGAAAGTCGTGGGTTCGAGCCCCATCACCCGCTCCACCTTGCCCTTTGGGCGGACCACCGATGAACGTCATCTTTGAACGAGGCGACCGCGATTCGCCGGTCGGCCACGCTCTTGTCTATTTTCGGAGCGAGACGGACTCGGTGCTGGCTACCTATGTCAACGTCTCCCCGATCCCGTTTGAGCTGAGCGATCTGGCGAAGTTTGTACCGCCGCTCCTGGCCGGCGCCATGCCGGACATGGAGGTGACCGACCAGATGCCGGCGACGCCCATGCCTCCCATTCCAAAGGAGGTAGCCAGCGTCGAGTATCTTCAGGCGCTCGCGGCGCATCGGCACGACGACCTGGTATATGCGGGCGCCACGATGGGCGGAGACGATCTCCGACTCATGCAAGACGCAGCTGAGGCTGCAAAAGCGTACAGCGATCTCTATTCGGCCGCGCCCCTGCCTCAGCCGGAGAGCGCGGTTGAAGCGGTGCCCACGGATACGGCCTGGTACGAACAAATGACCGAGGATGAACAGCTGCGAGAGCTCACCAATCTCACCGGCCGCTTACGCGACTCGCTGCGCAGCAGCACACCGGATCCCGAAATCGAGCGGCAGATGCGGGAGCTGGCGGAGCTGCTCCCTGCCAAGTACCGGGCATCCGATCTGCTTGAGGCCGCCCGCACTCCCGGTGAACGCGGTCAGAAGAAGGCGGCGCTCCTCCTCGAGCGATCCTACAAGCTCCATCGCGAAGAATACCTCGACCTGGAACGAATCGATCGCGAGATTGAAGCGATTGGAGATTAGGCTTCCTGCGAGATCGCTCTCTCTCGACCGGGTCCGCGTGATGGGGATTTTGAACACCACACCCGACTCCTTTTACCACCGCGGGCGCTACCGCGACTCGCACCGAGCAGTCGTTCGAGCGCTGGAGATGATCGATGAGGGAGCCGACATTGTCGATATTGGCGGAGAAAAGGCCGGACCTGGAGAACCGGTGACGCTCGAGGAGGAGCTGAGCCGGGTGGTGCCGGTAGTGGAGGCGCTGCGACGACAGACTGCCATACCTATCTCGGTGGACACGCGAAAACCGCGGGTAGCTCTCGCGGCCATAGCCGCGGGCGCAGACATGATCAATAGCATAAGCGGGTTCGACGACCCGGCACTGCGCCGGGTCGCGCAACGGACCGAAGCCGCCATCGTCGTGATGCACACTCAGGGTCAGCCCAGAGTGGCCAATCCGCATCCTCGCTATCGCGACGTCGTGGCGGAAGTACGACAGTTCCTGCTCGATCGGACCATGGCGTGTCTGGAGGACGGAATTTTGCCCGAGCGCATTCTGGTCGATCCAGGTCCGGGCTTCGGCAAGACGACCCAGCACGACATTGCCGTATTGCGAGGTCTCGCCAGCTTTACATCGCTTCCCTATCCGGTCGTACTCGCCGCTTCGCGCAAGCATTTCATCGGCGAGATCCTGGGCACAGATCCCGAGGACCGGCTAGAGGGCTCGCTGGCCGCCGTTGCCTGGGGCGTGATGCAGGGCGTGCGGGTTGTCCGCGTTCACGATGTACGCGCCTCGAGGCAGGTATGCGAGATGACGGAGGCTGTGCTGAATCCTATCGCAATCGAGGCGACAGAGTGATGGTTGTCCACCAGCCCATTCGGGTAATGTCGGAGAGCCTGGCGCTCAAGATCGCGGCCGGCGAGGTGGTCGAGCGACCCGCGTCGGCGGTCAAAGAGCTGCTCGACAATGCCATCGACGCCGGTGCTCGAATCATCAAGGTCGAGGTGCGCGAAGCGGGACTCGCGCTCATCCGCGTGGTGGACGACGGCCGCGGTATTCCACGCGCGGAGCTGCCCCTCGCTTTCGCCTCGCATGCCACCAGCAAAATTGGTGAGCTGGACGATCTGGAACGGCTTACCACCTTGGGATTTCGCGGCGAAGCATTGCCATCCATCGCAGCGGTGTCCCGGGTCGAGGTTCAGACTCGCGCCGAAGGCGAGGCAGCAGGAAGTCGAATCGTGGTCGAGCACGGCCGGACGATCGAGGAAGGTCCCTGTGGCGCGCCCCGAGGACTGCGCATATCGGTCCTCGATCTCTTCGCCAACGTGCCTGCACGACGCAAGTTTGTGCGATCACTGCGGGCAGAGAACAGCCAGATTCAGCACGTCGTGATGCAGGAAGCGCTCGCGCAGCCGGCCGTGCAGTTTCGGCTCACGATCGATGGCCGGGATACCTTTCACAGTCCTGGAACCGGCCTGCTGAGCGATGCACTCGCCGCGGTGTATGGCGTCGACGTGGTGGCCCTGACGTGTCCCGTGCACGCCGAGGAGGCGGACATCTGCGTGGAGGGTCTGGTGGGAACACCCAGCCTGACCAGACCGAACCGATCCGCCATCAGCATCTTCGTCAACGGACGGCCCGTCCAGAACCGAAGCCTGGGGTTTGCTCTGGAGGAAGCGTACCGAGGCTTTGTCATGACCGGCCGCCATCCGCTGGCCGCATGTCACCTCTTGCTCCCGCCCCAGGATGTCGACGTCAACATTCATCCATCGAAAAGTGAGGTCCGATTCGCGCGAGACCGCGAGGTCCATAACCTGCTGCACAGAGCCGTGGCCAACGCGCTTCTCGAGATACGGCTAGAGGCAAGAGCACTGGCAACGGATCCGCCGGACATGTCGAAGGCGGTCTCACCGGCGCCCAGTCAGCGTCTCCTTCCAATCGAACAGCCTGACCCCGAAGCCGTGCCTCTTCTTCCGGTTATGCCTGCCTTGCGCGTCTTCGGGCAGGCCAATCAGATGTTCATCATTGCCGAAGGTCCGGATGGTTTGTACATGATCGATCAGCACGCGGCGCATGAACGCATCATCTTCGATCGCCTGGACCAGCAGCTCTCGGAGCGCTCATCACCGTCACAGCCGCTGCTCGAACCGGCGGCGCTTGACCTCTCACCGGCGCAGATGGTGGCCCTGGAGCAGCATTATGACCTGCTGACGGCGGTCGGGTTCGCCGTCGAGCCCTTCGGCGACGGCGCATGTCTCATTCGGGCGGTGCCGGCACTGGCCCGAGGAGGCGAGCCGCTGGATCTGGTTGGCGAAGTGCTCAGTGAGCTCCACGCTGCTCCGGAACCCGCCCAGGCCCGCGAACGTGCGCTCGCGATGATGGCATGTAAAGCAGCGGTCAAAGCCGGCCAGTCGCTGGACGTGCAGGAGATGCGCGAGCTGGTAGTCCAGCTCGAGCGCACGCCGCGGCCCTCAACCTGCCCGCATGGCCGGCCCACCATGATCCACCTGAGCAATTCCCAGCTGGAACGCGAATTCGGCCGCCAGGGCTCGTAACAGATACGTGTAGGACGGTCGCTCTGCCGCCGGCAACCGCATGAACGTTGGGGGACAAGCCGGGGACGGAGCCCGCCGGCCTACGCACTACCAAGAGCGATTTTACGTCAAGTACACAGCATGCTATACTACAGCCGGCCCCACAAAAGTGGGGCTTACTTCCTGTTCTGAGCCGGTCACGCGCCGTTGTCTCAGGGCAAACCCGAGGGAAGGAGACGTCTTGAAAGCCTACGAAATCACCTTCATCGTCCGCCCCGATCTGGACGATGATCAGACGAGGGCCGCCACGCAGCAAGTAACCGGGCGAGTGGAGTCTGCCGGCGGCGAAATCATCGCGGCGTTCGCTTGGAGTCCCCCCCGGAGGCGCATGGCTTATCCTATTCGAGATTTCGGAGACGGTTACTATTTTACCGCGACCTTCAGAATCGACCCGCAGTCCCTCCGAGAGCTCGACAATGCACTGAAGCTCAACGAGAATGTGGTGCGCTTCTTGATTGTCCAGGCCAGCGATCAGGCAATTCGGCAGTCACAGCAGCGGGCCCAGCAGCAGGCGGCCGCGGTCGCAAGTCCACCCGGCGCCGCGCCTGCGACTCAGGCAGCTGCCCCTTCGGCTCCTGCCCGAGCCACCGTCGAGGAGGCACCGGCCGTGCCAAGCGAAGAGGCAGTTGCGGCGGAAGCCGAAAGTGGAGGCGTTAGCGAAGCTGTCGAGGGAGTAGAGGAAGCACCGCAGCCGGAGCCGGTAAGCACGGCGGCTGCGCCAGCCCCGAGTGAGGCAGAGGAGTAAGAGGCAGTGGCTGGATTGAACAAGGTCATGATCATTGGCAATCTTGGCAGGGACCCGGAGATGCGATACCTGCCAAGTGGCTCGCCGGTCACCAATTTCAGCGTCGCTGTGAGCCGGCGCTGGAAAAGTCGGGAGGGCGAAGATCGAGAAGAAACAGAATGGTTCAACATCGACTGCTTCGACAAGCTCGCGGAGACGGCAAATACCTACTTATCCAAGGGTAGGCAGGTCTACATCGAAGGACGCCTTCGCACCCGCTCATGGGAGGACCAGCAGACGGGCGAGAAGCGGTACCGCACCGAGGTCGTTGCCACAAACCTCGTGCTTCTCGGCCAGCGCGGCGATCAGGTAGGAGACCAGCTCGAAGACAGACCGGCCGCTACCGAAACTCCCGAATTAGACAATATGCCGTTCTAGGCAACCCTGTGGCGGCCTGCTACAATGACCGCCACCAACCAGACCCAGGAGGATCCTTTGGCTTACAACCCAGCTTCACATGGCCCCCCAGGGCGACCGGGCGGTCCCGGCGCGGGACCGGGTGGACCTCGGCCTCGCCGCGACTACCGCAGCCAATATCGGCGGAAGGTTTGCTCCTTCTGCGTCGATCGCGTCGCCGAGATCGATTACAAAGACCTCGGCCGCCTGCGCCGCTATGTTTCCGAGCGCGGTAAGATTGAACCACGCCGCAAGACCGGAACCTGCGCACGGCATCAGCGCAGGTTGACCCAGGCACTCAAGCGAGCGCGCATGCTTGCGCTCCTTCCATACACCGCCGATCACGCCCACCGCATCGGCATCTAGCCCGGCGCCGGAGGTTGTCGCAGTGAACGCCCAGACCGAGGGAACCAATCAAACGGGCAAGGTGGTACGGCGCAGGCGCAAGACCCCGCGCCATGTGCCCGCTGTCATAGAACGTCGCGAAAGCAAACCATTCATGTTTGGATGGGGCGCCCACCTCACCAAGCTGGAGCGCGAGGCCTTGAAAGAGAAGATCGCGCTCTTCGGCGGCATTGGAATAGCCGTGATTCTGCTGGCGATCCTCGGCTGGGGCTTGTATCAGGACAACGTGGTCAAACCGGGGGAGATCGCGGCCGCAAATAACAAGCCCATCGCTCGAGTTGGCAACTTCACGATCCGAACCGGCTTCTTCAAAGCCTTCGAGAAGTTCCAACAGAATCAGATCAACAACAACCTGCAACAGATTCAGCAGCAGCTCAACGTCTATAACGCGCAGCCCAAGAAATACGCCGCGCAAATATCCCAGCTGACGGCGCAGCAGAACCAGCTGCAGCAGCAGCTCACGTCGATACCGCAGGATAGTCTCACCGGGCTTCTCACCAGTCAGACCGTCCTGCAGCGAGCCAAGGTCGTCGGCATCGTCGACTCGCCAAAGGACGTCGCTAAGGCGGTCAAACAGACCGAGGCCCGGGCAGGCGGACACCTGCATCTGCTGCAGGCCATTATCCCGGCAGGTCTTACATATAGCGATATCACCTGGCTTATCACAGCGGACGATCTCAGCCAAAAAGTGTCGAAGAAGCTCGCCGCTCAGGTGCCCCGCACGCAGATAAAAGTGCGATCCAGCCATATCCTGGTCTCGGCGAAAAACCACTCACTCGCCGTCTCCCTGTTCCACCGGGTGCTGAAGGGAGCGAATTTCGCGGCTCTGGCCAAGAAGTACTCCATCGACACGACGAGCGCCAAGAATGGCGGTGACCTCGGCTTCCAGCCCGCGAGCACCTATGTGAAGCCATTTGCGCAAGCGGTCTCCACAATGAAGATTGGCCAGCTACGGCTGGTCAAGAGTAAGTTTGGCTGGCACATCGTCAAGCTTGTCGCCCGGCAGCGTACGCGCTTGACCGCAACGGAATACAGCCAGGCGCAGCAGCAGGCATTCAATAACTGGATACTCAAGGAGCAAGGGATCATCGGCGTCACCCGATTTACGGCTCCGACCCAGCTACCGGCAGCGACGTCATCGACCCCTACGACGACGTCTCCGGTGACGAGCGTGACAAGCCAGCCGGCGGTTCCGCAACAGCAGGTCCCCACTCAGGCTCCGGCTCCACGCAGCACCACGAGCCAGAACGGCTCCAAGGGTAAGGGCAAGAAATAGGCTCGAGGACGAGCGAAGTTGTGCGGGCGCACAGCTGGCCGCCCGCACAACTTCGCTGTTGACCGGGAGCTCGCCGGATTATATACTTAGTATCACTAGGTAGTAGGATAACTAGGTAGTCGGAGCAAGCATGTTTAGACGCGGTTCAACGTTTCGCGAAGTGTTGGAGATGATCGTCCTGACCGTCGCGATCTTCTTGGTGGTCAGGGTTGCGTTGCAAAACTTTCGGGTGGAGGGGGATTCCATGAATCCGACCCTCCAGGACGCCGAGTACATTCTGGTGAACAAGGTTGATTACTTCCTGCACTCGCCGCAACGCGGAGACATCGTCGTTTTCCATGCGACGCCGGCGGGGCAGCCGGATAAAGACTTCATCAAGCGCATCGTCGGGCTACCGGGTGACACGGTGCAGGTAAATAACGGTAGTGTGTTTATCAATGGGCGCCGCCTCCCTGAAACCTCCTACCAGCACACGGTTCCGGACTACAGCTGGGGGCCGGAGAGGGTACCGTCGGGTGATTACTTCGTCCTCGGGGACAACCGCAACAACAGTGAGGACTCGCACCTGTGGAAATGGTTGCCGCGTAGCGATATCATCGGGAAAGCCTGGATATCGTACTGGCCGCTAAATCAACTGCACCTGTTTCAGGCTGCGCTCACTCCCCCACTGGATTGAGAGGTCGAGTGGTGCCCACCTATTCGAAGGAGCTCCTGAAAGGCGCGGCCGATACACTGGTGCTATCCTCATTTGCAGATGGCGAAAAGTACGGCTACCAGGTTGTCAAGGAATTGGAGCGGCGCAGCGAGGGTTTCTTTTGTCTCAAGGAAGGAACGTTGTACCCTATCCTGCACCGGCTGGAGAAGCAGGGCTTGCTGACAGGACGGTGGGAAACCATGCCAAACGGGAGTGAGCGACGCTATTATGTCCTCACGGGAAAAGGCAGGCGAGCCCTCTCCGACAAGCTGAACGAATGGCAGACCTTTGCGCAAGCAGTGGGGCGGGTGACGGGCTCGCTCGCGCTAGATTGGAATGAGGTCCGATAGAAGATGGAACGAGACGAGATCGACGAATGGAGCCGCTCGCTCCCCCTCCCCGGACGCCGCCGTCGATCGATTGCGCGCGAGCTGCGGGCTCATCTCGCCGACTCGCGGCGAGAGCTCGAGCTGGCCGGTTGGCACCCTGAGGCGGCAGCCAGAGAGAGTCTGAGACGGCTCGGCGATCCGGCAGAGATGGCGGAGGGATTCGTTCAGGTGTATCGCCGGCCACGTCGGGCAACCATCGGCCTCGCCTTCGGCCTGGCGACCGCGCTGATGCTCGGTATCTACGGAGCCAGTGGCACGTTCGCCTCCGCATCGTCAGCGCACACGCATCCCAGTCGGGCGCACGTGACCCATTCCAGCCACGTGAAACAGGCTGCTGAGCCAGGCGTAAAGAGGCAACGCTAAGCAGCCAGACGATACTGCTGGCGAAGGGGTACTGTCGGGGCCAGACACCCAAGCGCTGACGACACCCAGGGGACTGCCTCAGGTGCCTCCCTTCCGGCCTGGTTCGGGTGCTGGGGCGGTGCGTCCCCAGCCGCTGAAGCGAGAGCGAGCAGCACAGCCCAACCCGGCCGAGTCTGACCCTGAACGGGTCAGACCGGCCTGCCGCCATCGGTGACAGAGCACCGAGCTACACCGCCTGTCCTTCGAAGACGCCGTCCTTGAGTACCTGCCTCTCGAGGCGCATTAACCGTAATGTGGGGGTGGGCGGACTGACACCCAGTGCGCGACATCTTAGGCCAGGCGACTTCGCCCCAGTATCAATTATCCAGGCTCGATGCTCAGACAGTAGGAAAGGCGGGAGCCATATGATGGAGAAAGCACACGACCATCTGGGAGCTGGGAGGTAGTCGCATGTCCGCTGTGCCACGGTCCGCTACGCTTGATCGAAATGTCGCCATCGAAATGGTTCGCGTGACCGAGGCGGCCGCCATGGCAGCCGGGCGTGTGCTCGGTTGGGACGATAAGGAGCTGGCCGACCAGCTTGCCGTCGACGCCATGCGCGCCTCGCTCGACGCGGTCCAGATCGACGGCGAGGTGGTGATCGGCGAGGGCGAAAAGGACAAGGCTCCTATGCTCTACATCGGCGAGCGGGTGGGTACCGGCGGCGCGCCCGTCGTCGACATCGCGGTGGACCCCATAGAAGGAACCACGCTGGTCGCCCATGGCATGCCCGGCGCGGTGTCGGTCATCACGGTGGCGGAGCGCGGCACGATGCTGCGCTCGCACGTGGCGTATATGGAGAAGATTGCGGTAGGAGCCGGGGCGCGAGGTGCTATTGAGATTACCGCTCCTCCTGGCGAGAACCTGCGAAACATCGCACAGGCGTTGGGTGTCCGCCCGCGCGATCTGACCGTGGTCGTGCTAGACCGCCCGCGCCACAAGGAGCTGCTTGCCGAGATTCGTGCCACGGGAGCCCGCCTGCGATTGATTGCACACGGTGATGTGCTGGGCACGATCATGGCGGCTATGGAAGAGTTCCAGGGAGTCGACGTGCTGATGGGCATTGGCGGCGCCACGGAGGGTGTGGTCGGAGCGTGCGCCGTCCGCTGCCTGGGAGGGGACATGCAGGCTCGGTTCTGGCCACGCGACGCCGACGAAGAGCAGTTGATGCGCGAGGAGGGGTACCGGCCGGGTGATGTCATGGGAATCGACGATCTCTGCGCCAGCCGCGACATATCTGTGGCGCTTACCGGCATTAGCGACAGCGATCTGGTGCGCGGCGTCCAATACAGTCCCGGGCGCATTCGAACCCACTCTCTGGCGATGCGCTCACGGTCTCACTCCCTTCGCTGGATCGACACGTCTCACGACGTTGCCTGGCTTCGCGATACGGGCCGTCTGCTGGCGCTGGAGGATCCGTCGGTAGATGAGGAGAAAATCTGATGAGCGACGACGCCAAGAATGGGGGTGACGGAGCGCTCGGGGAGGCGCGGAGCACCATCGCGCGGCAGGCGGCTGAGATCGCTCGCCTGCAGCGGCAGATGGCCGACGCTCGATTTGCGGACGAGCTGCGTCAGGCACTGATTCTCAGCGCCACAGCCGGCACCATCGCGTCTCCGGTCACCCATTCACGATTGCTTCAGATGATTGTCGAGACGGCGGCACATGTGATTTCCGCTCGGGCCGGCTCACTCTTCTTGATCGACGAGGAGACCCAGGAGCTCGTGTTCGAAGTGGCCCTCGGACAAAAGGCGGAAGAGGTCAAGAAGTTTCGGGTGCCGCTCGGACATGGCATCGCGGGACTGGTCGCGGTCAGCGGCCAGCCAATGGCTATATCCGACGCGCAGTCGGACACACGACAGGCGTCGGACATCGCGCAGCAGATCGACTATGCCCCGCAAAGCATTCTCTGTGTTCCACTTTTTTACAACGATCAGATAATGGGGGTGCTCGAGCTCCTCGATAAGGAGGGAGCGCCGTCTTTCAGTCCAGAGGACATGGATGCGCTCTCCCTCTTCGGCAATCAGGCCGCTATCGCGATCGAACAATCCCGCACCCAGGGAAACCTCGCAGCTCTTCTGGGCGAGGTGCTTGAGTCATTGACCGGTGTGTCGGATGCACAGAAGCAATGGCTCCAGGAAAGAGCCGCGGCATTCGCTACGGCCATCGAACGGGAGAATCCTGTTTATCGCCAGGCGCTCGAGCTGGCTCAGGTGGTGCAGGAGATCGTATCGCAGGGTGATGCCGAGACCAAGCTCTGTCAGACTATCTTGCGTGGTGTCGCCGAATACACTCGCGCTCGCCGGCAGTCGACTGATGGCCTCGGAGACTTCTCCTGATGCAGCGGCGACCTGCCTATTCGTCGCCTTTCGCTCCCGAGGCTCTGCAATCGGTCAGCTCGATCCCACACATGGACGACATCACCCCTGAGTGGGCTTGGGGCGGGAGCACCGGGCAGGGTGTCAAGGTTGCCGTTATCGACAGCGGTATCGACGCCTCCCACCCCGCAGTCGGAGGGGTGAGCGGTTACGTAGACATCACCGACGGACCCGACGGACTGGTGTACGATACGGAGCCACACGCAGACTCATATGGGCACGGGACGGCGTGCGCCGGCATCATCCGGGCCGTAGCGCCCGACTGCGAGCTGTACAGCGTCAAGGTGCTCGGCCCCAATCTCAGCGGACGTGGAAACGTCTTTGCCGCCGGCTTGCGCTGGACCATTGACCATGGCATGCAGGCGTGCAACCTGAGTCTGGGCACGACGAAGCGGGACTTTTTCGCGATGCTTCACGAACTGGCTGACCTCGCCTATTTCCGCAACGTGATGCTCGTGACCGCGGCCAACAATATGCCGGTGCCCAGCTTTCCGTCGGTGTATGCCTCGGTCATCGCGGTGGCTTCTCACCACGAGAAGGACCCCTACCTCTTCTATTACAATCCCGAGCCGCCGGTGGAGTTTGGGGCCCCAGGAATCGACGTGCGGGTGGCATGGAAGGATAACGGCTACGTCACCTCGACCGGCAACAGCTACGCTGCGCCCCACATTACCGGCATTGTGGCAAAAATTCTTGGGAAGCATCCGGGGCTCACGCTGTTCCAGATGAAGGTCGTGCTGCGGGCGCTGGCCGCAAACGTGGCCCATTCCTTGTAGTCCCGGTGTGAAGCGGGTCGACGTCCGGGCGCTCAGCGAGAAGGGGAGGTGTGCCCGGAAGCGCTGCGCATCCTGCGCACGGCGAGACCCGCCCCCAGCCCGACCGCGCTCAGAGTGAGCGCCCACATTGGCATGGGACGGCGTGATCGCTCAGGAAGGTCGGCACGCCGATAGAGGATGGGCATGGCGCCAACGTGGTTGGCCTCCAGATTCGCCAGCACGTACGTCCAGAAGCTCTTTTTGAATAACTGCCGGAACATGACAACCGGCAAGCTCTCGTCCCAGCGCGCGTGATTGACGGCCAGATAGTCCGCGTGCTCGCCATCCAGCGGGACTAACAAAGTTGAGTTGTCGAGCCCCGTCTCTACCGCGTACCATGCGGCCAGGTAGTCCCAGAGCTGGAGCATCACCTCTGCATCGTCGGCCACGAAGTAGTTGAAGAGGAAGGTGCCCTGTGTGGTCTTGTCGACATCGCCTACCCGCTTGGCGTTGCGCGCGGCGGTGATGTGCATGTCCTTGGCTTGGGCCCTCAAGGCATTCACCAGCGCTTGATACGGCTCCGTCCTCAGTACCTCCCGCGCAGTCGTGGGTGACGTGGTCTCGACGAGCACGACGATATCGAAGCGTGGCACGTGCAGGGAGTTGCCCCGTCCCTTGAGGTAGGCGCTGCGGACCGGCGCGATGGCAATGGCGTCGAACAGCGTGACCTGCTCGACTGCATCGAGCTGTCGGAGCTGACTCGCAAGCTCGGTCAACCTGCTCAGGAGCTCGGACTTCTGGCGCCCGCTCGGCAGGAATGGCAACCGCGGGGGCCTGACCTCGGCGGCGACGTGAATGTAGCCACGTGTCGTGGGCTCGATGAGCCTGATGGGCGGATACTTGGGGTCGGGGTTGACGATCTTCAGTTCATGGTGTGTTGCCTGTGATGGCGCTTCAGCAGGGATGCTCGTCTCTGTGGTACTCATGGTTCCTCCTGGGTCGGTTGCTCGACCATTGACTGCAATGGCCATGCCGACAAGGGCAGCAAATTCCGTGCCCGCCGGGTGGAGCGCAGGGGCTGTGCGCGAGCGTGCATGGAGATCGCTGGCCAGTCCGCCACAGAAGAAGCACCTGTCCGCTGAGCAACAGACATATCTGGATTATGCCCTGGCCAGCGTCACCAAAGAAGAGTCGGGCGTGAAGGGCTACGATGTTTACTCGACGGAATACTACGTCGGCTACTACGACTCGTTCGGCAACTTTTACGCTACAAGCGAGGTCGATTACAACTGGAACACCGGCCAGGAGGTCGAGTTCGACTATTAGGTCAGGCTCTGCAGCGGTCATCTACCAACGACAGTCCAGGGTTCGGTCGACGCTCAGTCGACCGAGCCTTGATTTTGTCTCTGGTCAGGCATGATTGTCACCCGGTGCGCTCCTGACTTCGCTGCTAGGTCGAGCTCGCGAGGCGATGGTCTTTGACAGTACGCGGCCAGCGCTTGTACGATAGCGGCACTCCGGGTGGTTGCACGGCGTATCTGAGCGCTCTGTTCACGAATGGGAGGGAGGAAGAATGATCTGTCCGAACTGTGGCCGCGAGAGCCGGGGTCGCTTC
>Ga0207416_1001543_pt1 | contig 29797 bp, 32 predicted proteins | sample PaiPotPPM11metaG_FD_184107 | JGI IMG/M metagenome (GOLD analysis project Ga0207416, IMG submission 184107) | Iron sulfur acid spring bacterial and archeal communities from Banff, Canada, to study Microbial Dark Matter (Phase II) - Paint Pots PPM... ... | reverse complement strand
AGAATCATTGCTCTGCTCGTCCCTTCATGGTCTGTTCTTGAGAATATTGCTATATGTTATATCTATTATAGCATATAGCAATAGTATTATCAAGGGCTGAACCGCGAAAAATGGGCCAGAAGAAGAACATGGCTCAGAAAGCTTCTCTTGCTCTCCTAACATTGGTCGCTCCTGTTGTCCAGCTAGATGATAAATGTTGACAAAATAGTCCGGCGGCGCCGGACTATTTTGTCAACATTTATCATTGCGCCCCTACTGGTTTATTACCAGCCGGGCGGAGTGGGATAACGCTGCGGAGGCGGCTGTTGCTGCCTGTCGCTGTTCTGCCTGGGAGGCCTGCCCTGCGTGTCGCGGCCTTGCTGGTAAGGCGCGGGCGGATAGGGAGTGTACGGGACGGGTACTGCTGACGCGAAGTTGTCATTCCCGTTGCCGTTGCCGTACATATTGGCCTCTCTGCTTTGCGCCGCCGCTGTGATCGTGCGGAAGGTTCCACTGATTGACAACTGCTGCTGCTGCTGTTGTTCCGGCGTCACAGTAACCGGCGTCACAGAATAGTAGTTCAGGTTTTCACGCAATTTGAAGGTTTCCACGGATGCCAGCAGTTGTTCCGCCAGCAGCGTCAGGCGTTCCATATTCTGTGCGGCCTCGCGCGTGCTGGCGCTGCTCTGCTGGGTCGAGTCAGAAACGCCGTGCATGATTTGCGCCACCATGCTTGAGGACTGCAACTGCTGCGCCGCCATCTTGTTGATAATCTCGATTTCGTGCGCCTGCCGTTCGACAACGGAGAAGATCGAACCCAGGGCCGTCCCTGTTTCCTCGGCTACCGCGGCGCCGGTAGACGTCTCGCGTTCCGTATCCTGCATCGAGACCGCCGCCGCGCCGATATCGTCGCGAACGTTGCGGACAATACGCGCAATCATACTGGCCTGCTCTTTAGAGCGTTCCGCCAGCCGCCGGATATCAGCCGCAATCGCGCCGAAGCCTTTGTTGTTCTCACCGGCCATAGCAGCCTGGATGGCAGCGTCCAGCGCCAGGCGATTGGTCTGATGGGCAATGCTGGCGATGACTTCGACGATGTTGTTGATCTCGCGGGAACTATCGCTCAAAGCCTGCACTTTGTTGGATGTCTCCTGCACATGTTCATGGATACGGCCCATGCCCTCAATAGTCTGTTGCACCGAAGTGCGGCCTACCTGGGCCGTCTGGCGCGCTTCGCGCGCGATGCTGAAGAGCATTCGCGAGCGTTCCGCCACTTGCCGGCTCGAATCAGCCATACGTTCGACTTCGACCACGGCGTCGGCGATGCGGCGGATTTGCGTGTCGGCGGTTTTGACCAGTTGCGCCATGCGCTCATAGGTCATCGTGGTCGAGTTTCCGATTTCGTGAGCGGCCATTTTCATGCGCACTACCAGGCTGCCCAGCTCTTCGACCATATAGTTGAAGGAGTCGGCCAGCACGCCCAGAGCATCGGTTGTAACCTCCGCCTGAATGCGCAGATCGCCTTCACCGACGCCGCTTACCTCGCCCACCAGCTTTTCTACCTGGGCCTGCAAGGCATCGCGCTGGTTGTTGGCCTCCTGGATGAGGTAGACGATATTGTCCAGCATGTTATTCATGGCATCGGCAACACGACCTATCTCGTCGTGCCCCAGCGTCTTCGCGCGCGCTCTCGTATCGCCTTTAGCGATGCGGCGAGCAAGCGATGTCAGGCGCAGTAACGGCTGCGTAATGGTGATGTTCACCAACCAGCCGGTAGCGATCAAGACCAAGAGGGTCAAGATGAAGGCGATGGCTGTCGCCAGCAAAATTGGCTGCGTTTGCGAAGGCCCGACCGCCGAAACGGCTTTGCCCATATTCACCGTCGCGTTGACGACGTTGCTCCAGTTATTGTTGAGGTTGGTGAAGTCCAGCCGAACTTTATAGAGGTGTTCGTAGTCTGCTTCGTACAACTGGTTTGTCGCGGTCGGTGTCGGCGCAAAACCAGCTTGTAGTTCACTCTGGTAACGCTCAAGATCGCTCAAGACCGCGTCCTGGTCACTCTTATATTGAGGCCACAGATGGTTGTTGACATTCTCGAGCGCCGCCTGCTGGCTGTTGATGATCTGGTTCCCACCCGTGGGATCGTCGTTCAGCAGGATGCCGCGAATGGTGCTCATATTCGAGGAGGTTGCTATCTCGTAACTGCTCTGGTAGGTCTTTAACGCCTGGTCGAACTCCGCTTCACGAGCGCGCACTTCTCCATCGAGCAGCGCACCCGAAGAGAAGAAAGATGGATCTTTGATAACGCCGCTCAGGCTCCCGAATATCTCGTTGTGGAAAGCCTCCAGCACCGCGTTCATGCGCTGCAGGTTGGTATCTTCCTGGGACGCGGCGCTCTGGGCATCGAAACTGGTGCGCACTGCCTGACCCTGCGTCGTCAGTGAACTCAGGTCAAAATTACCCAGCAGCACAATCACGATTCCGGATATCACGGCCGCGGCTGCGAACGCGAAAAAGAGGCGGCGGAAAATAGGTACGTTGCTAATGAACCTGATCATGTCAGCTCCTTACTATACAGCAAGAGATTCCCCCTACTAGAAATTGGCGGGCCTGGGATATTCCGGGTTTTCCGCCGCCACGGACAAGGGATAGACCGGGATAAACTGGCTGTTCTGCCATTGGAACATGTACGCCAGGGCTTGCGTGTTTTCACCGACTGAGTCAAACTGCGCCGTTCCCTGCACCGTATTGAAGGCAGCGCCTGAATGCAGTTTGGCGATCAGCTTGCTGTTATTGATGCTCTGATTGCTCTCAATCACCTGTTCGAGGACTTGCCCTGCGGAATATGCCTCCGCCACGTCGGCGTTGATCTGATCAGGCGTTCCACCATATTTGGCGATGTAAGCCTGCACCATAGCGGCGTTATCGAAATTGTTGGCCTGGGGATACCAGCCGTTCGGGACGAATACCCCCTCGGTAAATTTCGTGCCACCGACCGCGCTGATGAAATCCTGGCCCGCGTCCGGCCCCGCCGTCGCGATAATCGCGTCGGGATTGTAATGGTCTTGCTTAAATACTTTGATCTCCGTCTGCAAGTCGGGCAGCAGGGTACCGAGAATATCGATATCCGCGTTCGACTGGACGACTTGCTGCGCATAGGCAGTATTATTCGTCCCTTCCGTGTATTGCTTATGATACACGGTGGTAATGCCGCCTTGCTGCAACAAGGTCATGACTTTGTTAATCTGCGGGTAGGTAAACGGGTCGTCCGAGGTCAGATACGCTGCTGTGTGAGGTCGCAGCGATTGCGGCAGCGAGAGGATATAGTAGGCGAAGGTGTACAGGTTATTTTCGACCGGTACGGAAGTGTCGAAGAGGCCGTTATAGCGGATTGCCTGCGCGTTCGCGAAGACCGAGGGCGCGCCGCCCGAACCTTCGAGCAGGGCATAGTGATATTTGGCGGCAACCGGTATGACACCGTTCACCAGCAGCGAGGAGAATGGCCCCATTATCAGGTCTACGTGATCCTTCGTAATCAAGGTCGTATAATTTTTGGCAACCGTACCAGGATCGCTGTTATCATTCAGGATCACGAGCTGCACCGGACGGCCAAGAATGCCGCCATTGTTGTTGACCGCGTCTCTCCAGAGTTCGTAGCCCTGCTCTGTAGCCTGTCCGTCGGACTGGAAGCCTCCCGATGTGGATATCGAGATGCCGATGGTAATGGGATTCTGGCTGGTAAGAGCGGGACCGCTAGTAGGGCTCTGGGTACACGCGCTCAACCCCACGAGTATCATCACGATACTGGAAACAATGGATAGCCATGCTTTGCCTTTTATGATTTGTCGCTTGAACACGCCTTTTTCCTCCTCTTGCAAGCTGCGCTGTGACGGGTTACTCTTCATGCACTACATCGATGTATTTCTATGTTTTGCGGCGATGTACAGGACGCTCTGAAATTTTCGGGAATCCTATCTACCCTACTTTATCCTACTTTGCTTGAAAATAGAACTTTTGGGTAAAGATTCACCCAATATTCCTATTGATGGGGCGATTCCACGAAGCGATGCTGTTTAATCATACTATATCCAGAACGATGTGAAGAAGATTGAGGGGATGAATAAACCCGTAATGGCTAGGCTTGCCCAGCCCTTGTCGGCTTCCAGAACAATATGGAGGAGATTGAGGGGATGAACAAAATCCGTAGGAGCGTACGGCTCTGCCCCGCCCAAAAACCGGCAATCGTTGCTGACAAGGGTGGGGCAGAGCCGTACGCCCCTACGGATTTACAAGAGAATATTACGTGCGGAAGGCGGCGCGCACATTGCGGTCGACGAACATGTAGACCAGGATGATCACGGCAACCACGATGGCAACGACACCTGTGCTGATACTACTTGAGGCGAAGGCGAATATACCGTTAAGTATCACTAGTATCTCAAGGATGACCGTGGCCCAGAACGCCCATGTTTGTAGCGTCCACAATCCCCAGGCGATGACAAGCTCCAGAACGCCCAGAATGAGTGTGATGATTCCCAGCGCTCCTACGTGGGCGCTGAGCAGGCCAATGCCGCCGATAATTCCCAAAATGCCGAGTATCGCCATGATGATAGCGATGATAGTTATGCCCAGCGGGCGAGAACGTCCAACGTTCAACATAATTGAAACCTCCTTGCTTTCAAAAGTTCTTAGCTTTCTTTCACACCAGGAACGATATCTTGCGATATCTAAACTAGTACACTCTTGAGTGGGCAAGTTGGTTTCACAATTACCGCAGCAGACCCAGCACGCGCGCCAGCTTCACGATCTCCGCCGCCGTGTTCGCGTCATGGTTGGCGATGACGGTCTCCGCCGCCTGGCGGAGCAGGAGCAGTGACTGCGGCGTGTTCAGGTCGTTGTCCATCGCCGCGGCGAACTGGCCGCGCAGCATGAGATCGTCACCGCTGGGGCGAGCGTCAAGCTGGGCTTCCACCTGCTTGAAGAGCGCGACCGTCTCCTCTGCCGCCTGCAAATCTTCCGGGAAGCACTCCCAGGGATAGCGATAATGATGATTGAGCAGCGTAACGCGAATGGCGTCGGCGCTGTACGCTTTGAGGAGGTCGCCGACGAGGGTGAGGTTGCCCAGCGATTTGCTCATCTTTTCGCCGTCCTGGTGAACCATGCCGCTGTGCATCCAGAAGCGCGAGAAGGGCGATTTTTGGGTGTAGTGTTCGGACTGTGCGATCTCGCAGGTATGGTGAGGGAAGGCGAGGTCCGCGCCGCCGCCGTGAATATCGATCTGCGGGCCGAGGTACTTCATCGACATGGCACTGCACTCGATGTGCCAGCCGGGACGTCCCGGCCCCCAGGGGCTGGGCCATGCCGGTTCGCCGGGAGCCTGCGCCTGCCAGAGAACAAAATCGAGCGGGTCGCGCTTGCGCGCGTCGTCGGGGAAGTTGCCGCGCTCGTTGGCAACGGTCAGCATGGCATGGTAATCGTTGAGGCCAATGGCGCGCGCCAACATGCCGAAGTCGGGGTCGCTCTTCACGCTATAGTAGACGCACCCTCCGCTCACATAGGCATAGCCGCGCTCAAGCAGCGTCTCGATGATCGCGATCATCGCGGGCGTCTCTTGCGTGGCGCGGGCGTAGACGGCGGGGCGACACACGTTGAGGGCGTCCATATCGCGCAAGTAGCGTTCAGTCTCGCGCCTGCCCAACTCATCCCACGTCAATCCCACTTCACGCGCCTTGCGCAAAATATCATCGTCGATGTCGGTCACGTTCTGCACGTAGCGCACCGTGTTGCCGAGGTATTCCAGGTAGCGCATCAACGTATCGAACGAGACGTAGGTGAAGGCGTGACCCAGGTGCGTCGTATCGTAGGGCGTCACGCCGCAGACATAGACGCGCACAAAATGGTCCTCGAGCGGGACAAATTCCTCTAGAGATTGCGTCAGACTATTGAAGAGCTTCATGAGCGTGGTTCTCCTAAACCGAACAAGCGAGTTGTATTAGCGGTCGTGATGCGCGCGATTTCTTCTAAAGCCAGGCCGCGGATGTCGGCCAGCTTCTGCGCCACATGTTTGACGAAGAGCGGTTCGTTGCGCTTCGCTTTCGCAGGCTGTGGTATGAGATAGGGGCTATCCGTCTCCACCAGCACGCGCTCCAGCGGAACCATGCGCGCGACGTCGGGCAAGGCGTTGCCCTGGCGCGTCAGCGGGCCGGCGAACGAGAGCATGAAGCCGTCAAAAGCCAGGCATTCTTCGGCCTGAGCCACACCTCCGGAAAAGCAATGAAAGACGCCGCGCAGCCCCTGCCCATGCGCGCGCAATAACTCCATCACATCGTCATGCGCGTCGCGCACGTGAATGATGCACGGTAAATCGGCGGCGCGGGCGAGCGCCAGGTGCGCGCAAAATACGGCGCGCTGCACATCGAGCGGCGAGAGCATCCGGTAATAGTCCAGGCCAAACTCGCCGATGGCGACCACTTCCGGCGCGCGCGCCATCTCCAGAAACTGCTCGCCCACTGCGTCGCTGTAGGTGGTGGCGTCGTGCGGGTGAACGCCAACTCCGGCATAGATCACGCCGGGGTGATCTTGCGCCAGCGCCAGGGCGGCCCGGCTCGACGCGAGGTCGCAGCCGGGATCGATCATGCGCGTGACGCCGCCGTCGATGGCAGCTTGAATGACGGCCTCGCGGTCAGCATTAAAGCGGGAAGTGTCAACATGGGTGTGGCTATCGATGAGCAAGAACGCGATCCTTTCATCTCGACCATGAGATTCTATCACTTCATTTAGTATAGCCACGCCATCAACGCCATGTCAAATAGGATTTCACGCGCGGCGCAGTTGCTCGCTGTCGAGCCAGATCGTCACCGGGCCGTCGTTGAGTAATGCCACGTCCATGCGCGCGCCGAAGACGCCGCCCGCGACGGATAGCCCGTAGGCGGCCAGCGCGGCCATGAAACGTTCGACCAGCGGCTCCGCCAGCGCGGGGGGCGCGGCCTCGACGAAGCTGGGGCGGCGTCCCTTGCGAACATCAGCATAGAGGGTGAATTGGGAGACGACGAGCGCCGCGCCGCCGCTATCCAGCAGCGAGCGGTTCATCTTGCCGTCGTCATCGGAAAAGACGCGCAAATTGACGATCTTATCAGCCAGCGCCTTCACTTCAGCCTCGCCATCGCCCTGGCCTATGCCCAGCAAGATCAGGAAGCCGCGCCCGATCCGTCCCACGATCTCCCCATCGACGGTGACGCTGGCACGGGTAACGCGCTGTAATAATGCTCTCATGAGGTAGAAACCTTTCCATAGCCCAAATCCGCTTCTGGGCGGCAAACTGGAGGAAATGATGAAGCAATTCCCATCTATCGAGAAGCTTGATACTGGTATCTTGTATACCTTAGAGCTGGCATCCACTGTCTCCGTGCTGCTACTCGCCTTTGAGTTGATCGCTTCCATGGCAAACGTCCTCTCTCGTGAATGCTATACTTTGGGAATGAGAAAGCATGCCATCAGATGTACGAATGTGATAGGTGCTTTGTTGTTGCTCGTGCTAGCATGCATGATACTGGTACGTTTTTACCCGTATACGTATAATTTCCCGACCTATCCCAGAATCACCCGGACATCATCAGGGGCCGATGGAGACCCGGTGAACATAGTCTTTGTCGGGAGCAAAGACCAGATCGTGCGCAGCTTTCAACAAGCAGGCTGGTTGATTCCTGATCCTATTACCCTCCAAACGTCTGAGGAAATTGCCGTTGCGAGTCTTGCTCACCGAAGCTATCCTACGGCGCCAGTCAGTAATCTGTATGTCTTTGGCAGAGTCCAGGATCTGGCTTTTGAGAAGCCCACCAACAATGTCCAAAACCGCGGGCATATTCGCCTCTGGCAGACTGGAACCCTCCTCGGAGGAGAACCCATCTGGCTTGGACAAGCATCCTATGATAGCGGAATTGAACTCAGTGGGACCAACCATCTGCCAACGCATCACATTGCTCCGACGGTTGACCTGGAAAGAAATGCCGTCGGCTCGGACCTGGAAAAAACCGGTCTGGTCAAAAGTGAATCGTCTGTAGCATTTACGCCTCCCATTTTGTATGCCCGCAATGGGGGAGGAGATTATTATGAAAGCGACGGCGATGTTCTGGTTATAAACTTTATGAATGCTCCGATGCAATTCCATCGGCAAGCATGGATGATAGATGATCTGAAAAATGAGTTATTCATCATCTACGATACGCTCGTAACGTCGCTTTTCCTTGCGTTTGCCGTCGGCATGCTGTTCTTGACGCTGGTAGTAGTGGAACTTTGGCTGGCTCTGAGCTGGCTCGTGAAGAAACATGGCCCGCGAAGACGAAGGACTACGAAAACTGACAAGCAGGACAAACGTTGAAAAGCGGCCGATTCATGCTCACACTACCACATGCAGCATCCCAAGCTTGTCGATTTCGGTGAACCAGAGCGTCTGATCAGCGCCCACCGCCAGTGCGAGGGGTTCGCTGTTCGGAGTGGGGACCGGGTAGAAAGTGAAACGTCCTGTTGCCACGTCAAGACGAGCGAGACTATTTTCTGCTAAGAGCGTGACCCAGACCCCACCCGCGGGACTCACGACCAGACCATACATCCCGACCGCTTGACTGGCCGTCGGATGGTAGGACGTGAATGTTCCCGTGCGCGGATCAAAGCGCAGCAGCACATTCGAGGAGAACGAGGTGGCCCAGATGGTTCCATCCCTGCCACTGGCAATTTCCATCAACGTTTGAGTGTCGCCTGGCTTCGTGAAATACGTTATCTTACCTGTCATGGGATCGAGGCGACCCAGATGGTCAGCGCTGATTTCCGTGAACCAGACCATGCCCAGGGGATCAACCGCGATGCCATAGGGGTTGAACTGCTGGTCGGGTAGAGTCTTTCCAAGCGGATAGTGGGTGAAGTGGCCGGTTCGCGGGTCAAGTTTTCCCACAGCCCCCGCATTGAGTTCGGTAAACCAGATGTTGCCATGAGCGTCAATCGCGAGATCGTTCGGCGCACTGGGCAGCGTCATCGTTTTACCCGGACTGCTGGGATTGGGGACGGTAAGCGTGGGCAAACGATAGATCTGGAACCTGCCGGTCGCGGGGAAATAGTGTCCAATGTAATTAGCATATTGTTCGGCAAACCAGATCGTATCGTCAGACGCGACCTGGATTCCCATAATGCCGCTGTGTCCTTCTGGCGGTGTCATTTGCTGAAAGACCTGCGTCCGTGGGTCAAAGTCGGCGAGAGTGTTCACGCCCATTTCACCGAACCAGACCCGTCCCTTGTGGTCAACGGCGAGCCGCATCACCTGGCTGTTCGGCTGCGGAAACGGATATTCACGAAATGCAGGAGACGTCGTGCTTGTTGCTGTGGCAACTGGCTCGGCCGACCCTGTTGCTGTCGGAACGGCATTCGGCTGTGTGACACTGCCTTGCTTCGCTTGTGTTGTCGTTCCACCTGGAAGGATCACGAGGGTGAAGAGACCAAGCAGTAGCGTCGCGAACAGAAACCAGAGATCACTGCGCCGCCATGCCGATCGGCGAGCAGGACGCCAACTTGCAGGAGAAGAAGCCAGCGGCTCTGACTCGGCAGGTTGCCTTTCGTTGTCTTGCTCTTCGTCCAGAGAGCGAGGTTGCTGGGTGTTCATGGTCTGATCAGCCTCTGGGGCCAGCTTCACGGATAAGGATGTTCTGGCTCTGTCTTCTGCAAAAGGATGTTCAGGTTATTTTGCAAGGTTTGTTCGGTCAGTTCACCGATCACTTTCTGAACAATGATACCACGCCGATCAATGAAAAACGTTTCTGGCACACCAGTCAGGCCATAGTTAATCGCTACTTTTCCGTTGGCGTCTGTGACATTCGGATAGGTGATTCCATACTGGTGCAAAAAGTTCAGGCCATCGCTTTGCGTATCGGCATAATCGATGCCGAGAAAGACGATGCCCTGGCTTTGGATGCGCTGCCAGGTGTTCTCTAACAGCGGAGCTTCCAGCTTGCAGACATCGCACCACGAAGCCCAGAAATTGATCATGAACGGTTTTCCCTCGAGGCTTGCCAGGTGAATGGGAGACGCCGGATCGGTACTGAGCAGGGGCAGCGTAAAATCTGGAGCCGGGTGTCCTATCAGCGGACTGATTGACGCGGCGCTTCCCTGACTCGCAGGAACCAGCAGTTGTGACGCAAGGAGAGCGAGCAAGCCAGCGTTGAAAAGACCGACCGCCACAAAGATGAAGACACGTCGTCTGGATCGCCTTCGCTTTTCTGCGGCTTTCTTCTCAGGAAATAGCTTGCCAGTATCTGATTCGTCGGAAAGTTCACCCCCGTGAAGGGGCTTTTCAGCTTCCATCGTCTATTCCTCGCACGCCTTTCAGAACGATATCATGAACCATTGCGGTTTCTCAGATTATAGCGAGGAGATATATAACCGTCAAGAGTACTATGATCGATAGTAGCGTTAACCTCTAGGCAATGGAGATGATGGATAGCTGCCATCCAGGCAAAAACACCTCCGAGACTACTGGAAAGAGGAAAGCTACTATCCCTTCATAGTACTCTTGATACTTGTACCATGTCTCCTTTATAATACGTGACAGATAAACACGTATTCCTATGACTTCTTTGGGAAGAAACGGATGAGCAATGACTATCGTGGGGGGGCGGGTTCGCTCCTCTAACATGCGCTGGCGCATGTTCACCAGAAAAACACTGGCAGAAGTGATGATGATGATTGACGTTCCGGCCTAGCAGAGCGTGCGAGAGCAACAAGGATGCCCACCACGGATGCTGGACGTCGCCTGTGGGACGGGCCTGCTGCTGAAGTGGGTGATCGAGCGTGTGCCTGCGATAGAGGCCCACGGCATAGACGCGAGCGCCGATATGCTGGCGCAAGCTCGCGTCGTCCTGAGCGGTCAACCGCGGGACTGCATGTCACCTGTGAAAAGACGTTCGTTGTGGACTGGTTGTGGCATGGCTGGGTGTTACGCGCCGATGCGAAATCTTCTCAAGAGAGCGAAGATGAGGACTGAGCATGAGCTATGAAGATCGGCCACTTTTTTTGATACCGCTTGCACATGGAGGAGGTATGCGACGCCTCTTGTTCGTGGCGATCCTGGCAGCCATCGGTTTCGTGCTATTTTTTCCGGCCACCGCCAGCGCCCATGCCGTTCTGCTGCGTTCTGATCCCGCCCAGGATGCCATTCTGCATGTTCCTCCAGACCAGGTTCGCCTCTGGTTCAGCGAAGCGTTAAATCCCACCTTCAGTACGGTGAGCGTCGAAAACGCGGCAAACCAGCAGCGCATCGACAATCGAGATGCCCAGCTCTCACCTGATGACTCGAGTGAAATGCTTGTCACGCTTCAGCCGCATCTTCCACCCGCGGTCTACATCGTGATCTGGCGAAGCGACTCCAATGATGATGGGCATATTGAGGCAGGTTCGTTTCTCTACACCCTTGCCCGACCCGATGGAACCATTCCGACGATATCCAGCAGTATGGCCTCTGAAGTGACCACGACTGGTGGAGGGAATACCTTCACCTTCCTCACGTTTTTTAATCTCCTCATGATCACCTTGCTCGAGCTCGGAGCGATCTTTTGGGTTGGGGCGCTCTGCTGGTTGACGTTTGTCCTTCCGCCGTCAGAGGATGCTGCGAACGAGGAGGTGGAAGTCACCGGCCAGCAGGTCATTGAACGCTTTGAGCGACGTTTTGCGCTTCCTCTCCTGCTGCTGCTGTTGCTGGCAAACACCGGTGTCCTGCTCGGCCAGGCGCTGAGCCTCAGCAACGGGGCATGGGAAAATGCTTTTGCCTCTTCCCTGCTGGTGAACCTGGTGACCAGTGGCGCCTTTGGCCTCTTCTGGTTCGTGCGTGAACTGGTCATTATCCTGGCGCTCCGGTTGGCGCTGCATCAGATGCAGTTCAAACGCCGCTCGTCTCATGCCAACAGTTCTCTCCGCTGGCTCAACCTGGCTCTTGGACTGGTCCTCTTCACGACCATCGCACTGTCGAGCCACGCGGCAGCGGTGAGGGGCACGCTTGTGCTGCCCGCCGTGATCGCTGACTGGTTACATCTGGTGGCGGCAGCGCTATGGATCGGCGGCATGATGTCCATTGCTGCGCTCTATGTGCCACTTCTCCGCGGACACTCGATAGCGGAACAGGCGCGTTCGCTGCTCACGGTGCTGCCGTCTTATACACCCTGGGCCGTAGCCGGGGTGATTCTCATGGCGGTGACAGGTCCCTTCAGCGCCACCGTGCAATTGCAATCATGGGAACAACTGCTGACAACACTCTATGGGCAGGTCCTTGTCATCAAGGTACTGCTGGTTGGTCTGTTACTGATGACCAGCGCCATGCATGTCTTCTGGCTCCGTCCACATCTGAAACGAGAGTACGCCAAATACAACTATGCTCTGACGAGAGCAGAAGACCACCCGATTACCGGTGAAGCAGATCGGCGAGCAAAGCTGGCGATCTACCGGGTTTCACAGCGTGAAAAGCGACTGGCAACGCGAACGCGATGGCTCACGCGCGTGTTACGTTGGGAGCCGACAGGGGGAGTAGCCGTCATTGTCTGTGTCGGCTTGATGAATATCTTCGCCGGAACACTTGCACCTCTCGCTCCAACAACAGCGCAGCAACAGCAGCAGGCAGCAGTTCAGCAGCCATTTCATGCCACGATGGAAACCTTTGACCACGAGTTTACCGTCACGCTCGAGATTTCCCCAAATCAGTTGGGAACCAACGTGTTCACGGTCAGTATCGTGAATCCCCATACCGACAAGCCTGTTACCAATGTGAGCGTTGATGTGAACACCGAAATGCTGGATAGAGATTTGGGTGTCGGCTTTGTCCCCCTCAAACCGGATGGACACGGGCAGTTTAGCGGCAAGGGCGATCTGGCGCTGAGCGGACACTGGCAGATCATTGTCCAGATCGCCACTCCCAACGATCCCTATCATCCCCACGAAGCCTATGTCAGGCTGTTTATCTCATAGCCTTTGATGGAAGACAATCCCGCCTGGGAGAGGCCGTCAGGTGTCTCTATGCGTCTACTATCTATGATAGTACCTTTGACAATTATACTACTTTGCCTTATACTCTCATCAAGAGCGAAAGAGGAGAACTCTGGAGTTGAAATGGCCGGAGTATCTTTGACCGAAAGCGCTGGAGATGATGAACATGGCACGTAGAACACGGAGACCTCCGACACGTATGCGTCCAACAGGCGGCGCTGCGCCGCGTATTGCTAGTGTCCAGTCGAGTACTCCGGCCCAAACAACCGGTGGGTTCGCAACCTTGCTGGAGCGTGCGATGCAGGAGATACTGGCGGTGACGTATTGGTTCGAGCCTGTTCCGCATGCGGGACCGTATTCTGTCACGGTCAGGTTTTCCGGGCGCCGCGTCGATGTGAAGGGGCGGATGCAGGCTGGCGATCGCTTCGTCCAGGACGAGACAATCGAGCAGGTCGTCCCCGGAAGCGGCCCGATCTCCCTCACTGCCCGTGTTCGCGACATCAATCCTGGCGAGTGGGTCGTGACAGCGCAGGCGCTGGGGTCCGCTTATCCCGCACATGGATCGAGAGAGCAAAAGAACGCACCCCCTGCGGCTGGTTCGTTGTATCCAGTCGCCCGGTTGTGGCGCAGGTGGGCGCCGTCCGTGGGGTCGGATGAGCAACCTGTGAGAACCTGCCTGACCCCCTTCGCCCATGTACCCGGCACCCTTCCCGGCATTTGGGGAGCGATGGTGACGCTCGGCATGGTTATCGCGCTGGCGTTCCAACTCCTGCTGATTACCAGCACCCATCTCGCGCTCGGCCCCTGGTGGGCGGTCACACTGGTCGGCATCGCGGTCGGCATTGCCGGTGCGAAAGTGTGGTTCATCGTCCTGAAACGGCGCGAGCACCTCATCAATGGATGGTGCATCCAGGGGTTCATCGCCAGCGCTCCAGTGGCGGCTGTGATCATGCTCGTGGCGCTTCATATATCAATCGGAGTCTTTCTCGACGTGACGGCTCCTGGACTGCTGTTCGCCATGGCTGTGGGCAGGGTGGGATGCTTCTTCGCTGGCTGCTGCGGAGGGCCGCCTACGGCGTCCCGCTGGGGCGTGTGGTCATCCGATCAACGCGTAGGGGCGCGCCGTATCCCCACACAACTGCTGGAGTCGCTCCTCGCGGGGATACTGGGGTTGGTGGCGCTGGTGGCGGTCGTGAGTCACGGGTCGGCGGGCGGCGCCTTCTTCGTTGGGGCGCTGGCAGCCTACACTCTGGGGCGACAAGGGATTCTCCATCTGCGCGCTGAGCCGCGCAAGACACGGCTGGGCGGGCCGGTCACCGCGGTCCTGGCAGCGCTTGTACTCGTCGCAACTATCGTCTTGCTCGTTCGGTAACTATCAAGTACGTCGTGGCGAGCGGCATCAGCATCCCAGCCGACATGGTATTGATGACATACCTCAAAACAGCAGAGCGCACATATCTACTAGTGCCAATAGTATGTCTTACGTAAGTACTGTGGTAGCCTATACCAGAGTGTGGTACAATGAAAGAGCAACCACGATGCGGCAGCAAAGGGAGAGAGGGTCTCCTCTCCGAAGCCACCCAAACAGCTGTCCATTCCTGGCGAGAGGAGAAAGCGAGTGATGGCTTCTGAACCCGATATCAGTGTGTTTCGCCCTGACAGGCCTGGCATTCGCAAGGTGCTTGGCGATCTCGAGGCGGAGATTATGGAATTTATCTGGAGCCGCTCTCCAGATCAAGGGACGATGGTGCGTGAGGTTTTTGAAGAGTTGTATGAACGGCGACCGAAACGGATCGCCTATACTACCGTCATGAACACGATGAGCCGCCTGGCAAAGAAACGGTTCCTGCGCGTCGAAAAGAAGGATCAAGCCTACATCTACTACTCAAACCTGACGCAACAGGAGTTCATCTCGCGGTTTGTCGGACATATTCTCGAAGATCTCCTGGTAAACTTTTCGGGGGCCGCACTTGAACGCCTCCGTACACTGCCAGACTCGCCGGCTGCCGCACAGGCACGCCAGTACCTCGACGACATCACGCGCCGCCGTCAAGAAGAGGAGGGAGAGTAGTGTATCTGCAGGTGATCTTCTCTGGCCTGTTCTTTGTTCTCCTGGGAAGTTCCTTGCTGCTCGGACTTGTCCGACGCGTGAGCGACTGGTCCTCTCGGCGCACCCTACAATTCGCTGTGCTGATGATGCCGCTGGTGATCCTTGCATTAGATTTCTGCTCGCTCGGTCTTTCGTCCGGTGAGAGTTTCGCCGGAGGTACGTTGTTCCTCGCTATGAGCGTGATTGCACTCGGTGCGCTTGTCCTGGGAGGTGTGCGGCTTGTCCTGATAGCACGGTTTGTAACACGCCACGCGCTCTTCACCCAGCCAGAACTACCAGTGCTTGCACATCTGGCACGGCAACTCGGTGTGTCAGCGCCCAGTGTACGAGTCTCTCCCACTGATCGACCGCTGGCACTGACCTGTGGCCTGCGCAAGCCGACCATCTTGCTCTCAACCTGGATCGTCGAGCATCTCGACCGCCGTGAGCTTGAGGCCGTCCTCACCCATGAACTGGAACATGTAGCACGGCGTGACTACCTCATGATCTGGCTGGCAACGATGCTCCGGGACGCCTTTTTCTACCTGCCAACAAGCTGGATCGCCTATCGCCAGCTCCAGCAGGAAAAGGAACTGGCCTGTGATGATTTAGCGAGCGGTGTCACACAGCGTCCGCTCGCACTAGCAAGCGCACTCGCTAAGGTCTGGTTGCACGTGGTCGAGGGGCCAGACGAGCAGCGATTGGCAGGGGCGCAGGCACTTACCGGGGCGCAGGCATCAATCAACGGGCGGATCGAACGGTTACTTGCCCCGTCTGCTTCGAGTAGGAGGAAGCCACATGCACATCGAGTGGCATTCAGCTTGAACATGGTCGTCCTTCCTCCGCTGGGAGTTTTTCAAGTGGCTTGTCTCTTCCTGCTTCTGATGTCGGCATGGGGAGGATGTCATCCTGTGGCACTGTTCGGCAGGCTGTGCTGAAAAGGCCCTCTTTTATCGAATACGATGCAATGCCTCGTGAGCGTACTCCTCACGAGCAGGAACACGAAGGACGGGCGGACGGTGACGAAGGACACACAGCATGAACAGGTGGCAAGCAAGCAAGATGGCAAGCGAGTACGCTTGCCGCGCATGTATTGCCACTCTGACGACTACCGTGTAGCCTATACGCGAACCGGCACCGGACCTGCCCCGCTCTTGCTCCATGGACTTGGTGGCACAGCGGATTTCTGACAGCCACTCATCACGTTCTTGGCAACACAGTATACCCTCCTCTGCCTAGACCTTCTTGGCTTCGGTGCTTCAGACAAACCGCCTGCGGCCTATACGCTTTCGCTCCATGGGCGTGCCATTGAGGCGGTGGTACGATCCGCCAACGTTCGCCAGTTCCATGCAGTGATCGGGCATTCGTGCGGAGGAATCATCGCTATCGCCTTGTTGGCCGCCGGTTCCCTCCCTACAGAGCGACTGATCCTGGCCGGAGTACCCTATTCCTCACCCCGCTTCCCGACCCGGCAGGAAATGCTCAGTTCCCCGCTCGACCGTCTGATGCTGACGTGGAAACCGGCGGCGTATTCGGTACACTGGACGTTGTCTTTCTCTGGCCGGTATTGCGCCTTCTGCCTGTTCCCTCTGCTCTCCGCGGGGCCTGGGCCGGCTATCTGGAACATACCTGCGTAAGCTACCTCGGCACGGCAAAGGCGTGCTTGTTGCGAACCAACCTTGATCTCATGCTCCCTCACGTGCAGCAGTATCAGACTCTGTTCCCACACAGTGACCTCGTCGTCCTGGCGGATGGACACGCTGCCCTTTTGGGTGAGGGGGCTGCCCCATTTCGATCGTGGCTTCAAGCTCCAGGCGGCTACAGGCAATCTCCTGTATGAGCCGGGGAATGCCTGCTGGTTCAGGAGAGGCATGATGAGGGTTCCTCGACATTCCAGACCAATACCGATTTGGGCAAGCACTGAGCAGGAAGTATGTCATACGTGAAAGTCGCCAGGCAAAGGTAGCACGGCCGCTTCGCAAGAGAATAGTGGAATGTGAGGGCAGCAACGCGCACTGTGGCAGCGTATCCAGGGCAGAAGGAATCTCACTCCCTTCTCCTGGCATCCATTTGGCTCATCCTCGCCGCCCAATACATCACTTTGTCTATCTGTCCATATCGTACTACAATTGGTAGGAGAAGAGCCCAGGATTCGTCCACCATTGAGGAAGAGAACTTGGGAACGTCTTCCTGGATGTATTACCGGCTTCCCCTGGATGTCGTTGCTTGCCGAGGAGGTTATCACAAGCTGAAGAAAGGAAAGGACTATGACCACACCTGCACCATTTGATGAACCACAGCATAGGCATCAAGCAAGCCAGACCCCGGCCTATAGCTTTGGTGCAACGGTACCGTTGCCATTTGATGAAGCGGTCGCTCATCTGACTGAAGCGCTGAAGGCCGAAGGATTTGGAGTACTCACAACTATTGACGTCAAAGAGACGATGAAGGCCAGGCTCAATATCGACTTCGAACGCTACTCAATTCTTGGGGCTTGCAATCCACACCTTGCTCATCGCGCCCTCGAGCTTGAGCATACCGTTGGGCTGTTATTGCCGTGCAATATCGTTGTCCACGAGGCGCACGACGCCCAGGGAGCGGCACGGACACACATAGACGTTGCAGACCCGGTAGCGATGCTGGGTATCGTCCAGAATCCGCCAATGCAGGAAGTAGCAAAGGAAGCGCGGGATCGCCTGGAGCGGGTGATCGCAACACTCACCACGGCCACATAAACGAGTCCCCCCCGCTCTTGATGGTATGGAGGAGAGGCTAGAGCGGGAGGACTCCGCGCTCACCAGGTGATCCCTGACCGCAGTATGCGAGCGTGTTGCGTATGTGCGGTCACTGCGGATGAAGTGAGCCTATGCCCTGCTACAGTGCAACGAAACGAGATACCCATAACAAACGTACTATGTAGAGTAGTAGATATTACGAAGGGACATCGTCCATGCCAGTGACAGCAAGTACTGGGTGAGTGCAGTGTATCTTTCGTAGACATGGAGGCCATGTTATTCTCTCTGCTTCAGAGAGGGAAAAGGAGTATGCTATGTTTGGATTCGGACTAGTAGCGATGCTCTGGATGTTCCTGGGAACGCTGCTCTTCATTGTGCTTGTCGTCCTCGCCATCTGGTTTCTTATCCGCTGGCTGGGTCAGAAGGCTCCCACGCCACCTCTCGGGCAGGCTCCTTCCTCACAGCCAAAACAGGGGGAGTACGAGCAACCACAAACAGAGCATCAACATGAAGAAAAGTCACCGTGGTAGCGCTAACTGCTCCAAGGTTGAGCGGAGTATGCCAGAATCGGGCAGCGTCTCTAGCATCGCCGAAGCATATCCTGTGAAGTTTTCCATCTGAGCCGGCGAGGAGATCACCGACTCAGGTAGTAGCAGGTATGACATCTGCTTCAGCAGCAGGCATACCAGACAGTACTCACTCTCTCTGTCTCGGCTATGAACGTGGGAATAGAGGAGCCAGAGGGCTCAGTATAAAGAGCTTTCCAAACGCCATACATAGAAAAAACAGGCTAACCTCAGCGAGAAAGACACAAGGGCAGGTATTGAGAGAGGCTAGCGAGCGTAGGAAAGAGCGGGTACCGGCATACATTTACCCAAGAACAGACGTGGTGACAGTAGCGATAATTGGCGAGCCCCGGCTATACCAGGGCGAGTAGGTTCCACATGTATGTAATTGAATCGGATGATACCGGAGAGACATGTTGAACGATCATTAAAAGTGCCGATAAGAGGTGTACCGGGGAATGTGAGCGCAGAAGACCAAAAGCAATGAGCGCATATCTCTGCCTGTTACGGATCAAATTCTCCGCGTCTCTAGCACTCTCGCAGTATATCGAGCATGAACTCGCAGGGTTCAGTATATCTGGAAAGCTCATCATGTGCGGACTCCAAGATTGCCAAACACCCCAAAACGAACGAGGGATAGGCATTCATCGTCCGTTTTGGATAACTGTCACAGCTTATAGCTCTTGACACACGTAGAGAAGACAATGCTACACTTGCCAAAGATACGAGTAGCGATGATCCGAAGGAGGATCAAAGGGTATGCGCAGCATTACAGCGGTTATACAGCACGACGAGGGAGTGTTGGTCCTGTTTTGGGTGATGAAAGGTCTCAAGGATGAATTCACGCGTACATTTTCATGACCGGGTGCATCAACTCTGCAACTGTGAGGATGTGCCACTCGATACACGGGAGCAAGTGCTTATCGCATTGCGTGAGCTGGCCTGCACTATTGAGCTAACTGAGGACGAGTGCAAGCCAGTTCCTGTAGGATATGCCGCTCGGCTCTTGTATAGCGATCCTGCTGGCTGGTCTCTCGCACTCATTGTGCTACAGCCCGGTCAAGAAACGCCGCCGCACGATCACATGAGTTGGGGATGTGCTGCTACCGTGCAGGGGATCGAGCGGAACCGCTGGTTCGCGGGGACCTGTCCTGATGCACTCCATTTGCTAGGTGAGCATGAGGTTCCACCGGGACAAGGATATCTGTTCTCAGAGGAGGCAATTCATCAGGCGATTGGGGCCGATCCTGATAGAACGACCCTCGCGCTCCACTTTCTCGTGCGTGGCTTTCATGGTGAGATCCAGCATTGTCGAGAAGATGGCACTTCCCAGGCGAGTAGTTGAGCAAGCATGGATGAATCTGGTTTAGCGGTGATTGTACAACTCCAGGCTCCAGCGCCATTCCTGCTGTCCTGGATCATTCCACCACTGCTGTAAAATGCCCACTTCTCCACCGACAACAATCACTGGCGTGCCATTATCAGCTTCAGTCGGCCAGCAATCTTCGCGCGTAATGGTGTTTCCCTGCCGGCGTAAACATGCCATCGGCGAATCCGTGGTACGTGATAGGTTCTCTCCATGTGCTACCACCGTCCCCTCACCGTTGCGTACCTCGACATGAAGCTTCTCCGGTGCAGCATGGACGAGCATCACATTCGTGGGGTCGAGGTACCCCCGCGCAAATGAGATGCCTGTTGCGCCAACATCTGCGATCCAGAGATCCCAAATTTCCTGGTCTTTTACTGGCATATCTTCCTTTTCTCCTTGTTCTTTGCTTGTTGAACAGTTGCGAGAAGGTGTTCATAAGTACCATCCCGTACGCTTTTCATACCTGGAAATGAGCAGAAATACGTTTTCTGAGTCAAACTCGACCAGACAACCGCACGTCATAGTAGCTCTTCCGGTCATTTATCGTACTACGTACTATCGATTGTAGTATGTTTCTATGAGGATCGTCAAGGTGATGTATGTGATGAAGGAGAAGGGAGAGAAGCAGAAAGGAAAAAGTGTGCCGCCGGGAAGCATATGATCCCGGTGGCACACTTTTTGTCTACTCGTTGTGCGTGTTATGCTTCGTTCTTTAACGCTTTCAACTCGGCTTCAAGGTGGGCAATCCGTGCTTGACGCGCCTGTTTCTCGCGCTCAGCACGCGCTCGCTCCTGCTCTTCTATCTGCTGCTCGCGCGTATTGTCACCGCCGCAGCATGCACATGTGCATCCCATGTCGTTCACCTCCTTTCGTCTCGTGTTGTATGCAAGATAGATCGTGAGAAAGGTAGTGAGATGGGTTTCGGTCAAGCGAAGAGCTTCAGCCCATCGTTGCAAGCGGGCAAGACCAGAGGAGGTCAGAGTATAACAGCGCCGATCGGGTCCATTCGGGCCGACTTGCTTCCCACTCCCTACTGCTCCATCGGTTTCAAGCTGTTGCAGCACTTCATAGATGCGTGCCGACTGGGTTTTGTCTGGAATTAGCTGACTCCGCCTGAGTGCGCGGGATAGTTCATAGCCATAGCTATCCTGCTCAGCTAAGAGGAGGAGGACAGCCGCCTCAACGAGTCCCTCAACCACAGCCGGATTCACGTCGGTCCCAAGGTGGGCATGGGTAATACATCCACAGCGTCTACACATGCTCTTACTATAACTGATTTCGACTTAGTTGTCAAGATCACAATCGAAGGTGAGGATATGTTTACCATTAGCCACGAAGCCATTACGAGAGAGGATAGAGAGGAAGTAGTCCCTGCCATTATATGTTACTATGCACGATGGTACTCTTGACAGTCGTAAAATAGACACCTATAATCTGCGTAGATATGGTGACAGATGGCGGCTAGAGAGCCAGAGGTCTACGAGGTGTATAGGCAATGAATATGAAATAGAGCCGGTAGTAGGGGTCAAGTGCTATCCTGGCAACGCAGGAGATGAAGACTTTTCTGAGGGAAGAATCGACAGCACAGCGTATCGGTATCAAGGTATCAAAAAAGATTGGACGTAGAGTGGGCAAGGAGTCCGTCGTTTGGTTGTGGTCTAGCGAACTGGCTGTGGGTGGAGCGACGGGTCTATCACCTGTTAGAAAGGAGACGTAAAGCCATGATGAACTATGGGGCTTTTGGCCCCGGCTGGAGCTGGATGCTGGTTATGGGACTGTTTGCTCTGTTGGTACTCATAGGCAGTATCCTGGTGGTAGTTGGCGTGATCCAGGCGGGGAGGAGATTTGCTTCGCCCCCACCAGGGAGCTCTGGCGAACCAGATGCGCTGGAAATTATCAGGAGGCGGTTCGCAGGCGGCGAGATCACAGCAGAGGAGTATGAACTGATGCGTCGTCATCTTGAGGATCGGCTCGAACGAAAGGAGCCGGTATGAAGAATCGCTTGCTGATCTTCGGCATACTCTTGCTCCTGGTAGGAATCATTGGTCTGGGAGTTGGCGGCACTCTCCTTGTCAGGAACTCCTTCACCTCGCCATCTCCTGTTACCACCTCATCAACTCCTGCCACCGGAACCGCTTCGGGGTTCTCCCACATGCCAGGCGGAGGGATGATGGGCATGAATGGCGAGATGCAGATCAATGGCAATGCGACGCTCACGTCACCAGGTACTCTCCAGCAACACATCCAGCAGCTTGCTCCTGATCTGCGAGTGGATGCGGCAACCAATCAGATTCGTTATACAACCCGGCAGGTGTCGCTGATCATGGTTGGAGCGCCGCCGGGCCATCCTGGGATGTACTGGCAAGTCGATGGGAGAGTCAATCCCACAGTGGTGATCCCTGCTGGAGCCACGGTGCGGGTCATCTTCGCCAATGGGGACTCAGATACCATGCATGGCTGGGAACTGACGACGAGTGGGCCTCCCTACCCGGTTGCTCCCATGATGACGGTAGGCGTGGCCGCCCCGAACGCCTTTTTGATGCCCGTTCCTGCCGCGAACGGGAACCAGTGGCATACTGAAACGACCACATTTTCTGCACCAGCGTCAGGAACATACTACTATCTCTGTCCGGTTCCAGGACATGCAGAAGAGGGCATGTGGGGCAAACTGATCGTCCAGTGACTCGCAATCTGTAGCTGAAGCGGGGAAAAAAGTACATACCACCTATCATACCAGGTGTGTTCATCTCCCTTTTGCTTCGTTGATGAGTTGAGAAAGCAACCTATTACACCTGTCAAACGTACTAGTGACAGTGATAGTGATAGAAGGAAATACCGAAAGGAGTTCAGATATGATGGGTGGTTTTGGCACGTTTATGACGATGGCCTGGATGCCGCTGATAATAGTGTTCTGGTTAATCGTGATCGCCGTAGTCATCTGGCTGGTTGTGCGGGCGCTGAACCAGCAGAACCGGCAGAAAACGCCAACGATACAATACACACCACCGGAAGGTTCCTCTCAGCCGTATGAGCGCGGGTATCAGTCAGAAAGAGAGCCTTCTCCCAAGAATGAAGAGCAGGTTCGGTATCCACAAGCAACCGATGAACAGCCACAAGCGCAGTATCCGCAGCCACAAGAGATGCCTCCACAGCGCTGATGCCTGGTTTCTCTTGTTCGTCCTGTTGCTCGGCCTGGGAACGCTGTTAGGGCTTTCACGCTTTGCTACGGTTGTGAATATACAGGCCAGCACTGTCCGGTCGGGCATAGCTACTCCTCCGACAGCGATAACGAACGGTACACAAGTACCGGCCTTGCCGGCGACCGTCCAGGCCGCGCACATTCATCTCTATCGTGTCTCTTCGACAAATGTCGGCCTGATGCAGCCATCTGTCGATGCCCAGGGCAACGTCTGGGTGGGCGAAATGTCTGCCAATCGCCTCGCTCGTCTCGATTCACACACCGGCGTGGTGACGACATGGATACCTCCTCATGCACAAAGCGACATCATGAGTACTGCTGTGGATACGCATGGCAATGTCTGGTTTGTTGAACAGAACGCCGATTACATTGGGCGCTTCGATCCGGCACAGCAAACCTTTCACATGTTCCCGCTTGACACTCTCCTGGGTTATCCGCTGGGACCCCAGGATCTCCAGTTCGATGCCTCCGGTTTCCTCTGGTTTACGGCCTTTGACGGTGGGCGCATCGGGCGACTTGACCCGACGACGGGGGCGATCCAGACCTGGCCTGTTCCTCCTCCGGCTCCAGGAGTTCCCTCCACGCCTTTCGGACTTGCGGTCACACCCACTGAACAGGTCTGGTTCGGCGACCTGATAGGTGGAGCTATTGGTCACCTTGATCCCACGACCGGCCGGGTCACGTTCTACCACCTGGCTGATCCACAGGCACAGGTCTTCTCGTTGGCTGCTGATAGCACGGGACGCCTCTGGTTTACGGAGATGGTGCCGGGCAAACTGGGGATGATTGATCCCGCGACCGGCAAGGTGACGGAATGGCCCGTTCCAACGGTAGCGGGACATCCCGCCGCGCTGTATCAACTCGTCGTCACACGAAACGGCGATGCCTGGTTCGTCAATAATGAAGCCGATGCGCTTGTGCGCTACGTGCCGGGCAAAGCCGTCTACACATTCTTCCAGCTTGATCTGCCATCCAGCGCACCCTACGGCCTGGCGCTTGATCCTGCTGGTCGGCTGTGGTTTACGGCGACCAGTTCGTCGGCCAACTACGTCGGGCAGATGGCTCCCTAGCAGAGATGCACTCGCTCACAACCGGAGAGCATCTCTCTCAGCACCGTTTCTTTAAGGCACCAGTGTGCCAGCGAATGTACCTAGCAGGGCCACGCAGATCAGGACGGCAATCCCAAGCAAAGCTTCACGTCGCAACCATGTTTCCATGCGCTCCGCCAGCCGCCAGGCATCCTCTGATATCCCTTTCTCCTCCTGCACCTCTCTCGTATCGCTATCAGTAGACTCGGCAGCGTCCTGGTGTACCGCCTTTGCCAGTGTATATTCAGGAAGCTTTGGCGTGACCCCTTTCGGTTGTGTGAGCGCCCGCGTGAGGCGAGGTCGGAGCGAGAAGGCGTGATAGGCGCTCATTGCCACCATCAGGAGAAAAAACTCGCTCTTGACCACCAGGATTCTGCCGTAGAGGGTTGTCACCAGTTGTTGCAGGGAGGTCAGATGGATCGAGGCATTGAGCGGGCCGGTTATCGCCAGGACAAGCGCGCTGATGATCGCCAACGCGCTAAACTGCGGCAGGCCCAGGGCGAACACTCGTGCATGTTGGCGCTCACTCAGCCGGTACAGCGCTGGCAGGAGAACAAAGCCGATGTAGAGCAGCCCTCCTACCCAGGCAGCGTTCCCCAGGAGATGCAGCAAATCGACGGTGAGGGAGTACCCAAGCTCCGTGGATGGGACTGCAGCCGCGTGTCCTGAAAGGGCGAAGGCAACGAGCAGCGCTGCCCCTAGTACAAGTTCTCCCCGCCCCAGCCACGAGCGCCTGCGCCATCCTTCAACCAGCCGCAACGGCACATGGGGCATTCCGCCCGCCATTTCCAGGACGGCAGAACGCCAGTTGGGGATCGCTTGCTGACCAGGAAAAGGTGTCACATGTGTCTCTGTTCGGCGGCTGCTCTGCGCCTTCAAAGAAGAGAGAGAACGCCAGAGCGACCGCTCACGCCCGGTCGTTCCGAGTGTCAGGGCAAGCGCTAGCAGTGCGACTCCCTGGCGCATCCACCAGAAAAACCCGAAGCGACTGTCAAAGAGCATGGCCTGCCACAGTGATGGCGCGAAAGCTCCCGCCCCATTGCCTGCCAACTGGACGGCTTCACTGAAAACGAGCAGGACATCCGCGAGCAGGATGCCGCCAAGCAGAGAGGGAACCACTCGTCGAAAGCGCTGTGATGCCACCCTTGCGGCGGCAGCCAGGTCGGGATCACGCGTCGTATTGGGCGAGAGTATCCACGTTTCCCAGATCAGGCCGCCAACCCAGAACGTCATGCAGAGCAGCGCCAGCCAGGTCGCCAGCGTCAGCAGGATTGTCGGTCCGTCGAGCGCTGTGTTTGCTGGCAGTGGAACGCTGCCAGCAGAACCAGCGCTATGACTTCCTGATGAAGATGGAACGGTGCCATTTGGACGGGCTATGGAAAACACAAAGGAACCTTCGGTCACATGTCCATCATCCGTTGATTGAGCCACCCAGACAACGGTATAGATACCCGGCGGCAGCGGCGGAAGATCTACCGACATTTCGTGCGGATCGGCTTTGCTGACCGTGCTGTCTCGCCGGTCCACCTGCTGCCCTTGCGCATTCTCGACAATGATGCGCGAAGTAGCCGGAACCAGCCCATCATCAAACCAGATACGGACATACGCGGGCGGGACGCGCAAGACGGCGTTCGCCGGAGGATCAGAGCGCACGGGAAGCGCATGGGCTGAGGCTTCAGGAATCAACCGGCTGACTGGCCCGACCGGCAAGAACAGGAATATTGCCAGACTGCTGCCAAACAGCAGCGCGAGCAGCAGCCTCCCTTGCCAGCGCCGCGCGCGCTGCTGCTTTCCTCTCCTGTTTTGCGTGCTTGTATCTCTCCTGCCCATCGTTGTTTTCACTTCATCTGTTCACACCATCATGATCCGGGCGCATACAGCGTTAGCAGAGCATTTTTTCGCTCGTCGCTCCTCCTTATTATAGCGCGGGAGCGCCATGCGTCCGTTCTTTCAGGCGTCGTTCGATCTCGCGTCGGAGTTTGCGTTCCGATGGTCGCCCATACGAGAACGGTTCGCCATCGAGAAAGATGCCTGGAGGAAAAAGAATCCCTCCCCGCAGAGCATGAGCTTGCCCTTCAGGCGAGTTCACGTCAAGTGTCGTCATAGCCAGCGGGTACTCGACCGCGAGGCGACCGATGATCTCCTTCGCCTGCTCGCAAAATCCGCATTGTTCCTGCGTCAATACCAGGAGCGTCACGTTGCTAGGACGAGCTTCCATTGATCCCTCCGCGTATGGCCGCAATGAGATTCGGGATGGGAACGTACATCGTATAGTTGGGAGCGCCGCCATAGTCAGCGCGCCATGTGATGCGGCCATCAGGACCAACGATGATGAAGGTATGTCCATCGCGGCTGGTTCCCATCATCCCATACTGGTTAGCATTATAGGCCGTGGAGACCGCCAGGTTCTGATCGGAGAGAACCGGGATGGTGATACCTTCGTCCGCCACCTTTTGTTGCAGCGTATTGAGCGGATCAGTGGTAATGCTGACAATGGCATAGATCCCCAGCGCCTGAAACTCGTGGGCATTCGACTGGATATCTTTGAGTTGTGTCCAGCAAGGCTCGCAGGTAATGCCTTCTTGAAAGTACAGCAGAACGGTCTTGCCATGCATCGCGGCAAGGTCAAACGTTTTGCCAATCGTGGATGGTAAAACGATTGCTGGAGCCTGCGCGCCCACGCCAGGGCTTCCTACCTGATAGGGATACTGGTTGGCCTGCCCGCCCCCCGAGGACGAGGTATTCGCGTTGTTGAGAAAGAAGATCGCCGCCAGTACCACCACCGCCGCGCCGATGACCGCTGCCAGAATCAAAAGAGGACGCAGGAGGCGTCTCTCGTGCGCTGGCCTTCTGCGCTGGCGCGCGGATGATGGCTTCTTCGATGGTGTCTGGCCTTTCTTCGCCTGCTTTCCTTGCGTTGTTCTAGTACTCAACTGGTTCCTCCTCCATGGTTTCGCTTTCGTTCGTGATCGCTGCTTTTTCCTCTTCCCCTCTTGTCTCGGTGTCGCGTGCGCCTCTGCCAAGTTGCCAGAGCGCGTACCAGGCGAGCAGACCAAGCAGCGCGAGGAAGATCACGGCTCCTGCCCAATTGGGAATCCAGGAAAGCGCGTTGGTGATGACCTGCCCACCATGCTGTAAAGCCACCGTCAGCGACTCCTGCCAACTGCTCAGCGTCGGCATGGAGTGATAGGCCAGTCCGATCCAGACCATGCTGCCGCCAATAAACGCGAGCAGCGCGCCACTCGCCAGTCCCGTGACGCTCACAGTGCGCCGGAGGGGGCCAAATCGCCAGGTGAACGAACGCGGGCGCAACAGGCGATTCACTCGCGGTTCGAAGCGCTCCCAGAGCAGCGCAATGATGAAGAGCGGCGCAACCATGCCAAACACATAAGCGGCCCCCAGTCCCAGCGCGAGCCAGAACGAGGAGACCACGCTGGAGAGCGCGATCACGCCCGCGAGAACGGGAGCACAGCACGAACTCGCCATGCCTGAAAAGATACCCAGCGAATAGACGCTGAGGACTCCTGCTCTCCCACCGGCGCGACGACCCGGCATGGGAAGATGAATCTGCCCGCCAAGCAGCACATAGACTGCGAGCGCGAGCATGATCAGGCCGCCAATCACATAAATGGGCGTATGCTGCGTCGTCAGGAGCTGCCGCAGGATGGATGCACCAAGCGCAATGGGCAGGATGATCGTCGCGATTCCCGCAGCGAAGAGGAAGGTCATCGCTACCAGGAGACGGCGATTTTGAAACGAACTGGCAAAGTAGGCGGGAAGCATCACCGAAACACAGCAGGGCGCGAACAGCGCGATGGCTCCCGCAATGATCGCGGCCAGCACCGACCCGCCAAAGAAGATGCTACTTTCCATGACTGTGTACAACTTTCATCAATTTCTCACGATATTCATCAACCAACAATTACCACTTTGGAAGCGGCCCACGACGCTCTGCATGGATTGCGCTATCGGTCTTTGTCCCGGCCTCGAGGGAAGAGAACACTGCTCCATCCTCTCTCTCTAGCTGAGTGATCCGGTTGGCAAGAGCTTCTTGCTCTCCCTGGATGCTCAAGAGGTGGGAACGTAACGTTGTCAGTTGCTCGGTGCGCGTTGGCTCCATGGTAGAAGAGCAGCACGCAGATGCTGGTTGCGAAGGTGATTGGCCCGTCCCGCCGCGCATTCCCCGCATCATGAAGAGCATGGAAAGCGGGCAGGCTGCAACCAGCAGGATCGGTAAGAGGACCAGTCCAACGTGAGAGTCCACGACGAATACCAGCAATCCGATGACAGCCAATCCGGTTACAACCTTCCAGTTCAAACACATAGCAAACATCGAAAGCCACGCATTACTTTTCGGAGACTCCGTGTTCCCTGGTAATATCTCGGCTACCGGAGTCTCACCGGCACTATCGAGGCGTGCCGGATCGGCCTCACCCGGTGACTGAACCTTCTGTGAGCGCATCATGAACCACATGAGCAATCCCATACCAACTGGACAGGCCAGCAATGGTAAGAGAGACAGGATGTATTGCATCAGTAGTGTGCCTCCTCTTCTTTACAAGACAGTACTTTTTGCCATTTTCATAACTCCTCTTGACGATAGTATACCGGACAGTGATACAATTGTCAAAGGTACTATTAATGATAGTAGTTTGAGTTGCAAGAAGGGGAGAGGTATGAGGAAGCAAATGACGCTGAGGAGCCTGATAAGCAGATGAATGGATCACAAATAAGCTTGGGCATTGCTTTTGCCGCGGGGCTGGTTTCCTTTCTCTCGCCCTGTATGTTGCCGCTCGTTCCCATCTATCTGGCGCAACTGGTCGGCCAAAGTGTCCCAGGATCTCCAGACGGACAGGAAAATCCTCCAGCTCGTTTCATCACCTTTCTGCACGCGCTGATGTTTGTGCTTGGCTTTACGCTCGCCTTCGTCGCATTGGGTGCGACAGCCAGCGCACTTGGAGCGTTTCTCCGTCTCCATCAGTTCCAACTGCGTCAGATCGGGGGTGTTCTCCTGGTGATTATTGGTCTTCACCTGGTCGGCGTGTTGAAATTGCCCGTTCTCTACTGGCAAAAGCAGTTGACTTTTCGTCCAACTCGTCCAAATTATCTCACCTCCCTGCTCATCGGCATTATTTTTGCGATTGGCTGGACACCTTGTGTGAGCCTTGTGCTGGGGTCAGTGCTTGGCCTGGCCGCCACAGCTTCGACGCTAAAAGAAGGGGTCCTGTTCTTATTGTTCTACTCGCTTGGGATGGGACTTCCCTTTCTGCTGCTTGGGCTTGGACTCAATCAGGCGCGCTGGCTTCTCGCCTGGCTCAAGCCTCACCTGGGCAAGATCGAAGCTGGCACAGGGGTGATCATGATTGTGGTAGGCGTGATGATTTTCTTCAACTGGCTGGTTTTCCTGAATCGCTATTTTACACCGTTCATTCGCTTGTAATGAAAAAGGCGAAGCGGGACAACTGCGCTTTAGCCAGATCACGCGCCTCATCGCCGTGCCATTGGCCTTCTTGCAGGCTCTTGGGCAGAGCGCCATTTATGTGCGCGTCGGCGTTCTCAGCTCCACCACGTTCAACCTGTTCGGGCCGAAATTGCCCCCTATTGCCGCGGTTGACTGGTGCAATGAATTGCGCAGCCACATGCTCTTACAAAATCTTTACAGTTTTTTGACACATTCTCGAAGGCGACCGATTATAGTAGGGGTAGCCTGGAGACTGTTTCCTGGAGTTTCACCGGCGTTTTTTGCGAGAGAAGTGCT
>Ga0207416_1001542_pt1 | contig 29798 bp, 18 predicted proteins | sample PaiPotPPM11metaG_FD_184107 | JGI IMG/M metagenome (GOLD analysis project Ga0207416, IMG submission 184107) | Iron sulfur acid spring bacterial and archeal communities from Banff, Canada, to study Microbial Dark Matter (Phase II) - Paint Pots PPM... ... | reverse complement strand
CCCGAGCAGCTCGGCGAACATCGCCCGCAGCGGCGTTCCCCGCGCGATCGCCCAGCCGTGGCCACGGTAGGTGGCGAACAGGGCATCAGGGCCGGCCAGCGCGTCGCAGGCGCCGACCGGGCCGGCCTCCTGGCCGTTACACAGATGAACCGAACCGCGGATGTCGCCGGTCCCGCATAGCGCGGTGACCTTCTCCTCGAACATCCGGATTCGCCACATCGCGCGCAGGTCCGCGATGAGCTGCTCCCGCATCCGACCCCTCCGTCTCCTTAGGCAATCGTTTGATCATGGTAGCGGTGGACGGTTAGCCCTGGCAACATTGGGCGTCGTTCGAGCAATAAGGCACCCGTCTCGCTGAGCAATCTTGTCAACGTCCATCTGGTACTAGTAGATTAAGACAAACGATTGATCTGTCGATTAGACCAGGAGCGCAGACGGGAGATCCGTCGCCGAGGAGGGCAATTGGGACCCCAGCGATTCGAGATGCTCGTCGGACTGTACGGCGACGGGCCGGTCGCGGACATCCTCTCCGAGGAAACGATGATCCGGTCGTGGCTGCGCGTCGAGGCCGCTCTGGCGATGGCGCAGGCCGAGTTCGGGGTGCTGGACCGCGAGCACGCCGAGGCCATCCGGGTGGCCAGCACGCTGGAGAACATCGACACCGGCCAGCTTTGGCGGGAGACGCGGAACGTCGGATACCCGGTCCTCTCCCTGGTCCGGCAGCTGGACGCGGCCCTGCCCGAGCGGCACCGTGGTTACGTCCACTACGGTGCGACGACGCAGGACATCATGGATTCCGGGCTCGCGCTTCAGCTCAGCGAGGCCGCCGACCGGCTGGCGGAGCTGCTCACGCGATTCGGTGACGCCATGGCGGTGCTCGCCGAGACGCATGTGCGCACGGTAATCGCCGGGCGCACGCACGCCCAGCAGGCCGTGCCGACCACGTTCGGTGCCAAGATCGCGATCTACGTGGGTGAACTGGCCCGCCACCGGGACCGCCTGGCCGCGGCCCGCCACCGGGTGGCCCTCGTGTCACTGTTCGGCGCGGGCGGGACCTCGGCGGCCTACGGGGAGAAGGCCGTGGCCATCCGGTCCCGCGTCGCCGAATTGCTCGGCCTGGCCGGCACGGACGTGCCCTGGCACGCGGCCAGGGACGGGCTCGCCGAGTTCGGCCTGGTGTGCGCGCTCCTGTCGGCGACCGGTTCCCGGTTCGCCCGCGAGGTCGTCGACCTGTCGCGCACCGAGATCGCCGAAGTATCTGAGGCATCCGGGCATCTGCGGGGGGCGTCCTCGACCATGCCGCAGAAGGCGAACCCGATCGAGGCGGAGGCCGTGATCGGCATGGGCGTTACCGCCGGTGCCCTGGGGTCGGCGCTGTTCCGCGTGATGGAGGCCGGGCATGAGCGGGCCGCGGGCGAGTGGCAGGCGGAGTGGCAGGTGATCCCGCAGCTGGTCAGCCTGGCCGCCGGGTCGCTGGCCACCGCCGCCTCGATCGCCGCGGGCCTGAGGGTGTTCCCCGATGCGATGCGGCGCAACCTGAACGCCGACGGCGGGCTGGTGATGGCCGAGGCGTACATGATGCGCCTGGCCCCCCACCTGGGCCGGGAAAGCGCGCACGCGCTGGTCTACGACGCGGCCCAGCGCTCCAGGGAAACCGGCGAGGCGCTCGCCGACGTGCTGCGGGCCCGGCTTCCCGGCGACATCGCCGCGTCCATCGGCGAGGGGCTCGCTCCCGAGTCCTACGTCGGCCGGCCGGAGGACACGGTCAATGCCGCTCTGGCGACCTGGCGAGGCCAGGGTGGCCGGTGCGAGCCAACCGACAAGCCAACCGACAAGCCAACCGACAAGGAGGTCAGGCAGTGAGGCGTTTCGAGAGCCGGACCGTGGTAGTCAGCGGGGCGGCGGGCGGTATCGGCCGGGCCTGTGCGCGGCAACTCGCCGCCGAGGGCGCATCGGTGGCCCTCCTGGATATCGCGAAAGACCGGGCGCAGGAGACAGCCGACATGATCAACGCGGCCGGCGGCCGGTGCGCGGCCTACGGCACGGATGTGTCCGTGAGCGAAGCGGTGGAAGCCAGCCTGGACCAGGCCGAGCACGATCTCGGTCCGGTCACGATGGCCGTTGGCGCCGCCGGCGTGATACGCAACGCGCCGTTCCTTGAGCTGGCCGAGTCCGATTGGGACCGGACCCTGGCTATAAACCTGCGGGGCATGTTCGTCCTGCTGCAGTCCACCGCACGGCGCGCGGTCCGGCACGGCGGCGGCTCGCTCGTGGCGGTGGCTTCGGTGGCCGGCCGCGGCGGCCGGCCAACCTGCGCCGACTACGCGGCGAGCAAAGCCGGCGTGATCAGCCTGGTCCGTTCGGCCGCGCTGGCCCTCGCGGGTCACGGCATCACCGTCAACGCGGTGTGCCCGGGGGTGGTGGACACGGAGATGACCCGCGGGATTCATCAGGAGAAGGCCGCGATTTCCGGGATCACGCCGGAAGAGTCATTCGAGCGGCAGGCGGCGCAGATCCCGCTCGGCCGGATCGAGTCACCGGAGGAAGTCGCCGGCGTGGTGGCGTTCCTTCTGTCGCCCTCGGCCTCATACATCACCGGGCAGGCGCTGAACGTCTGCGGCGGCCTGGAAATGGACTGAAAGAAGGCTCCATATGGTGCAGGGTGTCTGGCACTTCAGCTTCACCGTGTCCGACCTGGACGCGTCGATCGCCTTTTATGCCGATCAGCTGGACTTCGAGCTGATTCACGTGCAGGAACAGTTCAACGAGTACACCCGGCGGCTGGTCGGCTACCCCGACGCCCGCCTGCGGATCGCGCAACTCGTCGTGCCGGGACAGCCGCGCGGACTTTCCAGTCATGATCTGGAACTCGTCGAGTACGTCGCGCCCCGGGGCGTACGCGGCGACCCGGGAATCTGCAACCCGGGGGCGGCGCACCTGGCTATCGCCGTGGATGACATTCACGATCGTTACGAGAGGCTAACCGCGGCCGGCGCGCGCTTCTACTCCCCGCCGAACGCGATCACGGCCGGGGTCAATGAAGGCGGATTTACCTGCTACTTCGAGGACCCCGATCAAATCGTCCTGGAACTGGTGCAGCCGCCAGCGCACCGGCTGACCGAGGCCGGAGGCGGTCACCAATGACCGAGGACGAGCTGATCGGACTGTTCGGGCACTGCTCCAACCGCGGCCGGTGGGGCGCGGACGACGAACTGGGCACCCTGAACTACATCACCGATGAGAAGCGGCGCGCCGCCGCGGCGCTGGTGCGCACCGGCCGGGCCGTGTCCATCGGGCGCGACATGTCTACCGTGCCCGACCGGGTGAACACCGATCCGGTCCGGCACCGGATGCTCTACGACGCCGATCCGCCGGTGTCGGCGCTGGACAGCTTCGAGCTGTCCACGCACGGGTTCGCGCTCACCCACCTGGACGCGATCACCCACGTGTTCTGGCAGGGCGAGGCCTACAACGGCCAGCGAGCCGCCGACCTGCTGAGCCCGGCCGGCCTTCGTTCGGGATCGGTGTACGCGCAGCGCAACGGGATCGTCACCCGTGGCGTGCTGCTCGACGTCGCGGCGGTGCGGGGGGTGCCGTATCTGGCGTCCGAGGATACCGTCACCGCCGCGGACCTGTCGGCGGCCGAGGAATACGCGGGCGTACGGGTGGAAAGCGGCGACGCGGTGTTCGTCCATATCGGGCTCGAACGCCGGGAGGCCGATCAAGGCACCGAGGACCCGGCGGCCCGCGCCGGGCTCGACGCCGACTGCTTGCCTTGGCTGCATGAGCGGGAAGTGGCGGTCTACAGCGGGGACTGCGTGGAGCGCATCCCGTACCCCAGCAAGGCGGTTCCGCTCCCGCTGCACCAGATCGGCCTGGTCGCCATGGGCCTTGTCCTGCTGGACTGCCCGCGGCTCGCCGAACTGGTCGCGGCCTGCGAGGAGACCGGCCGCCGGGAGTTCATGCTGACCGTCGCTCCGCTGCGACTTCGCGGCGCGACCGGTTCACCAGCCAACCCGCTGTGCCTCTTCTGACCGGAAAGGGACTAACCTCGTGCTTGACCTGTTCGTCCCGATCGCCGCGGCCTGCGATACCGCCATCGCCGCCGAGCACCGGGTGCCGGTAGCGGTAGTGGGTGCGGGGGCGATCGTAGATGTCGCCCACCTGCCCGCTTACCGGGCCGCCGGACTTGAGATCACCGGCGTCTACGACGTCAACATGGAGCGGGCGCACGAGGTGGCGGTCCGCCACGGCCTGCCCCGGGTGTACTCCTCGCTGGAGGAACTGCTCGGCGACGAGCGCGCCCGGGTGGTGGACATCGCGGTGGCCCCGCGGGCGCAGCCCGGCATCGTTCGCCAGGCCATCGCGGCGGGCAAGCACATGCTCTGCCAGAAGCCGTTCGTCCCCGACGCGAAAACCGGTGACGAGCTGATCGAGCTGGCCGAGCGGGCCGGGCTGCTGATAGCGGTGAACCAGCAGCTGCGCTACGACGAGGGCATGGCCGCGGCCCGGGCCATGGTCGAGGCCGGGTGGATCGGCGAAGTGACCGCCATGACGTTCACGGTCAACGTCACCACCGACTGGACGCCGTGGCCCTGGCTGGTCCGCAGCGACCGGCTGGAGATCATGTACCACTCGATCCACTACCTGGACGCGATCCGTGCCGTGCTGGGCGACCCGGCCCGGGTGTTCTGCGCCGGCGGGCGCACCCCCGGCCAGGTCGCGGCCGGCGAAACCCGCACCATCAGCGTCTTGGTCTATCCCGGCAACGCCCGCGGACTGGTCCACGCCACCCACGAGAACCGGACCGGCGACCCGGAAGCCACCTTCCGTATTGACGGCCGCCACGGCAGCATCAAGGGCACGCTGGGACTGCTTTACGACTACCCGCACGGCCGGCCGGACACGCTGGAAGTCAGCAGCGAGGTCGTTCCCACCGACGGCTGGCTGGCCTACCCCGTCACCAGCCGGTGGATACCAGACGCGTTCGCCGGGCCGATAGGGTCGCTTCTGCGGGCGATCGCCACCGGCGGCCGTCCGGACCCCGCCGCCCGTGACAATCTGGGTACTATCCGATTGGTTGATGCGCTCTACACGTCGATGGATTCGGGGCAGAGCGTGCCCGTGAAGTGAGGGTTCGATGAAGGCCAAGCCGCCGCGGAATCGCGCCGTGCCGGGCAAGGTGACGCTCAGCGACGTGGCGACCCTGGCCGGGGTAGACCGGTCCGTAGTGTCCAGGGTGATCAATAACGACCCGAATCTGAACATCCGCCCGGAGACTCGCCAGCGGGTGGTGGACACTATCAAGAAGCTTGACTACCGGCCCAACGCGGCCGCCCGGAGCCTGCGCACGGCCCGGGCGTTCATGTTTGGCCTGTTCATACCCGACTTCGCCAACCCGGTCTACGCAGAGATCATCAAAGGGGCGGAGATAGCGGCGGCCAGCCTCGGGTACGCGCTGATGACAGCGAGCTCGGCCGGCGTCCGGCTCGGCCGGGACCACTACATCGACCTGCTCGCGCAGGGCCGGGTAGACGGCATGCTGTTCGCCGGAGACGAATCCGGCCACGATCTCGAGCGGTTCCGTGCCCTGGGGCTGCCGTGGCTGCTGGTGAACCGGCGGATCGAGGGTTCCCGTCGGTACGTCATCCTGGACGACGAACGTGGCAGCAGGCTCGCGGTCGAGCACCTGATCGCACTCGGACACCGCAGCATCGCCCATCTCGCCGGCCCGGAAACCGCGGACACCGCACGGAGGCGGCGGGCCGGCTACGCGTCGGCGATGACCAGCGCGGGCCTGCCGGTCGACCCGCGGCTGATCGTGCACGCCGATTACACCCCGGCGGGAGGCGAGGCCGCAATGGCGACCCTGCTGAACCAACCGGAACGGCCAACGGCGGTGCTGGCCGCCAACGTCGCGTCCGCGGTCGGCGCCCTGCACGCCGCGCACGCGCTCGGCCTGTCCGTGCCCGCTGACGTCTCCGTCATCGCGATTCACGACAGCCCCCTGGCCAGTCATCTGGTCCCCGGCCTGACCACGGTCCGGATGCCGCTGAGCGAACTCGGCCGTCGCGCCATCGAACTGCTTGCCACCAGGGAGCCCGGGGACGACATCACCGAGACGGTCACCGACCCGGTCGAGGTTATCGTTAGGGAGTCCACGGCGCCGCCCGCCTGAACGTCACAACCGCCCCCCATTAGCCCGAACGGGAGCGCGATGGCTCACCGAGCCGCACCACCGCTCGAGCAGGCGGCGGGCGGAAGTTGAGTCATCCACCACCCGTTCGGATAAATGCGCCGGAATCACCGGGAGCCGTCAGCGGGGCGGCCGCCCGCGGTGACGCCCTGCTGTTCTCTGTCTCTGTCTTTGTCGGCGGGCGTCCGCTGCGCTCGGTTGAGCGCGATGACGTGGACGTCGATGCCGAGCGGGGCGACCTCGCGCAGCACGCGGGCCACGTTGGACCCGCCGCCGGTCAACTGCTGCCACCGGCTGCGCTGGCTGGAGCCGATCACGATCTGGGTGATCTGGTGGCTCTGGGCGAAGTCGGCGATGGCGCGCGCCGGGTCGTCGCCCTCCAGCTCGTACCAGCGCGCGCCGAGGTCGTCCGCCAGCTTTTTCAGCTCCTCGGCGGGCCGTCGGTCCACCGCGGTCGCGTCGGAGGGGTTGACGTGGACGACGTCGAGGTCGCTCTTGAGCCGGGCCGCCATCCGGGCCGCGCGGTGCAGGAGGCCGTCGGTGCCCGGTACCCCGGTGACCGCCACCATGAGCCGCTCGCACATTTCCCAGACCTTTAGCCCCTGGGCCTCGTGCAGCCGCAGGCGCTCGAGCAGTTCCTCGTCGGACTCGTCGGCCAGGAACCGCAGCGCCAGCTCGCGCAGGGCGATGAGGTTTTCCGTGCGGAAGAAGTGGGACAGGGCCTGCGGGACCTTCTCCTTCGGGTAGATGTTGCCGTGCAGCATCCGCCGGCGCAGCGCTTCCGGCGAGGAGTCGACTAGCTCGGTCTGGTCGGCCTTGCGGACCACCCAGTCCGGCACCCGCTCCTTGACCTTCGCGCCGGTCACGCGCTCGACCTCGTCGGCGATGCTCTCCAGGTGCTGGATGTTCACCGTGGTGATGACGTCAATGCCCGCGGCGAGGATGTCCATGACGTCCTGCCAGCGCTTTTCGTGCTTACCCGATCCAGGCACGTTGGTGTGGGCAAGCTCGTCGATAAGCACGACCTTGGGCTGCCTGCGCAAGATGGCGTCGGTATCCATCTCGGTCAGCTCGGTGCCCCGGTACTCCACGACCTTGCGCGGCACGACCTCGAGGTCATCGATCATCTCTTCGGTGAGCCGTCGCCCGTGCGGTTCCACGTATCCGATGACGACGTCAGTGCCGCGCTCCTTGCGCCGCCTGCCCTCGCTGAGCATGGCGAAGGTCTTGCCTACCCCGGCGGCCGCGCCCAGGTAGAGCCGGAAATGGCCCGCGGCCTCCACCGCGGCGTCGGTGTCGGCGTCGGTGCTGACACCAGTCTGCTCAGGAACGGGAGAAGAACCCACATAACGCATTCTGGCCCCCCAGCCGCAGAAACGGCAGGCCAGGGGATCCTCGGCCGGCCGGCCGCGCCGCCTGCTTCATGCGGAAGATGACCCTTTCGAGAGTGTTAACTGGGTAAAATTTGTCGTTACCGTGGTTCTTTACCCGAAAATGTATGTTATGTCTCTCTTTCGTAGCGAATCGCTCCAGCGGACGGCCTGAGTAAAGCCCGCAAAAAGGAGGAAGCGGTGGAAAAGAGACATAAGCGATGGGGCCTGGGTGCGGCCCTGATGCTAGCGACCGGGAGCCTGCTCGCCATGGGCATGGCGGCGGTACCGGCGGCAAACGCGTCAACGAACCCCAACGCCTGCACGCAGCAACCCCGCAGCGGCCACATCGCCGGCATCGTGCCCGCGCTCGGCAACTGCACCGGCACCAGCACGGGCACGAGCGCCGGAGTCAATGCCGCGGTCAAGGCCAGCGACCCGGCGACCGGCACACCGCCGCTGCTATTCAACGGCGGCTCGGTGATGATGACGCCGTCGACCAGTCCGCTGGTCATCACGCCGATCTTCTGGAACCCGGCCGGTTACCCGATGTCGCTCTCCTACAAGGCACTCCTCACCCTTTACCTCGGCGACGTGTCCCTCGCGAGCGGCCAGAACAGCAACGTGTTCTCGGTGCTGAACGAGTACTACGGCAACAACGGGCAAATCCACTACAACATCAGGCTCGGCCTCCCCGTTAACGACACCAACCCGCTGCCCCCGAGCGGCTGCACCGTGGCCAGCACCGATACGGCAAACATCTACGCCGACGGCTCCGGCTATAGCGCCTGTCTGGACGACTCCCAGGTCCAGGCCGAGACCGACAAGGTCACCGCGGCCCGCCACCTGCCGCACAACCTCTCGCACGTCTACGTGCTTTACCTGCCCAAGCACGTCGAGTCCTGCTTCAACCCCGGTTCGACGACGACCAACGCCAACGCCTGCACGATCAACTACCAGCCGAGCGCGGCCTACTGCGCGTACCACAGCGAGGACGCGAGCAAGGCCGTGTACGCGAACATGCCGTACCCGGTCTACCTGTCGAAGACCGGCTTCACCTGCGGCACGGACATCACCTACGGCGTGATCGAATCGCCGAACCACAACCCCGACGCCGACGTCGAGATCAGTCCCACGAGCCACGAGGTCAGTGAGGCCATCACCGATCCGGACACCATGACGGGCTGGTACGACTCCAGCGGCTACGAGATCGGCGACGAGTGCGCCTACGTGTTCGGCCCGACCCAGGGCTCGGCCGGACACCTTTACAACCAGGACATCAACGGTCTCCACTTCCTGACCCAGGAGGAGTTCAGCAACCGCGACTTCGCCATAACGGGCGGCGGCTGCGTCCAGAGCGCCTCAGCCGAGGCCTAGCCTCCAGCCGATCCGGGGCGCGGGCCCATGGGAGTCTCCATGTACCCGCGCCCCGACCTCCTAGTAAGCGGCACCGAGCCGACGGCGGGCCCGCCGTAGTCGTTCCGTAGCGAGCCCGTAGTCGGCTCCTGTTTAGTTGGCGCGGAGCATGCCGCTTTATGCCACTGAATTGTGCTTACTAGGAGAATCCCCTTGACATCCAAACTTCACGGCGGGTCCGTCCGTCCCGCCTCGTCGCGCCGGTCGCTGTTGGCGCTGGGCGCGACCGGTCTGCTGGCCGGCGGCGTGGCGGTGGTGGCCACCGACCTCACCAGCGCGACCCCGGCCGACGCGGCGACGCTGACCGGCACCACGGGCTGGATCAACGTCGTCACCGACCACGGCGCCGACCCGAGTGGCGTGAACGACTCCACCGCCGCCTTCCAGGCCGCGATCGCTTCGTTCACCGCCACCTCCCCGGTCAACAGCGCCAAGTGCGGCGTGGTGTACATCCCGGCGGGCACCTACACGATCTCGAGCACGCTGACCTGCACCACGGTGCCGGTGTACTTCGTCGGCGACGGCGCGTGGGCGACCACCGTCTCGTACACCGGCAGCGGCGACTGCTTCCGCGTCTACGACAGCTCGACCTACGGGACCAGGACGAAGTTCAGCGGCGGCATCATCGGGATCACCATCGACGGCGCGAAGGCGACCGGCGCCGCGACCGGACTGCACGTCGGCGACCTGCTGCAGTACGAGGTTGACCTGACGGTGCAGAACTTCCAGCAGGGCGCGAGCATCGGCGTGCACTTTGACAACCAGTACTACTGGACGGAGCAGATGTTCGGCCGTATCTACGCCAGCAGCTGCACCAAGCACGTGGTGTTCGACTGGACGAGCAGCACCTCGACCACCAGCAGCGGCAGCTTCGAGCGCTGCGACCTGGACATCTACATCGACCAGGACAACGCGAACTTCGACGGGGTGGTCTTCCAGAACGGCGCGTTCGTCACCAACGGCTCCCTGAAGATCCGCGGAAACTTCGGTTACAGCACCGCCGCCGTGACCTCGGCCGCCCTGCGGCTGACCGGCAGCCAGACCGCCAACGGCTACAGCGGCCCCTCCGGCATCGTGGACAGCATGATCGACATCGGCGTCGAGTGCGGCCGCCCCAAGACCGGCACCTACTACACGCCGCAGACGATCGCGTTCGGCACGACCGGCGCGAACGGCAACTCGATCAGCAACTGCGTCGGCCTGCTGAACTTCGGTGCCGCCGGCAACATCTTCGCCCAGTCGAACAGCAACGGCAACGTCTTCAACTTCATCGGGCAGACCGGCGGCGACCCCACGCTGCCCGGCGGATGGGCGACGTACGGCAGCGGCTTCCCCACGGGCATCACCGGGCACGTGGCCTTCCGGTTCCTGCCCACCGGCAACGAAGTGATGGTCTCGTGGGCCTTCGACATCGCGTCGGGCACCACGCTGGACGCCAACACCACGATCGCCACGGTGGCGACCAAGTTCTCCTACAACGACAACAAGCTCGTTCCCGGCAACAACTCGGGCGGCGGCCTGTCGGGCAACGTCTACGCCCCCGCGTCCGTGTCGCCCGGCGGGGTCTTCAAGTACTCGGGCCCCTCCTACACGAGCTCGGGCACCTCCTGGTGGTACGGCCAGGGCGTCTACACGCTAAGCCTCGGCTGACCACCGGGCGCATCGCCGTCGCCGGCGTAGCCACCCAACCAATGATGCGGGATACTCCGGGCCCCTCCTGGGGCCCGGAGTATCCCGCATGTGCTCTGTCGGTCGGCCCGAGCGCGAGATGAGCCAGGAAACGACATCCCCCGGGATGTGCGAATTGGGGAACATGGGGGAGATGAATCTCATGGACCCCGAGATATGGCCAGGGCAGCCGTACCCCCTTGGTGCCAGCTATGACGGCATCGGCACCAACTTCGCGCTGTTCTCCGAGGTGGCCGAGCGCGTCGAGCTGTGCCTGTTCGGCAAGCGCGGCCGAGAGCAGCGTGTGGACATGACCGAGGTGGACGGCTACGTCTGGCACTCATTCCTGCCGGGCATCGGGCCGGGGCAGCGGTACGGCTACCGGGTGTACGGGCCGCATTACCCGGACATCGGCCTGCGGTGCAACCAGACGAAGCTGCTCATCGACCCGTACGCGCGGGCGCTCGACGGGGAGGTCAAGTGGGACCCCGCCGTGTACGGCTACCCACTGGGCGGCGACGACCGCGAGCGCTACGACGCCAACAGCGCGCCCTTCATGCCGCGCTCGGTGGTCACGAACCCGTGGTTCGAATGGGGAGACGACCGCCCGCTGCGCACCCCCTGGCACGAGACCGTCCTGTACGAGTGCCACGTCAAGGGACTCACCATGCGGCACCCGGCGATCCCGGAGGACCAGCGCGGCACCTACGCGGGCATGGCCCACTCCGCCGTCGTCGAGCACCTCACTAGGCTCGGCGTGACCGCGGTCGAGCTGATGCCGGTGCATCACTTCATCCACGACCACTACCTGGCGGACAAAGGCCTGCGCAACTATTGGGGCTACAACTCGATCGGCTTCTTCGCGCCGCACAGCGCCTACTCGTCGTGGGGCGTCGAGCAGGTCGTCTCCGAGTTCAAGTACCTGGTCAAGACCATGCACGAGGCCGGCATCGAGGTGATACTCGACGTCGTGTACAACCACACGGCGGAGGGGAACCACCTCGGCCCGATGCTGTCGTTCAAGGGCATCGACAACCCGGCCTACTATCGGCTCGCCGACGGCGGGCGGTACTACTTCGACACCACCGGCACCGGCAACACGCTGAACATGCGCCATCCGCACGTGCTGCAGCTCATCATCGACTCGCTGCGCTACTGGGTGAGCGAGATGCACGTGGACGGCTTCCGCTTCGACCTCGCCGCCACCCTCGCCCGCCAGTTCCACGACGTGGACCGGCTGTCCGCCTTCTTCGACCTGATTCAGGTCGACCCCGTCGTGTCGCAGGTGAAGCTGATCGCCGAGCCGTGGGACCTCGGCGAGGGCGGTTACCAGGTGGGCAACTTCCCGACGCTGTGGTCGGAGTGGAACGGCCGCTACCGCGACACGGTCCGCGACTACTGGCGCGGCGCCGACCGCACGCTCGCGGACTTCGCCTACCGGCTGACCGGCAGCTCCGACCTGTACGGCCGGACCGGGCGCCGCCCGTACGCCAGCGTGAACTTCGTGACTGCGCACGACGGGTTCACCCTCACCGACCTGGTGTCCTACGACCACAAGCACAACGAGGCGAACGGCGAGGACAACCGGGACGGCACCGACGACAACCGCTCATGGAACAGCGGCGTGGAAGGACCGAGCCGCGATCCGCGCGTCCACACGATCCGCGAGCGTCGGCGCCGCGCGCTGATGACCACGCTGCTGCTCAGCCAGGGCGTCCCCATGATCAGCCACGGAGACGAACTCGGCCGCACCCAGAAGGGCAACAACAACGCCTACTGCCAGGACAACGAGCTCTCCTGGCTCGACTGGCGGCACGCGGACCTGGACTTCCTCGCCTTCTGCGCCGATCTGGTCGCCTTCCGCAAGCAGCACCCGGTGTTTTGGCGGCGCCGGTTCTTCGAGGGCGAGCCCATCTTCGGCGGCGCGCTGTCCGACATCGCGTGGTTCCGGCCGGACGGCGCGGAGATGACCGACGACGACTGGCAGGCGGGCTTCGCCAAGTCGCTCAGCGTGTTCCTCAACGGCGACGCGCTGCCCGACCCCGACCCGCGGGGGCGGCGGCTGCACGACGACAGCTTTCTGCTGCTGTTCAACGCGCACCACGAGGACGTCACGTTCGTGCTGCCGGGCAAGGAGTGGGGCCGCCGGTGGGCGACCGAGCTCACCACGGTGAGCGACCCGGGGGTACTCAAGCCGAAGGCACCCGGCGCCAAGGTCAGCGTCGCCGGCCGCAGCGTACAGGTGCTGCGCCGGGTCGAACAACCGGCGGGGAGCGCCGCGCGCCGGCCCACGATAAGGTTATGGGCGGTAATCCCGCTGGTCGCCGCCCGGCTGCTGCCCGTAGCGCGGGTCCGCCGCGTAGCGCGGGTCGCCGCCGTACTGCTGGCCGTACTGCGGCTGGGCCTGCCTGGGGTCGCCGTACCGCGGCTGTCCCCCGTAAGGCGGCTGCTGGCCGTAAGGCGGCTGCTGCCCGTACTGGGGCTGCTGGCCGTACTGGGGCTGGGGCTGCTGCCCGTACTGCTGCTGCGCGTACCGCGGGTCCGCGTGCTGTGCCTGCCCGTACTGTGCCTGGCCGTACTGCGCCTGGCCGTACTGGGGCTGACCGTAGTTCGGTGCGGCGGGCGAGACCTCTTCCGGCTGGTCGATTCCGGAGCGCGACAGGTAGATGAAGGAGGCCACGACCAGGATCAGGGTCACGATCGACACGGCGCCGTGCCCGAGGCCCATGCCGCTGATGTTCTTCGGCATCCCGAAGTAGTCCGCGAACGACGCGCCGATCGGCCGCGTCAGGATGTACGCCACCCAGAAGGTCAGCACGGGGTTGACCCCGAGCCGCCACGCGACGAGCGGCACGCAGATCAGCGCGGCGAACACGAACGCCGACGCCAGGTAGCCCAGGTGGAAGGTGGTCGCGAACAGGTCCCCGAGCGCCGTGCCCATGGCGAACGTGAAGATCACCGCGAGCCAGTAGAACACCTCGCGCCGCCGCGTCACGATCGAGTGGATGTCCAGCGTCCCCTCGGACCGGTACCAGGCCACGAACGTCACGATCAGGCAGATCGCGTAGAGCGTGGCCGACACGATGTACGGCAGCCCGAGCACGATGTGCATGACGTCCGCGCAGTCCGTGCCGAAGACCGCGACCATCGCCACGGCGGACCAGTAAGGCCAGGTCCGGTACGTGGGCGTGCTGAACTGCCACCACATCGCGAGCGCGAACAGCACGAACCCGAGAACCACCGCGCCGTACTTGTTGACGTCGTTGACCAGGTAGTCGGAAACCGCCTCGCCCATGGCGGTGGTCAGCAGCTTCACCGCCCAGAAGTACGGCTTTACCGCCGGGACCTTCACCGCGTTGCCCGAACCCGACGCCTGATCGTAGTACCCAGCTGCCATAGCTGTAAGCGTGCCATACGGTGGTGGCCGGGGCTCCCCGACTGCCGTCCGCTGGCCCTGAGAATTCACTCTGAATCCCCTAAGATCTGACTAACTTCTCGCCCGCGGAAGCGCTCTCGCCCGGGCGCTGGCCCGCGCTGACCACTGGCGGTGAACCACCGGCAGCGAGCCGCCGAGTAGACTCAGAGAACATGGACGACGTGGCCGCGGCCGGGCGGGAGGCCGAGCTCACGCGGGTGCCGGGGCCGCTGCGGCTGGGCGTGCGCGAGTTCGCACCGGGACGGCCGCTCGTGATGGCGATCGTCAACCGGACGCCGGACTCGTTCTACCGGCCGGGCCTCACCTGGGACGAGAGTGCCGCCCTGGACCGCGTCCACGCCGTGGTCGCCGAAGGGGCGGACATCCTCGACGTCGGCGGCGTGCCCGCCAAGCCGGGCCCCGAGGTGACGGTCGCGGCGGAGATCCGCCGCGTGGTCCCGTTCATCGAGCGGGTCCGCGCCGCTTACCCCGAGCTGGTCATCAGCGCGGACACCTGGCGGCACGAGTCGGCAAGGGCGATGTGCGCCGCGGGCGCGGACCTGATCAACGACACCTGGTCCGCGTGGGACCCCGCGCTCGCGGAGGTCGCCGCGGAGTTCGGCGCCGGCCTGGTGTGCTCGCACGCGGGCACGCTCACCCCGCGCACCCGGCCGCACCGCCCGGCCTTCGACGACGTCGTGGCCGACGTGCTCGACCGGGTCCTGCTGCTCGCCGAGCGGGCGCAGAAGGCGGGCGTCGACGCCGACCGGATCGTCATCGATCCCGCACACGACTTCGGCAAGAACACCTGGCAGTCGCTTGAGATCACCGCGCGGCTCTCCGAGTTGACGGCGACCGGCTGGCCGGTGCTGCTGTCCGCTTCGCACAAGGACTTCGTGGGGGAGACCCTGGGAGCGGGGATCGATGACCGGCTCGCGGGCACGCTCGCCGTGACCGCGGTAGGCGCGTGGCTGGGAGTCAGGGTCTTCCGCGCGCACGACGTCAGGGAAACGCGGCAGGCGCTGGACATGGTGGCCTCGATCAAGGGCGACCGGCCACCCGTCCGCGCCGTGCGAGGCCTCGCATGATCGTCGCCGCCGCGATCTGCCCGTCCCCGCCGCTCCTCGCCGCCGAACTGACCGGCCAGGCCGACATCCTGCCAGAATTGCGCGCCGCCAGCGCGGCCGCGGTGACGCGGCTCCTCGCGTCCGCACCCGACCTGGTGGCCGTCGCGGGTCCGGCGGAAGCGACCGGCACCCGCGACCCGGAAGGCGCGCTCAGCCTCTCCGCCTTCGCCCCCGCCCTGCGCCACGGCCGCTCCCTGGTTGATAACAGCAAGAAGCGCGCCGAGGGCCGCGCGGCCGCCGCCCCGCTGTCGCTCGCGCTCGGCGTTGGCGCGATGCTCCTCGACGAGGCCGGATACGCCGGCCCGCGGGCGTTTCACGGAATCGCGGAAGACGAGCCCGCGGCCGTCTGCCTCGCCCTCGGCCGGCGGATCGCGGCCTCCGCGCCGCGGGTCGCCCTGCTGGCGGTGGGCGACGGTTCCGCCCGCCGCTCCGCGTCGGCCCCCGGTTACCTTGACGAACGGGCCGCACCCTTCGACGGGGCGGTCGAGGCCGCGGTCCGCGAGGGCGACCTGTCCGCGATCGCCGCCCTCGACCAGGCCCTAGCAGCCGATCTGCTGGCCGCCGGCCGTCCCGCCTGGCAGGTCTTGGCCGGCGCCCTGACCGCTCCCCATCCGCGTACCGAGGTTCTGTACTCCGATGCGCCGTTCGGCGTCGCGTACCTCGTCGCCACCCTGCTCCCGCTGGGGGAGGGCGCCTAGCCCCAGGCCGCGCGCGCTCGCGGTGCCTGGTCCTGGAGCAGCACCGTGAGCTGGACGCGGGAGGAGATCTCCAGCTTGCTGAAGATGTGCTCCACGTGCGCGTCGACGGTCCGCTTGGAGATGAACAGCCGCGTCGCGATCTCGCGGTTGGACAGCCCGCTCGCCACGAGTTCCGCGATCTCCCGCTCCCGCCTGGTCAGCAGGCCGGGAACGGCACTGTCGCCGACGGCCGTGGCGTCGGTGCCGGTACCGTTGGCGACAGCGCCCGGATCGATGATCGCGACGGGGACCTCGCCGGCCCGCGGGCCGGCGAGGTCCCCGCCCGGCTCGCTGGTGGCCTCCCTGACCACGGTGTCCAGGTCGAGCGCGCTCCCGTGCGCGTAGGCGGCCGTGAACCGCCGCTCGCCGAGCGCCCTGCGCGCGGTCTTGACCGTGCGCTGCCGCGCGTCCTCCATGAGGGCCACGCCGCTCAGCCGCCGCCCGGTGCGGTTCCACAGCTGGTCCGCCGCGCCGATCAGCCACGCGGTGCGCTCGTACTGCCCGCGCCGCGCGGCCAGCCAGGCGAGCGCCTCGACCGCGTACGCCGTCCCGATGAGGTCGCCGAGCTCGTGCTTGGCGGTCAGCGCGCGGCCCAGCGCCTTGGCGGAGGCGTGCTGGTGCCCGGGCTGCTGGCCGAGCGCCAGGCCGGACACCAGGTACAGGTACCCGCTGACCCACCGTTCGCCGCCGGTCCGAGCCGACTTCGACTGGCCGAGCAGCGCGAGTCCGCGGTCGCAGCGCTCGATGGCCTCGTCGACCTTCCCCGTCAGCTGGTCCAGATGCGCGAGCTGCGCCTCCAGCCCGGCAAGCCCGATCCGGTAGCCGCAGGCGACCAGCCGCGGCCGCGCCGCCTCCGCGGCGGCGATGGCCTCCGCGTGCCGTCCGGAGAAGGCGAGCGCCAGGTTGAGGTACAGGTAACCGCGGGCGGCGACGAGCTCCGCGCCGCGTCCCGCGGCCTCGGCAAGGCGGATGGACTCGGTGATGTCGGCGACGGCCGCGTCCAGGTCGCCCATGAACGTGGCGAGGCGGCCGCGCGCACCGAGCGCCCACGCGCGTTCTTGCGACGGCTCGCGGAACAGGCCGGCTACGCTGCCGAGCCACTGCCTTCCCTCGTCGAGGTCCCCGGAGATCTGCCAGTAGCCGCACAGCGACACCGCGAGCTCCGCGCCGAGCCGCCGCCGCGCGAGCAGCGAAACGGACGGTGCCTCATGCGTCTCCCGCGCCTCCAGCGTGTAGCCGAGCACCGCGCGGATGTTCTCGTAGTCCCTGCGCAGCTCCCGGAAGGCCGCCACCTGGCTGACTTCCGTCCCGTCGCTCGGCCGGTTGTCGTACCGGCGCGTGCTGCCGCGCAGCCGCTCGTCGAAGTCCCTGGCCATCGCGACGCAGCGGGCGGCGAGGCGGTCGAGGAAGTACTCGGGACCGCTCGTCTCCGCGAGCCGGTCCGCGCCGAACTCACGCAGCGCGGCGAGCAGCCGGTACCTGGACGGGTCGGCGGCGTCCCGCAGGACCACGGACTTGTCGACGAGGCCGACAAGGGCGTGGACGATCTCCGCCCGCGGCAGGGTCGCGTCCGCGCCCACTTGCTCGGCGCCCCGCACGTCAAAGGTCCCGGCGAATACGGAAAGCCGCTCCCATAGCGCCCGCTCGGCGGGACTGCAGAGCTGGTAGCTCCAGTCCACCGCGGCGCGCAGGGTCTGGTGACGCGGGCTGGTGCCGCGGCGGCTGACCGTCAGCAGCCTGATCCCGTGCTCCAGCTGGCTGACCAGCTCGGCGAGCGGCAGCGCGCGCAGCCGCACGGCGGCGAACTCGATGGCGAGCGGGATGCCGTCGAGGCGCTGGCACAGCCGCACGACGTCACCGCGGTTCTGCGCCGTCACGGTGAACCCGGGGAGCACCGCCGCCGCGCGCTGTGCGAACAGGTCTACCGCGTCGTCTTCGGCGGACAGCGGCGCCAGCGGGAACGCGTGCTCACCCTGAGCGTCCAGCGGCTGCCGGCTGGTCGCGAGCAGCGTCACCCCGGGAGCGCCGCGCAGCACGGTGTCGGCGAAAGCCGCGCAGGCGTCGACCAGGTGCTCGCAGGTGTCGAGGACGAGCAGCAGCTTCTTGTCGCGCAGGTAGCCGAGCAGTGCGGAGTGGGGGTCACCGGAGTCAGGCAGGCCGAGCACGGCGGCGACGGCGGGCGAGAGCTGGTCGGGGTCGCTGATTCCCGCCAGGTCGGCGAGCCAGACCCCGTCGGGGAACCCGACGGCGGCGACCGCCGCGGCGCGCATGCTGAGCCTTGTCTTCCCCACGCCCGCCGGGCCGACGACGGTCACCATGCGGGCGGTTCCGAGCAGCCCGGTGATCGAGGCCAGCTCGATCGCCCGCCCGACGAAACTGGTGGCCTCCGCGGGCAGCAGGCCGAGCCGTCGCGGGCCGGTGACCTGGCCTCTGCTGACGACAAGGACCATGGTTACCTCACGGGTCTTAGGGATGCCGCCACCATAACACCGGGTCGCCCATGGTTGCACATGCATCGCGGTTCATGTCGCTTGTTCCCGCCCGCCATTTCTTACCCGTTCCGAAATGGGCAAACCCGTCGTGACATGGTAGGCAGGTAGTAGAACTCGATGTTGAGGAGGTCGGCGCCATGCGCGACGCGGTGATCGTGGCGGCGGTTCGTACGCCGGTGGGCAAGCGGAACGGCGCCCTGGCCGGGGTTCACCCGGTCGACCTGTCGGCGCACGTGCTCAACGCGCTCGCCGAACGCGCCGGGCTCCAGGACCCGGCCGAGGTCGACGACGTGGTCTGGGGCTGCGTCAGCCAGGTCGGCGAGCAGACCTTCGACATCGCGCGCAACGCGGTCCTCGCCGCGGGCTGGCCGCAGTCGGTGCCAGGCGTCACCGTCGACCGGCAGTGCGGTTCGAGCCAGCAGTCCGTCCACTTCGCCGCCGCGGGCCTGGTCAGCGGCCAGTACGACGTTGTCGTGGCCGGCGGCGTCGAGTCGATGACCCGGGTGCCGATGGGCTCGTCGATCGGCCCCACCCGGGTGAACCCGTCCGGCTCGGGCCTCGAGACCGTCTTCCACGGTGTCGCGCCCAACCAGGGGGTCAGCGCCGAGATGATCGCGGAACGCTGGGGACAGACCCGCACGCAGCTTGACGAGTACTCGGTCGCCTCCCATGAGAAGGCCGCCGCCGCGATCGACGGCGGCAGGTTCGCCGGCCAGGTCACCCCGGTCAAGCTCGAGGACGGCACCGTCGTCGACACCGACGAAGGCGTCCGCCGCGGCAGCACGGTCGAGGGCCTGGCCAAGCTCAAGCCGGCCTTCCGCCCCGACGGCGTGATCCACGCGGGCAACAGCTCGCAGATCAGCGACGGCGCGGCCGCGCTGCTGATGACGACGAGCGAGAAGGCGGCGGAACTCGGCCTCACCCCCATCGCCAGGGTGCACACCGCGGTGCTCGCCGCCGACGACCCGGTCATCATGCTGACCGCCCCGATCCCCGCCACGCGCAAGGCGCTGAAGAAGAGCGGCCTGCGCCTGGACGACATCGGCGTCTTCGAGGTCAACGAGGCCTTCGCCCCGGTACCGCTCGCCTGGCTCGCGGAAACCGGCGCCGACCCCGCGAAGCTCAACCCGAACGGCGGCGCGATCGCCCTCGGCCACCCCCTCGGCGGCAGCGGCGCCCGCCTGATGACGACGATGGTCCATCACATGCGCGACAACGGCATCCGCTACGGCCTGCAGACCATGTGCGAGGGCGGCGGCCAGGCCAACGCCACCATCCTCGAACTCCTGTAACCCCCCAAAGCTCAAACCCAGGCTCATCCCGAACGAAAGCAGCCGACTCCCCGAGCCCGCCCCACCCGGGAAGATAACAGCAAGAACGCTTTCGGCACGGTGCCGAGCGACCTAGGTGTGCTCGCCCGAATGCCTGTTGCCAAGCTTGATCCAGCGCATGGCGCGCGGCTCTTTAAGTGCGACCGCAGCTGCTGGAGGACCGGGCTTCGGTCGGCGAGGTTCACGAACACCCGCCATCGGCGGCCGTCCGCGCCACCCCAGAAGATGGCTGCGGACCCAGCGTACCGCGGCGGCCAGACGTTGCCCGCTCGCATGTCGGCGTTCTTGCGTCATATCTCGATTATGCACCGGCAGGGCGAGCGCCGCCAGGAACCGCCTGGTGCGGGCGCGTGGTAAATACGGGCGATATGCGGGGTAGTTACGTCGAAGTCGGGCACCGCGCAGTCCCAACGCGCGGTGCCCGACCGTTGACTGGTAAACCGGACTGGCTAGATCAGTGCACGGCCAGCAGGACGATCTTCACGATGACGAGGATCATCGCGATGAACAGGTAGCCGCGCAGCGCCGCGAGGCCCACCTTGCGGGTGGCGCTGATGACCGGGGTGCCGAGTTCCGCGAGCGGTGGCATCCGCCAGGTGTCCCGGTCGGCGGCGGTGACGGAGTTCACGTCGCTTGCCGCCCCCATGACCGCACTGGCGCGACGGCGGAGCAGCATCCCCGCGCCGGCGGCCACCGAGACCGCCGCGCACGCTCCGAAGATCACGATCATCTGGCTCGCCGTGATCGCGGGGAACATCACCGAGGCGGTGAGCACCACCGACAGGGTGATGAGCACCGCGATGACCGCCGAGGTGAACACGTTGGTCTTGCGGCCGTTCACCCACGGGCCGAGCACGTCGCGGTCGTTGCACAGCAGCAGCAGGAACACGGTCGCGCTCGGCAGTAGCACGCCGGCCAGCACCTGCACGCCTTCGACGACCAGCCCGAGCGGCGAGCCGGGGACGAGCACGATGGCCGCGGCGCCGCAGATCAGCGCGGCGTACACCGCGTAGAACCCCTTCGCCTGGCGGAATCCGCGGTGCAGCGAGTGCCTGAGGCCGAGCACGTCGCCGATCGCGTAGGCGGAGGAAAGCGAGACCGCGAACGCGCCGATCACCGATGCGTCGAGCAGGGCGATCGCGAAGATCACTCCGGCGAGGTGGCCGGCGTACAGCGCGATGCCGTGCGCCAGGCCGCCCGCGTCGGTGAAGTTGCCCGCGCCCTTGGTGCCCGCGAACGCCGCGGCGGTCGCGCCCATGAGCGCGGCGGCGCCGACCACGACGATGACGATGCCGATCCACAGGTCGGCCTTCTCGTACTTCATGAACCGCGGCGTGATCCTCTTGTCGATCACGTAGCTCTGCTGGAAGAACAGCTGCCACGGCGCCACGGTGGTGCCCACGATGCCGATGACGAGCAGCATCACGGTCGCCATCTGGCCGCCGCCGCCCGGCAGCGTCGGGATCACGAAGCCGCGCGCCATCGAGGAGACCGACGGGTGGGTCATGAAGTAAAGCGGGATGAGCAGCAGCGAGCCGGCACAGAACACCATCGCGATCCGCTCGAACCGGCGGAAGCTCCCGGTGAACGCCGAGGCGATGATGATGGCGGCGGCGGCGCAGACCGCGACCACCTTAGGCACGCCCAGGTAACCGGCGGCGAGCGTGATCCCGATGAACTCGGTGATGATGGTCAGCGCGTTAAGTATGAACAGGTCGATGACGGAGAACGCGCCCCAGAACTTGCCGAACCGCGCCAGGATCAGCCGGGCGTGCCCGACGCCGCTGACCGCGCCGAGCCGGAGCACCATCTCCTGGTTCACGTACAGCACGGGGATCAGCAGGACGAGCGTCCACAGCAGGTGCGTGCCGTAGTTCTGGCCGGCCTGCCCGTAGGTGGAGAACGCGCCGGCGTCGTTGTCGCCGACCATGACGATCAGACCGGGACCGACGATCGCGAGCAGCGTCTTGAACTTCGCCGACAGGGTCGTCCGCTCGGCCTGGTCGCCGAGCTTGATCGTACCGAGGGCGCCGCGGATGTCACCGACGTGGGCCTCGTCAAGCACCGCGGAGCGGTTCGCCTCAAACTCAACAGCAGTCATAGGAATTCACCTCTTTCACGCTTGCACTCAAGCGGGATCGAGGCACACGCGGCACGCAGCGAAGACCGGTGGCGTCTATCAGGCGAGATATCCCGATTTATCGCGGTTGCGGGCAATCGCGATCGTGCTCGGGACACCTCGTCAACACAAACGTCTAACCGCACCGCCCGGCAGGGGGCGGACGATCGGATAACCAGAGCCGTGGCGACGGTTGCGTCAGCGTGTGCCTGGGACAAACAAGGGAAGCGGCGGTACGGGCCGACTTCGGCCCGGACTACTATCAGAGTCCATCGCGCGCCTCCCTTCGTTCGCGGCGCTCGGGCACGCCTTCGCTAAGACACCACGCGAGGGGCAGTTGACCAGCGCGGCAAGGCCGCTGGCGATGAGCCACCTCTCTCGTAAGAGCTTTGGCACTCCACGGCGTAGCGATGCTGCGCAGCCACTTGGCCTCACCCCTTAGGCCGGGGAGAGGTGTCCTGATCCGGAGCGTCTCTCGACGGTTGGGATCAGTGGCCTGTGTCCGTGAAGACGCCTCACCGAACGAGGTGTCTAACTTGACCAACCCAAGGATGCCCGTATCTCTTCCCCGATGTCAAACCGGGCCGCGTTTACTTCGACGCCCTGTTCGGTTCACCGCCCGTTCATCATGTTGCCCGCCCGGGGGAACAAACCCAGCATAAGATTAGTTGCCATCAAGCAACTAACTAAATCGTGCCTGCCGATCGCATGCCCAATGACCTGCCTTGTTACGGAGGAACCGCAGTGCCCGCCCCATCTTCCGCACCCACGGCCCGAGCGGCCGTCGGCTCGCGCTACAAGTGGATCGCCCTGTCCAACACCACGCTCGGCGTGTTGATGGTCACCATCAACTCGTCGATCGTGCTGATCGCCCTGCCGAACATCTTCCGCGGCGTGGGGATCAACCCGCTGCAGTCGGGCAACACGACCATCCTGCTGTGGATGATGATGGGCTTCATGGTGGTCACGGCCGTCCTCGTGGTGAGCTTCGGCCGCCTCGGCGACATGTTCGGCCGGGTCCGCATGTTCAACATGGGCTTCGCGATCTTCTCGCTGTTCTCGATCCTGCTGTCCGTCAGCTGGCTGCAGGGGACGGGCGCGGGCTGGTACCTGATCATCATGCGGATCCTGCAGGGCATCGGCGGCGCGATGCTGTTCGCCAACTCGAGCGCGATCCTCACCGACGCCTTCCCCGCGAACCAGCGCGGCATGGCCCTCGGCCTCAACCAGGTGGCGGCCATCGCGGGCAGCTTCATCGGCCTGGTGCTCGGCGGCTTGCTCGGCCCGGTCGACTGGCGCCTCATATTCCTCGTCTCGGTGCCAGTCGGCATCATGGGCACCGTCTGGTCCTACCTCAAGCTCAAGGAGCTCGGCGTCCGCAAGCCCGCCAAGCTCGACCTCCCGGGCAACCTCACGTTCGCGGCCGGCCTCATCGCGGTCCTCGTCGGCATCACCTACGGGATCCAGCCTTACGGCCGCCACGTCATGGGCTGGACCAGCCCGCTCGTGCTCACCCTGATCATCGGCGGCCTCGTCGTCCTCGCGATCTTCTGCTACATCGAGACGAAGGTCCAGGATCCGATGTTCCGGCTCAACCTCTTCCGGATCCGCCCGTTCACCGCGGGCAACCTCGCCGCCCTGCTGTCCGGCCTGGGCCGCGGCGGCCTGATGTTCATCCTGATCATCTGGCTGCAGGGCATCTACCTGCCGATTCACGGCTACAGCTTCGAGAACACCCCGCTATGGGCCGGCATCGCGATGCTCCCGCTGACGATCGGCTTCCTCGCCGCGGGCCCGGTGTCCGGGTACCTGTCCGACCGGTTCGGTGCCCGCCCGTTCGCCACCGGCGGCATGGTGCTCGCCGCCCTGTCCTTCGGCCTGCTCGAGATCCTGCCCGTCGACTTCACCTACTGGCAGTTCGCTGGGATCCTGCTGCTCAACGGCATCGGGATGGGCCTGTTCGCCTCGCCCAACCGGGCCGGCATCATGAACTCCCTGCCCGCCGACCGCCGCGGCGTCGGCGCCGGAATGTCCGCGACCTTCCAGAACTCGGCCATGGTCCTGTCGATCGGCATCTTCTTCAGCCTGATTATCCTCGGCCTGTCCTCGTCGCTGCCGACGCACCTGTTCGCCGGCCTGACCGCGCAGGGCGTGCCCGCTTCCGACGCCCACGCGCTCGCGTCCCTGCCGCCGACGGCGGTCATGTTCGCGGCGCTGCTCGGGTACAACCCGATCCAGATGCTGCTCGGCTCGGCGCTCACCAAGCTGCCGGCCAGCCACGCGGCCTACCTGACCGGCCACTCGTTCTTCCCGAGCCTGATCAGCGGCCCGTTCCAGAGCGGCCTCGACATCGCGTTTGACTTCGCGATCGTGGCCTGCCTGATCGCGGCGGTCGCCTCGCTGCTGCGCGGCAAGCAGTACATCCACGAGCTGCACGCCGAGTCCGCGGTCGAGGCCACGGCCGACTTCGACTCCGGGGAGGACGTCGCCACCGAAGCGGGCGCTGCGGCGGGCACCGGGTTGGCGCAGGTCGCCGGGCCGGCGCGGGTCGCGATCGCGGAGGAAATCGAGCACTCGCCCGAACGGATGTCGGCTTCACCTGAACCCGCCACCCGTTTCCGCAAGGACCGGTAAGCCAGCGCACCGCGACCTCAGAACGCAGAAGGCCCGCCAGCCGTGACCCGGCCGGCGGGCCTCTCTGGCCCGCACTCGCCTCCGGCGTGCTGTACCCGCCGTGTCCTCCCTCGTCGCTCAGTCCGGGAACGGCGGCGCGCGCCTTTGGCTCGCGCTCAGGTTGCCCGCGCATCCGTCTGCAGGACTGTCACGGCGGCGTTGTAGGGCTCGGTCTTGCCGTTGGCCCTGGTGATGACCAGGAGCGGCGTGAGGTAGCCGGTGCCGAGGCGCTCGCGCTCCTCCTCGGTGGGCATCCGGGCGACGACCTGGTCGCCTGGGTGCAGGCCGACCGTCTGCGTGGCCGGGGTCGCCGCCACGAAGGTGCCGACGCCCGGCTTCGTGGTCACGAGGCCCGCCTTGCGCAGCTCCTCGACGGCCATCGCGCCGGTCAGCCGGTTGACGCCCCACTCCCGCTTCATCCGCGCGCCGCTCGGGATCTGCGTCCCCACGGGCAGTTCGCCGCTGATGATCATGTCGCGGATGATTCGCACGATTTGCAGGTAGACGCGCTCGCCGGAGTCGTAGTCGATGCGAACGCGCGGCTCCGCTTCGTCCTCACCGGCCACGGGGGCCTCCCGGGAAACGCGCGACGTGACTTGCCGAGGTGGCTAGACAGCTAGATAGGTAGTAGGTAGTGTGGGCTCCGCACGACCCGTAACTCAAACGACTCCATCTGGTTACGTGCTGTGCGCATGCACAAACCCCCGGGGAACTTGAGGGGAACCCCGCGGGAGAGTGCGCGTGCGTGCCCGGCCCTGCGTAATAGATGTTCCCCGCTGGCGGGCCGGGCACGACCGCGGATGCCCGTGATCCCCGGCCTTTCCTTGCCCGTGATTTCCGCCCGCAATAATCGTCCATTATCTTCGTGTGATCCCCCGCCTGTCGGCGCGAGCGTCGAAATGACTTCGGCAACCGCAAGGTTAATAAGACTTCCGGCAGCGTACCGTAAAGATCCGCGGCCCTGCACGCTGGTGCGCTCGCAACGGCGTGTCGTAGGGCGTCTGACGTGCGGTTTCGCTACCGGTCGAGGTGCGCCGAGCCGTCGGCCGTCCGGCCAAAACGCACTTTCGCACCGCGCAATCGCGTCGCCCGCCGACGTTGCGCGGCGGGGCTTTAACGTGGAATCTCTTATTACTGCGGAAACATTTTGCCGCCATAGCGATAACAAATTCCGTCTTGAGAAAATGTTCCCCGCTAACACTTCGGCCAGTGGCGGGCCGCAGCAGGAGAGTAGGCTCGCGGACCCCGGGCCGTCCTCGACGCGGTGGTCGCGGCGGTCAGGAGCCGCAGGCTCGCGCCCGCGCCTCTCGTGGCCACCGTCAGACCCCTCTTCAGGTTGACGCGAGATGGGACTAGTGCAGGCGGTCCGCGTTCGGGATAATTCCTCTTAAATTCACGCTGTAAAAAAAGTCCGCCCCGCCGAAGGGAACCTGCCAATGACGTCCGAGTTCACTGTCGCCGAGCAGGCGGCCCTGACCAGCGGCCGCGACGCGTGGCACACGACGCCCGTTGAGTCCGCCGGCCTTCCAGGCGTCACGGTCACCGACGGTCCGCACGGAGTCCGTCTGCAGGTCGACCCGCGCGACATCCTGCGCGGTCAGCCGGCCACCTGCTTCCCGCCGGCCGTCGCCACCGCCTCGACGTGGGATCCGGGCCTGCTGCGGCGGATGGGCGAGGCGCTTGGGGACGAGTGCCGCGCGATGGACGTCGCCGTCCTGCTGGGACCGGGCATCAACCTCAAGCGCAGCCCGCTCGGCGGCCGGAACTTCGAGTACTTCTCCGAGGACCCGCTGATCGCGGGCGTGCTCGGGGCGGCGTGGGTCGACGGGCTGCAAAGCAGGCACGTGGGCGCGTCGCTCAAGCACTTCGCGGTCAACAACCAGGAGACCGACCGGTTGCGGGTCAGCGCCGACATCGACGAGCGGACGCTGCGCGAGCTGTACCTGAGCGCGTTCAAGCGGGTGGTGACCCAGGCCCGGCCGTGGACCGTGATGTGCTCCTACAACAAGATCAACGGCGTGTACGCCAGCCAGAACCACTGGCTGCTGACCGAGGTGCTGCGGGGCGAATGGGGCTTCGAGGGCGCCGTCTTCTCCGACTGGGGCGCGGTCGCCGACCGCGTCGCCGCCGTCGCCGCGGGCCTCGACCTGACCATGCCGGGACCGGACGACACGGGCGACGCGGAACTGGCCGAGGCGGTCGCGGAAGGCCGCCTCGATCCGGGGCTGCTGGCGCGGGCGGCCGGCCGGGTGCGCGCGCTGGTCGAGAAGTCAGCCGCCCGCACGGCGGGCGACTATGACCAGGAGGAGCACCACGCGCTCGCCCGCGAGATCGCCGGCCGCGCCGTCGTGCTGCTCAAGAACGAGGCACCGCAAGGAGACCAGCAGGCCCTGCTCCCGCTCCGGGCGGGCGCGGACGGCCCGTCGGTCGCGGTGCTCGGCGAGTTCGCCCGCACCCCTCGCTACCAGGGCGGCGGCAGCTCCCAGATCACCCCGACCAGGCTCGACGACGCCCTCACCGAAATCACCGCCGCGACGGACGCGACCGTGCTCTTCGCGCCCGGCTACCGCGTCGAGGAAGGCCCCGAGCGCGACCCGGCCGCGGACGAGGGTGACCTGGTCGCCGAGGCGGCCGCGATCGCGCAGGCCAGCGACGTCGCGCTGGTCTTCGTCGGCAGCACGAACGAGACCGAGGGCGCCGACCGTGACGGCATCGACCTGCCCGCCGACCACCTGCGGCTGGTCGAGGCGGTCGCCAAGGTCAACCCGCGCACCGTCGTGATCCTCTCCAACGGCGCCGTCGTCGCCACCAGCCCGTGGGACAAGGCGGTCCCCGCGCTCATCGAGGGCTGGCTGCTCGGCCAGGCGGGCGGCGGCGCGCTCGCCGATGTGCTGTTCGGCCGGGTCAACCCGTCCGGGCGGCTGGCGGAGACGATACCGCTCCGCATCCAGGATCACCCTTCCTACCTGGACTTCCCCGGCGAGCACGGGCACGTCAGGTACGGCGAGGGCCTGTACGTCGGCTACCGGGGCTTCGACGCGCGCGAGCAGGAGGTGGCGTACCCGTTCGGCTTCGGGCTGTCGTACACCACCTTCGGCTACGGCCAGGCGAGCGCGTCGGCCTCGGCAGCCGGCATCGAGGTGCGCGTCCCCCTCACCAACACGGGCGGCCGGGACGGCCGGGAGGTCGTCCAGGTGTACGTGAGCCTCCCTGGTTCCAAGGTCAGCCGGGCGCGGCGCGAGCTCAAGGCGTTCGTGAGCGTGCCGGTCAAGGCCGGTGAGACCGCCGACGTCGTGCTCACCATCGACCGCGGTGACCTGGCCTACTGGGACACCCGGGTCGGCCGCTGGGTGGTCGAGGGCGGCGAGTACCACTGCGCGGTCGGCGCCTCCTCGCGCGACCTGCGGACCACCGCGGCCGTCGAGGTCCAGGGCGACGACGTGCGCCTCCCGCTCACCGCCGACTCGACGCTCGGCGAGTGGTTCGCCGACCCGCGCGGCGCGCAGGCGGTCGAGCAGGCGTTCGCCGCGCTGCCGGGGGAGGACTCCGGGCGGATGGCCGCGTTGTTCGCCAACCCGACCATGATGCTGTTCCTCAGCAGCACCCCGCTCTCCAGGATGGCCACGTTCCCCGGCAGCCCGCTGACCGCCGAGAGCATCGCGAAGCTGGTCTCGGCGGCCAACGACTGACGGCTACCCGTTCACGGGCGGCGCCCGCCGGCCCGGCCGCCAGGTTGACAGCGGGCGGAAGACAGGCACCACCATCCGTTCGGGATGATGGCTTTTGCGCGGGAAGCCGGCGGCGACCTAAAGCGTTGGCACTTTCCGGTACCCATCGTCTAGTCTGTCCCGCTGGTGAACGAACCCTCAACGAAAATCACGCGGCCGGCCCCTGAGGGGGCGGCCCCCCGTACCCCGCACGGCATGTCCGGTGAAAAGGCGAGGGTACCGGTCACGCGTGCCGCGGCTCGGGCGGCCGCGCTCGCGGGCATAGCCATCCGCTACCCAGAAGAGCTGCCGGTCAGCCAGCGCAGGGACGACATCGCCGAGGCCATCAAGAACCACCAGGTCGTGATCGTGGCCGGCGAGACCGGCTCGGGGAAGACCACGCAGCTGCCCAAGATCTGCCTGGAGCTCGGCCGGGGCATCGCCGGGCAGATCGGCCACACGCAGCCCCGCCGCATCGCCGCCCGCACCGTCGCGGAGCGCATCGCGGAGGAGCTCGGCACGCCGCTCGGCGACGTAGTCGGATACAAGGTCAGATTTACCGACAAATCCGGAGACGCGACCTCGGTCAAGCTCATGACCGACGGCATCCTCCTCGCCGAGATCGGCACCGACCGCAACCTCACCCGTTACGACACCCTCATCATCGACGAGGCCCACGAGCGCAGCCTCAACATCGACTTCATCCTCGGCTACCTCAGCCAGCTCCTGCCGCGACGCCCCGACCTCAAGGTGATCATCACCTCGGCGACCATCGACCCGGAACGATTCGCCGAGCACTTCAAAGACGCAAAGACACAAGAGCCCGCGCCGATCGTCGAGGTATCGGGCCGCACCTACCCCGTCGAGGTCCGCTACCGCCCGATCAACGACGACCAAGACGAAGACCGCGATCAGGTCACCGCCATCACCGACGCGCTCGGCGAACTCGAACGCGAGGGACCCGGCGACATCCTCGTCTTCCTCTCCGGCGAGCAGGAGATCCGCGACACCGCCGACGCGCTCAAAGGCCGCGCCAACACCGACGTCCTCCCGCTCTACAGCAGGCTGTCGTCCGCCGAGCAGCACCGGGTGTTCGAGGTCACAGGCAACCAAAGCACGGGCAACCGGACCACGGTCAGCCGCCGCGTGGTCCTCGCCACCAACGTCGCCGAGACCTCCCTCACCGTCCCCGGCATCCGCTACGTGATCGACCCCGGCACCGCCCGCATCAGCCGCTACAGCCTGCGCACCAAGGTGCAGCGCCTCCCCATCGAGGCGATCTCGCAGGCCAGCGCCAACCAGCGCAAAGGCCGCTGCGGCCGCGTCGCCGACGGCATCTGCATCCGGCTGTACTCAGAAGAGGACTTCCAAAGCCGCCCCGAGTTCACCGACCCCGAGATCCAGCGGACCAGCCTCGCCAGCGTCATCCTCCAGATGGCCGCCGCCCGCCTCGGCGACGTCCGCCGGTTCCCGTTCGTCGACCCGCCGGACCCGCGCGCCGTCACCGACGGCGTCAAGCTCCTCGAGGAGCTGAACGCGCTCAAGAA
>Ga0207416_1001541_pt1 | contig 29807 bp, 24 predicted proteins | sample PaiPotPPM11metaG_FD_184107 | JGI IMG/M metagenome (GOLD analysis project Ga0207416, IMG submission 184107) | Iron sulfur acid spring bacterial and archeal communities from Banff, Canada, to study Microbial Dark Matter (Phase II) - Paint Pots PPM... ... | reverse complement strand
TTGGGATGAGAGAAAACTCCTCGTCTTCGTCACGCTGATCATCCTGGCGTCTGTCGTCATGCTCATCGAGCTCGATGCCGCCCGCCACAACGAGCGCAGCTTCAGCGACCAAATTGTCAACACGGTCATCGTGCCTGTGGAAGACGCGGTCACGCAAACTGCATCTGCCGTTGCGGTTGAAATTCACACGCTCGTGCATTCCGGTTCGATGGCGGCTGAAAACGCCGCGCTCGAGCGCAAAGTGCAGGCACTCGCCGCGACCAACGAGCGGCTCAAGGAACATGCTGCTGAAAACGTGCAGCTGCGTCGTATGCTCGGACTCGCGCAATCGATGGCGGTGCAGACAGTGGCGGCGTCGGTTGTTGGCTACGCGCCGGAAGGTTCACGGCGCGAGATTTCCATTGACCGTGGCTGGCGCGACGGCGTGAGTCGCGACGCGGTGGTCGTTAACGGCGACGGTCTTGTCGGACACGTCATCGATGCTGGAGCGCATGACGCTCACGTCCTGCTTGTGATCGATCCCTCCAGCAACGTACCTGCCTATCTGCGCGGCACGCGCACCTGGGGAATTGTGACCGGAACCTGGCAGCACATTCGCATGAAATACATCGGCCAAGACGTTAAAGTGCGCCCCGGCGACACAGTGATTACGGGCAAGGGTCAAATTTATCCCGAGGGCATCGTTATAGGTACGGTGCGCGAGGTTGATCGTCGGGACAATGCCCTCTATCAAAGCGCGGTGATCGTCCCCGCAGTCGACTTCGATGGCCTCACGCACGTCCTGGTGCTCAAGCCGTGAGCGGACTTTCGCCGGGTGCGGCTCTCGAACGCTTCCGCCCCGAAGGTGAGCAGCGGCATCCGCGCATCCGGCCGGAAGAGGCCGAAGTCTTCGTTCCGCCACGCTTTTGGATTCTGGTCGTGCTTGCCATCGGAGCGGTTCTCATCCAGTCAACGCTCTTACGCCCGCTCTCGCTGCGTGGCGCGCATGTGAGTCTCGTGACGGTGCTGCTCGTCTGGACGGGATTGCGCTGCGGCATCAGCACAGGCGGCATACTCGGGCTTATCGTCGGCATCGTTGAAGATGCGCTCGGTGGCGGCGGCGCAAATGTGCTCGCGACGACCCTAGTGGGGTTTTCCGCTGGATTGCTCAACGTGCGCTTCTTTGCGGATTCACTTCCCGTTTTTGTATCGGCAGTTGCCGGCGCGACGGTTCTCCGAGGCATTATCACGTATCTCGTCAGCGAAGTGGGTCTTGGCGTTCGTGGTTCATTCCATCGCGTTTCCCACGAGCTTGTGTGGCAAGTTGTGTTGAACGCGGTTGTTGCCGCGATCGCACTGCTCGTGCTCCGCGCGATCTCGAACACACGAAGGTAGCACACGTGGCTGGCTCACTCGTTCACAGACGCGACGACGATGCGCTGCAGCAAAAAGTTCGCCGCATCATTGCGCTCGTCGTGATCATCGTTCTGGCGCTTGGCATCCTTTTCGCCCGACTTGTTTATGTCCAGCTTGCCCAAGGAGAATTTTTCGGGCGGTTGGCCGACCTCAATCAGCTCCGCACGATTCCGGTTACGGCACCGCGCGGCGTGCTCTTCGATCGCCACGGCATCGTTATCGCGCGTAACCGGCCATCGTTCGTCGTCCAAATCGTTCCGATGCAAATCGAAGATCCGACGGCGGAAATCGCCCAGCTCGCACAGCTGCTCGGCATCAGGGCCGACGACGTATGGCGACGGCTGCTGCATCAAAACGGCGTGACCTATCGCGATTTCAGCTCCCTGGCAAGCGCGATTCCATTGGGTCCGATCAACATTGCAGACGACCTCACGCCGGCAGAGGTCGGAACCTTCTCGGAACGGTCGGAGCGATTTCCCGGCATGTCAGTCGAGCTCGTTCCCGTTCGCGACTATCCGCATCACACGCTGGGTTCGCATTTCCTCGGCTACGTGGGTCAAATTACCGAGGGTGAATACAAGGCACGTAAGGGCCGCGGCTACGGCGCCAACGACGTCGTCGGGAAAGAGGGCCTCGAGTACACCTACGATCAGTGGCTGCGCGGCCGAAGTGGAGGCCGGCGCATCAAAGTTAACTCAGCCGGCGAAGCCGTCGCCATGGTTGGCAATTTTGCGGCCACTCCGGGGAACGATCTCGCTCTCAACATCGATTGGCGTCTACAGCGAGACGCTGAGACAGCTGTTGCGGAACAGATTCGTGCGATTGCAAAACGTAACGGTCACCGCATCGGGGGGTCCGCGATCGTCGAAGATCCGAATAGCGGCGCGATCCTTGCGCTCGTGAGCCAACCCAATATCGATCCCAATGACTTCGCTGCGGGCATCAACGAGAAGCGATACGCGGCATATCTTCAGGACCCGCTGCACTCGCTTTTCAATCGCGCGATTTCCGGCGCGTACCCGACTGGGTCGACTTTCAAGATGATCACATCGTCAGCAGCGCTTGCGGCTGGACTCATGAATGCTGACTCGACGCGGTTCTGCGGCGGCGCCTTCGACCTCAATGGCTATGTTTTCTACGACGACCGCGCGGGCGGCCACGGCTCGCTGACGCTCACGCAGGGGATCGCGCAGTCGTGCGACGTCTTCTTCTACCAGCTCGGCCACGAGCTCGGCATCGACCGCATCGATAAGTATGCGGGGGCCTATGGAATCGGCCAGCGCACCGGCATTGATCTTCCGGGCGAAACGACAGGCACGCTGCCGTCGCCGAAATGGAAGGAGCGCCTCTATAAGGACGTGTGGTACGCGGGCGACACAGTCAGTGTTTCAATCGGTCAAGGCTATCTCGAAGCATCGCCGATTCAAATGCTCAAAGTCGTGAGCGCAGTGGCCAACGGCGGTACGCTGTACGCGCCTCAGCTCGTCAGCGAGATTCGCGATCAGCACGGGCGCGCAATCAAACATTTTCCACCAGTTAATGAAGGCCAAGTACCTGTCTCCGAGACGGATCTTGCGATTGTTCGCCAGGGAATGCTCGGCGCGATCGAGAGCGATTACGGCACAGCGCATAACGTGTACATCCCGGGATTCCATTATGCCGGCAAGACCGGCACGGCCGAGAACGTGCCGACGGTTGATAATCCCTCTGGCCGCAATCACGCATGGTTTGTGTGCTTTGCGCCATACGATCATCCCACGATCGCGGTCGTCGTTTTTATGGATGAGAGCGGGGGCTTCGGCGCGGTCAATGCGGCGCCGGTTGCTCAAGCTATCGTCAAGTCGTATTTTCATATCAAAAGTGGCGGGCCTAACGGCAACGGCATCCGCGATTAACAGCGTCGCGGCGGGGTAATCATCGAGCTGAACCGAACAGGCAATTTCGCACTTTGTGGGAGCAGACTTGATGCAAGCAAAAACTTTTGCGCTCGCCGACTCCATGCGTCGTCTCGGCACAGAAAGCGCCTTTGTGGTGCTGGCGCGGGCGCGCGCCCTCGAAGCTCAAGGTCGCAATATCATTCATCTCGAGATCGGCGAACCCGACTTCAACACACCCGAGCACATCAAGAATGCGGCGATACGGTCGCTGCATGCCAACCGGACGCATTATACGCCCGCCGCGGGAATCATGGAGCTGCGCGCGGCCGTTGCGGATTACGTGCAACGAACCCGCGGCGCTTCCGTAACTCCCGAGCACGTCGTCGTGACTCCCGGTGCGAAACCAATCATTGCAGCAATCCTCATGGCGCTGCTCAATCCAGATGACGAAGTCATCATACCGGACCCGGCATATCCCGCGTACCGTTCGATTACGACCTACGTGGGGGCAAAACCAGTTTCATTGCCGTTGATCGAATCACGCGATTTCCGGTTCGAAATCTCCGCGCTTGAAGCTGCGATAACCCCAAAAACAAAAATACTCGTACTCAACTCACCGCACAATCCCACCGGTGGAATTCTGACACCCGAAGATATCACGGCGATTGCTGAGATAGTCCGCAAGCACGACATTCTTGTCATCAGCGACGAGATCTACAGCCGTCACGCGTACGATCGGCCGTTTGCCTCGTATTATGGATTAGCCGGCATGCCGGAACGCACCGTGCTCATCGACGGCTGTTCGAAAGCCTGGGCCATGACCGGATGGCGACTGGGATTCGGCGTTATGCCTACCTATATCGCCGAAGCGGCCACATCGCTCGTGCTCAACACGGTTTCGTGCACCGCCACGTTCGTGCAAGATGCGGCCATTGCAGCGCTTAACGGTCCCGACGAGCCCGTGCAGGCGATGCGCGATGAGTTCTTGCGTCGCCGCAACTTGCTCGTGAGCGGTCTATGCAAAATTCCCGGCGTTGGCTGCCGCACCCCGGGCGGCGCTTTCTACGTCTTCCCCAACGTCTCGAAGATTGAGCCGGACGACATCGCGCTCGCGAACTACCTCCTCAACGATGCGGGTGTCGCCGTTTTGGGCGGCTCGACGTTTGGTCCCTACGGAAAAGGCTATTTGCGACTTTCCTACGCAAATTCCGAAGAGAACTTGACGGAAGCGCTCGCGCGAATGGAGAGGGCGCTCGCCGCGTACAAGCGTTGAGCGCTTCGTGAACGCGCAGCCGCGACGAACGGCCAGTCGCAGTCGCCGGCGCGCGTGCCGCGCGGCGCGTACACCGTTGCCGTTGACCCAATCACGGGCACGGTCTGGATCTCTTATGGCACAGAGCGCGACGACTATGTCGTCAGACTGTTTCCGCGTTGATGGGTAGATGCGCTACAGGCCCATTGCGGTCTTGACTGAGGCGAGCGTGTCGGCCGCAACTGCCTGAGCGCGTCGCGTACCTTCCCGCAATACGTCTTCCACGATCTTGGGCGATGCGGCAATTTCGCGTCGGCGTTCGCGGATCGGAGCGAGCGCGGCGTTCAGGTGCTGCACCATGTCGGCCTTATCCTCAACGCAGCCGAGCCGGCCCGTGCGGCAGCGAACAGCGATGTCGTCTGATGCGGCATTGTTGAAAACGCGGTGAAAAAAGAACACCGGACAGGTTTCGGGATGACCGGGATCTGTTTTGTGAATTTTTTCGGGATCGGTGAACATGGTTTTGACTTTTGCTATCGTTTCAGCTTCGCTGTCGGCGAGCAAGATGCTGTTGTTGTATGACTTGCTCATCTTGCGACCGTCGGTCCCCGGCACATATGGCGTCTGTGACAGCAAAGGTTCGGGCTCGACGAGCACGGGGCCGTAGAAGTGGTTAAAACGGCGGATGATCTCACGTGACAATTCCAAATGCGGAACCTGGTCCTGTCCAACCGGCACCCGCTCGCCGCGCATGATGGCGATGTCAACGGTTTGCAGAATCGGGTAGCCCAAGAACCCGTGTGTCGCGATCTCCGGTCCTAACGCGTTTATCTGATCCTTATAGGTGGGCACGCGCTCGAGCCACGACACGGGCGTGATCATGGAGAGCAGCGAGTACATCTCGCTTATCTCGGGAATGCGAGACTGCACGTAGATCGTGCATCGTTGCGGATCCAAGCCCGCGGCGAGCCAATCGATAGCCATCTCACGGACGTCATCTGCGATCTCACCGCTGCGCTCGAATTTCGTTGTGAGCGCGTGGATGTCGGCGATTTCATAAAAACAGTCTGCTTGCTCTGACAGCGCCACGAAATTCTGCAGCGCACCCAAAAGGTGACCGACATGCACCTGCCCCGTCGGACGCATGCCAGCCATCACGCGACGCCGCTTGCGGAGCGGTTCGACTAACCCTTTGGGCTGAGCGACCACAAAAAAATCTCCTTACAAGAAGGGTTCATTTGAACGCCGCTTGCGCGCATATCCTTCAGCGGCTGACGTACTGTCGTCGACCGGAACCCACCGTGCGCGCACTTCGAAATGCACGGCGAACAAAGAGCCGCGCATGTTCGACAGCGCGCTCGAGCGACGCACCGCGCGCTAAGTACACCGCAAGTGCGGCGGCCAATATTCCCCCGGCTCCGCGCATTGCGCCCGCAACACGTGGTGCCGCAAATCGGCGCACGCGATCACCCTGCACGAGCATGTCTACGCACATAACGCCCTTCAGATGCCCACCGGTGAGAAGGACCGCACCACCATCGCTCGCGAGCACACGGGCTGCCGACTCAGCGCGTTCTACGTTCGTCACCTTCATGTTACTGAGCACTGCCGCTTCGTAGAGATTGGGTGTCACGACATTGGCCAGAGGCAAAAGCCGGATGAGCTCGTCCAGCGCTCGCGCGCCGACAAAGCGCGAACCACTGCTTGCCGCAATGACCGGATCGATCACGATCGGCGGACGGCGCGGCAAACGCCTGAGGAACGTTCTGACTGCCCTGATTCCCGCCGCATCGGGCAGTAGCCCTATGCACAGTGCATCTGGCTTCGCCTGTTCCCACACGGCGTCAAGCTGCTTTGTGATGAGCCCGGACGCGATCGCGCCGGCTGCAATAACTCGACGATTATTTTGCGCGGTCACTGCGGCAACGACCGCCATCCCGAGAGCGCGCAACTCAGCGTAGACTCGCAGATCCATCGTGATGCCTGCTGCTCCGGTCGGGTCTACGGTTCCGATGCTGCAAATAAGTGGCGAGCTCTCGTGCTTCAAAAGGTTCTCGAGTTATCCACAGGAGCTGTGGATATGTGGAGAACAGCTGTTTGGTCGTTTCGTGACGTGGACTCTCACGGCCCGGGAGTGCTCACCGGCGCTGACGCATCCAGCTTCACGGGCGCGATATTCGACGGGATGGGTTTACCCGCGCTGCGGTAGATTTCAGCGATGAGCGTCCTGAATCTCGACAATGACTGATCTGTGGAAGAACGCGGCTGATACGCGGCGAGCCAAAAATACCATTGCCCTGACTCAGCCCGAAGAAGGGCATCACGCACCTCGGGTTTCTCAAGCGCGGCATCGCCGCCGGCGGCCTTGCGCGCGTCGGCAAGCGCGTTCCACAAACTCATTTGATTTGACGATCCCATCCATGAATCAAACCCACCCGCGTCGCTACCAGGCGCGTATCCGTATGTTTCGACGGTCGGAGGGTGCTGACGTAAATACTCTTTCGGTGTCGTCGCCCGCATCGTTCGCCCGTTGGTTATCATCGCCATGACGTCGTCGAGAATCTGGCCTCGATCCGGTCGGCGCATGATGGTACCCGTGCCATTCAAACACACGACGACAACCGTCGGGTCGCTCGCAGGCGTGGTTGCGATCGCAAGGTTCACAGCCGACTCGAGTCTGTCGGCAAACGCGGTCGGCGGTGCGCTCGGCAATTGCGAGTCCAAGGCGTTGCTGGTCGAATCGCTGCAGAACAGCACAGGCATTTTGTTCGTCTTGCTGGTTTCCAGCAAATACGCGCGGAACGGCGCGCTGTGTACGTCCAGTACCGAGGCAGCGGACGCGCCGGCGTTGGCCATGACCACTCTTTCGGAGAAAACGCCAAACGCGGCATGATGCTCTTGCAACAACGCTGCGGTCTCGTCATCATATGCCCCGTCTGGTGAAAGCACGCCGTAGGTACCTTGGCCGGGAGCGACGGACCGCGCCGCGCGGAGGCCGTCATCGACCGCATAACCGACGTCGGCGCCGGCAGCTGGGTCAACGGTATAAGGTACTTGGCGCGGCCGGCCGGCAGCATTAATGAGCAGCGGCATGATCGGCTCGTACGAGGGAAGCGCTGCTATTTCAATCGTTCCGTCAACGGCCGCTTGTTTTACCTTATCCAGAACGTCACGGCTCGCGCGCGCGAAGGTGGTTGAAAGAGCCTGGAGGTCGCGGTTCGTCAATTCGTCCTTCTTAAATAAGGCTGCTTGCTCCAACGCGTACCCACTCGAGGATAGCGACACAAGCAATGCTGTCGCCGCAAAATCCACGTCATCGCGCTGTGAGAAATGGGCTGCTCGATCGCCCATGAGCGCAAGACGCGCCGCCGACGCGTCGCTCGTGAAACGCGCCCCCGCGGTTGTCCTGCTCACATTCGACGGCGCCACAATGTCGGCGGAGAAGACGTCAAGCATCTGGGTCGTGCGTGCATCGTCCGCGCCGATTTGACCTGAGGCGACACCACCGAGCGCCGATTGGCTGGCTGCCATTTTTTCAAGCGCCGCCACGAAAATAGGATCAACCGCCAGGGTGATCTTTGCATTCGGGTGCCGTGACAGCGCCGCAAGCTCGGGCGCGAGAAAGTTCAGCGCGACGACGCCGGCTTCAACCGGCTGGACCGTTGCATCGGCTGAGAGCGGAGCCGGTATGCGCCACATCACGATGACGGACGCGGTCCGGTTTGGCGCGGCTGCTCCACACAGCGCACAGGACACAATATTTACGATCGCCCCCGCGACGACCAAGGAACGTTTCATCATTTCCTTTCGCTTCGTTAGTAGTCGACGGGTGCGATGCGGTCGAGAATCCGCGTCAGCTCTCCCTCGTCTGCATAGTGGACCTCGATCGTGCCTCCGCCGGCGCTTCGCGGGTGCAAGGCCACTCGCGTGGCGAGCGCGAACCGGAGCCGGTTCTCCGCGTCTGTCATTTCCGGACTGAGGTGTGATTGCGTCGTGAGCGGCAACGATGCTTTCTTGCCGTTCTTGCTATCGTGCGCCGCGCTCTTGCGCTCGAGATCGCGCACGCTCAGCCCGCGGCGCACGGCTTCTTCTGCCAGCTGGCGCGCGCGCCCGTGGGGCAAGGCTGCCAGGGCGCGAGCATGGCCGGCGCTGAGCTTGCCGTCGCGCACGAAAGCTTGCACGGAATCCGGCAGGGTCAAGAGGCGCAACGCGTTTGCAATCGCCGGTCGGCTCCTGCCGATGCGCTGCGCGAGCGCCTCCTGGGTAAAGCCGTGCTCCTCGATGAGCGAGCGGTACCCCGCGGCTTCTTCGATCGGATTGAGGTCGGAGCGCTGAACGTTCTCCAAAATCGCAAGCTCGATAGCTTCTCCCGCATGCGCCTCACGCACGATTGCCGCGATGAGGCGTTGGCCGGCGAGGCGCGCTGCGCGCCAGCGGCGCTCTCCCGTAATGATTTCGTAGTGCCCGGGCTTGAGCGCGTCTGGGCGAACGATGATTGGCGCAAGCAGTCCATGTGCGCTCATCGATTGCGCGAGCGCCGTCAAAGATTCTTCGTCGAAATGCCTGCGCGGCTGATTCGGGTTGGGGGTGATGTTCTCAAGAGGGACCTGCAGGAGCGGCGCTCCCGTGTCGTTGGTACCTGTGCGAGCCGCGGCAGCCGGAAACAGCGCGCCCAGGCCGCGACCTAGTCCACGGGGTTTATTCACGGGTCAAGACCTCCTCGGCGAGTGCTGCATACGCCGCCGCACCCTTTCCTTTGGGATCGAACAGGGTGATCGGGGCACCGTGCGATGGCGCTTCCGACAAGCGGATGCTGCGTGGAATTCGAGTGCCGAAGACGAGGCCCGGGAAGTACTTTTCGACTTCATGCACGACTTGTACGGCGAGATTCGTTCGGCTGTCAAACATGGTGATGAGGACGCCTAAGATGCGCACGTGCGGATTGAGATGGTTGCGCACAAGCTCGATGACGTGCGTCAGTTGCCCCAACCCTTCGAGCGCGAAATATTCTGCCTGAATCGGCACGATGAGGCAGTCGGCGGCGCTCATGGCATTGAGCGTGAGCAAGCCCAGTGACGGCGGGCAGTCAACAAAGATCTGGTCGTAGCGCTCGAGCTGACTTCCGAGCGCGTTGCGCAAGCGCTGCTCGCGCGACATAGCTGTAACCAGCTCGATTTCCGCACCCGCGAGATTGAGTGTTGAGGGCGCAATCCGTAAGCCCTCGATGCTGGTGTCGCGGATGACGTCATCGAGCCGCGCCGACTTGATAATGACGTCGTACATGCACGCCTCGATCGATGACTTGTCGACCCCAAGACCGGTCGTCGCGTTGCCCTGCGGATCGATATCGACGAGGAGTACGCGTTTTCGCAAGCGCGCGAGTTCCGCGCTTAGATTGATGGCGGTAGTTGTCTTTCCGACGCCGCCTTTTTGATTGGCAATTGCCACCACGCGCGCGCGGCGCGTGCGCTGATCCGCTTCGCTGCGTGTGGCGCCCGCCACCGCGGTTGCACCGTTGTGTTCCGTCATGGAGCCTCGCGCCGTAAATAGTCGCGCGCAATCGCGCGTAGATCGTCGCGTGTATTCTTCGCTGGATCCTCGAGCACGCACTCTAACGCATGGCGCAGTGCGGCCCCGACCCGCTCGTCGCCGCGAAAATCATTCCCCGCCAGCTTCAACTCTTTCATTAACTCAATAATTGCGCTCCCGTCGATCGCCAAGTCACTGGTCCCGAAGACGCTCGGGCCGGCAAGCTCCCGATGCACTCTGCCTGCGAAACGATCCAGCTCAGCCGGATTGCGCTCGGTCAGGCCCGATGCGGTGATATCGGCGCGTCGCAACGCAAAGAGCTGCTCCACGTGCGACGCGCCCACGCGATTAATGAAGCGGCGGATGGCGGCGTCCGTGAGGGAATCGTCCGATGCGAACATGTGATGCCGAATGAGATGCGTTACCTGCGCGATCACGTCCCCGCTGAAACGCAGGCGTGTCAAGAGCGCACGCGCCATTTCTTCCCCAACGACTTCGTGCCGGTAAAAGTGTGGTCCAGACTTCGTCCGCGGCTTCCCGACGTCGTGGAGCAGGGCAGCGAGGCGTTGGACGAGGTCGCGAGGGGCTTCATCGCATGTCCGCAGAGCGTGGTAGTAGACCGTATAGCGATGGAACTCGTTTTGTTCAACGCCCCAACCCTCGAGCAATTCTGGCATGATGTGCGAGAGAGCGCCCACGGCGCGCAAGAGTTCAAGGCCTTCGCTTGGGCGCTGCGACTTGGTGAACAATTTCTGGAGCTCGTCGGCGATACGCTCGGGCGCCACCGTATGAACAAGACTCGCCGCGCCACGCATCGCCTGTAGCGTTCGGGGCGTGGCTTCGAGTTCAAAGCGAGCAACAAACTGTGCGCCTCGCAAGATTCGAAGTGGATCTTCCGTGAACACTTCATCTTTGAGAATGTCGAGGCGGCCGTGGCGCAAGTCTTCGGCGCCACCGTGCGGATCAACAAGGGCACCCGTCGCAAGATCGCGTGCCATCATGTTGATGCGAAAATCACGCCGTGCTAGGTCTTCTTCCAAAGGGATCGCTGGAGAAGCCTCGACCAGGAAGTCTCGGTGATGCGCTCCGGTCGATTGCTCGCGGCGAGGCAGAGCGATGTCCACAGTACTCCCAGCTCGAGTGAATTTGACGACGCCGAAGGACGCCCCAACAAGCTCGACGCTACCAAGCGGAGTTAACTTTTGGACTATTTCGTCATACGGGACAGACGTAATGACATAGTCGGCATCCGGCGATGGCGGCTGGGCCCTTCCTAAGGCCTCCAAAAGCTCATCGCGCACCCTTCCGCCGACGCTGTAGACATGGCCCGCGCCGATTGTTTGGACGAGCAGATCATCAAGAGGAAAGGTTTTTGTCACCCCGAGCGCCCTGGAAAGTAGGAGCATAAGTGTTTCAAGTGAAACACTTCCACGTGAAACAATCTAAAGATCCGTGGTACATCACAGGGTTCGCCGAGGGGTGTGCAAGCTTCACGTATAGCCGCTCCGGTAGCGTGGTTGCGCTCTACTTTGGGATCAAGGTTAGCATAAAGGACCTGGTGATACTGCAAGCCGTGCAGGCTTTTTTCGGTGGTATCGGCCGCATCTACACTATCAAGGCGTCCTCAATGGCGCTTGGGAACGAAGCGCCAGATTCTCTCTACTTTAGAGTCAACCGCGCTCGGGAACTAGGCCAGCTTGTATCTCATTTTGACCGTCATCCGCTTGTTGGTGCGAAGGCTCAACAGTATCAGATATGGCGAGAGATGGTCGCCCTCAAACAGCGCCTTAGACGTCCCAACGTTCAGCGGCTCGAGGCCCTGGCCTTGCAACTTTCAAGCGTAATCCGACCGACAGGTGCGCAGGCCTAAGAAGGCACTTTTCTGCCCTTGGTTGCCTTTCGAATAAGCCACACATGTCGGGTCGCAGAAAAGCCGGGCACGGCAACTCTTCTGATGCTGAACTCGCCGCCCCCTGCGGCGGCTGCCGCGCGCCGGTCTTCTAACGTTGCTTGAGCAGCTCGTCCTTCGTACAATACCAGCTGGCCGCCGATCCTGAGAAGCGGGAGGCCCAATCTAAACGAAATCGCTGGCCTCGCGACTGCTCGAATAAGCACCGTACCCGCCTTGTCGGCAAGTGGCGTAGCCCCGGCCCCCCGTGCGGATGTCTTGATAACTGAAACGTTTTCAAGACCCAGCGTATGAGCAGCCGTGGAAAGAAAAACCGAACGCTTCGCGCGCGGCTCCAAAAGCACCACTCTTTTCTTTGGGAAGGCGATCGCCAGGGGGATTCCTGGGAAACCTGCTCCGCTGCCCACGTCAACGATAGGCTGCGCTAGTTCCACAAATTGCAGAGGGGCCAGACTATCGAGAAAATGTTCCGCGACGAGCTCGTCGATGCTTCTGGCTCCTGTCAGGTTGGTGCGTTTGTTTTCCTTGAGGAGAAGATTGCCAAATTCGATGAGTTTGGCGCAGACCGCAGCTACGCGAGGGATGCCCAGGGTTCGCAGCCCGGCTTCCAGTTTCGCCTTAGGAGCCTGCCTCACGCAGGCGCGCAGGCCGGTTGTCTCTGCAAATGTACGGAAAGGACGGCAATATCCGAGGGGGTCACCCCAGGTATGCGGCCAGCTTGTCCAAGGGTTGAAGGACGCCTTGCTGTCAGCTTTTCCCGTGCTTCCCTCGATAATCCCGAACAGAGCTGGTACGAGAAATCACTTGGGATCTTAACGGCCTCCGCTTTACCGAGGCGTTCAACCGCCATCGCTTGCCGGCGAATGTATCCCTCGTATTTCACATCAATCCCCAGCCGCTCGCCGAGCTCCTCGCCTATCCCGCTCTCTCCCGAAATATCGCCGTAGCTTACGTCAGGCCGTCGAAGTGCTTCTGCAAGCAGCACGCCCCCCTGCATGTTCAAGCGTTGCGCCGCCTCGGGCGCCAAACGCGTTGTCATGATGCGCCGGCGTTCGCTTGCGATTAGTTCCATGCGCAGCTCGAACGCTAAATACGCCCCATCGCTCACAAGGCCGGCGGCGCGTCCAATGGGCGTCAAGCGCTCGTCGGCATTGTCGTGGCGCAGGAGCAGCCGATGCTCGGACCTTGACGTCAGCATCCGGTACGGTTCAGACGTACCTTTGGTGATAAGGTCGTCGATCATCGTGCCGATGTACGAAGACGAGCGAGCAAGTGAGATCTGCTCTCGCCCGAGAGCTCGCGCAGCCGCGTTTATTCCGGCCACGATCCCTTGTCCGGCAGCTTCCTCGTAGCCCGACGTACCGTTGATCTGGCCCGCATGGAAGAGCCCCGGTACTTTCTTCGTCTCGAGCGTTAGCGCAAGCTCTGTGGGCACAACGAAGTCGTACTCGACGGCATAGCCCGCACGCATGATATGCGCCTGCTCGAGACCCGGGAGCGTGCGCACCATCGCCAGCTGGACTTCCTCGGGTAACGACGTCGAAAAGCCTCCGACGTAAATCTCGAGTGTGTGCCAGCCTTCGGGTTCGAGAAAGATTTGATGGCTCGGATTATGGGCGAACTTGACAACCTTATCTTCGATCGAGGGGCAGTAGCGCGGCCCAATGCCTTCAATGAGGTTGAGCCCGTACATCGGGGACCGGTGGAGATTGGCTCGAATGATGGCGTGCGTTTCTTCGTGCGTGTTCGTCAGGAAACACGACAGCTGCGGCCCGGGAAATTTTTTTTCGCTCCCATAGGAAAACATAAGCGGGATGGGGCTCGGCAATTGCTCCTTCGTCTTCGCAAAATCAATGCTGTCGCGGTGAACCCTTGGCGGGGTGCCCGTTTTGAGTCTGCCCATCTCGAACCCAAGGCGGTGGAGCGCAAGACCGAGGCCGACCGCTGGCTGCTCACCCGCGCGTCCTCCCGGCGTCCCCTTTTCACCAGCGAACATCTTTCCGCCGAGAAACGTACCGGTGGCAATCACCACTTGGCGCGATCGGACCTCGGCGCTCGTCGAAAGGCGCACACCCGCAACCGCGCCGTGGTCAACAATAATATCCACGACCATGCCTTGGCGAAGCAGCAATCCCGGCTGCGCTTCCAGCGTTGCTTTCATCCGTTGAGCATAGGCGCGCTTGTCGGCCTGGGCCCGCAGCGTGCGGACAGCTGGACCACGGCTCTCATTGAGCCAGCGCGTATGTAAGAATGTTGCGTCAATGCAGCGCGCCATCTCGCCACCGAGGGCGTCCACTTCGCGCACGAGCTGGCCTTTGGCTGGGCCCCCTATGGACGGATTGCACGGCATCAAGCCGATCGTGTCGAGGTTGCCGCTCAGCAGAAGGGTCCGAGCCCCTATTCGCGCGGCGGCGAGAGCCGCCTCGCAGCCTGCGTGGCCACCGCCGATCACAACGACGTCAAAAGTGTTCTCCATGGTTTGCGACGCTTCGCCTTTGCGTTCGCGGTTCTTGCCGAGTGAGGGTCAGTTGACAAAGTACTATATCGTAATATACGATATGGAAGTAAAGTAAGGAGGTGACATATGCTCGGGAATCTCGATGAGGCCTTTTTTGCGGATTTTGAAGGGTGCCGCATTCCTAACTCTGGCTTCGGGCATCGCGAACACGTGCGCGCTGCTTGGGCCTATATCAAGCGCCATGGTCTGGCAACGGCTGCTCCGGCGATGGAGGCCGCCATTCGGCGCTTCGCAGCTCATCACGGTCACGCCGGCAAGTATCATCACACCCTGACGATGGCTTGGATGCACCTCGTCGCGGCACACGCGATACCACACCCGGCACGGACCTTCGTTGATTTCATTGGAGAGCACAGCCGTCTGCTCGATACGGCCTTGATCGAACGATTTTACTCGGGTGATACGCTTTTTTCGGATCGCGCTCGCATGCAGTGGATTGAGCCGGACTTGCAGCCGCTTCCAGCCATCGCGTGAACCCTGACGCGCTACGGCCGATCCTAGAGCTGCATCGGGCGATCCACGCGGTTGACCTGTTCATCACCCGGCTGCCGGATCTTGGTGTCACGCAGGCCGAGGCGGTCATTTTGGCCTTCTTGTACGGCAAAGCCGATGCGACGATCGCCGAGCTTCACCGCGCTTTCGGCCACCGGCGCTCAACCTTGACAAACGTGGTCGACCGGCTTGTCGAGCGAGGACTTGCAGCGCGTGAGGTGAGCCAGCACGACCGACGCTCTTTCGTCGTCCGTCTTACACGAAGCGGTTCCACACTGAGCAAAAAGATACACACGGCTCTTACAGAGCTCGCTCGGCGCGCCTTTGGCACGGTGTCAGAACGCGACCTCGCGGCTTTTCAGCGCGTGCTTTCGCGGCTCATGGAGGCAAGCGAAACAGACTGAACGCGATTTGACATTTTACTTCCCAACGCAGAAGCGCGAAAAAATGCCATCCAGGACTTCCTCAGTGACCGTATCACCCGTCATTTCCCCATACGACCCGACCGCTTCGCGCAGGTCCGTGGTAACCATGTCGATGGGCACGTCTTGCGCAAGAGCCGCTCGAGCGCGTGCAAGCGCTTCGCGTGCGCGAGTCAACGCTTCAATATGTCGCGCGTTGGCTACGAGCGACCGACTGCCATCGAGTGCGCCGCCCCAGCCGATGCTCGCGATGGCCTCTCGCACTTCGCGAATGGTATCCGGCCAGAGCACGCTGCCGGTAATGAGGATCGCGTCGCCCGCGCGGGCGTCATCGTGCGGTAGCTTTGCGCCTGCACGCAACTTATCCACGCCGCGCGAACCGAGGTCGAGTTTGTTCCCGAGAACGATACGCGGAGTTCCAGCGCTGAGCTCGAGCACGGCCCGGTCGTCAGCACCGAGCTCCTGGGAAGCATCGACCACCGCGAGGACGAGTTGCGCGTCCGCGATGGCCCTGCGTGCGCGCGTGACGCCTTCCGCTTCGATAATATCAGCTGTTTGGCGCAAACCTGCAGTATCCCGCAGGCGAAGCACGACGCCATCGACCGCGACCCGATCCTCGATGATATCGCGGGTCGTTCCCGGTATGGCAGAAACGATGGCGCGCTCCGCTTGCAGGAGGGCGTTGAGAAGCGACGACTTGCCCGCGTTTGGCGGACCTGCAATGACGCAATCGATGCCGTCACGTAAGACGCGTGCGGCGCCGGATCCGGCTAAGAGCCGGCCAACTTTTTCAGACTGAGCGTCCATGCACGCTGCGAGTTGTGTGCTGTTCGGTTCGGGAACTTCATCCGGGTAGTCGAGATGAGCTTCGATCTCCACCAAACGGTCAAGCAGCTCGCTGCGCAGCGCGCGCAGTTCGGCGCCGAGACCACCGGCGAGCCTGTGAGCGGCGGCTTTCGATGCCCGCTCACTCTCGGCACAGATCAAGTCTGCAACAGCCTCTGCTTGCGCGAGGTCGAGGCGGCCGTTGAGAAATGCGCGCTTGGTGAACTCGCCCGGCTGCGCAAGCCGCGCACCCAACCGCAGGACGAGCGCCAGACACGATGCGACGACGCCGAGCCCTCCATGAATGTGCAGCTCGACAACGTTCTCCCCCGTATACGACTTCGGCGCCACAAAACGCGCCGCGAGTGCATCGTCGATTTTGTCGCCGCTGTCCGGGTCCGTAATCCAACCGCGCTGAAGAAGCGCCGGCGGCGCCCGGCCGGCAGCGGGTCGAGCAACCGAAGCTGTTGTCCTGGGATGCACTGGAGAAAAGCACGCCTGCGCTATGTCGAAGGAGCGCTCGCCCGAGATGCGGATGATCGCGACAGCGGAAACGCCGGGGGGCGTTGCCATGGCGGCGATTGTGTCGATGTCGTTCATTGCCGTACGTCCGCTCGATGCGGACCTATTGGAAGTTTTCTTCCTCTTCCTCGTCGACCGGCGGCATGGAGCTGCCGCGCGGCATAATGACGACGCGCCGCTGACTGCCGAGACCGGTGCTTTCCGTTGCAACCTCACGGTGTGCCGCAAGCGTCAGGTGAATGATGCGACGCTCGGACGGCGGCATGGGCTCGAGTTCAAGGGCAACGCCCTCCGTGCGCACTCTCGTCGCACAGCGCTGCGCAATCGAACGAAGTGTGGCAATCCGCCGTTGGCGATAGCCCTCGACGTCGATTGCAAAGAACAAATCGCGTGACTCGCCGCGATGCATCGCCGCGTTAGTCACGGCAGAGAGCGCGTCGAGGGTTGCGCCATGTTTGCCGATGAGGATCGCCAAACCATCGTCCTCGCGATCGTCTTCGTGCCTGCGGTATCCACCGTTGCCGCGCTCGGCGATACCGCGCACGTCGATCGTGATCTGACGACCGTCGCGCGCCGGGTCGACGCCACCAAAGGACAATCGCGCCGGTAACCCGAGCGCCGCGATCAGACCAGCGAGAAAATCTCGCGCCTCGATAAACGCTTCGCGCAGCTCCGGAGGACAGGTCTGCTTGCGTCCGCGCGAATCCGGACGGCGGCCGCCCTCGAAACCTGGACCACGCCGGCTAGGTGGGCGCCCGCGATGCGGGCGGCCGTATCCCGATCCTCGCTCACCATATCCGTTCATAAATCTTTCTTCGTACCTCTATCAGACGCGCCGCTTGTATCCGATGCCTGCGCGGCTTCCACTTGTTTTTTTCGTGCGCCGTTGTCCGACGGGCTCAGCTTGCGCACCTTTGCACCGCAACTTTCGCACTTGCTGCCCTTGACGACCGTGAGCATCTGTTTGCAATTCGGGCAATCCCGCGGGTAGCCGGCGAGCGTCGCAGGGGTGTCTTCCGGCGGTTTGGGGATGCGTGACGGCAGCTTCATGACGTACACTCGCTCGAGCATGCTGAGCGCGTTGAAGCTAAACCAGTAGAGCACGAACGCTGACGACCAATGATACAGGCTGCCCAAAAAATATAACATCGCGGGCATCATAAATGCCTGCGTCTTCATCATTTGTTGCTGTTGCGGGTCCATCGAAATTGTCGGCGTGAGCTTCATCGAGAAATACATCGAGACTGCATAAAGCAGCAGCAAGACGTGATCCGGCTGGAGCAAGCTCGTCGCTAAGAAATTCGGAAATTTGTGCGAAAGCGCCGATCCGACCCACATCCACTGCGCGTTCGCAAACGCGTCGTTGTGCTGTCTGATCGCGCCGTACACTGCGATGAGGAATGGCCATTGCGCGAGCATCGGAAGACACCCGCCGAGCGGATTGACTCCATGCTCGCGATAGAGCTTCATCGTCTCCTCGCCGAGCTTTTGTCGATCGCCCTTGTATTTGGTCTGAAGCCGCTTGATGTAGGGCGCTAGAGCTTGCGCCTCTTGCATCGACTTGAGCGCCTTCATCGATAGCGGCAAGAGCAACAGCGAGACGCCGAGCGCCAGCAGCATCATCGACCACCCATAATTGTGCGTGAGGTGGTACAGAGAATCGAGCCCCCATGACGCAAGCGAACCGAGGCTGTCGATGAATTGCGTCCATGGGTTAGCGAGGATGCTGATGAAGACCGGGCTATGGCCGTGCAGAGCGACAGCCGCGATCAGGAGATGGAGCAAAACGGGGAGCATTCCTTTCCTGCCCTAATGGGGGCGCGGATGAGTAAGCTTCATTCCTTACGGTACGGGGTCGAGGCCTCCGGGGTGCCACGGTCCGCAGCGTAAAAGTCGCAGACCTGCCAGCTGCAGACCCCGAGCCGTGCCGTAACGCTGGAGCGCCTGAGCGGCGTATTCCGAGCAGCTGGGCTCAAAACGGCAAGCCGGAGGCAACAGTTTGGAAATAGTCCGCTGGTAGAGCCGGATCGCGCCGACGAGAAGGGTCATGCGCTTCTCATTTCGCGGCGAGTGCGGGCAGCGCCCGCCGTGCGAACGCTCGCGGCGAGCACATGCTCGATCTGTTCTTGCAGGTGCTGGTAGGATAGCTGCGCCGCCGCGGGCCGGAACACTACGACGTACCACATCGCGCTGTCGGCAATAGCCGATTGATCGAGGATCGCTTTAGCTCGCCGACGCAGGCGGTTGCGCTCCACGGCTGTGCCGACTTTTTTTGTAATCACGATGCCCACGCGCGCTATGGAGCGGTCGGTCGCACCAGACGGCGGCGCCGCGACGGAAGTGAGGGCAAGATGTTTGGTCTGCGATGCGCGCCCGCGGCGCAGCACGAACGCGAACTCCCGACGGCCTCGTAAGCTCGCGTAACGCCTCACGGGTGCTACGGTTGTGTGAGCCGCTTGCGCCCTTTGCGACGGCGAGCCGCAAGCACGCGCCTGCCACCTTGAGAGGCCATTCGCGCTTTGAATCCATGACTGCGTTTGCGCCGGCGGTTATGCGGTTGAAAAGTGCGCTTCACAAAACTCCCTTTACTCTCTCTACAACTAACACATCTAAAGACATCAAAAAATGCGCCCCGCGCAAAACGACTGTTGATTATAGACCCGAATACCCGCGCGCGTCAACAACTTTACGGTTTCATGCGGCTTTGCCCGCTTTCGAGCATCTCAAGCGCAACGGGAAACCCCCCTCCGGCCCTCTGTGGTCGCCTGCATAACTGACAAGCAAGCGCATGTATCGAGTCCTCGTCACGCGCCGCCAAAGCCGGTGGACAAGCGGTGTATGAATCGGTGGCAACCGCGTGATAATTTTTTTACTCAAGTGCCCATACCGTAAGGCGTTGCGCTCTTTCTGCGGAGGGTGAAAAGCATTTATTCACATCTGTGGATAAGACTGTGCATAGCACTTTATCATGACGGCGGACGACTTCCGGCGCGAGGCTAGGCGGCCCTCGGCGCATGCATGTTACTTTTTTCACTTGTCAGCTGAGCGCTCGTGAGCGAAGAGAAGAATATCGGCAATCGTGATGCACAAAACTCCTCGTCATCGGCTCTCGCGAGAATGCACTTCTCACCTATCCACAGATGCCACGTGCAAGCTGTGCATATGTGCATAAAGAAAGTTGTCAAACACTGAAGGAATAACGTTTTTTTCACGCCAACGCGCGAGGCCCAATCCCGAATCCGTCTCACACACGGTTCGAAGTTTTTTTGGCAACACAGCTCAGAGTAGATAAGGATTGTTGATGGAAACTGCAACCGTACTGCCGACAAACGAAGAGTATTTATGGCAGAGTTGTCTTGGCGAACTGGAAAACCGCTTCTCGAAACCCATTTTTGAAATGTGGATCAAGCCAATGCGCGTCGAGCGCTTGGCCACGGACGAAGTGACCCTCACCGTGCAGAACGCCTTCGCCAAAGACTGGGCCGAGAACCGGCTCAAGAGCACGATCGTTGCGACGCTCGCCGACATAATCGGTTCGCCAATCTCGGTGCGCTTCGTTGTCGATGAAGCCGCCCTGCTGCCGGACGAGCAGAAAAATATTATCGCGTCGGATCGTGCACTGGTGTCAGCCGGGGAATCCGCGGTCGCCACGCAGACGACGACCGCGTCTGGCGACGACTTCCGGCGGGGGCTCAATGAGCGCTACACCTTTGAACAATTCGTTGTCGGTGCGACTAACCGGTTTGCCCATGCCGCAGCGCAAGCCGTTGCTGAGGCGCCGGCGCGCGCCTACAATCCGCTCTTTATCTATGGCGCTGTCGGCCTGGGCAAGACGCACCTGATGCATGCCATCGGCCACCGGGTGTGCCTGAGCGACGGGCGCGCACGCGTCGTGTACGTCTCCTCGGAGACGTTCACCAACGAATTCATCACTGCCATCAAGAACAATCAGACAGTCGAGTTTCGCAATCGCTACCGCACAGTCGACGTGCTCCTCATTGACGACATCCAATTCCTCGAAGGCAAGGAGCAGACGCAAGAAGAGTTCTTTCACACCTTCAACACGCTGCACGAAGCGTCGAAGCAACTCGTTATCTCGAGTGACCGCCCGCCCAAGGATATCCAGACGCTCGAGAATCGTCTCCGATCGCGTTTCGAATGGGGACTGCTCACCGACATTCAGTCGCCGGACCTTGAGACCCGCGAAGCGATTCTGCGCAAGAAGGCGGAGAGCGATGGCATCGACGTGCCCCACGAGGTGACGTCGTACATCGCCAAGATCATACCGTCCAACATACGCCAGCTCGAAGGCGCGCTCATCAAGCTGACTGCCTACGCGTCCCTCTACAAACAGCCGCTGACCGTCGAGCTGGCTGCCGACGTGTTGCGCAATGAAATTAATGAGATGCCGCTGCGCAAGGTGACGATCTCCCTCATTAAGGAAAAAGTAGCCCGCTTTCACGGCATCACGCAAAAGGAGCTTGAGGGGCAGCGCCGCGACCAGCGGTTGACCGTACCGCGGCAAATCGCGATGTATCTGGCATGCGATCTTACCAACGCCTCTCTGCCTCAGATCGCGCGCGAATTCGGCAAGAAAGACCACACAACGGTTATGTACGCGCGCGATAAGGTCAAAAAACAAATGGAGCGTGATCCTGAATTTCGCAGCAAGGTGCGCTCGGTGCTGTCAACTATTTCGCAAGAAAATTAGCCTGCAAGCGTCTTCCTCTGAGGACGTGTACAGCATGAGGATGAGGTGGATGAAAGGGGTTTGTACGCGCGGTATGCTCCTGCGGCGTGCGCACGGTGGATAGGGTCGACACACAGTCCACAGTGGGAAATGAGAGCAACGCCGTACGGCACGGAGGTTCGACACGCCATCCACGCCGTGCACCGTACTATTACAACGAGTGCCACACTTATATTTAAATAAACACACAGTAACGATAACGAGAGCTGTGTGGACAGCCTGAAGGGATCCGGATGAAATTTACCTGTAACGCGAAGGACATTGCGGCGGCGGTAACTACCGCGAGCAAAGTCGTCAACGCACACACGACGGTGCCGATTTTAAATAACGTGCTCGTTGCCGCCAAGAGCGGACGAGTGAGCGTGCGCGCGACCGATCTTGAGCTCACCCTTGAAAATTCCATTGCTGCGGAAGTTCAAGAAGAAGGTGCCTGCACTGTGCCGGCCCGTCTCTTCACAGGGTATCTGGCAAATCTACCGCCGGCAAAACTGCAGATGCAGGGTACGGCAAGTCGAGCGACGCTGAAATGCGAGCGTTCGAACTACGAATTTTTCACGTTGCCCGCCGAAGAATATCCGCCGATGCCCGAAGGCATAAGCAGTGGCCAATTTCGCGTGGACGCCAAGGCTTTCCGCGACGCGTCGAATGCGGTCACCTTCGCGGCGAGCAGCGAGGAGGCGCGCGGAGCCGTGCTCATGGGCACGCTCATCGAGCTAGAAGACACGCATGCAACAATGGTGGCGACTGACGGCTACCGCCTTGCCCGCTATCGGCTCGAGCTCGCCGAGCCGGTCAAAACGGCGACGAAACTCATCGTCCCTGCGCGCGGCTTGAGCGAAGTCGTGCGGTCGGCGACCGACGGGCAGATCGAAGCCACGGTTGTGGGCGGCCAAGCAAACCAGCTTGTATTCAATACGGGCGACGCCAAGATCAGCGCGCGTTTGGTTGACGGGCAGTATCCGAACTACCAGCAAGTCATTCCGAAAGAATTCGACAAGAAAGTCATCGCCAGCACTGCGCAATTACTTGCAGCGCTGCGCCGTGCAGGCGTCGTCGCCGGCGACCGCGCGAGCATGGTAAAACTCGCCATGGACGGATCGAGCCTCGTCATTACGGCCAGCTCGGAAACGGCCGGCAACGCCTACGAAGAGATCGATGTCGAGCGCACCGGTGACCCGTTGACCATCGCCTTCAATGCCAAGTTCTTGGTCGAGATCCTCAACCACATCGAAACGGAAACGGTGACGCTCGAGTTCGTCGGCGCGCTGAGTCCTGCGGCAATCCACCCAACGGACGCAAAAACGGCAGATCGGCAACTCTACATCCTCATGCCGCTGCGTCAGTGATGCGCGGTGCGCGTCACCAGTCTGGATCTGGCTAACTTTCGCAACTACGCCGCACTGCATTTCGAACCGCCGGGCGGCGTGTGCATCTTCCTCGGCGCTAATGCGCAAGGGAAGTCGAATCTGCTCGAGGCGCTCTCACTGCTGGCAACCGGCAAGTCATTTCGCGCAGCCCGGGAGTCCGATCTGATCCGCAGCGGCACGCCGCTCGCGCGGGTAGCGGCGCGGGTACGGACCAAGAGCGGCGAGGTGCAAGCGGCGTGCATCATCACGCGGGTCGGCGAAGGAGCGCGCAAGCGCTTCTTGCGCAACAACCGGAGCGTGCCGTACGCGCAGTTTCTGGGGGGCATCGCGGCGGTGACCTTCATGCCATTTGATTTGCAGCTTGTTTCCGGCGCGCCGGCCTTACGCCGGCGTTTCCTCAACGCTGCCTTGTCACAGTTAGATCGAACCTACTACCGTCACCATGCCAAATACACAAAAATTGTGTTGCAGAAAAATGCAATGTTAAAGTCGTCGAGCGGCGTCGACCATAAGCTGCTCACAACGTATAATGAACAGCTCGCCGCCGTCGGCTCGCACGTCATCTGCGCACGAGCAAGCTATGTGCGACGGCTGGCACGCGAGGCGGCAGACGTTCACGCGCGCTGGGTCGGTGAACGTCCGCAGCTGCAGCTGGCATACGTATCGTCGCCCGCACTTGTGGGCGGCGACGAATCTCCCGGCGCGGTGCTCCAAGCGCTGACAAGTGCACTGGCAACCCACACTGTCGCCGAGATCGCCCGTAAGACATCACTCGTTGGACCCCATCGCGACGACGTGAGCTTCGCGCTGGGCGGTGAACCGCTGGCGCGATTTGGATCGCAGGGCCAGCAGCGCAGCGCCGTGCTGGCGTTAAAAGCCGCTGAATACTCGCTGCTTGCGCACGCCGCGGGAGAACCACCCCTCTTGCTGCTTGACGACGTTCTTTCGGAGTTGGATCCGGCACGGCGGCGCTCGTTTATGAGCAGTATCGAAGATTGCGAGCAAGCATTTGTCACATCGACCGACGTGCCCGACGTCGCAGGAAGTACCGGAGCGAGCGTGTTTGAAATTCACGCCGGGCAGTTAACGCAGTCGGCCCGCGTATGAAAGGGCCGCGCAGTCTTAAGGCACTCATCGCCGGCTGGACGCCTCGCGCGGGGCGCAACGTCGGCATAGGAGCGGATCAAGCGTCTGCAGCTTTTGCCGCTGCGTGGGAAGAAGCGGTAGGCGCGCATATCGCGCGTCGCAGCCGTCCGGCGAAATTTCGCCACGGCGTGCTCACCGTGCTCACGGCGAGCAGCGCGTGGAGCGACGAGCTGAGCCAACACGCGCCGAGAATCATCGCAGCGCTGCAACGAGCCTTCCCCGACGAACGTCTCCACAAGCTGCGTTTCATGGTTGCAAGCGGACGGACGAAATTGCTGCTTGACGGCGAACGTTCGCGCTCGCGAGCCTTCGCAAAGCCGCAGTCGCGCGCATCACCGGTGCTCGCTGCCGCCGATGCGAGCTCGGGTCAAGAGGATCTCGTAACCACCCTCGCGCGTCTAGCGTCGCTCCAAAAAAAACTGGATGCCGAGCGCGATAGTGCCGGCTGGAAAATATGCGCGTCGTGCGAAAAGCGTTTTCTGCCCGAATCACACCGCATCGTGCTGTGCGCCCCCTGCGCGGACGGCAAACGCCGCGCCACGGCGGGCTCGATCGAGCGCGCCCTCATGCAGGCACCGTGGCTATCGTTTTCGGACGTTCGCCGGACATTGCCGACAATCACGTTTCCGGCATACGATCGCGCCAAGCAGCACTTGCTCGCACGCTGGCAATCAGAGATCGAATCAGCGCAGCGGCGCCTGCGCCGCGAAGCCGTAACCACTGCAGACCGCGTCGTCGCGTGGAGCTTCCTCATGCTGTCGACCGGTCTCACACAACGCGACCTCGGTCGCGCGGTGGTCACAGATGTGCTCGGGCGTGATTGGATGACTGTGCTATTCGGCGACAGCACAACGCAAAACCAAGAGGCGCGTCGGGCACGCCACGAGAACCAAAAGCGATAGAGCACAAAACCGCATTTTTAACGTACGCGGACGCATTCGCCGTGCGCCCAGCCATGAGGAAGAAACCCGAAGTTGAGTCAGCCCGCTAAGGACGTCAAAGCCACATCCAGCCGCAAGTCGACTGACGGCTATGGTGCAGAACAGATCAAAGTTCTCAAAGGCTTGGAAGGCGTGCGCAAGCGCCCGGGCATGTACGTGGGCGACACGAGTACGCGCGGGCTGCACCAGATCGCATTCGAGGCGGTGGATAACGCGGTCGACGAAGCGCTCGCAGGCTACTGCAACAATATTGACGTCATCATCCACAAAGATGGCTCGCTGTCAGTAGAAGATGACGGCCGCGGCATCCCAGTCGACGTTATCCCCTCGGAAGGCAAGCCCGCGATAGAAGTCGTGATGACCGTGCTGCATGCCGGCGGCAAGTTCGATCAGCTCGGCTATAAGGTTTCGGGCGGCCTCCACGGCGTTGGAATCTCGGTGACGAATGCGTTGTCCGAGTGGATGGTGACTCGCGTGAAGCGCGACGGCAAATTGTACGAGCAGAAGTTCTCTCGCGGCATACCTACCACCAAGCTCAAGGTTGTTGGTATGGCTGAAGGCACCGGCACGCTGCAACAATTTAAGCCCGATCCTCAGATCTTCTCGGCGCTCGATTTCTCGTTTGACATCCTGCAGCAGCGCTTGCGCGAACTTGCCTTTCTCAATCGCGGCTTGCGCATCAACTTATCGGACGAGCGCAACGATAAGAAACAGTCCTTCGAATACGAAGGCGGCATCAAGAGCTTTGTCGAGCATCTCAATAAGAACAAAGGTCCGCTCCACGACGTCCGGTACGTCGTCGGCAAACGCGGCAACATCGAAGTTGAAGTCGCCTTCCAATATAATGAAGGCTACATCGAAAACGTGCTGGCCTATGCCAATAACATACACACAGTAGATGGCGGCACGCACCTTGCGGGGTTTCGTTCGGCGCTGACGCGCGTGCTCAACAACTACGCAAAAAAGACGGGCATCCTCAAAGAAGCGGAAGCCAACCTGTCAGGGGAAGATGTGCGCGAAGGTTTGACCGCCGTCATCTCCGTGAAGATTCCGAATCCTGAGTTTGAAGGTCAGACGAAGGCCAAGCTCGGGAGCACCGAAGCCCGCGGCGCAGTCGACGACGTGGTCGCCGAGGCGCTGACCTACTATCTTGAAGAAAATCCCGGTCCTGCCCGCAAACTGGTGGAAAAATGCGCCAACGCGGCTCGTGCCCGAGAAGCGGCGCGCAAAGCACGCGACCTCGCGCGCCGCAAGAGCGCGCTCGACAGCGGCTCGTTGCCCGGCAAGCTCGCTGATTGCTCGGAGCGCGATCCGGCGCGCAGCGAAATCTTCCTCGTGGAGGGCGAGTCAGCCGGAGGAAGCGCAAAAGCCGGGCGTGACCGGCACTTTCAAGCCATCTTGCCGCTGCGCGGCAAAATCCTCAACGTCGAAAAGGCGCGTCTCGACAAGATTGTCGGACACGAAGAAATCCGCACGCTCATCACCGCGCTGGGCGCGGGATTTCAGTCTGATTTCGATATCAGCAAGCTGCGCTACCACCGCATTTACATTATGACCGACGCCGACGTTGACGGCGCACACATCCGCACCCTGTTGCTTACGTTCTTCTTCCGCTACATGGCCAAACTCATCGAATTAGGTCACCTGTTCATCGCGCAGCCGCCGCTCTACCAAGTGCGCAAAGGGAAAAAAATCGTCTACTGCTACACCGAAGAAGAGCGCGATAAGGCGCTCGCGGAATACGGCGAAGGTTCCACCATTCAGCAATACAAGGGTTTGGGCGAGATGGATCCCGAGCAATTGTGGGAGACGACGATGGACCCGGACCGCCGAATGGTGCGCAAGGTCTTGCTCGATGACGCAGTAGCCGCCGATGAGATGTTCACGATTCTTATGGGTGAGAAAGTCGAACCGCGCAAGCAGTTCATTACTGACAACGCGCTCGACGTCGTCAATCTCGACGTCTGATGCGCACCAGCACCGGTCGCTCGTTTTCTCAGGATCGCGCTAAGCAGGGGCGTATGAGTGCGAGCCTGACGAGCACGAATTCGAGCGGCGAAGCTTAGAAATACCTCTGGTGCGCCGCGTCCCCGGCGAGCGCGATCCTGAGAATCGAGCAATCATGTGCTGGCTAACCCTGCAGCCTGGGTTTTCGTTGCCATAAACGGGAATAATCTGCACACATGCGCAGGCTGAAAAGGCTGGCAGCGATCGTGGGCGCCGTGGTCATTGGGCTAACGGCGCTCATTGTCGTGCTGATGTCGTTCCCAGGCTCGCGAGCGACGCTCCTCACCGGTGCGCTGCGGTTTGTCATATGGCAACGCGGCTATCACCTCGCGGGCGGTAACATCTCGTACGGGCACGGAGTTGTCATCGCGACGAACCTCATTATAAAGGATAACCGAAATGAGGTTTTCTTTTCGGGCAAGCGCATCGTCATCAGATACGATCCTGCCGTTCTAACGGGCCGAAGCGACCGGCGCTATGGCTTGCAATCGATCGCCTTGGACGAACCGCGTGTGCGACTGGTGCGCCGTGACGACGGTTCGTGGAACTTCGGAGCGCTCTCGGGCCCCTCGGCTCCCCCACCCGCCCCGGGAGTCGCACCTGCGCCGGCACCTGGTAATGTCGTGCCTTACCGATTTCACGCGCTCGTGAATCATGGTGCACTTGAGGTCGTCGATCCACAGGCCGCAAAGCCCGGGCGATTATTTTCTCTCGCCGGCATCTATGCGCATCTCACATTCAATGGCGGCGGTCGGAGCAGCGGCGAACTGAACGGCGCGCTGCACACCTCGCGCGGAGACGCGCTCGTTCTCGGTTCTTTTCTCGAGGACGACGTCGCATCGTTTGCGCACGCCACGATTCGCGCGCATGCGGTGCCCATAGCGCCAGTCGTTGATGCCTTTGCGCCGTCGCACGCTTTTGCGATGGAGACAGGGCTCGCCGACGTAGCGCTGCAGGCATATGCAATCGATTACGGCGCATCGCCGGATTGGCACGTGAGCGGGAGCGGGTCGGTGCGATCGATGCGAGTGCGCGTCATCCCTTTGATCGTGCCCGTCAGAGATCTCGCCGGCTCCTTGTCCTATCATGATGGCTGGCTCTCGACTCGAGAGTTAAAGGGCACCGCTGCGGGAGTGCCGCTCACAGTCGAAGGTGGAATCCAGCTGACGGGCGGCGTGCGCCTTGCGCTGGCTGCGCGGCAACGCGGTGTATTCGAGCGGGGCCGCGCGCTGCTTGCGTTTTCGCAGCGGCGGCCAGTAAGCGGCCCCTTTCAGCTGGTGCTTCGTGTCGACGGACCGGTCAATGACGTGCGCGCAGGCGGCGCATTCGTCTCGCGAGATGCACGGTTCGCAACCGGCAGGCTGCGCGACGTACGCGGATCGTTCTTTTACGATGCCGGTCATCTTACACTATCCGCACTGGACGTCGGCTCCGCCAATGCGCGACTGTGGCTTGAAGGTGACGTTGACCTTGATGCTCCCAACCTTGCTGCCGAAGCAGTTCTCCAGGCGAATATACCCGCGCGTGAAGTCCCATTTGCCGCCAACATAAATTCGGATGGAACGCTCAGTGCTCTCGCAACATTCAACGGACCAATACTCGAGCTTGCGGGAAGCGGATACGGGCAGCTTACCGGCGGGAATGGTCATCAGGTGCAAGCATTTTTCTCGGGTGGCCCGGGAGGCGTTTCGTTCGGACCGCTTCTCTATCGAGCTGGCGGCGGTGAGATGTTGCTCGTCGCGGATGTAATCCGGCCTGACAAAGGCCAACCGATGTGGCGAGGCGAGATCGTTGCATCCCACGCGCCGTTGCGCGTGCGCGGCGGCACCGTCGCACTCGTCGATGTTGGGGGCGTCGCTGCATCGCTTCCATCATTAGATACTGTGGTGGATGGGGTAGCAGTGGTGGGCGGAAGTGGCCCCCAGCCCGACATCGCGATTGATTCACAAGCCTCCGGCCTTATGCTCCAGGGCATTAATTTTGGTGACGCCCGGCTCATCGCGGGGGGAAGCAGTGGGCACATGCACATCGTCCAAGCAACGCTGCGTAGAGGATCGGCCCAGGCAACTGCTCACGGCGATTTGCTTGTCACACAGCGCTTCACCGTAGGTGCGGCGGTGCTCGCGGGCACGGGTGCTGTGGATCTGAGCGCTCTTGAGCCTGCGTTTCCACGTCTTCATCCGAAAGGACAACTGAGCGGCGCATTTTCTGCCGTGTCGTCCGGAACAGGCTGGATACTCGGCACCGAAGCGCACAGCGCAAACGCGAGTCTTGCAGGCGTGAGCGTGACTAGCGCTCGAGCGCTGCTTCAAAATAGTGGAACGCGCACGTCGGTCCTCGCGCATGTCGGCGGAGCGGATACGAGCATGTGGGCCGTGGGCAATGTCCTGCGCTCCGCGAACACTGCTGCCGTCGCTCACATGCGGGCCTTCGCGCCGCGAATTGGTTTGAGCGCATACGTGCCACAGCTGCACAATGGATTTGGGGTGGCATTCGCGAGCGTTGACGGCAACATGGCCGCACCGGACGTCGCGGCAGCTGCCACAGTGCGCGGCACTTTTGACCAGCAACCGGTGAGCGGGGATCTTGACGTGCGATACACCGGCACAACGCTGCGCTCAAACGCAAGCCGGATCACGTTTGCGGGCGATCGAGCCATCATCAACGGGAACGTTGCGGGAGTCGCTGCTTCCGGCACATCGGCTGCTTCCCTCGCGCTCAACGTGACCGTTCGAGAAGGCGACCTCTCCGCTCTGAATCGCGTAACGGGAAATCGCGCGCCCTTGACCGGTTCATTCGATGCGCAGGTAAGCCTCCGCGGCAGCCAATCGGCGCCGCAACTTGACGGCCGCGTC
>Ga0207416_1001540_pt1 | contig 29809 bp, 22 predicted proteins | sample PaiPotPPM11metaG_FD_184107 | JGI IMG/M metagenome (GOLD analysis project Ga0207416, IMG submission 184107) | Iron sulfur acid spring bacterial and archeal communities from Banff, Canada, to study Microbial Dark Matter (Phase II) - Paint Pots PPM... ... | reverse complement strand
TCGACGAGGTGACCGAGGGATGGGGCGTGCGCGTGACCCGGGTGGAGCTGAAGGACATCATTCCGCCGCATGATGTGCAGCAGGCCATGGAGAAGCAGATGCAGGCAGAGCGCGAGCGGCGTGCTGCGATCCTGCGTGCCGATGGCCTCAAGCAAGCAGCAGTCCTTCAGGCCGAAGGCGAGAAGCAGGCAGCAATCCTTGGGGCCGAAGGCGAGAAGCAGGCAGCAATCCTCCAGGCTGAGGGCGATGCTCAGGCGCTCGTTACCGTCCAGCAGGCGCAGGCGAAGGCCATCGACGTGGTTTTCGGCGCTCTGAACACGGCGCAGGCCACACCGGAGATCCTTAAGTACCTGTATATTCAGGCGCTGCCAAAGATGGCCGAGGGTACTGCCAACAAGCTCTTCGTCGTTCCCTCCGAGCTGGAAGGGATCGCCAGTCTAGGAGCAACCTTCTCGGCAGCCGGGCAGGACCAGGCTACGGCCGCACCACCGCGTGCGCAGCAGCTGTCGGCCGACGCGGACGGCAACACTCGCTGATCGTAACCGTCCGCGGATGCGGATTTGCCCACACCCGTAGGGGCGGCCCCCCGTGGCCGCCCGATCTTCCCGTCATCGGCGGCAGGTCGGGCAGGCACAGGGGCCTGCCCCGACGAGATCTCAGCCCTGGCCGCTAGTAATACATGATCGAGCCGATGCACTGAATCGGCTGGAGCTTGTCGTACTCGGTCGCCACCTCTACATTCGAACCCAATTCGAACGCCTTCTGGATAGCTGAATCGACGATGTTCTCAACCGGCTTCGCGGGCTCGTTGCATGCCGGACAGGTATCTCGGCGTTCTGCTATCAGCAGCCCGCAATTTGGACACTCCGCTCCCGGCTCCTCGAAGCCTTCCTGCACCAGCAGGATGTGCACCTTCTGCTCGTTGAGCGCCTCGATCGTGGCTGATAGCCCGATAGTACCCCGGCCACCGGCCCCTGCGTACTCTTGAATTTGCTGTATAAGGTTGTCGATGAGCTTGGCTTCCGCTTCCTCCCGCACCGCCGCGGCGCGCTCCACCACTTCGGAGAGGGGCGCGTCGAGGCGAACGTGGATGTAGCCGATGATCCGATCCTTCACGTAGGGATGCAGCCCCTTGATTAAATCCGATTCAACCTCGACCTCCGTACCCAGGATGAGCCAGTCAAAAGGGTAATGCTGTTCGAGCCGGAGGACAAGCTCCGCTGCGTGATCGACGTGGTGCTTGGCCCACTCATCGGCATGACGCTGGTACCGCATCTGTGACCAGCCCCCCGCTTTGCTGCGCTCGATCATTCGATCCTCGAGGTCCGCCCATTCCTTTACATCGCTTCCCTTCATGGTGATGATGCGGGCGCGCTTCCGGTCGGTCAGCAGAATGGCGGTTGGCTTGGTGTGGCTCAGGAAGGTCGCGATCGGCGCGACGCGCGGCCGAGGACCAAAGACGACCCGACTCTCTACCCGATTTGGCAGTTGCAAGACTTCCCAGAAGTTCTGAGCCGAGCACGAAAAGATGGCGAGACCATTGGTGTCGGTCCGCCGGAACTTCTCTTTTACAAAGCGCTCGATCTTGTCCAGGTCGGCGCGCAATGACTCGGATGCTTTATGAGAGAGATCCTTTTCAACCTGCTCCCGCTCGATGTTTGCCGCGTGCAGCAGCGAGTCGAGGGACTTCTCGACGTGCTGTGGCGACGGAAATTCGCGTGCGTCGACGTTGAGATAGAAGCTTGTTACAAGAAAATCTTCAGGCGCAAAGTCGACAAGCTCTCGAACTTCGCCAGTTTCGACGGCCATGGGAACTCCTTTGCTGAGGTTCGAGCGCGCTCAGATCGGCGCCCGCGGGACCCGCATTGCCACCATTCAGGCGGCAACTTCTGTGCCAGCACGTTATTCAGGCCCAGTGTACTCAACCGACAGCGGGGCTCGGGGCTCGGTACCCGATCATGGGAGGCCGCAGCGGTCCGTTCAGGGACGCGTCCGGCCGGGCAGCGCCCAGCTGCCTCCCTTCCCGCCCGGTTCGAGAGCAGTGGCGGTGCGTCCCCAGACGCCAGAGCGGGAACGACCAGGACTGCCCATGCCGGCCGAGTCTGACCCTGGACGGGTCAGACCGGCCTACCTCCATCGGCGACGGAGCGCCGAGCTACACGAATAATCCAGGGTAGGCGCGTGTTATCCGTCTCCAGCCATGGTGAGCTTGTCCAGAAGCGTCCTGGCCTCCCGCAGGTCCGCCGTGTCCAGTCCTTCGGTGAACCAGGAATACATGGTTGCGAGCATGTGCCGGGCCTCCTCGCGCCTGCTCTCGTGCTGCCACAGGCGAGCTAGACTCATCGACGCGCGCAGCTCGAGAGACCTGGCATTCTGCCAGTGCGAAATCGCCAGCGCCTGCGAGAAGCTGGCTTCAACGTCCGCCGCCTCCGCGCCGTGAACCTGCAACAACTCTCCTCTTAGGCGATGGAGCTCGGCATCCCAGAAATGTTCCGATGTTCGGCCCGCCATCAACAGGCCTTCGGCGACAGCGTCCAGTCCGTCATGCACCCGCCCGGTCTGACTGCACCCCTCTGCGACAAGGCCCAGTACGTACGACAGATGATGGTACTCCCCCTTGACTTGGAAGCTGGCGATTGCCTCACGCATCTGGGCAACGCCTACCTCTGCCCCTCCCCGTTTGGTGCGCACATAGCCCAGAAAGATGGCTCCCATTCGCGCCCAGTAGTCGAGGTTCGCGTCCCTTGAGAGGGCGACCAGCGACTCTCCATATTCGTGCGTGGCCTCCAGATCTCCGAGGTAGCTCGCCAACCAGGCCGCGAAGTTGAGGGCGTACGCCAGCGTGAGGGGATGAGACAGCTTCTCCGCGAGAGCGAGCCCCTCCCGGGTCTTCTGGCGCGCCTGGTCCGGGTATCCGAGAAACCACAACGCCAGGCCCGAACGGACATAACAGACAACACCTGGATCCCAGGCGTACCAGATGCTGTGAGTTCGGTGGCGCGCAGGGTCGTACGAGGCGAGCGCCTGGTCCAGATGAACGCGGGCGCGTGCAAATTCACCCAGCCAGAACGATGTCACGCCCAACAGGTAGTGGGCTTCCACCAGGAGCATCGGGGCCGGGTCGCGCTGAGCCGCGCTGAGCAGCTGTTCTCCCAGGTCGTGCGCCTCTGGAATCCGGCCACGGAACACGAATGCGAGGGCCAGGGCGCGCAATATGGGAGGACTGCTTGGGCGGCCCAGCCGCGCGCACAATGTACGCGCCCGCTCGTACGCCTCGATCGCATCCGAGGATGCATAGGATCCCCCGATTGTGACGTGGGACAATCCCAGTGCGGTTCGCAGCGTCAGTTCCCGCTCGTCTCGTTCTGTGCTCTCCGGGAACTTCTCCAGCAGGGCCAATGCCTTTGTCAGCAGGTCGACAGCCTCCTCGTGGGCATGGATCCGTTGTGCCACTCTGGCCGCTCCGAGGTAGTACGGGACGGATTCCTCGGGTGCGCGGGCACGCTCGGGTACGTCGTCGATTACCCACCGTAGCGCTGCCCTTAGATTGTCACGCTCATTTTCTAGATGGCCGACCCATACGGTGGCCGGCTGCGCTTCGGCTTCCTGCTCCTCGCTTCGGGCCAACTCAAGAAAAAACTCCGCGTGCCGCCGGCGTAGTGAGTCGGCCTCACCGCTGGACGTTAGTCGCTCAAGACTGTACTCCCGAATCGTCTCCAGCATGAGGAATCGCGCCTCGTCCTCTCCCACCTGCCGCAAAAGGCTCTTTTCGATGAGCGATGAGATGCCGTCCAGGGCGTTGACAAGGAGATCATGATCGGCGTCGCAGATTGCCTCTGCAGCCTCCGGAGTACACCCGCCGGAGAATACAGAGAGCCTGGCGAAGAGGGTCTTCTCTCCCTCGGTCAGCAAGCTATAGCTCCAGTCAATCGTGCCCCGAAGAGTTCGCTGCCGCGCCGGCAGGTCACGCGGTCCACCAGCCAGAAGCTGCAGCGTGCTCGAGAGCCGGCCAACCAACGCCCTGGGTGGGAAGGTCTTGACGCGTGCGGCGGCCAGCTCGATCGCGAGCGGCAGTCCATCGAGCCGGCGACACACCTCGACGATATCCCTCGCATTCTCCGCGGTCATGGCAAGGCCGGCACCGGCCGCCTGAGCGCGGCCGACGAATAGAGCTACCGCCTCGTAGCGAGAGAGCTCGTCAAGGGGAGGCAGGCGGTGGATGTCCGGGATGGAGAGTGGAGGTACCACGAATTCGTGCTCTCGAGCCAGGTGCAGCGGACTACGGCTCGTGACAAGGATGTGGAGAGATGGGCAGGAGTCAAGCAACGCGGCCACAAGCGAGCCGGCTTCCAGCAGATGCTCGAAGTTATCGAGCACGAGCAAGAGGTGTTTGTCATTCAGAAAATCAGAGACTGTCTCCTGCGGCGACCGTCCCGCGATCTCCCGGAGGGCGAGGGCCTGGGCGATGGACGAGGCCACGAGAGCCGGGTTGGCGACCGAACCGAGAGAGGCGAAGAAGACGCCATTCTCAAAGTCGCCCAGTAACATGGAGCTTATCCGCAGGGCGAGGCGCGTCTTGCCAGTGCCGCCAGGCCCGGTCAGGGTCACCAGCCGAACCGTGGGGCGATGCAACAGCTTCGTGATAGCGGCGACCTCGCTCTCCCGGCCAATGAAGGGAGTGGGTTCGTCAAGAAGGTTGGTGGGATGGCCGGCTGGAATGGGCTGCAAAGGAGGGAGCTCCTCCGGCAGCCCTCCTTCTGGTACGATCTGGAACACGCGTACTGGTGTACTGAGCCCCTTAAGCCGGACTGCGCCTCGATCGACACACATCAGTCCCTCGGTCTTCCGGGCGAGTCCAATCACCGTCTGGCTGGCAAACACCTCACCAGCTCCTGCCAGGGAGCAGAGCCTCGCCGCCAGATTGAGCGCTCCTCCGCGGTAGCCTCCCTCAACGGGAACGGCCTCTCCTGCGTCAAGCCCAATCCCCAAAGGCAGAGACGGGTCGGACTCAACCGACGAGGTGAAACGCTGCTGAATGGAGATGGAGGCGCGCAGGGCATTGCGAGCGGACGGGAACACACAGAGCGCCTCGTCTCCCCGCAGCTCCACTACCCGTCCCTCGTATGCCTCGACCACGTCCCGGGCGAGCTCCGCAAACCGACCGGCCAGTCGCGCTGCTTGAGCATCTCCATGCTCGGCCGTGAACCGCGTGTATCCTCGCATATCGGCAATCAGGACGGTGAGAACCGCCGCCGACATGTCGGAGCGAATGGGTGGATCGATATCCCGCGACATCTCGCCCATGTGGTCTTACTCTATCCCGTCGAGCTAATTATGGCGATTCGCGCGGGAGCCAGGTGCTGGAGCTATACGCGCGGCGGTAAAGCGCGCTTGGCCAGCTCGAGGACGAAGAACCTTCCCCAGCCGGCAAATGGCCGGCGAGTCTCGTTGTTCTCTTCGGAGCGGTCGTAGCCCTGTGCCAGGGCGTCGAAGGCCTGCCGGATCTGCAGCAGTCGCTCGGTATCCTGCACGGCTGCTTGCGCCACCGCACTCCCTATGATGAGGGCCGTGCCTGGCCCGACCTCGCATCCCTCGCACCGCCAGCCGAGCCGCCCCAGTACCAGAACAAATCCGTCAAAATGACCGGCACTCGATGCGGCTCTATCCCGACCATACCAGCTTCCGCTTGACTTGCTAATACCGTGGGATGTCTACACCCTTTTGAGGAGCGCCGGGCTACATCCTCTGTCGACGATACTGTCCGCGCGGACCCGTCGTCCCGCTCGACGCGCAGGGTCTAGGTTATTCTTCGGTGCGGTAGAGCCGGCTCTTGCTGGCCTGGAAGTCGACTACACCGTTATCTCGTTCGCGCTCCTCTCGACCGCGGAAGAACTTGTCCCACTCCTCGGCTGCCTCGATGCTGATGCCGCCGTGTCGAGTATGGCGAGAGCGAGTCTGGCAGATGACCGGCGTGTTCAGCGAGCTTCCTGCAATGACGACCTGTCCCTTGGAGAGGGCAGGTAGCTCGTCGAGCAGGTCGCGGCCCACACTCTCCACGGCGCCTGCGACGCTTGCTTGGTCGATCGGATTGACGATTCGCATGATGAAGTGAGTCATGCATTGCGACAGCACATCCTGATCGAGCTTCCCCGGACGCTGGCTGATTAGACCCACGCCCACTCCAAACTTTCGCCCCTCCGACAGTACCTGTTTGAGGATCGTGGTACTGATCACATCCGCCGATGCCGGCGCGAAATGGTGCGCCTCTTCCAGCAGGACAAAGGCCGGGTAGGGGAGATAGCGCTCACTGTGTTCGTCAATGGCGCCTCGATCGCTATCCATCCGTGCTCTCAGCAGTCGGCGCAGCAAGGTCGCGATGATGACCTGCTGGTCTCTTTGATCGATCTCGCTGAGCTGCAAGACGGTGCACTGGCCCGGTCGAAACAGCTGATTGAGGTCAAGGTGCTCACGGTCGTCGAAGTTGGGCGAGTGCTTGAATTGACGCTCCAGACGCCACATCAACCCCTGCACGCTGGTGGTGTAGTCGACATTGTTCTGGAGATTTTCTTGTTCCAGCTCCCGTATCGCGTTCACCAGATCGTTGAAGGTCCACTGTTCGTCATACGCTCCGGCCTTTGCCCGCCGCATCCGGCTGAACGACTCTGTCAGAATCCACTCCATGCGCTCGCCCATGCCGGTGCCGGAGAGAAGATAGCGAAGATCGTCCAGAGTCAGATTGGACATTCGGACCTTGACCTGATGCGGCTTCCACACCCGCACCCGCGGTCGGTAGCCATCGTCGCAAAAAGTCCGGTCGTTCATCATCTCGATGAGCGTATCGTATTCGCCGTGCGGATCGGCGATCATGACGCACGCCTTGTTATAGGGCTTCATCAGCTCTTCAATGGTCACACCCGCCAGGTAGCTCTTGCCCGAGCCGGTACCGGCGATGATGGATAGGTGCGTGCTGGTGAACTCATTGACGTCGAGGATCACCGGCACGTCGTCCTGACCACGGCTGAGGAGCCAGCCCACACGAGCCGATCCGCGCTCCCCGGATTTTCGTTTGCTCAAGACTTCGGCCAGCAGGTCGCTGGGCGCGAGGTAAATGGAGCTGCCACTGCGAGGTAGAACGCGCGGGTTAATGAATGCATTCAGGCGCGGGTCGAAATGGCCCATCACGGCCACCGTCACCTCGAACAGCTCGTCCTCATTGTCGACGTAGCCGACGGCCGCGGCGATTTCTCCCGGCGACACCTCCGGAGACGCCATGAATGAGTCCGGAAAGAGGCGGACCGGCGCCCGGCGCGTGATGCGGCCCAGCACGGTGCGCTGGCCCTCCACTCCATCCAGCAGATAAAAGACAAACTCGCCGATCTTGCAGGTTCCGTCCTCATCGGGGGTTATGAAAAGGAACTCGTGCGGATGATCGCCGGGTCCCTTGGCGGTCCCGATCTTCATGTAGTCCATGTGGCTACCCGGCCGGGACGACGCGTGCTTTCCACGCGAGGTTGTTTTTCAGGACACCAATGACCCGCCTTTGATCCGGGAAAGCCGGTTCGAGGCGCTCGAGAATTGTCAGGAGCAGACTCGCGATCATGGGGTCGTTGCGCATCATGACCTGGGGCAGATATCCGATGAGAAATCTGCCGTGCCCGTCACGGTGGAAGTTGTAGACCACCGACTCCACCAGGGTCTCGACTCGCGTACCAACTTGAGCCGCCAAGGGCGGAATCGTGTGGTGGGCACGTCCACCCTCCAGCCAGCCCAGGACCAGAATGTCGACCAGCACGCCTTTCTCGTTCAGGTAATCGGGGGAGAAGACGGCAAGCTCTTCGTCGCTGGACAGTCGCGGCCCGAGGTTTCCATAGTCCGGATTGAGCAGCAGTGTGTCTCGTATCACGCCGACCAGCTGTATGGCGGTCCCTTCGACCGGCTCAAACGATACGAACGTACCGAAAGCGAACCGATCAGGCGTCGGTACTGAGTCCGTCTCGAGCTTCCCGTACACCCGGCACATATATGAGATATGCGAGTTCGACTTGACGATGGTACCGATGACCACACGAACTCCCTGGCGGGTGGGGGACGGACCGAGTGTAGCACAGCGGCCCGGTTCTTGCCCCGGCGTCAGACTGCTGGCTATAGTGGCTTGGCGGTAGAGCGCGGGTTACCACCGCTGTCTGCCAGTTCACCCACCCGCTGTGAGAGTTTCGTGATTGCTCGTCTGGGCCGATTGACCCATGCAAATCGCGTGCGTCGTAATCATGCGCTGGAGCACGCGGCCATAACCGTCGTGACGGAGCGACACCCATCTGTCTTCCTGCGCGGGCGTTCCAACCGCAAGGGGTTTTATATCTATGGGGACATCGAGACGGAGGAGCTCCGGTCGGCCATCGCCGAGGCGTTGCAGCGATTGCGAAAGGGTGAGGAGGAGCTCGCCATCCACCCGCGATGTGGGACCAATCTAGCGGTCGCCGGCATTCTCTCCGGTCTCTCGGCTGCTCTGGCCACCCAGCTGAAGCCGCGGCAAAACCGCTTCAGCTACGCCATACTTGCATCTCTGGCGTCGCTGATGGTTGCGCCGCAGATCGGAACGGTCACCCAGCGTCATCTCACCACGCTGGCCGATTTGGCGGATCTTCAAGTCGAGAGCATTCAGAGGCGCCGTTTCTTCGGTCAACCCGCGCACTGGGTTCGCACCCGCTCGACCTGAGCTACAGACACACGCGTTTGGAACTTGCGGCCGGCCCGTAGGGCCGTCGATTTGTTGGCTAGCACCACATCTGAGGGAGGACATGGATAAAAACACGGTACTTATCCTGGCGTTTGCGGGCGCCCTGGCGGCCATCGTGTATGGCATCATCCTGATCGCATACGTTATGCGCCAGCCGCGGGGCACAGAACGGATGCAGAATATCCAGCACGCCATTCAAGAGGGCGCCGGGGCATATCTCAACCGGCAGTACACCACCATCGGCATCATCGGCGTGGTTGTTGCTATCCTGCTGGCAATCTTCATTCAAGGCTCGACTAAGGGTGACCCAGGGCATATACTGACTGCGGTGCTTTTCGTGGTGGGCGCGGTTTGCTCGGCCGCTGCCGGCTACATCGGCATGAATGTGGCCGTTCGCGCCAACGTCCGAACGGCCCAGGCCGGTACTGTCGGCCTGAATCGGGCCATGCAGGTCGCCTTCCGGGGTGGAGCAGTTACCGGCTTCATGGTGGTTGGGCTGGCGCTTCTTGCCGTTACCACGGCATATACTCTGTTCGGCCAGAACCAGACGACACCGCTGGATGATGTGTTCCACGCATCGGGTACTGCGGGCCCCAGCACGCTCCTGGGCCTCGCCTTCGGCGCCAGCTTGATTAGCGTGTTCGCCAGGCTGGGTGGAGGCATCTACACCAAGGCAGCGGACGTGGGTGCGGACCTGGTGGGGAAAGTCGAGGTCGGCATCCCCGAGGACGATCCACGCAACCCGGCCGTTATCGCGGACAACGTGGGCGATAACGTCGGCGACGACGCCGGTATGGCGGCAGACCTATTCGAAACCTATGTGGTAACCACGGTAGCGGCGATGCTGCTCGGCTTCTTGCTCTTCCGTCATGCTGCCGGATCCACCCAGATCCACGCCATTCTGTATCCGCTGGCCATCGGCGCAGCGTCTATCGGGGCTTCGATCGTGGGAAGTCTAGTGGTGCGCGCCTACGGCAATAGCATCATCGCCGGGCTCTACATCGGGATGGTGGTGACGGCCGTCCTGGCCGCTCTGATCCTCATTCCGGTCAATGCCAGCCTCCTTGGTAACGCGAGGTACTACTGGTGCGCCCTGGTTGGACTGGTTATAACGGTGCTCATCTTTGCCATCACCGAATTCTTCACATCGGACAACTACGCGCCCGTTCGGGGAATCGCCAAGGCGTCGATTACCGGCCCCGCCACCAATATCATCCAGGGACTGGCCGTGGGCATGATGGCGACTGCGCTCCCCACCATCGTGATTGCCCTGGGCGTTGTCATCGCGTACAACATCGCGCCGAACGGCGCTGGTCTGTACGGTGTAGCCGTGGCAGCGGCGGCAATGCTGTCCCTCACCGGTTTCATCGTGACGCTCGATGCCTTTGGTCCCGTGACCGACAATGCGGGCGGAATCGCGGAGATGGCGGACATGCCCCACGAGGTGCGTGAGATCACCGACCCACTCGACTCCGTGGGCAATACCACCAAGGCTGTGACCAAGGGATACGCGATCGGATCCGCCGGCCTGGCTGCAGTGGTGCTCTTTGCTTCCTATACCCAGGTGCTATCAGACCACGTCAAGAACCCGATCTTTCGGCTGGATGATCCGTACATTATTGCCGGCCTCTTCATTGGCGGCCTTCTGCCCTTCTTGTTCGGCTCGCTTGCCATGCAAGCCGTCGGCCGGACGGCCGGCCAGGTGGTGGAAGAGGTTCGCCGCCAGTTCCGTGAAGATCCGGGAATCATGGAAGGAACCTCACGACCGGACTACGCGCGCGCCGTCGACATCGTGACGCGTGCAGCCCTCAAGGAGATGGCGATTCCGGGACTGATTCCGGTGGGCGCGCCCATCATTGTTGGATTCGTCCTGGGCTGGAAAGCGCTTGGCGCCATGCTGATCGGCAGCATCCTGACCGGTCTCTTCCTTGCCATTCAGATGACGTCGGGCGGCGGAGCCTGGGACAACGCCAAGAAGTACATCGAGGACGGGGCCTACGGCGGTAAAGGTACCCCCACGCATGCCGCTTCGGTAATAGGCGACACGGTGGGTGACCCCTACAAAGACACCGCCGGCCCCGCTATCAACCCAATGATTAAGATCGTCAATATCGTTGCAGTTCTGATCGCACCCCTGGTGGCTGCCCACTCGCTGTTCCATTAACCCGAGGTCGAACCGCAGAGGCAGCGAATTGCCTCCGGCGGCGCCTGTCGTAGGGGCGGACGTCCTCGTCCGCCCGCCCCGGTCACACATCATAGCGGCACGTCATTCCCGCAAAGACCCTCGCGGTGCTGAGCAAAACGCTGACGCGGAGCCTACAATGGTAGTTGAGGAAGGGCTTGGAGTTGGCGGGCCCTAGAAAGGAAATCCTGCCATGTTTACGCGTACATTCGTGTCGGCCACCGCAGCCCTCGGAGGCGTTGTTCTCCTGAGCGGTGTGCTCGTCGCCCCGGCTTACGCTGCCCATGCGTCACTGGGAGTAAACGGCAAGAGCGCATGGAAGACATACCGCAATCAACGTGCCGGCTATACGGTGAAATATCCTGCGTCCTGGACGGTGAGCGAGCGCACCGGCTCGAAGGGAGAGCTGGTCACGATGTTCCAAAAGCCCACGAGCCGCGCAGGTATCGGCGTGACCGTGCAGGAAGGCACCGCAGATACCACAGGCAACAGCGACATCGGGAATGTGAGATGCCACGCACTGAAGGTGCGCACCCTGTCCGGGACGCAATGTATTGATACTATTGCCTTCAGCATAATCACGACGCTGGTTGGCCAGGGCAAGACGTATGTCATCGGTGCTTCGCTCAAGCATGTCAGCCTGAAGACCTATCAGCAGTTCGTGCAAAGCTTCCGGTCACTTTCCTAGCGCTTACTATAGAAATTGGATGGAGCGGCCGGCCTCCAACTGAGGCGACGCTTGCAAAAATTGCAGGAGCGCAACTTCACCGACTCCGCGTACAAAGAGTGAAGCAGGGCGGCGCGCGCCGCCCTGCTTCAACGTCGACCGATTCAGGCTCGTTACGGAATGTTCGTGTGCTGTGTGAAGATGTCCTGGTCGTTGAGTAGGGTGCCGTCCGCGTTGGTCGCTTCACAGAGCAGCGGCGCTACCCCCGTTACTCCCGTGCCGGGGCAGATAAACACGTCCGGGCTGCGCGTGTCCATCCAGACCGGCCACGCGGTGTTGCCGTTCACGTCGGTCGCCAGCCCGGTGTAGTCGCCGAAGAAGACGCCGTGGCCCAGACTGTTGGGGAACTGGGTGGGAGGCGGCATGGAGCTGGACGTGGCCCGAGTAGTCCCAAAGGTAGTCAGGTTACTCGATCCCGAGAGACTGAAGTCCATGTATGCCGATGTCTCATCGTTCCCGTACTGCCGGTCGAAGTAGGACACCGCCAGCTTACCGCTGCTGGTGAAGGCTTCCCACTGCCACCACTGGTCGGTCAACTTCTGGCCGGGAGCCTGGTTTACCACGGGCATGGTCCGTGGGTCGGCACCCGCTCCGGTAAAGGTGCCCAGAGGATTAAAGACGCCCCCGGTAAAGGTGGCACCGGCATCCTTCGAGACGCTCAAGAGGATCTTGTTGTTGCAGGCACCTGCCGTCTTGACGCCGGTGAAGGCGTTGTTGAAGTCGGCGGCAAATCCTGCAGGAGCGCAGCCGTTTGACTCGTTCGAGTATTTATTGATGTACGAGCCGTATGTTACCACCACCTGACTCGGATTTGTTGGATTGACGCCGCCCGAGGGGTAGTTGGTCGCACGGAAGACCGACAGCGTTCCCGAACCCTTTTCCGGCACGCAGGACCGGAAGGGATCCTGGGTGTCGCCTTGATAGGTGTCGCAGTCCGGAAGATCGTAGTAGTCACCCACCAGCACCGGTGCACTGAACGACACGCCACCGTCGGTCGATTTCGAAAGAAGGATCTGATTGAAGTTTTCGCTGCCCGTCACAGCGTTATTGAAATTGGCATATACGACGTAGAGGTTGCCGTCGGACCCGGTGAAGGGGTCTGAGAACGTGCTCGCGTCGCAGCCCGACACGACTGATGCTGTGCAGAGCGCGCTCGTTCCGGTTACCAGGACAGGTGCGCTGAAGCTCTGGCCGTAGTCGCTCGAATGCGCCTCGTAGATGAGGGCCTGGCCGACAGCATTAAACAATGTCCAGGTGACATAGACGCGGTCCTGGAACGGGCTGCCGACGTGGTTGTCGACCGTCATGTACGGCTTGTCTAAGAGGATAGTTCCGGTTGTGTCGTACTGCTCGACGACCGGTCGACCCGGGAAGTTCCAGGAAGCTCCGTTGTTCTGCGTCGATCGAAACATGTAGACGGCACTCGACTGGTCGGGATTGTTCGTTACCGCCGGGCCACGCATGAAGACCATGCAGTTGAAGTAGGCGTTGCCCTTGGTATCCCAGGCGACCGAGGTATCGCCACCCGCCTGCCAGTACTCACGCGCGACGCCGCCGAAGGCGGTACCACGGGTGAAGCCCATGGGAATAGTGGTGTCCGCAAAGCTTACACCGCCATTCACGCTGTAGTCGCCGTAGCAGTTGCCGTCGCCGCGACGGTAGTCGTTGGCGCTCATGAGGATGTGTCTGCCGTTCGTTGGATCGATGGCGGCAGCCGTCTCGTTGTTCGCCTGACCCCGGCCCTGCAGATTGGCATCCGTAACGTTCAAGCAGTTCTGGTTCACCTTGAGATTCTGGCCCAGGCGCGAGCCACCGCACTGATCAGAAGGATGACCGGGGAAGTAGTTGAGGTTGTCCGTCGGCTGCTTGGTCGCCGAGGGTAGCAGCTCCGCAGAGGCGAAGCCCGACAGAAGCCTCTTCTGCAGGGTGGTCAACTGCGTCGACGCCACCGCGCGCGGTGTATGTGCGTTTCCGCTGGTACCCACGACCATCAGGCCTACAACAAAGGAAATTACGGTCGCAAGTCTCACAATGTTTGACTTCACGCGTTTTCACCTTTCTTTGGAAGATCGAACTCTGCGCCCTGCTCAGGCGCTATGTCGTGATTGTCTCCTGGACCAGAACCTTGTCCTCCGTTCCTTTCCTGTGCCTCCTTTCGTAGCATCTGGTCGGGATAGCCGGATTGACTCCCCCAGAATGTTGCCTGCCTACCGATCAGAACGGCAGAAAAGAGTATGCGCCGATGATTTTAGCTGCAATTTCACTCAAAATTCATCTCGAATTTTGGGTACGGGTGAATCTGCAGATGGGGAGATACCCATCAACCATGGATCTGGCAGCGCGAAGTATCCATTGACTGGCGACTAGCCCGCCTTGCCGACCGCCGCAAGGAGTTTCGCAAAGAGCTGATCAAATGCAGCGTTCTGCACCCCGACCTGCTTGTGTACCGTCTTATCCGCAGTCATGGTGTGGATGCTGATAAAGGCAAAGCTACTGTCGGGCGACGGTTCGTCGGAGACGATCCGGTCCGGCAGGGAGAAGAATTTTTTGTTTTCGGCCATGTGCAGCAGCCCGTTCAGCTTTTGTCGGGTGAGGGTGCGCATCTTCGTCACCCTCCCGCGACGATCCGTCACCGATACGGTGCCGTCGCCATATATTGTCACCTGGCCTCCGGGCGATGGGTTGAATCCAGCCTCATAGCCAAACTTGAAGGCCGGAACACTCGACCTGGCGTCGATCCGATGCTTCAGGCGCGGCAGCTGATGGCTAGACAGGGCGGCCAGCGGACTCAGGCCGGCCAGCACAAGCGCGGCGCAGGTAGCCATCATGAGCTTGCGAAAATGGGTGCGGCACATAGGATTATCTTCCTTCCCCGAGGGAACCAGCGTCAGGGCGAACATGCGCCCCCTCCCTCTAAGTATGCAACGGGAAGCAGTGACACCGCATGAACTTCCGCAGGCTCAGACATGACCTTAAAGTGAATGGATGATTCACTAATTGACGGCTTCCGGTGCAAGTATGTATGATCTGTGGCGGCGCGCGACGCGTGTTGGTGGTATACTAGCGGCGGCTTCTTATATGAACCTAGGATTAATTTCCTTGTAGGGCCAGCATCGCACCATCTGATGTGACGTTTCAAGCGGGCAACGGGTTCGGGCTGGAGGAGGTCACGAGCGGGAGGAATGCGAAGCGATTGGAGACCGCGGCCGGCATCTGCTCGGCCGCAAGGAGCTCAGACCACAACCACCTCATTCTGAGTAGGAGAAGGTAAAGCATGACACCTTTGTGGAAAGGGTTGACTCACGCACGTCACAGTCGAATGGTGCTGGTCACAAGCATGGTGGCGCTGATGATTGCGCTCAGCGTGCAGTTCTGGCCGGCCTCGCCCAAGCACCTTGCAGCGTACACGCTGGCACGGGAGACGTTGCCGGAGAGCAAGAACTCGGCCAATGGCGGTGAGCGCTATAGAGCCTCCGGCGCAAGTCAGGAACAATATGACAATCGTGCGCTCCCCAACTCGTACATCGACTACAGCCAGGCAATTGGGGCGCAAAAGGCCTTCGCCGCTATTCCGGGACCTACCCTAAATCAACGCTCGTGGCTCGAGGTCGGTCCCTTCCGGCCCAACGTTTCCTCGGTGGTGTCGTACACCGATCGGGCCACGCAGGACTCGGGGCGTATTACGGCGCTGGCCATCGATCCGAACTGCAACGCCAACGTGTGTCGCTTGTGGGTCGGCGCTGCCGGAGGCGGCGTCTGGCGTACGACCACAGCGTTGGGGACGCGGCCGCAATGGCTGGCCTCCTCGAATGGTCTAACCTCCACCTCGATCGGCTCGCTGCTGGTTGATCCCACCGATCCCTCCGGCAACACGCTCTATGCCGGCACCGGTGAGCCAAACGGCTCGAGCGACTCCGAAGCCGGCGTGGGGCTGTTCAAGTCCACGAACGGCGGCCAGAGTTGGACGCTGGTGCCGGGCAGTGTGGCCGCGGCCAAAGACCGCTCCATTGCCGCCATCGTGGTCGATCCGATCAACCCATCGCACATCTTCATCGGCACCGCGCTCGCCAGGCATGGACTGGGGGCAGTTGCCGGCGGCCGGTTCACCCCACCAAACGCACCAACGCTTGGCGTCTACGAGTCGACCAACGGCGGCGCATCCTTCTCGCTCGTGTTCAGCGAACCACAGGACACGGTGATCCCAGCTCCGAACCCAAACGGTGGCGACTTCTTCCGGGGTGGCGTGAGCCACATGGAAGCCGACCGCACCGGTCTCACGCCCAGCCAGCCAACCAAGATCTATGCCTCCTTGTTCGATTACGGTCTGTTCCGCCGCGATCAAGAGGATGACGGCAACACGAGCTTCAATCAGGTGTTTGCTGCAGCAGGGGGTGGCAGCGTAGCGCAGTCTTCCTCCGCGCGCACTGAGTTTGCGCTGGCGCCCATGACCAACGGTCACACGCGCATCTACCTGGCTGATGCAACTTCCGGCGCTGCCAACTTCTACCGCACCGACAACGCCAACGTGCCGGCGGCGAGCGTCGCCTGGATGACGCTCTCCAGCGCCGTAAAGGGAACGCCAGGTTACGCATCCTACAACTTCTGCGCCGATCCCGCTATCGGCAGTCAATGTTGGTACGACATGCGGGTGGCGTCGCCTCCCGGCCAGCCGGACACCGTGGTCATCGGCGGCGCGTACCGTTACAGCGAGATCAATCAGGTCTTTACTCCGCCGCCCTGGCCATCGAACGGAAGAACCGAGCAGCGCTCAACCGATGCCGGTGTCCATTTCCAAGATATGACCAGAGACACCCAGCTCGGACCGTGCGGCCCCTTCGGCCCGTTCATGCAACCCGGATGCCCGGAGGGAATGCATCCGGATCAGCACGCCATCGTGTTCGATCCGAGTAATCCCAACGTCATCTTCTTCGGTGACGACGGCGGCATTACGCGAACCGACGGCACGTATGTGGATCGCTCGGCCGACTGCAGCGACGCGGACCGCGGTCTCTCCGGAGCCGATCTCATCGACTGCCAGATGTGGCTGTCGGCCATTCCCAACATGATCTACAACATGAACGACAGCCTGCGGACGCTTCAGTATCAGGGTGTGTCGATCAACCCGAACAATCCGATCAACGACTTTCAGGGAGGCACGCAGGACAACGGCACCTGGGAGTTCAACGGTTCACCGATTGCAACTGAGGCCGTTGGTGGCGACGGCGGTCTGTCGGGCATCAACGTGCAGACCGGCAGCATCCGGTTTCACACGTACACCGGTCCAACCGGCGACGTGAACTTCCACGCAGGTGATCCGCTTCAGTGGGACTTCTTCACCGGACCGATACTCGTCAGCGGAGAGAACGCGTCGTTCTACTCCCCGGTCATCTACGATCCGAATCCAAGCCGGGCGAACACCGTCTTCTTCGGGGCGCAGCATGTCTGGCGTACCCAGGACAACGGCGGTCCCGAGTCCTACCTTGATCCGACCTGCAATGAGTTCTTTGGCACGGGTTTCGGGACCATAGGCGCATGCGGCGACTTCGTGAAGATAGGTCCGAGTCTGACCAGCGCCACCTTCGGTGACAAGGCGGGTCAGTACGTCGTCGCCCTGGCACGAACGCCGAGCGACACCAGTACGCTCTGGGCCGGCACCCGCATCGGCCGGGTCTTCATCTCCCACAACGCCAATGCCGCCGCCGCCGGTGTCACCTTCACCCGCATCGACAACTCCACGACCCCCAGCCGGTTCGTCAGCGGGATCGTGATCGATCCGGCTAACTCGAATCATGCCTGGATCTCGTTCGAGGGCTACAACGCCTACAATCCGACCCAGCCGGGCCATGTCTTCGACGTGCTCTACAACCAGACCACGCACACGGCGACGTGGAAGAACATCAGCTATAACATCGGAGACATGCCGATCACCGGCATCCAGCGTGACGACAAGACCGGCGACCTGTACGCCTCCACCGACTTCGGTGTGATCGTCCTGCCGGCGGGCTCGACCACCTGGCAGCAGGCTGCACCCGGCATCCCGCCGGTCGCGGTCTACCAGCTCACCATTGATTCGTCAGCTCGGGTGCTCTATGCCGCGACTCACGGGCGCGGCATCTGGAGGCTCTATCTGAAGTAGGCTGCCCACTCATTTGAGCAGAGAGGGCCGGCTCGAAGAGATCCGGCCCTCTTGCTTCCTTTCCCACTGTACAATGAGTACGGCCATACGAGGTACCGTCGAGGGGTAGGATCTATGCATCGCAGCAGATTGTGGGGAATGGTGATTGACTGTAACGACATGAAGGCGGGCACCCGCTTCTGGAGCGGGGCATTGGGGACCCAGGCGGGGTCGCAGGACGGAGCATACGTATGGCTGGAGCCAACGCCGGGCGGATTACGGATAGTGCTTCAGGAAGTGCCTGAGCGCAAGACAGCCAAGAGCCGGCTCCACATCGATATCGAGACCGACGATATCGAGGCCGAGGTGCGTCGCTTAGAGGCGCTGGGCGCTCATCGCGAGGCGCAGGTCGAGAAGTGGTGGGTGATGGAAGATCCCTGCGGCAACGAATTCTGCGTCATTCCAATTCAGGGCGGTGATTTTCCCGCGCATGCCCTCGGGTGGGACGAGTGAACGTCTCGAGGCAATGGATGGGCTCGTAGGGGGCGTCACCCGCAAGCGGGTACCCGATACGCCCCCCGGCCGTGCGATCGTCGGGAAGACGTGTCGGGTACCCTTTGGGTGACGGCCCTACGGCACCTCCGTCAATGTGTGCGAGAGGCGTGAGTGCGCCACCTGGGCGAAGCGCTTCACAGAAATAGTCTGGCCTGAGCCCTTTGTGCAAGCCAAATTTCCGCCCCGCAAATTTGACATGACCTCCTATTTCGTTTAATATTAGGACAGATGTTCGACACCACGGAGACGAATGGAGAGGATCACACGGTGAAGAAAGAATACGTTATCACCAGACAAGGAAAAGAGTTCGTGTTGTATGCCGGACTGCTCGACGAGGCGCATCGACAGGGCCTGAAGCGCATCTCCACAACCCTGATTCAGATCCCGCACCAGGACAATGGCCATATGGCCGTGGTGCAGGCCGAGGTGGAGACCGAGAAAGGAACCTTTAGCGGTATCGGCGATGCCAGCCCTCAGAACGTTAGCCGTATGATTGTGCCGCACCTGGTTCGGATGAGCGAGACTCGAGCGAAGGCGCGAGCGCTCCGCGACGCGGTCAACGTGGGCGTTACTGCTGCCGAAGAGCTTGGTGACTTTGACGATGGGGGAGACGGCGCAGCGGAGAGCGCCGGAGTCTATGAGAGCTCAAGCGCCGTGCGCGAAGCAACGGGGCAGTATCGGGACCCGCAAGCCGCTAGTGCGTTTCCCAAAGCATCGCCGTACAAGCCCGCGAGCGCAAATCAGCTGGCCACCATTGCCAAGCTGTCCAGGCTCCTTGGCCAGCCTGAGGATCCGGCCGAGGATCTGACTTCGGCGCAGGCGTCGGAGCGAATCACCGAGCTATCCCGCGAATACAACGAGCGCAAAGGGAACCCGGAGGGTACCCGGGAGCGGCTCCAGGGCCGCCGATCTGCGTAGTGCGGTTTCAGGGGGGAGGGCGTGTAACCGTAGGGGCGGACGTCCTCGTCCGCCCTCCCTCGTCCGCCCTCCTTGGTCTGTGGCCGGGCGGGTCGACGAGGACGTCGACCCCTACGATGTGCGCCATGGCACACCATCCCGGTAATTACACCTCGGGGTGAGCGCAGAGCCGCTGCCACAAGCTGGTAGCGGCTCTTCTCTTTGTCAGGCATTATTTAGCAGTCGTTAAGTGCTCGGTAACCGTCCGTTAAGAACTCCCTGCTAGCCTAGTCATCAGAGGAAGTGAAGCCGCTACCAAAGGGGAGTCTATGCACGTCACCAAGCACCGCAAGAAGACCTTCAGCCTGCTTAACAAGAGCGAGGTCGACGTTGGCTATCTGCTGCGGCGCGCCGGCTTTGGCGCACAACCCGGTCAGGTCCAGACGGCCGCGGCTCAGGGCCTGGGCGTGGCCGCCAATCAGCTGGTCGACTACGAGCAGACACCGGATAACTTCACACCGCCGCCGGACGCGATCTTGATGGCTCGCAAGTACGATCCATCGGACCTGACGGTCTGGTGGCTCAACCTCATGGTAACCACGACCCGGCCGCTAGAGGAGAAGATGACGCTCTACTGGCACGGTCATTTCGCCACGGCCATCCAGAAGGTGGGCGATACCCGCTTCATGTATCGGCAAAACCAGCTCTTCCGCGACATTGCGCTCGGCCGCTTCGACGATCTGCTCATGGCCGTCTACAAAGATCCCGCCATGATGATCTGGCTCGACGGCGAGCGAAATATCAAGGCGGCCCCAAACGAGAATTACGGCCGTGAGGTCATGGAGCTCTTCACGCTCGGCATCGGGAACTATACCGAAGACGACGTCCATGCCGCCGCGCGAGCCTTTACTGGATGGCGGCTCGATCGCCAGACAGGCAACGTCACGTTCATTCCCCGCCTGCATGATTCTAGCCAGAAGACGTTCCTGGGCCAGACAGGCAACTGGGACGGCGACGACGCCAGCCGCATTCTGGCCGCTCATCCTGCGACAGGACGGTTCCTGGCCACCAAGCTGTGGAAATTCTTCGCATCCGATCAGCCGCCACAGTCGGCGATCCAGAAGCTCTCGGACGTTTATTACAGCAGTGACCACATGATTCGCGAGATGGTCCGCACCCTCTTTACCATCCCAGAGTTTTATGCGGCCCCGACTCGAACCGGACACATCAAGAGTCCGGTCGAGTTCGTAGTAGGCTCCATCACTCAGTTGGGGCTGGCGAACGTAGATCTGCGGGTCGCCACGCGAACGCTGACCTTGCTCGGTCAGCAGCTCTTCAACCCCCCAAACGTGGGAGGCTGGCCTGCCGGCAGCAGCTGGATCAATGCCGCTACGATGCTCGGGCGCTTCAACTTTGCCTCCTACCTCACCGGCGACAATGCCACACGCGCCAAAGGCCCGGTCGACGTTGCAGCAATGCTTGCTGCCACCGATGCGGGACCGGGCGACGCGATAAACTCCGCCACACGGTCTCAGATCATCGGGTCGCTTACCGGTTACGTGTCGGACACGCTGGGCATCTCTCTGACCAGCGCCACGCGCAAAGCGCTCCTTGGATATATGCGCGACGCGCCGGTGGACACCAATGGGCTCGAAGCCAAGCTGCGTGGGATGGTCCATCTCGCGCTGGTTTCGCCTGAATACCAGGCTTCGTGAGAGGGAACCCAAATGGAAGAGAAACAAGCTACACAACACCGATGCTGCGACGAATACGATGAATACCGGCGCCGGCAGTGGGTGCTGCGACAGAGCCGCCGTGACTTTCTCAAAACCACCGTCGGCGCCATGGCGATGGCGCCCATGTTCCCACACATGTTTCTCAAGGGTGCGCTGGCCCATAACGTCCAGGCCAGTACCGATCCTATTCTGCTGGTGATCCAGCTCGCCGGAGGCAACGACGGTCTCAACACGATTGTTCCGTACGGCAGCGAGGTGTACTACAAGGGCCGCCCAACGATCGCCGTTCCCCAGAAGAGCGTGTTGCCGATCGACAACATGGTGGGCTTCACTCCCTACCTCAAATCGCTCAAACCACTCTACGATCAGGGCAAGGTTGCCGTCGTCCAGGACGTCGGATATCCCGATCCAAATCTCTCGCACTTCCGCTCGACGGCGATCTGGGAAAGCGCCGATCCGGTGGGCGACACCCAGACCGGCTGGCTGGGCCGCTACCTCGATGCGACGCTGTCGAACGTCGATAACCCACTCAAAGCGCTGGCCATCGGACCGATGGTTCCACTCACGCTGATCGGAGAGCGCTCGGCGGTGCCATCCATCGAGAGCGTCGACACCTTCCGCTTCTTGCTTGGCCGGGACGACGCCGGTCCCATCCTGGACGCATATCGCGCCATGTACGGTGGATCTCCGGAAGCTGTCCCGCCCTATATCGGCCTGGTCCGCAAGGTAGAGGCCAACGCCGATCAGAGTGTACAGGATCTCCAGAGCATCGCCACCAAGTACCAGGGAACCGTCAAATATCCGCAGAACCCGCTCGCTCGCGAGCTACAGCTGGTGGCCCAGATCATCGCCAGTAATCTGGGCACCCGCATTTTCCACGTCTCAGTGGGTGGATTTGACGATCACGCCGCCGAGGTCTTCACTCACCAGCGGCTCATGCAGTACTTCGGCGATAGCGTGGCGGCGTTCTACCAGGATCTGCAGGTGCACGGCAAGGCCGATCAGGTTGTGACGATGACCTTCAGCGAGTTCGGCCGCCGCGTCAAAGAGAATGCCGGACGCGGTACCGATCATGGGACCGCCGCTCCGTTGTTCGTCATCGGAAACAAGGTCAAGGGTGGTATCTACGGCGACGATCCCATCCTGACCAACCTGGACAGTAACGGGGATCTCAAATACCAGATCGACTTCCGGTCCGTCTATGGCACCATTCTGGACGGCTGGCTCGGCAGCGACTCAAAGAGCGTTCTGGGCGGCTCTTTCGAACGGTTACCGTTCCTCTAATACGCATCCGCACCAAAGGCGCGGTGGTCATGCCGGCTACGGCTCGGCCGCCGCGCCTTCCTCCCGCACCAACCCCCCCGACAACGCGTCTTTCATCCGTAGGGGCGGACGTCCTCGTCCGCCCTCCCTTCGCGCGGCCTGCATCGCGTGTTCGACTCCGGGCAGCGGGCGACGAAGTGGCGCCGCCTACATCGGAGCCATCCCGTGTGAATAGCGCTCTAGCGATCAGGTGGGGAGAGAGCAATGACCGAAACCTTGTGCTGGTTCTCGTCGTTGACGTACAGCCTCTGCACTGCAGAATCATAGGTTACCCCGTCTGGGCCCAGCAGCACCTTCACGGTGTCGATGACTCGCCCGGCATGGAGGTCGATGACTGAGACGGTGTTCCCGCTGTTTTTGTCGGTGCCGGGATCACCTTCGTTACTCACATACGCTCGCTGCGCCTTCGCAGCGATATCCAGACCTTCGGGATTCTTGCCGGTGGGAATGGTACGCACCACCCGCAGTGATCGGCTGTTCACCACCGAGAGGGTGGAGGAACCGGAATTCACTACGTACACGCGGTGGTGAGCCGCGTCCACCCGGACCGGATGTACCGGCAAAGCGCCCACGGACATCGTGCCGAGCACGGCGTAGGAGGAGCCGTCAATGGCCACCATGCTATTGCTTCCATTCAGCGCCACGAAGATCCGGTGCCAGGAAGTGTCGACGCCGATACCCTGTGGCTTGCCCGAAACCGACAGTGTGCGCACGACGCGCATCGTGCGCAGGTCAATCACGGACACCGTGTTCGTGCTCGTATTGGCGACGTAGAGTCGATGGCGGCTCGGGTCAAGGGCCACGCCGGCCGGGGCGTTTCCCAGCTGGATTGTCGCGATAACCGTCAGCGCACTCGTGTTGATTACGGAAACGTTGGAGCTATTACGGCTGGCCACATAGAGCCGGCCGGCCGCATTGTCGAGCGCCAGATCCTCAACCTCGTGACCGACCGAAATAACCCTCAGCACGCGATTGGTGCGATCGTCCAGCACAGTGACAGTGGCAGCGCTCTCATTACCAACGTAGACCTGATGACGCGATGCATCGGCGAGGATTGGTTCTGGCCGGGCACCGGTATTGAGTGTAGCAATGACACGCGTATGGCTCTGGATACGTGACCGAGCAGAGGCATTGCGAGTCCGATCCGCCAGAGCGGACACGATGACCACGAGTGCGAGAAACCCGGCAAATATGCGCATGAGGAGGCATCCTTCCAGGCGAAATCAAAGGTTGATCGTAGACACTCTACGCAGGTTCGCCGGGTAGGGCGCTTTCACCAGAAGCCGAGCTCGAGCTTGGCATCCTCGCTCATCTTTGATGGGTCCCAGGGCGGCGTCCAGACGAGATTGACCTTCGCATCCTCGACGCCGGGCACGTCCCGCAGGGCGGTCTGGACTTCGCTGTCGATGTAGGGTCCGAGCGGGCAAGCAGGCGTCGTCAAGGTCATGGTTACCTCGGCGACTCCATCCTTCACCTCGAGGTCGTACACCAGACCAAGGTCTACGATATTGATGCCGATCTCAGGATCGATCACGTTTTCTCGAAGCGCTTCCCGCACCATGTCTTGGGTGGTCATCTCGGTCGTCATGCTTCATCCTTTCACTGCAGGGCCGCCGCACCGCGTGTCGGCTCACCCTTCCCTTGTCCATTCAACATACACTGCACCGTCCTCGACCTTCACCGGAAAGGTGCGAAGGGGAAAAACCGCCGGCAGGCTCAACACGTCGCCGGTGCGCACGTCAAATTGAGCGCCATGGAGGTAACACTCGACGACGTCGCCCCACAGCTCACCCTCCGCCAGGGAAGCCTCCTCGTGCGTACAGGTATCTGACGTGGCATAGAACTCGCCGTCGACGTTCCAGACCGCGATGGGATGATCGTCATCCAGCTCGACGCGCAATCCCATGCCCGGCTCGATATCCGACGCATCCGCCACGCGGACCCACTGGCTCACGGACATCGGGCCTAGCCCAAATTCATTTTGCGCGCGATCAGCTCGCGCAGGTTGCCCCTGATACTCGCTACCGGCTCACGCTCCAGCACATCGCTGAAGAATCCCTCCACGATCATGCGAGTAGCGGTATCCTTTGGAATGCCGCGGGCCATGAGATAGAAAAGCTGATCCTGATCGACCTTCCCGACGGATGCTCCATGGGAGCAGCGCACCTCATTGGCCTCGATCTCGAGGTTGGGACTGGGGAAGGCCGAAGCGTGATTGCTCAGCAGTATGCTGCGGTTCGTCTGATAAGCATCGGTCCCCTGCGCGCCTTTTTCGACACGAATTCGGCCGGAGAAGATAGACTTCGCTTCATCCGTGAGAGCTGCCTTGTAGAGAAGATCGCTGGTGGTGTGCGGCGCGATATGATCCTGGGCGGTGTGGTAGTCGGTGTGCTGATGCCCATAACCCCAGAGGATGCCGAGCATTTGGACCGATGCGCCCGCGCCGCGCAGCGCCGTCTCGATGTTGGATTTGGTTGTGCCGTCGCCCACGCCGATGACCAGCCAGTCGAGCCGGCTGTCCCGCTCGGTCAGCGCGCGCTGGGTAGAAATATCCAGGACCTTTCCCATCCACTCCTGGAGTGTCACAAACGTGAGGTGCGCGTCCTGCTTCAGGAAAACCTCGACCACGCCGGCATTGAGGGACTGCTGCTCAATGCTGGGAGAAGCATACTCTTCGAGATAGGTGATGCGGGCCCCCGCCTCTACAACCAGAAGCGTGTGGGTAAATAGGCTGGCTCCTGGAGCGGTCAAGGTATAGAGCGCGCGCAACGGTAGCGCCACTTCGACGCTCTTTGGAACGTATAAGAATGTGCCACCACTCCATAATGCGCCATTGAGCGCCGCGAACTTGTCGTACTCGGGAGTCACCGCCTCGGTCATGAAATACCGCTTGACCAATTCAGGGTGCTCGCGGACGGCCGTGTCCAGATCGGTGAAGATCACGCCCTGTGCGCTAACCACGTCCTTCAACGATCGCTCCACGGTCAGCGAGTTCTGTTGGGTCAGCAATCCGCTGCTGTTCCCGTCCAGCTTGAGCGGAGACTCGACATCCAATCCGGATGGCGGCGCGAAGGGCACGAGCTGTTCCAGCTTGAGCTTGCTGATGTCGGTCCGGCGCCACACCTCATCCTGGCGACTGGGCATAGGAGCCGCCTCAAAGAGCTGCCAGGCACGCAGCCGGCGCTCGAGCATCCAATCAGGTTCGTTCTTGGACGCGGAGAGCTGCTCGACTCCGCTCCGCGTCAATTCCGGTATTGTTTCCACTTGTGTCATTCTCTCTCCATTAGCCATCAGCTATCAGCCGCCAGCTCTCAGGTGGCTTGCCAGCGGTGTCGGCGTCGAACGCCGCGCTCTCAACTCTGGCGAGCGCACACGCCGAGCGAAACCAAGGCTGATAGCTGACCTCTGAGGACTGATAGCTGCTACCCTACCGAGCCCTCCATCTCGAGCTCGATCAGTCGATTCAGCTCGATGGCGTATTCCATCGGCAGCTCCTTGGCGATGGGCTCGATGAAGCCACGCACGATCATGGCGCGCGCCTCTACATCGCCGATGCCACGGCTCATGAGGTAGAAGAGCTGCTCCTCGCCAATCTTGCTGACGGTCGCCTCGTGGGTGACGGAGACGTCCTGTTCCTCGATCTCCATGTATGGGTAGGTATCGGAGCGTGAATCCTCGTCCAGCAGAAGCGCGTCGCAGTTCACGTGCGACTTGCAGCCGGTCATTCCCGGATAGATCTTGACCAGGCCGCGGTAGCTGGTGCGGCCGGAATCTTTGCTGATCGACTTGGAGCTGATAGTGCCCGTGGTGTTGGGCGCGGCGTGGACGATCTTGCCACCTGCGTCCTGATGCTGGTCCCTGCCGGCGAAGGCAATCGAAAGCACCTCGCCTTTGGCACCCGGCTCGAGCAAGTAGCAGCTCGGGTACTTCATGGTGAGCTTGCTGCCCAGGTTACCGTCCACCCATTCCATGGTGCCCTCGCCGTACACCGAGGTCCGCTTGGTCACCAGGTTGTACACGTTCTTTGACCAGTTTTGGATCGTGGTGTAGCGCACGCGAGCGCCGCGCTTGACGATGATCTCGACCACGGCGCTGTGCAGCGAGTCACTGCTGTAGGTCGGGGCAGTGCAGCCCTCGACGTAGTGGACGTAGCTGCCGGGCTCCGCAATGATGAGGGTTCGCTCGAACTGACCGGCGTTCTCCGCATTGATGCGGAAGTAGGCCTGCAGCGGAATCTCGACGCGGACGCCCTCGGGCACATAGACAAAGCTGCCACCGCTCCAGACCGCGCTGTTGAGCGACGCCAGCTTATTGTCGTTGGGCGGAATGACGGTGCCGAAATACTGCTTCACGATGTCTGGGTGCTCCCGCAACCCACTATCCATATCCAGGAAGATGACGCCCTGCTTCTCCAGGTCTTCTCGCAAGCTGTGGTATACCACCTCGGACTCGTACTGGGCGCCCACGCCTGCCAGGAACTTCCGCTCGGCCTGAGGAATACCCAGGCGATCGAAGGTGTTCTTGATGTCTTCCGGCACCTCGTCCCAGGTCCTGCCCTGCCCCTCCATGGGCTTGATGTAATAGAACATGTTCTGGAAGTCGATGTCGTTGAGGTTGCCGCCCCACTGCGGAAGGGGGCGCTTCTCAAACATGCGCAGGGAGCGCAGGCGGAAGTCCCGCATCCACTGCGGCTCATTCTTCATCCAGGAGATCTCCTCGACGATCTCCCGGTCGAGCCCTCGGCGCGACTTGAAGGTGTAGTTCTCTTCGTTTCGGAATCCGAACTTGTACTCGCCTAGATCCTGGAGCTGAGTCTGCTGTTCAACTGCCATATCTCAAAATCCTCCGCTATGCCGGGGTCAACTCGGGCTCGAATTGTTCGTAGCCCCCCGCTTCGAGCTCGAGCGCGAGCTCTGGGCCGCCCTCGCGCACGATCTTGCCGTTGACCAGCACGTGCACGAAGTCCGGCTTGATGTAGTTCAAAAGTCGCTGATAGTGCGTGATAACCAGGACACCCATCTCTGGGCCCAGCAGCGCATTCACGCCGTCAGCCACGATGTGCAGCGCGTCGATGTCGAGCCCTGAGTCGGTCTCGTCGAGGACGGCATACCTGGGCTGAAGCATGGCCATTTGTAGGATCTCGGCTCGCTTCTTCTCACCACCCGAGAATCCGTCATTGACATAGCGGCCGGCGAACTCGTCGTTCATCTTAAGCAGCTTCAGCTGCTCGCGCAGGTTCTGGCGGAACTCCTTGGGAGGTACCGGCGTGTCTTTGACCGAGTTCAGCGCCGTTCGCAAGAAATTCGCCATGGTCACGCCTGGGATGGAGTGCGGATACTGGAACGCGAGGAACAAGCCTTGTTTGGCCCGATCGTTGGGCACCATCTCCGTGATGTTTACGCCATCGACGAAGATCTCACCCGCGGTGACCTCATAGCCCGGGTGGCCCATCAAGCTGTAGGCCAGCGTGCTCTTTCCGGAGCCGTTCGGTCCCATGATCGCGTGGACCTTTCCCGGCTCGACCGTCAGGTCGATTCCCTTCACAATCTCTCGGCTCTCCACCCTGACGTGAAGGTTCTTGATTACCAATGCCCTCTTCTGATCCGTCATACTTTTGCCGCGTTCCTCTCTAGTCTCGTAATTGGCCGTGCTATGGGATGTAAATGAATGGTTCCGCCGGATTCCAGGAAAGTGGGGATCGGCGCCTTGGGCGGCACCAGATCGGCCAGCGTGAGCGAATCCAGTGCCTGGGCGACGCTGTCTCGAACCCGCTCCCAGACGAGCGCTGCACTACAGAAGTACTGGCGATAGCAGAGGTCTTCCGTCTCGCCCTCGGTCGCGCAGACCATGGGTGAGATCGGGCCCTCCAGTACCCGCATGACGTCGCCGACCGTGATCTCAGCCGGTGGCCGCGAGAGCTCATACCCGCCATGGGCGCCGTGATGACTGGTCACCAACCCAGCCCGGCGCAGCTTGCCGACCAGCTGCTCCAGATAGGTTGCCGGCAAAGACTCGTGCCTGGCGACCTCCGATAGTGGCTGAGGGCCCTTCCCGTAGTGGCGGGCCAGGTCCATCATCATCCGAATACCGTATTCGCCGCGGGTCGAGAACCGAATCATCGTCGCTCCGAAATCCGACTAGTTTACTCGGATTTATTGTACCCTAGACGAGCCCTGCAGAGCGAGGACCCTCATCCAGGGATTGGTGAGTTATCGTGCCTATCGTCAAGACGACAGTCGTCCGTAGTCGCACCCTTTATGGGTGCAAGTCACAGCTGCGCGAACTCGGTGTGAATCGGGAGCAACGAGACGCGCACCCACCAGGGGTGCAACTACAGAGCGAACGGGACGAATAGCTCACGAACCCTCCCCCCGCAAAGGGCTGAGTATTCGACTTGTTGTAGGGCAGCCGCTTGTGGGTGCCCGCCCGGCCAGCCAGAATACATCGGAGGGATCGAGCGACCGAAGGAGGACAGATGAGCAAAGATGAAAATTCAGCACTGAATCAGGAAGTTCGGTCCATCTGGAACCAGAACGCGCCGTTCTGGGACGAGCACACCGGCGAAGGGAACCAATTTCACCGGGAGCTGGTGGGGCCCGCGGCGGAGCGGCTGCTAGCCCTGGAACCCGATGAGCTGGTGCTCGAGATCGCCTGTGGGAACGGGGCGTTTGCGAGGCAGATGGCCCGATTGGGTGCGCGAGTGGTCGCAACAGACTTCAGCGAAGTCTTTGTCGATCGAGCCAGGGCACGTTCGACGGAGCAACCAGATCGCATCGAGTACCACGTGATCGACGCGACCGACGCAGCACAGCTTGTCTCCCTGGGGGAGCGGCGGTTCGATGCGGCGGTGACGAACATGGCCATTCAGGACATGGCTGCGATCCAACCACTGGCCTCTGCGCTCGGCCGCCTGCTGATACCCAGGGGTCGCTTCGTTTTCACGCTGTCGCATCCTTGCTTCAATACGACCGGCTGCAAGATGGTGGTCGAGCAGGAGGACCGAGAGGGCGAGTTGATCACGGTGTACTCCATCAAGGTCTCGCAGTATCTGGGGCTTCAGCCGCATAAGGGACTGGGGATCGTGGGCCAGCCCGAGCCTCACTATTATTTCGACCGACCGCTGCACGCGCTGTTTCTGTCTTTCTTCAGGGTCGGATTCGTCATCGACGGCCTGGAGGAGCCTGCCTTCCAGAGCGAGGGTGAGGCGCAGCGACCCATCAACTGGGTGAACTACCGGGAAATTCCACCTGTGCTGGCCGTGCGCATGCGCCTGGCAGGTCCATAGAGAGTCTTGGAGATACGTCTGGTTCACCGCGCGGCAACTGCCGTAGAGGCAGTGTCGTCGTCAATGCGCTGATCGTCGTCTTATACTTCGGCATCCTTTGAGCAGTAGGGGCGACCTGCGTTCGCCCAATTCGCATCAACTTTAGAGATGACAGCGGGGAGGCACACATGCGCACGATGAGGTTGACCCACCTCACGAGCAAGGAGCGCCTCCCCATGACGACCGTACCACAGGTAGCCCGTGCCCTCGAGA
>Ga0207416_1001539_pt1 | contig 29815 bp, 28 predicted proteins | sample PaiPotPPM11metaG_FD_184107 | JGI IMG/M metagenome (GOLD analysis project Ga0207416, IMG submission 184107) | Iron sulfur acid spring bacterial and archeal communities from Banff, Canada, to study Microbial Dark Matter (Phase II) - Paint Pots PPM... ... | reverse complement strand
CAGCAACGTGCTGACGGTGGGCAGGCGGGGGCCGCTGGTCATGATGCGGGCTCCGGCGGGTGAGTCCGCATCAGTGTAGCGTGCGCGGCGATCGTCCGCGTCACCGCCGGTGCCGGAAGGCTGGCCGGAGGGGCTACAGCGGCGGGCCACCGGGGCGGCGCGAGAGTTCGGCCAGATGCTCCCAGTCGTGCTCGAGCATGCGACGCAGCGCCTTGCGCAGCGTACGCGGCCCTTGCGGCAGCTCGCGCACGGCGGCCCGCTGCTCCGGCGTGGTTGCGTGGACGCGCTCTATCGCGAGTGTGATGGTGCGGCGTAGCGCTTCCGGCAATTCAAGCTCGCCGCGTTCGGCAGCCCCGGCGACGCGCGAGAAGCCCGGCGCCCCGCCGAGCGCCGCGGCAAGATAGCCGCCCGAAGCGCCGAGCGCGTGCAGCAGCACGGCCCGCGCCGGCCGGCCACCGTCCGCTGGCTGCGCGTCGAGCCATTCGTCGGTTTGCGTCGCAGCCCAGGCCGCCAGCTCCTCGCGCTGCCAGCGGTAGCGGTCCAGCAGGCGCCCGATCTCCTCGTCGCCGAGCGGGTCGAGGTCGGGGCCGAAGATCAGATACGGCGAGCCGTTGCCCAGCCAGGCGCCTGCCGTGATGTGCTCGGCAACGCGGGTATCGAAGGACGCTTCGGGATCAACCGGCTCGCCGTGGCGCCGCAGAAAGCGCAGATAGAGGCGGATCGCTGCGGGCGTGGCCGCGATCGCCTCTTCGGTAGTCGGCCCGACGGCCACGCAGCCGAGCAGGTCCAGCACGTGGACCATCGTCTTGCGCCGGCGCGGGCCGGATTCGAGATAGAGGTCGTACGTCGTCATCTGCGCTCTACATCTTCTCACGGCAGCGCGATGGCCGTGACCATCTCGCTTCCGCGAATCAGGTTCGCCTCGCGCCCGGCGAGCGGCCGGGCTGGCGGGGCACCTAACCCTGACTTCGCAAGCGAAGTCTGTCCCTTCCCGAAACTGGAAGGGACTGCTGAAGCGTTCCCATCACCGTGCGACGGCGGCGGGGCAGCGGTGTCTTCGTGGGACCGCAGACGGTTGGTCTCCCATCCCTCGACCTCGAACCGTAACCCTTCCTGTGTCGGGAAGGGACAGACTTCCCGCCAGGGAAGTCAGGGTTAGGTGCCCCGGCGCGGGCGCCAGAGATCGCGCCGTCAGGCCAGCTCGTAGTCGAGCGTATACGACACTTGCGTGTCGCCGTGCTGCGCGACGAAGCCGCCTGACCCGCGCAGGCCGCGCAGATCGCCCGTGCCCGAGTCCGGCAGAACGGACCATGTGACTGTCGCCGCGCCGTCGACAAACGTGCCGCCGTGCTGCAGTACGAAACTTCCCGCGCGCCCATCCAGCCGGCCGACGACGCGCTCGAGGCCGACGAAGCCCGCGCGGCTCTCATCCGTGTAGACCATCAGATATTCCAGCGTGCCCTCGCCCTCGATCGCGCCGTGAAAGGCGTTGCGCACGCTGGCGCGCGTGAGCTTCAGTTCACCTGGCGTTTCATTGTATGGTTGCTCATCCCAGGCCTTGCCTTCGAGTGTGCCCGTTGCCCGTGTGCTCATGTCTGCCTGCTCCTCGTGCATCTGCGCAATCTCTGCGCGGTCCCGTATTCGGAACAGATCCATCATCGCCGGCAAACCTGTACGATCCTGTCAGGATCTCGGCGGAGCGATCTCGACATGCGGGCCAGCCGGCTGCTCTCATTGTTGCTGCTGCTGCAAACGCGCGGCCGCGCGACGGCGCAGGAGCTGGCGGACGCCCTCGAAGTTTCGCTGCGCACGGTCTACCGTGATGTCGAGTCTCTCGGCGCGGCGGGCGTGCCGGTCTACGGCGAACGTGGTCCGGCCGGCGGCTACCGCCTGGTGGACGGATACCGCACGCGGCTGAACGGGCTGACGCGCGCAGAGGCCGAATCGCTGTTCCTCGTCGGGCTGCCGGGACCGGCCGCGGAGCTGGGGCTGGGCACCGTGCTGGCCACCGCGGAGCTGAAGCTGTTGGCGGCGCTGCCGCCGGAGCTGCGCTCGCGCGCGGGGCGCATCCGCGAGCGCTTTCATCTCGACGCGCCGGGCTGGCTCGAAGCTGGTGAGCAACCGCCCGCGCTCGCGGCCGTGGCCGGGGCGGTCTGGAACCAGCACCGGCTGCGCGTGCGCTATCGGCGCTGGGGCGGCGAGGTCGAACGCACGCTGGAGCCGCTGGGCGTCGTGCTCAAGGCGGGAATCTGGTATCTGGTCGCGCGGGTTGCGGAGGACGTTCGCACCTATCGCATGTCGCGCATGCTGGATGTTGAGGTACTGGACGAGCGCTTTGAGCGCCCCGCGGGCTTCGATCTGGCCGCCTTCTGGCAGGAATGGTCGGCAGGCTTCGCCGGCCGCATCTACCGCGCCGAGGCGGTCGTGCGGCTTTCGTCCTTCGCCCGTGAGCGGCTGCTGGTGCTGCTCGGCCCTCTGGCGGCCCACGCCGTGCAGGAGTGCCCGGACCCGCCCAGCGCCGACGGCTGGATGCAGGTGACGCTGCCGATCGAGTCGATCAGGCACGGCCACCGCGAGCTGCTGCGGCTCGGCGCGGAGGTCGAGGTGCTGGAACCGCCGGAGCTGCGCGATCTGATGGAGCAGTCCGCGCGGGCGCTGGCGCGGCTGTACCAGGCTCGATCGGCTGTCGAATGACCGCAGACGCGCTGCCGCGCTCAGCTATGAATCGGCCGGCACTGAGCGCTGCAGCAGGGTGGTGATCGCCGTGGCTTGCGGCGTGCGCTGCATTGTGTGCTGATGCATGAAAGTTCCGTTCCGTTCGTTCTGCACCACTGGCCGCCGGCGCTCGCCCGCGAAGGCGGAAGCCTCTCGCGTACTCAGGGCGGCGATGCCCCGCCCTGGCCGACGACGCGGCGCAGACGCGGCAACAGCGCGGCCGCGGCATAGATCGCGCTGGCCAGCGCGATGATCGCGAAGCTTGGCGGCAGCTTCGGCGCCGCGTAGCTCAGGGTCAGTCCACCCCACATCGCCGCGAGCGCCAGCCCCGCCGAAAGGGCCAGACCGGCGTAGGGACGTTCGACGAGCCGCTGAGCCGCCGCGGCCGGCGCCGCCAGCAGGCCGAGCACGAGCAGCGCGCCGACGACCTGCGCCCCCTCGGCGGCCGCGAGGCCGATCAGCGCCAGGTAGACCAGGCCGACGATGCGCACGGGCACGCCCTGCGCCGCGGCGACCGCCTCATCGACGCTGGCGAAGAGCAGCGGCCGCGCCAGCGCCAGCAGCACGACGGCCGTTGCCAGACCCAGGATCAGCGCCAGCCGCGCGCTGCCGGCGTTCAAGCCGAAGATCGAGCCGAAGAGCACGGCGGGTCCGGCGGCGCCGTTGCCGCTGCTGCGCCGGGTCGTGTAGATGGCGAGGAAGAAGACGCCGAGCCCCAGCAGCCAGGCGAAGACGTTGCCGATCACGACGTCATCGGCCCGGCCGCGAGCGCCCAGCAGCCCCATGCCCAGTGCCACCGCAACGGTGACGCCGAACAGCCCCAGCCGCGCGTCGAAGCCGAATGCCAGCGCCGCCAGGGCGCCAGTGAAGGCGGCATGACTCAGCGCGTCGCCGGTGAAGACCTGGCTGCGCAGCACGGCGAAGTACCCGACCAGGCCGCAGGCCAGCGCGACGCCCGTGCCGGCGAGAAAGCCGTAGCGGATGAACGGATGGCTGAACATGTGCAGCAGGCCGGGGGCAGCGTTCAGCGGAGCAGCGATCATGCCGGCGCCTGCTTTGCTTCATGCTGGAACGCGCGGCGCCACGGATGCCCCTGCCCGATGCGCACCAGCAGATAGGCGGCGAAAGCGAAGCTCGTGATGAAGAAGCCGACGGGATAGGGCGAATAGTAGGCCGCCGTAAGGCCCGCCCAGGTGATGCCGAGGCCGAGGCCGACCGCGAGCGCGAGGCTCTTCAGCGGATGCGGCGTCAGGATCTGTGCCGTGGCAGCGGGCACGACCAGCAGCGCGAACACCAGCAGCGTGCCCGTGATCTGGCTCGCTTCGGCGGCCGCCACGCCCAGCAGCACGAGGAACAGCGACGACAGCCAGCGCACCGGCACGCCGTTCGCCGCAGCCACGTCGCCGTCGATCGAGGCGAACAGCAGCGGCCGGCCGGTCAGCGCCAGGATGATCACCGCGGCAGCGCCGAGCACAAACAGCGTCAGCACCTGGCTGTCGGTGACGCCGAGAAAGCTGCCGAACAGCAGCGCATTCACGCCGTTGAGAAAGCCGTGGTAGAGGCTGATGAACAGGAACCCGCTGGCCAGCGCCGCCGCCTGCACCGTGCCGACCACGGCGGACTCTTCGCTGAAGCCGCGCACGCTGTTGCCGCGTGGCAGCAGGGCGATGATCAACGCCGCGGCGATAGAGAAGACGAAGAAGCCAAACGTGGCGCTGACGCCCAGCAGCGTGGCGCCGGCCGCGCCCGGAAAGCCGACGAGCGCGAGCGTGTGCCCGACGAAGCTCTCGCCGCGGATCACCATAAACCAGCCGATCACGGCGGCCGCGATCGCGACGATCGTCCCCGCCCGAAAGGCGTTCACCATGAAGTGATAGGCGAACAGCCCTTGCAAGTCGGCGCCGATGTTCCAGGACCAGGAGAGATCGCCGACGTCAGCGAGTGGCATGGGCGCCGTGCCCCCCCGCATCGAACGCGCCGCTCGGCTCGCCGACGACCACCAGCCGGCCGTCCGACGCCCGCAAGACCTCGATCCGCGTCGCGTACAGCCGGCTCAACGTCTCCGTGGTGATCACCTGCTCGACCGCGCCCGTGACCACGCTGCCGCGGGCGATGTAGATCACCTGGTCGAGGTAGCTGACGATCGGGTTCACGTCGTGGGCGACCATCAGCACCGTGACGTGCTGATCGCGGCAGATCGCCTGGATCAGAGCGGCGATCGCGCCCTGGTTGGTGATGTCCAGGCTCTCAAGCGGCTCGTCCAGCAGCAATAGCTCGGGCTGGCGGGCGAGGGCCTGCGCGATCAGCAGCCGCTGCTGTTCGCCGCCCGAGAGCTGGCCGATCGGGCGGGTGGCATAGGCCGTGCTGTCCACCAGCTCGATCAGCTCGGCCACGCGCCGCTGCGCCTCGCGTTCATGCCGCGTGCTGAACCGTCCGAGCCGCGGCAGGGGCACACCCCAGCGCGACCCGTCCAGGCCGAGCCGCACGATATCGACGCCGCGAATACGCAGCGAGGCGTCGAAGCTGCGGCGCTGCGGCAGGTAGCCCACGCGCCGGTTGCCGTTCCCCGGCGGGCGGCCCAGCGCGGCGATCTCGCCGGCAGCGAGCGCTTGCAGGCCCAGCACCGCCTTCAGCAGCGTGGACTTGCCAGCGCCGTTGGGGCCGAGAATGGCGGTGAAGCTGCCGCGGGGAATAGCCAGATTGACTCCCTGCCAGATCGTGCGGCCGCCGACGCGTACGGCAGCGTCCCGCGCCACTACCGCAGCATCGCTTGCGGTCGCCGGCGTAGCGCTGTGTACTGTGCGTGTTGCCGTCTCGGGCACGGCGCCCCTCACTTTCCCGTCGCTTTGGCGAGGGCATCGGCCAGCATCTGGAGCTGGCCGGCCTGCCACGCCTGGAAGGTCGCCGTTGCCGGCGTCAGCGTCTCGGTGATCGGGACCACGGGGATGCCCGCCGCTTTGGCCTCGTTCACCAGGCTCTGCACGTCGGGCGTCGAGTTCTGGCTGTTGTACACATAGACGGCGATCTGCTTGCTGGCGATCTGCTGGTCGGCCGTCGCCTTGTCCTGTGCGGATGGGTCGCTGCCTTCGCTGATCGCATCGAGGAAGGACTCCGGCGTGAGCAACTTCAGGCCGAGCGCCTGCGCCATCGGCGTGAAGATGCTCTCCGAGGCGCCGACCGGCGTGCCCGCGTAGCTTTGCTGGATGTGCTGGATCAGGCTGCTGTACTGCTGCAAACCGGTGGAAAGATAGGTCTGCTGCTGCTGGTCGAAGTAGGCGGCGTCTTTGGCATCGATCTGCTTGAGATCGCTCGTCATCTGAGCGATCACCTTCTGCACGTCGTCTGGAGAATACCAGCGATGCGGATTGCCGCCCTCGGCGATGCCGAGCAGGCCGCCGGCCACGAGCACTTTGCGACTGCCGTTCGGGCTCGCGGCCAGCAGCTTCCCGACCCAGCTGTCGTAGCCGATGCCGTTGTAAATCACGTACCGGGCGCTGGCGACGTTGCGGCCGTCTTTTGGCGTCGCCTCGTAGTCGTGCGGGTCGGTCTGCGGATTGGTGATGATACTGGTAACGCTCACCTTGTCGCCGCCGAGCTGAGCGGCGATGCTGCCCCAGAAGTTTTCTGCCGCGACCACGCGCACCGTTCCACCGCTGCCGCCGCTCGCGGCAGAGTTCGAGCTGCAGGCGAGCAGCCCAAGCGTGGCGGCGCTCACGAGCAAGGAACCAACGAGACTCGTCGCGCGCACGGGCAACCCTGCCTTCGCAGAGGCCGGCGTGCCGCGGAGCCCGCGCAACGCCGTCCGCATTCAGCGTTAATGAAAACCGATTCCATTACCAGTTGTCAAGCACTCGGGCACCCGCGCCGCGGCGCCCAGCCAAAGCCGTCGCACACCCGTCGCCTGAAGGACTCGCCGCAGGCATCCGCCGTCGTGGCGCCCGGCTCGTCAGAGCTGATCGGCTGCCGATCGGTTGAGAACTGGAAGCTCATAGAAAGGTGAAAGACGAAAGACCTGCGCCGCAGCGGACCCGCTGCAGGTCAGCGCTCTGGGGCGCAACAGCGCTCCGGGGCCTGCTCCATAGCGGCGTCTCGCCAGCGCTCCTCGGAGGTGACGGCGTCGAGCGGCAGCCGGCTGCGCCACTGCACTGTTTGCAGGAGCGGCTGCTCGTCGAAGCACTCCGGATAGCCAACGCAGAGATAGGCGACCGGGATGACGTGTGCGGGAATACCGAGCATCTCGCGCAACCAGGCGGTCTTGAGAATGCTGACCCAGCCGACGCCCAGCCCTTCGGCTCGCGCTGCCAGCCAGAGATTCTGCACGGCGAGGCAGGTGCTGTACACATCGGTTTCCGGCATGCTGTTGCGGCCGAGGACTTCGCCGCCCCTGGTGGGGTCGCAGGTGACACAGACGTTGAGCGGTGCGTCGAGGATGCCTTCGAGCTTCAGCGCAAGGTATTGGGAGCGGCGCGGCTCGTCGTAAAAGCAGGCGGCCGCCTGGCGCTCCCGGTCAAACAGGGCCTTCACCCGCTGCCGCGTCGCGACTGACCGGATCAGAATGAAGTTCCACGGCTGCATGAAGCCCACCGATGGCGCATGGTGTGCGGCATCCAGCACCCGTCGCAGCACCCCAGGAGGGATCTCCTTCGATCGGAAGCGTCGCACGTCCCGCCGCCGGTAGATCGCCTCGAACACCGCCTCGCGTGCCCATTCTGTAAAACGTCCGGCAAACGGCTCGGCCTGTTCCTCAGCTCGTGCCAGCCCCTCGTGTTCGCACATCACCTGGCTCCTTCTCATGCCATCTCATGCCATTGACGCACAAGCCCCCCGACGCTGGTGCGCCGAGGGGCTCGAAGGCCCGCGCCTGCTGAACCGTCTCGTTACTCCTGACGAGCGGCGTCCGGGGTGCTGGGCAGGTCGCCTGGCTTGTGGCTCAGCGCGTGCTCCGCGCCTTCCCGCCTCATGGCAGTGGCCTCGCGCGGAGACGCTCCCCACGCATAGTGGCGGCCCCGCGCCGGTGTCGCACCGGCTTCCCTCTTCGCCCCGGTTGCCAGGGGTACCCGGCGCGCTTCCTCTCTTCGTCGCCAGTGTAGCCTGTGCGCCGGACAGCGGCGCGGTCAGACCGGTCGATAGATCTTGCTGCCGCCTTCCCGGAACTCCTGCGCTTTCTCTGCCATACCGACCGCCAGCACCCGATCCTCGCCGATGCCCTTCTGCTGGGCGTACTCGCGCACGTCCTGGCTGATACGCATCGCGCAGAAGTGCGGCCCGCACATCGAGCAGAAGTGCGCCATCTTCGCCGGCGTCGCGGGTAAGGTCTCGTCGTGCATGCTGGCCGCGGTCTCCGGGTCGAGCGCGAGGTTGAACTGGTCCTGCCAGCGGAACTCGAACCGCGCTTTGGAGAGGGCGTCGTCGCGCTGCTGGGCGCCGGGGTGGCCTTTGGCAAGGTCGGCGGCATGGGCGGCAATCTTGTAGGTGATGACGCCATCCTTGACGTCCTGCTTGTCCGGCAGCCCCAGGTGCTCCTTCGGCGTCACGTAGCAGAGCATCGCCGTGCCGTACCAGCCAATCATGGCTGCGCCGATCGCCGAGGTGATGTGGTCGTAGCCGGGGGCGATATCGGTGGTCAGCGGTCCCAGCGTATAGAAGGGCGCCTCGTGGCAGACCTCCAGTTGCAGGTCCATGTTCTCCTTGATTTTGTGCATCGGCACGTGGCCCGGCCCCTCGATCATCACCTGCACGTCGTGTTGCCAGGCGATTTCGGTCAGCTCACCAAGCGTACGCAGCTCGCCGAACTGTGCCTCGTCGTTGGCGTCAGCGGTGCAGCCGGGCCGCAGGCCGTCGCCCAGGGAGAAAGCGATGTCGTAGGTCCGTAGAACCTCGCAGATGTCCGCGAAATGCGTGTAGAGGAAGTTCTCCTGGTGGTGGGCCAGGCACCACGCCGCCATGATGGAGCCGCCGCGCGAGACGATGCCGGTGATGCGCCTGGCGGTCAACGGGATGTAGGCGAGCCGTACGCCGGCGTGGATGGTGAAGTAGTCGACACCCTGCTCCGCCTGCTCGATGAGCGTATCGCGGTAGACCTCCCACGTCAGGTCCTCGGCCTTGCCGTCGACCTTCTCCAATGCCTGGTAGATGGGCACGGTGCCGATCGGCACGGGACTGTTGCGCAGAATCCACTCCCGTGTCGTGTGGATGTTCGTGCCGGTGGAGAGGTCCATCACCGTGTCGGCGCCCCAACGAGTCGCCCAGGTCATCTTCTCCACCTCCTCCTCGATGGAGGAGGCCACGGCCGAGTTGCCGATGTTGGCGTTGATTTTGACCAGAAAGTTGCGGCCGATGATCATCGGCTCGCTCTCGGAATGGTTCACGTTGGCCGGGATGATGGCACGGCCACGAGCCACTTCGTCGCGCACGAACTCCGGTGCCACGCCCTCGCGGAGGGCGATGAACTGCATCTCGGGCGTGAGCATGCCCTGTCGGGCGTAGTGGAGCTGCGTGACATTCTGCCCAGCCTTCGCGCGGAGCGGCCGGCGGCGCAGGCCGGGGAAGACGGCATGGTTGGCCCGCGGGTCATCAGGGCGAAGTCCGTTATCCTGCGGCTGCACGTCGCGACCGTCGTACGCTTCGACGTCATCGCGCTCCAGAATCCAGGGCCGGCGGAGCGGCGGCAGCCCCCGGCGGATATCGACGGCAGCGGTCGGGTCGGTGTAGGGGCCGCTGGTGTCGTACACGTGGACCGGTGCGTTCTCCTCGTCGCCGAAGCGGCCGGAGGTTGGGGCAAGCGCTATCTCGCGCACGGGCACGCGAAGGTCGGGACGAGCACCGGGGAGATAGGCTTTCCGGCTGCCGGGAAAGGCAGCGATACCCGCGAGGCGTGGGCCGGCGGCGAGCTGGGTCATTGGGTTCCTCCTCGTACAGTGCGGCAGGGGAGGAACGAGAAGACCACCCCCGGGCTGGGTGGTGGTCGAATCAGCGTGCTGGCCATTACTCCCTGCGCTGGCATTACCCAGGTCAGGTTCGAACGGTCGGCGGCGGTGCGGCCACCCTCTCAGCCCGGCTTACCCGAGCTCCCGTGTCGCGTATTCGGTTGGTGGATCGACAATAGTTCTTGCATTCCCCGTCGTCAAGGGGCGGTGACTCGAAGTTTGCGGGGGCTGGATTTGCGGGCCAACTCACGTTCGCCCACCAGACCCGCCGGGCGCATCGGCATGCTAGCCAAACGGCCGCCGGCAGGTGCGAGCCGTGGGGCGGACACGATTCCCTGCGAACGCGGACTGAAACGGCCGGCCGGCACGCCGGCCAGTCCGCGTCTTGCCCTCTGCCCAGCCGCGTGCCGGGCGAGCAGCGGGCGTACGATTCACCGGCGGCGTACCGTGTATGTATGCAGGTTGGGCGGCAGCGATCGCGGGAGCAAACGCCATGGTACAGCCAGTCCTCTGCCTGTTAACGATTCACGGTATCGGCTTCGAGCAAGCTCCGCAGAACGGCGAGCCGGGCTACGCCGACGGATTACATCAACGGCTCAGCCATGCTCTCGGGCCGGATCTGCTCAGCGACGATCCGAATCGCCAACGTGCGCAGCCAGGCGAGAACGGCGCGATCTATGTCGAAAGCCTCTGGGCGCCGCAGGAGGATGGCGGCGGATCGGGCTCGCCAACCCGGCCGCCGACGCGCGAGGAGGGCTTGCGCCGTCTCGGTAGCTGGGCTGCCGATCGTCCCGGCATCGTCAACCCCGACGGTGCGCCGCTCGCCGCGGGAGGGCGACCGATCGCGCATGTGGCGCTCGTCTACTCGCGTCTGGAGCCGGTGGGGCTGTACGCGGGGTCCGCCGCGGTCGCTCTGGAGATGGCGGCCGTTTCCGCCGGTCACTATGCCACGATTCTCGGCATGGCCCGCATGGCGTTCGAGGACATGGCGGCGCTGTGGCAGCGCCCGCAGTCCACGGGCGGAGCGGCTCCGGGTTTGCAGGCCCGCGGCGATACGCCGCCCGGCCATCACTGGTTTCGCCTGCCCTTCGGGCAGCACCCGGCGCCGGCGGCGCAGCCGACGGGTCTGCTGGCCACGATCCGCAACCTGGAAGACGACGTGGCCGCCTATGTGAGCCGCAACGATCTGCGGGAGCGGGTGCGCGGCTTCGTGCGCGAAGCGCTGCTGCGGCTGCTGTCGCGCCCCGACGTGGCCGGCGTGGTGATCAACGCGCACAGCAACGGCACCGTGGTCGCCTTCGATGTCCTGCGCGATCTGCCGCCGCTGCTGGCGGCAAAAGTCCGCGGGATCGTGACGGCCGGCAGCCCGCTGCGCAAGTATGCCCAACTGTTCAACTGGGGCACGGAGGCGGGGTTGATGGGCACGATGGGCGAGTGGACGAACTACTGGGATGAGCACGACCCGGTGGCCGACCCACTGGCCCCGCCGGCGAACTGGCGGCGCGGCGATGCCCTGCCGGCGGCCGACGCAGGACAGATCAGCCTGTATCACGGCATCGATCCGGCGAGCGGCGACGAATCAGTGGTGAAGGTCGCCGACCGCCAGGTGGACAACGTTGCACACGGCGGCAGCGGCGGCCTGCCGGCGCACGACTACTGGGACAACGCGCAAGAGGTGATCGAACCGCTGGCCGCCGCGCTGAAACGCTTGCTGTAAGCGGCCGGCGCCCGGCCGAGGGCGCCGCCCTCAGCCGCGCCGCTCTGCCCGCTCCCGCGCAGCACGGCGCCTCCGATGGTATCGGTACCCCCGGCAGGACTCGAACCTGCGACCAACGGTTTAGAAGACCGCTGCTCTCTCCGCTGAGCTACGGGGGCATGGCCGGCGGGCGGTATCTGGTCGCCGCGCGTCGCCCGCCAGGGGTGCACGGCTACCCGTGCGGATCCAGCCGCAGCCGGCAGGCGATCGCATCGGCAGCGACCGATCTGTATTTTACGTGGATATCGCGCCCAGCGAGCAGGGGCGTGCTTGACATCGCGCGGACTCGGACGCAGCGTAACCCTGTCCCCACCGCCAGCGGGAGGTTGCGGCGGATGGCTGGCGCGTTTCTTCCGGGCGTTCGCCTGATCGAAATCGGCGAATCGCGGGCGGTCGGCTTTGCCGGCAAGCTGCTGGCCGACCTCGGCGCGGAGGTGTGGCTGCTTGAGGCGCCGGGCCGTGGCAACCGCCTGCGCCGCCTGCGGCCGCTGCTGCCCAACGGTATCGCCGGCCTGTTCGAGTTCCTGGCGCGCGGCAAACGCAGCGTGTCGGTTGACCTGGAGCTTGAGGACGGGCAGGAACTGGTGCGACGCCTCGCCGGCGCCGCAGACGGCGTGATCGCGGATCGCGCCGCGTGGGGCTGGATCGAGACCACCGCTGCGGCAGCGTGCTTCGCAGCGCCGCTCAGCATCGTGACCGTGTCCTCGCGCGGAGCGCCGCATCCGCTCGCGCCGCAGAGCGAGTTCGTCGACACGCACGAAGGCGGCGTGGGCTACATGACGCCTGGCCGAGTCGACAATGCGGAGAAAGAATACCCGCTCGATCTGGCCCGCGGCGGCCAGGCGTCGTACATCGGCGGCCTGTATAGCGCGATCGCCTTCCTGCACGGGCTGGCGTTGTGCCGAGCAACCGGCGAGACGGTGCGCAACGACGTCTCGCTGCAAGCCGCGGCCGCCTCGATGATGGTGCTGAACCTACCCTGGTGGGAGTACGCCGGCATCGTCCCCAGCCGCCAGCGCGCCGCCGGCCGGCCGACGCGCGCCGTCAGCGGCTTCGTGAGCGCCAAGGATGGACGCGTCTCGATCTCGATGATCGAGGAGCACCAATGGGACGGGCTGGTGCGGGCGCTCGGCGCGCCGGCGTGGACCGCGCTGCCTGCCTTCGCCAGCCAGCTCCAGCGCAGCGCCAACTGGGAGGCGCTGCGCGCCTGCCTGGAGGACCAGCTCAAGGACGCTCCCGCCCAGGAAGTGATGGACCGCTGCCAGGCGCAGAATGTGCCGGTGTTCGTCGTGCGCGAGATGGACGCCGTGCTCAGCTCCGCGCACGAGCGGGCGCGCGGCTTTTTCGCGCCCTCCGAGCCGGACGGCGTGCTGCTGCCGAGCAACCCGTGGATCATCGACGGCGTGCCGCTCGGATCGCACGGCAGGAGCCCGGCGCTCGGCGAGCATACGCTGGCTGCACTGCAGTTGCTCGGCATGGACGCCGAGGACTACACGGCTTTTCATGAGGCAGGGGTGGTGTGAGGGAGATGAACCAAAGTGGAACGGCGCTGGCCGGCGTGCGCATCGCCGACTTCAGCCGCATCCTCGTCGGCCCGGTCTGCACGCGCATCCTCGGCACGCTCGGCGCCGACGTGATCCGCGTGGAGTGGCGCGGGCGGCCGGACCAGTTCCGCCGCTTCGAGCCGTATCTGGGCGAACGCGGCATCGACAACGCCGGCCAGTTCCACGCGCTCAACTACTCGAAGCAGAGCCTTGAGCTCGACCTCACGCAGCCCTGGGGCGTGCAGGCGGGGCTCGATCTGATCGCCCGCAGCGACGTGGTGATCGAGAACTTCCGCGCCGGCCAGTTCGCGGCGATGGGCTTCACGCCGCAGGCGATTGCGCGGGCGAACCCGCAGGCGATCTGCATCGGCATCGGCGGATTGGGGCAGAGCGGGCCGGAGCGCGCCTATGTCGCCTACGGCAACTCGCTGCACGCCTACAGCGGCCTGGTGGCGCTCACGGGCTATCCGGACGAAGAGGGTCGTGGCATCGCCGGGACGTGGGCCGATCCAGTCTCCGGCCTGTTCGCGGCCACGGTGCTTTTGGCGGCGCTGGAGGCACGCCGTCGCGGCTGGCTGCCGGGTCTGCATACGGTCGACCAGTCGATGCTCGACTGTCTGCTGGCCACGCTGCCGGAGGGTGTGATCGCTGCCCAACTCGAGCCGCAGCACGCGAAGCCGGCCGGCAACCGCTCGGCGCTGCACACGCCGCAGGGTGTGCTGCCGGCGCACGGCGAGGATCGCTGGGTGGCGTTCAGCGTGCAGAGCTACGCCCAGTTCCGCCGGCTGATCGCGCTCAGCGAGCTCGGCGGCTACGACGACCCGGCGCTGTTCTCCGTGCCCGCCCGCCGGCGCATCGAGGAGCGGCTGCTGGCCGAGCTGGCCTGCTGGTCGCGCGAGCTGGAGGCGAGCGAACTGGTCTGCCGGCTGCGCGAGGCGGGGATCGCCGCCGGCCTCGTCAGCCACGCGGGCGACCTCGCTACCAACGCGGAGTTCGAGGCGCGTGGCTTCATGCGTCCGATTCGCATCAACGGCGAGCACGAGCAGCGCCATCCCGGCGTGCCCTGGACGAGCTCACACCCGGATTCGCTCGTCTTCGCACCGCCACCGGCGCTGGGCGAGCACAGCCGCGCGATCATGCGCGACGTACTCGGCTACTCGGAGGAACAGATCGGCGCGCTGCTGGCCCGGCTGGAGGAGTAAGCGGCGCAGCCTGGGAAATATCGCCCTACGCCCTGTATGAGGAGAAGCACGATGCCGATCAGCTACGAGAAACGGGGCCGCACGGGAATCGTCACGCTCAGCCATCCCGAGGCGCGCAACGCCTGGGGCAACGACTTCAGCGAAGGCATCGCCCGGCACTTCGCCGCAATGGAAGACGACGACGAGATCTGCTGCGCGATCCTGACCGGCGACGAGGCAGGCCGCGCCTTCTCCGCCGGCGCCAACCTCAAAGACCCGCGCACGCACACCGTCGATTCGCTGGCCGGCTTTATCAAGGGCCTGCCGAAGCAGCACGAGCGGCCGTTCGAAGTGCTCTCGCGCTTTCCCAAGCCGCTGATCGGCGCGATCAACGGCTATGCAATCGGCATCGGCTGCATCATCACCTTTTGCTGCGACCTGCTGGTCGCCTCGGAGCGGGCCGAGTGGCGGCTGCCGCAGGCGGCGCTGGGCATCCTGCCCGCCTACGGCGGCTCGACGCGGCTGGCGCGCTGGGTGGGCAGGGGCCAGGCGATGAAGCTGGCGCTGGGCTTTCCGCTCCCGGCAGAAGAGGCGTACCGCATCGGCCTGGCGCAGTGGCTCGTGCCGCACGAGCAGCTTCTGCCAAAGGCGATCGAGGTCGCGGAGCAGATCGCGGCGCTGCCGCCGCTTGCGGCGCGGCTCACCAAAGAGTCGCTGCTGCGCGGCATGGAGATCCCCAACCTCTCCGACGCCTCGTACGTCGATCTCTTCCGCTTCATGGCGCTGGAGCTGACCGAAGACAAGACGGAGGGCCACACGGCCTGGCGCGAGCGGCGCCGGCCGGAGTTCCGGGGTAGGTGACAGGGAACAGGGAACAGGAATGTAGGGGCGCACGGCGTGCGCCCTTCGCGCCCGCAGGCGCGACCCGCGGCGCGCTGATACGCCACCGCGGCGAATGGGCGCAGGGAATAGGGAATAGGAGTCGGGGCCATGGCGACGGTTGAAGCGGGTGCGGCCCGCACCTACGAGACGATTCTGTACGAGACGAAGGGGCCGCTCTGCTACATTACGCTCAACCGGCCGGAGAAGCTGAACGCCGCCAACGACACGCTGGTGCAGGAGCTGGACGACGCCTTCTTTGAGTTCGACGCCGACGAGCAGTTGCAGGTGGCGATCCTGCGCGGCGCCGGCCGTGCCTTCTGCTCCGGCGCCGATGTGCAGCAGCGCCAGTTGCGCACGCGTGAGGAGCTGCGCCGCCTCGGCGGCCCGGCCGGCCGCAACGCCAGGGGCGACGGGCTGAGCGAGGCCGTCAACTGGAAGCCGGTGATCGCGGCGGTGCATGGCTACGCGCTCGGCCTCGGCTACGCGCTGGTGCAGCGCGCCGACCTGGTGGTCGCCGCCGAGGGGACGAAGTTCCAGATCCGCGAGGTGCAGCGCGGGCTCGGCGGCACGCAGCACTGGGTCAGCACCTGGTTCTGGACGGGCAGCCGCTTCGCCAACGAGATCGCGCTGACCGGGCGCATGTTCACGGCCGAGGAGGCGCTGGCGCAGGGCATGATCAACGCCGTCGTGCCCGCCGAAGAGTTGCTGAGCGCGGCGGAGCGGCTCGCGGCACAGATCATGGAAAACCCGCCGCTCTCCGTGCGGGCCAACGTGCGCATGATGCGCTGGTTCGTACACAACATGCAGCGGGAATCGCGGCTCTACACCCAGCCGCTGGCCCTGCACCTCACCGAGGACTTCCACGAGTCCGCCGCTGCCTTCATCGAGAAGCGCAAGGCCGTGTTCAAAGGCCGCTGAGAGGGATTTCCAAGCCCGCGCACGTCCAGCCAGCTATGATGGTATCGGCCACTATGGCCGGGCGGTACGGTCATGTTCAGGCTGATCGCAGGATCAGCGAAAGCGCCGGAGGCTTGGGCGACGCCGCGGTGAGGCGCATCGGGCATCTGGCGCCATCTGCCGCCTGAGGCAATCCTCGAGGAGTGAAAAACGTGGCTTTGGTCACCGTTCGAGGCTGGCTCGCTACTGACAGCCCTATCCCCTCCTACGGTGGCATGCGGACTCCCCGTGAGATTTTGGAGGAGTTAGCTCGACGTGTGAGGGCGGGCTCGCTACCGCTGCTCGCGCAGCACGACGATCGGACAGTCCTGCACCCAATAATCCATCGGGTGGAGCTCCGTGAGAAGCGGCCTGGCGTTCTGGGTGTATGGGTGGAATACGAGATCGGTGAGCAAGAACAGGCCCAAGGTGCAGCGTTTTCGATCGGCTTCAGCCTTTTACTTGATGCCCCAGGTGACGAGAGCGAGCTTCCGCTCGTCCGCATCGATGCCGATGCTTCGCATTTCGGTGAGGCTGAGTTACGTGGATTCGCGAACGAGATACAGAACTACTTTGCGGTCGCAACGTACCGACACTATCAGTTCTCTGCAGCAGCTCCCGCCAAGGTCATCATAGAGTTCGTTAAGGAAACTCTGATAGCACTGCCTCCAGACGTTCTGGCAAATATCATAGCTCCAGCACTGAGTCGCTGGTTCGTGCGTAAGCCACCCAAGCCTACTTCCATATTGAGCATTCGAATTGATGACGGAGACAAGCATGTGGTCGCCGAGGTACGCACCGACGATGCCGTAGTTGCGCAGGATGCGCTGGTCACCTTTCAGGCACTGACGGGACGCGGCTCTCTACCCAGTCCAATTGAGTATGATGCGCGCCTGAAATCGTGGCGCGAGGTTCAGTATTTGAACGGCCAGGTCAAACCAGGGATGATCGTGGCGCCATCCGGCCGTGCTGCACGGCGCCGGGAATCTAAGATTGCGCACAGAGGATTTGCGCGACGCGGACGAACACGGCGTCGTCGCTGACATTTTCCCTTCAGCGACAACCATTCTGTGCGCACCCACGCCGGTCGTTACCGCCCAAGCAGCCGCCCCTCAGCGCGGCGCCTAAGCTGCCGCTCCAACTTCGTCAATCAATGGCCGTGGCGCGTACGCGCGTCAGCGCTCAGCTTCAAAAGGGCAGCCGGCCGCTGAACGCGACGCGAGCGCAGCACCGCCCAAAGCTAACAATGCGCAACTCGCCTACATTCCCGAGCCACCTTTAGAACCACCTGTAGGAACAGTTTGGCGGCCGCGCACGACGGCAGCGCCGGCAGGTTTAGCGCCGGGCGACGAAGCATCGACGCCTGTGCCGGGTGTATCAATGCCGCAGCAGCAGCGGCGAGGCTTGCGGCCGCCGCGGCAGACACAGCACAGGCGGGAGGCGAGCGGTGAAGCGCAGCGGCGAGCGGTTCCTGACGACGCACGTGGGCAGCCTGATCCGGCCGGCGAAGATCCAGGAGTACATGCAGGCACAGGCCGCCGGCCAGCCGATCGACCAGCAGGCGTTCGAGGCCGAGCTGCGCCAGGACGTGGCCGAGGTCGTGCACAGGCAGGCCGAAACCGGCATCGACGTGATCAGCGACGGCGAATACGGCAAGTCGGGCTGGACCGGCTACGTCTTCCAGCGGCTCAGCGGCTTCGAGTACCGGACATTTCCCCGCCGTGCCGTTGGCTTCATGGGCGCCGACCGCGAGGATCGCTTCCGCGAGTTCTACGATCTCTACGGCGCCGGCCTCGGCGGCGGCCAACGGCCGGACACGACGCAGCGGCCGATCTGCGTCGGGCCGATCGCCTACACCGCCGCGGGCAGGGCGGCGATGCAGCGCGACGTGGCCAACTTCCAGGCCGCCCTGCAAAAGGTGCAGGTGCAGGAGGCGTTCTTGCCTGTCGTCGCGCCCTGCAGCATCGGTGTGGACTACGGCAACGAGCATTACGAGTCGGAGGAAGAGTTCCTCTTCGCCGTGGCCGAGGCGCTGCACGAGGAGTACAGGACGATCGTCGATGCGGGCCTGATCGTGCAGGTGGACGACGCGATCCTGACGAACCTGTACGACCAGGTGCGGGCCGCGGGCAAGGACTACCGCTCGTGGGTGGCGATGAACGTCGCGGCGCTGAACCACGGCCTGCGCGGCATCCCCGAAGAGCGCGTGCGCTACCACCTCTGCTGGGGCAGCTGGCCCGGCCCGCACATGAGCGACGTACCACTGCGCGAGATCGTCGACTTGCTGCTCACGATCAACGCCGGCGCCTACTCGATCGAGGCCGCCAACCCGCGCCACGAGTGGGAGTGGATGGTCTGGCAGGAGCAGAAGCTGCCTGCCGGCAAGGTCCTGATCCCGGGTGTGGTGAGCCACGCGGTCAGCCACGTCGAGCACCCGGAGCTGGTCGCGCAGCGCATCACCCGTTTTGCGAACTTGGTCGGGCGCGAGAACGTGATCGCCAGCACGGACTGCGGCTTCGCGCAGAACAACCGCATTCAGCGGCAGCACCCATCGATCATGTGGGCGAAGCTGGAGGCGCTGGTTGAAGGCGCCCGCATCGCCTCGAAGCAGCCGGCGCGGGTGTAACGAACCGCCTGACGCCGCGCCCTGCCGCGCAGTATGCTGCGTGCAGGGTTATGCATGGACATGAGTGAAGAGCAGAACGGCACAAAGCCTTCGCCAGAGGAGCTGCGCCGGCGGCTGATCGGCCGCTCGCTTGAGCGCGACGAAGAGGACATCGAGTTCTGGCGCAACGCCTCGGAGCAAGTGCGCGGTGAAACGCTGTATGAATTGCTTGCGCTGACCGAGAGAATCCTCGCCTCGCTTCCTGCCACGCACCCGGATATGGAGCGCCTCATCCTCCGGAGGAGAGGTATTGAGCGGCAAGCAATAACGTGAACTCCGTCCTGCCAGACAAGCTCATCGCGGTACATACGGCGCTGGCCGAATGCGGGATTCCGCACGCATTTGGCGGCGCCATCGCTCTTGCCTTCTACGCACAGCCACGCGCAACGCAAGATCTGGATATCAACATCGCCCTCTCCCCATCCGAGAACCCGCGGGTGCTCGATTGCCTGTCGGGATTGTTTATGATTCTCGACCGTGATCGTGCCGAGCGGGAACTGTCTCGACTCACCCAGACACGGCTCTTCTGGGAGCGTACCGGCATCGACCTGTTCTTTGCCGATCTTCCATTTCATGACTCAATAGCCGCCAGAACACACGAGGTTGACTACGTCGGTACAAAGCTCCCCATCGTCTCAGCAGAAGACCTGATTGTGTTGAAAGCGGCCTTCAACCGGCCGAAGGACTGGATCGACATCGAGGCGATGTTCAAAATCCAGCGCGAGGCGCTCGACACAGCCTACATCCGCCGCTGGCTCTCCGAGTTCTACGCGCCGCCCGACGATGGGCCGATCCGGCGGGTCGAAGGCTTGATCCGGGCATATGCCGGCGAGGGGTAGGCCGTACAGCAGTAGCCTCGATCCTCGTTGCTCCTGATGCTGCGTTTCACCGCGTTGACAGACGCTTCCATGACGCTGGACCGCGACGCGGATTGGCGGATCTGGTATTATATGTGGTACTGAACGCACGGGGACGCAGATGGATTTCGCCGGGTGAGCCGGCTCGCCAAAATCATCGAGCGCATCCGCGCCCGGCCGCCGCAGGCCGACTTCGATGATGTGCGCTGGCTGCTCGAAGCGTGCGGCTGGACGCTGGCCCGCGAGCGAGGCAGCCATGCGCACTTCACGAAGCCTGGCGAGCGCACGATCACGGTGCCGCGAGTCGGCGGCCGCACGGTGAAGCGCACATACCTTGACCTGCTGTGTGAACGGCTTGGACTGGATGACTGAGATGACGACCACGACGCGCCGGACCCTGAGCGACTACCTCGCCATGCCGTATCCGTTCAATGTGCTTGCCGACCCGGACGGCGGCTACGTCGTCGTGTTTCCCGATCTGCCGGGCTGCATGACCCAGGTCGAGACGCTGGCTGAGCTTGCGCTGCTGGCCGAGGACGCCCGCAGCGGCTGGATCGAGACTGAGTACGAGCAGGGACACGACATCCCCCTGCCTTCGCATCGCGAGGAATACAGCGGCAAGTTCGTCGTGCGCCTGCCGCGCTCGCTACACCGCGCCCTGGCTGCAGCGGCCGAGCGCGAGCACGTCAGCCTGAATCAGTACGTGCTGGCGCTGCTCAGCGCCGGACCGGCCTGGGCGCCGTCCGAAACAGCAGAGCCGTTCTCCGTTGCGGATGCGATGCTGCTCAAGCTGCGGGAGCGCCCCGACGATTCCACCTCCGCCCCTGCGCAGCGGCGTCGCGGCTCGTCACCGTACCGTGCGGGGCTGCTCTATACCGGCGGTGGCGTAGCGCCGCAGCGCAAGCGACCCGTGCGCAAGGCGAACAGCGAATAGCGCGAACGCGGGCGGCTCAGCCCCACAGCCGTTTCGATGCCAGCGCGGCGCCTTCAGAGAGCGCCTTGAACTTCGCCCACACAACTGAAGGCAGGATCTCCGGCGTGTACATCGCCAGCGAGGAGAAGCCGCAGTCCGCGCCGGCAATCAGGTTCTCGCGCCCGACGACGCCGGCGTAGCTCACGATCATATCCGCGATCCAGGCAGGATGCTCCACCAGCGTCGTCGTGTGGCTGACGAAGCCGGGGATGATCACTTTGCCGTCCGGCAGCTTCACCCCCTCCCACACGTGCCAGTCCGCCGCGTGACGCGGGTTGGACGCCTCGATCGAGTAGGCGCCGGCGTTCACCTGCAGCAGCAGATCCACGAGATCGCCGAGCGGCGCCTCGTAGACGCGCGGGGCGATGTTCGTGCCGTAGCAGGAGTGGAAGCGGATGCGCTCCTGCGGCAGGCCGCGCACGGCGTAGTTCAACAGCTCGATGAATTGCTCGGCCGTGCGCCGGCGCTGCTCCAGCGGCTGCGACGGATCGTCGCCGAACTGCGTGGCGAAGGCCGGGTCGTCGATCTGCAGCAGAAAGCCGGCGTCGAGGATCGTGCGGTACTCCTCGCGCAGCGCGTCGGCGTAGGCGAGCCGGAACTCCTCGTCGGTCTGGTAATACTCGTTCTTGATCTGCGTGCGCGGTGTCACAGCCGGCATGAAGACCTCAGCGTACGTCACGCCCGGCAACGCCGCCTTCAGCGTGGCGATGTCCATCTGCACCGCCTCCGGCCGGTAGTGCACCGGCCCGCGGCAGACCAGCGGCGGCTCCGGAAAGGGCACGGCGTACTCGCGCGCCTGCAGCGCCCTGGCGTACTGCTCGTAGTACTCGGGAAAGGCGGCGCGCTCCGCCTTGCCGCCGCGGGCCGGCGGCGGCCCCGGCGGCGGCTCCGTCACTTCGAAGCCGGCGAGCCGCCCGCGGATGTAGCCGATGAAGCTCGACTTCGACATCTCGCCGTCGGTGATGATGTCGATGCCGGCCTCGGCCTGCTTGCGTACCATCTCGGCCACTGTGGTGCGCACGGTCGCCGCGAAGGCCCGCGCCTCCGGCTCAGCTCCGTTTGCCTGCGCCCGCAGCTGGTCCAGCAACGCTTTGGGACGCGCCAGGCTGCCGACGTGGGTCGTGAGGATGCGATCGTCGCTGCGCTTCATGCCGAGCCTCCGATGATGGATGTCTGCGCCTGTGTCCGGCTTCACCGGGCCGTGGCCGTCTGCCGCGGCGCCAGCTCGAACTCTCGCCCCAGATGCCGCTCCAGTTGGTCGCGAAAGCGCTGACGCCAGTGTGTCGCCCGCTCCGGCCGCCGCGGTCGCACACCGTCGGGCGGCAGCTCCACCGGCGCTTCCAGTGCCCGCGCGATGGTGAGCAGCACCCACGCCTGCTCGTGCGCGCCGATGGTCTGCAGAAACTGCTTCGGCAGCCGCCACGGCGCCCGGCGGGCGCGGGCCGCTTCGGCATGCCAGGCGAACTGTGCCAGTGCCTCCGCGCTGTTGCCGCCGCGCAGCATCTGCCAGGCGCCGCAGACAACGCCGGTGCGGCCCACGCCCGCCAGGCAGTGCACGTAGACGGTGTGCCCACTCGCGACCTCGGCGTGCAGGATCGAGAGCGCCTTCACCACGCCGCTCGGCCGCGGCGCCTGAAAGTCGGTGCAGGCGACGTGATGGAAACGCAGGCCCAGCGCCGCGCAGAGGGAGCGCTCATCGGCTACGTCGTAGCGGCGTCGCTCGTCGTCGAGGTACTCGCGCTCAGCGCGCAACGATAGCACGCTCGTCAGCCCGGCCGCCCGCAGCTCGCGGTACGCCGAGAGCGTGAGCGCCGGCTGCTGCCCGCGCGCGACCCGGCCGGCTTCGACCCAGGCGAAGTTGGGAATACCGGGCGGCGCGCCGGCCTCCGGCTGGTCGGCTGCCAGCATCGTCACCTCCGGTCTCCATCGGTCGCTCCGCGCCAGGCGGCGATGCGCCGGCCCACGGGAGCCGGAGCCGGCTGCTTGAGGAGCGGCGCTCTGGCCCGGAATGAAACCGCGTATGCGGCGGATTGTGGCCAGGACACGAGCGCGGGCGGCAACGGCCGCAAATCTTTGTCGTCAGCGGCGCTTATCGCGCCGGGCCGAGTTGGTGTATTGTGCCGGAATAATCGCAGCCATGTCATTGTCGATGGGAGAACACGATGACGGTCATGCCGCAGCCATCCCCGATCCCCGCACCGGCAGACTTTCCGGTTGGCTGGCAGTCTGCCGATGAGGAGCAGCAGCTCTGGCAGTGGGGAAACACGCATTTTCCCGGCCCGATCAGCCCGCTGGGGATGGAATTGGCGCAGATCGCGCTCATCCCCGGCATGGAGAAGGGGTTGATCGGGATGGGCACGCCGATCAGCGCGATCCGCGTCCGGCGGATCAACACCTTCGGCTACATGACGATGGTGCCGGCGCCCGAGCTGATCCCTTTCGCCGAGGAGCGCATGCAGACCGCAATTAAGGAACGCGGCTTCACGATCTACCAGCGCTGGCTCGACGAATGGCAGCCCGAAGTGGAGGCGGCCAACCAGCGGCTGCTGGACTTCGACTACCAGAGCGCCACGGACGCCGAGCTGGCCGCGCTGATCGACTGGGCCGTCGCCACCGATAAGCGCATGTGGATCATCCACTTCGAGCTGATGCCTGGCTTCTACCTCGCCGCGGTTTTCAAAGAGGGGTGTGCGCGCCTGCTGGGGCTGCCCTCGCTCGATGCCTACGAGATGATGCAGGGCGGCTTCAACATGTCGGTGGAGTCGAGCAGCAAGCTCTGGCAACTGGCGCACGCGGCCGACCCCGCCGTCAAGGAGACGATCCGCTCGCTGCCCGTCGCCCAGGCGCAGGCCCGCCTGCAGCAGTCGGAGGCCGGCCGCGCCTTCCTCGCCGAGCTGGAGCGTTACACGCGCGTCTACGGCTGGCGCACGGGCAGCCTGGACGTCACCGAGCCGTCCTGGGTGGAGGAGCCGCTGCGGGCGCTGGAGAACGCGCGCATGTTGCTGCGCACCAACGCCGACCCGGAGGCCGAGCAGCGGCGTGGCGCAGAGCGAGCGGAGGCGCGCGCCGCCGAGTGCCGCGCGCAGCTCGCCGGCGAGCCGGAGAAGCTGGCCGAATTCAACTTTTTGTACGACGTCGTGAAGCAATACCCGCAGATGCAGGAGAACCACAACTTCTACATCGACCAGAAGTATCGGGCGCTGCTGCGGCTGCCGTTTTTGGAGGCGGGCCGGCGCATGACGGCGCAGGGCCTGCTCGCCCAGCCGCGCGACATCGTCTACCTGCAACTGGAGGAGATTGGCGCCTTCCTCGGCGGCGACCGCAGCCCGCGCACGGCGACCGCGGCGGAGCGGCGGGCCGAGATGGAGCGCTGGCAGGCGTATGTGCCGCCGCCGTTCCTCGGCACGCAGCCGCCGCCGGCGCCACTCGACCCGTTCTGGTCCGACTTCTTCGGCGTGCCGACGGAGCCCTCGCGCGACCCCAAAGTCGTGAAGGGCACCGGCGCCTCGCGCGGCACCGTGACCGGCACGGCGCGCGTGGTGCGCACGCTGGCCGACACCGACCGCATCGAAGACGGCGACATCCTCGTCTGCGACATGACCACGCCCGCCTGGACGCCGCTGTTCGCTGGCCTGGGCGGCATCGTCGCCGACTCGGGCGGGCAGCTCTCGCACTGCGCGGTGCTGGCGCGCGAATACGGGCTGCCCTGCGTCACGGCAACCGTGATCGGCACACGGGTCATCCCCGACGGCGCGCAGATAACGGTCGATGGCGGCCAGGGCGTCGTGCGCATCCTCAGCTAAGGCGGCGACCGGCAGCGCGAATGTGCTCTGCTGTTCACGCCGCCGATCGCCGTGTACTCGGTCACTGCTGGCAGCCACGCCGTTCGCTCGCCGGCTCAGACGCGGGCGCCCGCGGCAAGCGCCGCCGCCGCGACCGCCGGGCTCTCGACCGCCGGCCAGTAGGCGAAGCCGCAGCCGGTCACGGTGCAGTGCGCCGGCACGTACTCCAGCACCTTCGCCGGGCGCTGCATCGCCGCCGCCATGCTGATCCAGGCGCGCACCTCGCCCGTGCCGGCGCGCAGGTTGTCCGAGTCGAAGCTGAAGAGGTGCTTCAACGCCTCGACATCGTTGCGCTCCAGCCGCTCCAGAATCCACCGATCCAGCGGCCGGTCGATCCAGCCGACGTTGTACTCGCCGGGGAAGTGCGACAGCCCGCCCGATGCGTAGATCGCCACACGCTCGGGTCGCTCGGCCAGCACCTCGCGGATGGCCTCGCCCAGCTGGGCGCAGCGCTCGGCGCTCGGCAGCGGCGGATAGTACTCGTTGAGGAAGATGCCGATCACGGGGATTTCGCCGCTCGGATCGACCTCGGGCGCCAGGTTCGCCAGCATGTGCGAGACGCCGCGCTCCGGGTTGCCGCGTGGGTCGAACGCGCCGATGTTCGCCATATCGAAGCCGCGCTTGATCAGTCCCTTGAGCAGGTGCCGCGACAGCTCGACGTGGTTGTGGAAGAACACCTTGCGCCGCTCGGCCGGCGGCAGGCCGAAGTCGCGCACGTCGCGGCCCCAGATCGGTTCTTCGCCGGTATAGATCGAGAACGTCGGATTGTTCGCCGTATCGAACATGTCGCCCTGGTCGTCGCCAATCATGATCAGGGCGTCCGGCCGGTAGGCCTGCACCTGCTCGCGCAGCGCCGCGAAGGCGGCGTGGATGCGGCGGTAGTAGTCCTGCCGCAGCTCCAGCGACTCGATCTCGAGCTTGGCGGTGTACGGCAGGTGGTTCTTGATCTCCGGCGGCATGCGATCGAGGAAGCGCGTCCACTCCTCCGGCGGCCGCCACATGCCCGGCGCGTGTGATGACGCGAGGCCCAGTCCCAACATCGCTGCACTCCCTTTCATGACTCATGACTCGTGCGGCACCGATTTGTCGCCGCTACGGCGGGCTTGACAACGCCCGCTGCAGATTGAGTGCGAACTCCTTCACCAGCGAGTCGGCCTTGCGCTTGATCAGCGGCTGCCCCAGCTCGGCCAGGCGGCCGGAGAACTGCATGTCGGCCGAGATCAGGACTGCGGTGCCCTCTGCACTCGGTGTGTCACTCGCGTTTGACGACGGCAGGTCGTTGAGGCGTGCTTCGACGCGGGCGACAACCGCGGCCCCAACGCGCCGGTCGCGGCCTTCGCCGTGCAGCCGCCAGCGCTCGCTGTCGCGCTCCAGCCGCGCCTTGCCCGTGAAGTGAACGCCCATCGGCCCGAGCCGCATGCCCACGCGCCCCTCGTACCAGCCGTCGTCCAGCGGCAGCAGCTCTTCCAGACCGGGCAGACAGCGGGCGGAGCGCGGCACATCGTCCAAAAAGGCGCGCACGCTGTCCCGCGGCGCGGCGATCTCGACGCGGTGTTCGAACTTCACGCCGTCAACCCCAGCACGCGCTCCAGCGCGCGGCGCGTGAAGACCACGGCCATCTCGCGCTTGTAGCCCGCCGAGCCGCGGAAGTCGTCCAGCGGATCGACCTCGTCCGCCACCATGTCTGCCGCCTCGCGCACGGCCGCCGCCGAAACGGCTCTGCCCACGAGCGCCTGCTCGACGGTGTGCGCGCGAATCGGCGTTGGCCCGGCAGCGGCCAGCGCGACGCGCAGATCGCGGCAGACACCATCCTCGCGCTCAGCCCGCGCCGCAACCGCGACCGTCGCGTAGTCGTCCTCGGTGCGCGGCAGGAACTTGAGATAGGCGAACGTCGCTCCGGGCGCGGGTCGCGGCACGATCACCTCGGTCAGCAGCTCGTCCGGCTGAATCACCGTCTCGTAGTAGTCGCTGAACAGCTCGGACACCGGCACTTCGCGTTCGCCGCCGCGCGAGACCAGGCGCACGCGCGCGTCGAGCGCGATGAAGCCGGGTGGCGGGTCCTGCGCCGGGTCGGCGTGGGCGAGGCCGCCGCCGACCGTGGCCATGTTGCGCACGCGCACGGTCGCCACACGGCGGTAGACATCGCAGAGAAAGGGTGCGAAGCCGCGCACGACCGGCGACATCTCCACGTCGTAATGCCGCGCCAGGCCGCCGATGCGCAGCTCGTCGCCCTGCGCGCGGATCGAATCCAGGCCGGGAATCCGCTCCAGGCTGACGATGTGCTCGGCTTCCACCAGCGACTGCTTCATCAACACAACAAGCGCCGTGCCGCCGGCCATGGGCCGCGCCGCTTCGCCGTACTCTTCGAGCAGCGTCAGCGCTTCGTCCAGCGAGGCGGGGGCGTGGAACTGGAAGTCGCGCATCTCAGCCCCTCGCTCCCGCGGCCCGCGCGATCGACTCCACGATCTGGTAGTAGCCGGTGCAGCGGCACAGATTCCCCATCATCCAGTCTTTGATCTCATCCTCGCTTGGCTGCGGGTTCGTGTCCAACAGCGCCTTCGCCGCCACGATCTGCCCCGGCGTGCAGATGCCGCACTGAAAGCCGCCGTGCTCGATGAACGCCTGCTGCAAGGGATGCAGCCGATCGCCCTCCGCTACGCCCTCGATCGTCGTGATCAGCGCCCCGTCCGCCTGCACCGCCAGCGTGATGCATGAGGCGACGAGGCGGCCGTTGAGCAGCACGGTGCAGGCGCCGCACACGCCGACGCTGCACGCCTCTTTCGTACCCGTGAGGCCGAGGTCGTAGCGCAGCAGGTCGACCAGCGTGCGCCGCGCCGGCACGCCCGCCTCGCGCGGCTCGCCGTTCACCGTGAGCCGGATCTGATAGGGACTGTTCGCTGCCACTAGCGCACACCTCCCTGCGAGGCCGGCTGCGCGGGCTTCTCGGCGTCTTGGCCGCGCAGCTTGAGCGCCGCGTACACCTTTTCGGCGGTGATCGGCAGGTCGCGGATGCGCACGCCGATCGCATCCTCGACGGCGTTGGCGATCGCCGGCGCGACGGGCGTGCAGGGCGCCTCGCCGATGCCGCGGATGCTGTACGGCCCGTCGCCCTGCTGTGACGGCAGGACCACCGTCTTCAAGGGCGGAATGTCGCGCGGCGTCGGCAGCTTGTAGTCGCCGAAGGAGAGCGTCGTCACGCGGCCGTCTTCGATCTTGATCTCTTCCATCAGCGCGTAACCGATGCCCAGCACGACGCCGCCGTTGATCTGGCCCTGAAAGCCGATCGGGTTGACGACGGTGCCGGCATCGTGCGCCGTGGTGAAGTTGAGCAGCTTGACCTCGCCTGTCTCCGGATCGACCGAGACCTCCGCGACCTGCGCGACGAACGCCGTCGTGTGCGAACGCGGCGCGACAACGTGTCCGCGGCCGCTTACCGAGCGGCCCGCGCGTTTCAGCAGATCGGCCCAGGGCACCGACTCAGCGGTGTCCGCGCGGCGCAGCTCGCCGGCGGCGAAGGCGATCTGTGCCTCCGGCCATTCGAGTTGCTGCGCCGCCAGCCGGACCAGCTCCTGCTTCACTTCCTGCGCGGCTTCGTGCGCGGCGCTGGTCTGGATCAGCGTGCCGTGGCTGCCTGCCAGGCCGGCGTCGGATGGGATCACGTCCGTGTCCCAGACCTGGAGCCGGATGCGCTCGAGCGCGATGCCCAGCTCTTCGCCGACGACCTGCGCCAGCGTGGTGTAGGTACCGGTGCCCTGGTCGAAGATCGGCGTGCCGAGCACCACGCTGCCGTCCGGGTTGAGCGTGATCTCCGAGGTGCCTTCGCCGCCGCCGGTGCCGCGCTCGCCCACGGCCACGCCGCGGCCGACGTGTGTAGGCTTCGCCGTGTCCCCTGGGCTCGCTGCGCTCGCTCCAGGGGCCCCTCCTGGCGCCGGCTTCGGCGCGTGGTAGCCCGCCGCGTCGACGGCGGCTTGCAGCGTTTCGCTCGCGCGGATGTGCTCGAACTGCTCGCCCCACGGCGCCTCCTCGCCCTCGACGATCAGGTTCTTCAGGCGGAACGCGACGGGGTCCATGCCGATGCGCCTGGCGATCTCGTCCACGTGCGACTCGATCGCCCAGACGCCCTGGGGCTCGCCGGGCGCCCGCACGAAGCCGCCGGGCAACAGATTCGTGTAGACAAAGGTGGACTCGATGCGGCAGTTGGGGATGCGGTACGGCCCCGCGGCTTGATTCGCGCCGCCAATGCCGCCGAAGGGCTTGAACGCGGCGTAGGCGCCGGTGTTGACGACGTAGTTGACCTGGTGCGCCGTGATCGTGCCGTCGTGCTTGACACCGCTCTTGAGCTGGATGATCACGTGATGGCGCGGGTTGCCGGCGAGGAATTCCTCCAGGTAGTCCGAGATCATGCGTACCGGCCGGCCGCTGGCCTTCGCCAGGTAGTAGGCGATCGGCGTGATGCGCGAGTTGCCCTTGCCGCCGAAGTCGCCGCCGATGAAGGTCGGGTGAAAGACGATCCGCTCCTCAGGAATGCCGGCGGCCACCGCCAGGGCGCCGCGCGTGTTGTGCGGCACCTTGTTGCAATGCCAGACGTGCACGCGGCCGTCGGCGGGGTCGATGTGTACGAGCAGCGCGTGCGGCTCCAAATAGCCCTGCGACTGGCGCTGCGTGATGTAGGTGTTCTCGACGATCAGTTCGGCCTCGGCGAAGCCCCGCTCCACGTCGCCGCGATCGAGCCGCGTCTGCAGGTGGATGTTGGACGGCGTCTCCTGCTTGTACTTGAAGCCGAAGTAGGAGTTGAAGTCCGGGTGCAGGATCGGTGCGTCGGGTTGCAGCGCCGCGAACGGGTCCAAAACGGCGGGCCACTCCTCGTACTCGACCTCGATCAGGTCGAGCGCCTGCTGGGCGATGTCCTCGTCGTCGGCGGCGACGGCGGCCACGCGCTCGCCGATGTAGCGCACGCGGTCGTAGGCGAGCACGGGAGCGTCCTTGACGCCGCGGCCCCAGAGCCCGCCGTCGCGCGTGTCGGCGCCGGTGATCACGGCGTGCACGCCCGGCACCTGCTTCGCCGCCGCGGTGTCGATGCGCACGATGCGCGCGTGCGCGTGCGGGCTGTGCAGCGTCTTGCCCCAGACCGTGCCGGGAAGCGAAAAGTCCGCGGCGTACTTTGCCCGGCCGGTGACCTTCTCCGCGCCTTCGAAGCGCGGCGCCGGCTTGCCGATGACCTGGTAGGCGACCATCGCTTCTCCTCTTCTCCGGGGGAGTGCGCACGGCTCGGGAGTCTGCCGCGGCCTTTCCCCGAAGCCTACGCCGGCGGCGGCCCGCGGCGCTTCGTATGGCGATCACAAGATCCGCCGGACCGCTTCCGGTGCGTGTCACCGAGAAGGTACACCAACGCGGGGCGGCAATGGCGATCCGCGGCTTTCGGCCCTCACCCCCGTCCCCTCTCCCAATCCTGGGCGAGGGGCGACCGTGCGCAGGGCGATCCGGGATGGCGTCGGGTTAACCGTTTGCTGGTCGGAGCGTTTTAGAGCAGCTGCCTTC
>Ga0207416_1001538_pt1 | contig 29820 bp, 25 predicted proteins | sample PaiPotPPM11metaG_FD_184107 | JGI IMG/M metagenome (GOLD analysis project Ga0207416, IMG submission 184107) | Iron sulfur acid spring bacterial and archeal communities from Banff, Canada, to study Microbial Dark Matter (Phase II) - Paint Pots PPM... ... | reverse complement strand
CGTCAACCCCGTCACCTCCGGAGCAGCACGGCGCTGGTGGGGACGATGTCGCCGCTGGTGACGAGGCATGACTCGACGTCGACCGCCTGGCAGCTCGACGTCCCCCTGATCTGGCGGACACCCTCGACAACGAGGTTGTAGCCGTGGACGTAAGCCTCCGACAGTCCCCCTCCTGCGGTGTTGACCGGAAGGCGAGCCTCCGGCCACTGGATGCCCGCCTCCTCGGTGAACTCACCCGCCTCCCCCGGACCGCACAGCCCGTAGGCCTCGAGGGACCACAGGACCATGGGGGTGAACGCGTCGTAGAGCTGAGCGACGTCCACATCGGCCGGCCCGATGTCGGCCTGTCGCCACAGCGACGCAGCGCAGACCGTCGATGCGAGGTGCACCGGGTCGACCCCCTGGTAGTTGGTCATGGCCTCCTGCTCGGCGCCGAAGCCCTGGGAGGCGGCGTGGATGAGCGCCGGTCGCTGGGCGCAATCTCGGGCCCGGTCCGCGCCGACTACCACCACCGCCAGGGCCCCGTCGGTCTCGAGGCAGTTGTCGTAGAGGCACAGGGGCTCGCTGACCCAGCGGGCGGCGAAGTAGTCCTCCCGGGTGAGCGGGCGCCCATGCATCACCGCCGAGGGGTTGCGCTGGGCGTGGGCCCGACAGGCCAAGGCGACGTTGGCCAGGTGCTCCCGGGTCACGCCGTGGTCGTGCATGTACCGGCGAGCGAGGACCGCTACCTGGTCGACGGGGCGCAGCAGGCCCCACGGCCGGTACCAGTCGGCAGATCCGGCGGTGCCGTCCCCGGATGCCCACGGCCGGCTGTCCCGACCGCTGCGCTTCCGGGACCGCCAGGCGACGGCGACCCGGCACTGGCCGGTGGCCACCGCCATCGCCGCGTGGCCCACGGTGGCACAGGCGGCGCCACCGCCATAGCCGACCTCGCCGAAGTAGGTGACCTCCCGCACGCCGAGGTTGCGGGCGAGATCGACCTCGCTCGTGGTCTCCATCGAGTACTTCACCATGCCGTCGACGTCGGCAGCAGCGATGCCGGCGTCCTCCAGGGCGGCGAGCACGGCCACGGCAGCCAGTTCGGTCTCACTCTGGGCAAGGCCCTTGCCGAACGCGGTCTGCCCGATACCGACGATGGCAGCTCGGTCGGTGAGAGCGCCCTTCACGGGCGTGGCTCCGCTCGCACCGGGCCATCCTGTCAGCATGCGGGGGGCTGTTGACCAGATTGGGGAACTGACCCGAATCCTCGTGACCGGCCGGGAGATACCGCCGCCCTATCGCCGACGGGTCGCTACGGGCGCCCGGGGTCGGCACACGGGCGTCGCCGACGCGGAACGGACAGCTGTCCACTCCTGGAATTCCAGGTTGAGCGCGTGCTCGTCTCTCTCACCTTCGCGCGTGACGGACTTCCGGCCGGGTACACGACCTGGATGGCGTGGAGGTGCGAGCCATTGCTACAACCGGCGTCGGAGGGTTGGGTCAACAGTTCCGCTCCTGAATAGCGAGGCGGGGCGGCTTCTCTGCTCCCTGCCGCTGATCGAGGGATCGCCGGGCACCAACTTCAGTCGGGCTACGGCCCGTGCGGCGACGGCGCGCACGAAGGTCGGGGTGGGCGGCGACGGGGCCAGCAGCACTTCGATGGCGAGCAGCGGCCCCACTCTGAATGCGGCCTCGGAGGCGTAGCCGGTCTGGCCCTGGTTGGTGAACCGCAGGAGGGCGGCGGTCTGCTGATCGGCCAGGTGGGGCAACGCGACGGGGGTGATCAGGGCGACAGTCTGAAGGGTGCCGGTGTTGGTCCGGGCCCGGTAGGCGGCACAGCCCTGGTGGGTGTCGGAGGCCAAGGCACTGACGTAGGCACCCGCTCGGGCGACCGTTTCGGCAACCACGAACTCGAACCCGGCAAGGCTCGAGGACTGGAACGCCACCCCCGCGCTCGCCGAGAGGTCAGGCTGAGCCAGATGTTTCCCGCACGGTGCACGAGGGTCCGGGTCAGCGAAGAGCTTGGCGCTGTTGGCCGGGACAGCACGAACGTCAGCGGGCGCGCCGGGGGTGGCCCGCAGGTCGGCGGTGGTCAACAGGGCGGCGCTGAGGCGGGCCGCAGCGGGACCGGTCGTGACGAGCGGGGTCAGCGATCGGGGCGCCGCGCCGGTCGTGGAGGGCTGAGTGGCGGCAGGGTTCGTGTTCGAGCAGGCCGCCGCCACAACCAGGAGAACCACGCCCAAGCCGGTCGTGCATCTCCTGACTCCGGCGAAGAGGGCAGCGAAGCTCACGCTACGGCGGGGACGGAGCGACACCCGGGATGCCGAACGACCAGATCCCGAACGCCTGAGGCGGCACCTGGGCCGGGACCTGGCTGGGGATCATCAGGCTCGAGTTCTCCGACGTGCCCGCCCCGAAGTAGATGTCGGGTCCGACGATGGCGGCACCGCTCGACATGGCCGCCGCCGTCGGAAGCGCCCACAGCGGAGCCCCGGTCGCCGCGTCGTATGCCGCCATCCCAAAACCGACGGTGCTCGGCCCGAACAGCACGCCGTTGGCATAGGTCACGGGGGCGTAGCTCGGCAGGGCGAACGGGGACTGCCAGAGGACCTGGCCGGTCGTGGCGTTGACGGCGTGCAGGGACAGGGTGCGCGTCGGGTCGCTGAGCAGCCCGGTGTCCGGGTACACCTGGCCGCTCTTGGGGTCAAGGCCGGAGCGCCGGAGAGGCAGGGGGATGGCGGTCAACCCGAAGAAGGCGGGTGTGGCACCGGCGTCGCCGAGCGCCCCGCCGCCGATGAAACCGCCGATGGCGCCGGCGAACGGCCCGCTCTGGCCCGGCTGTGCGACCTGCCTCTCCCAGGTTCCGGGCTTGCCGACGCGTCCCGTCTTGGCGTCGAGGGCGTAGACGAAACCGGACTTGTTGCCTTCGATCACGATGGGATCACCGGCCGCCGGATTGCGGATGATGGCCGACGAACCGAAGTCGTCGTCCTCGTTGTAGGTGGTCAACTCCGCCGGGGTCTGGATGGCGTCCCATTTGTAGGCGCCATTTGCGGCACCGATCGACCAGATGGCTTCGGTGGTCACCGCCGCGCCCCCCGCCTTGGCTGCCGTGGGGTCCGAGCAGTTGCCGGAGCCGAAGATCAGCGAGCGGTCGACCTTGTCGTAGGCGACCGAAGACCAGACGTCGCCGCAACCCCAGCCCGGGTCCGTGACCGAGCCGGACGGGTCGGGCGCCAGGCCGGTGCTCCCGGGCCCCGTGTAGCGCGCCGGTTCGAAGCGCCACAAGATCTTGCCGTCGGTCGGGTCGAAGGCGAGCACGCCGGTCTTGTCCACGGTGGGATCTTCGTTGCCGTCGTTCCCGGCGACGATCTCGGTCCTCCCGCGACCCAGGTGCACGACAACCGGCGACGATTCGACCTCGGCCCCGCTGGTGGGCTTGGCCGGGTCGGTATCGGTGTGCCACCTGATGCTCCCGCTCCGGGCGTCGAGGGCGAACATCGTCCCGCCCGATCCGACGAACACGGTGCCGGCGTCGTAGGCCGCCGAGTCGACGATCTCGCCGTAGGACGGCACGTGGGCGTCGGTGAGGGTGGTGGCCCAGTTGACGGCACCCGTGGTGGCGTTGACGGAGCGGAACACCCCGTTCGCGTCACCGACGTAGAGGGCGTTGCCGACGACGATCGGGGTGGCCGTCACCGAGACCTGGTTGGTGTTGACGAACCAACGCGGGGCGAGGGTGGCGACGTTGGCTGTCGAGATCGTGGCGCACGAGTCGGCGGCGCCGGCGTGGGAGGCGTCGTGCTGGTACATGGACCACGCACACGGCGCCGGGGCGCTGATCGCCGGCCCGGTCGTCAAGGCGGCGATCGAACCCACCGCGACGGCCCCTGCCAGGCTCACGCCCACACGTCTGCTGTATCCCATCGTCCCGTCCCCGGTCGGCCGTGCGAACGGCCCGCTTGGACCGGACTGTTCGTCCCCGACCGGCCCAGATCCTGCTTTGGCGCCAAGGGATCCTCGCCGGAGTCGCGAGAAGGAACCCACCGCCCGGGGGCGAAGTGTTAACCCTGACGGCGACGTCACATTGACCAAGACCGGGGAGCAGCATGCCTACGCGGGTGTCCAGGTTCGCCATTGCCGTGGTTGGAGCAGCAGCCGCACTGGTGTTTGCCGCCGGGGCTGCCTTGGCTGCCAGCGGCGGGGGTTTCGGCTCACCTCAGCAGGACTGCCCGGGGAACGCGTCGGCGTGGAACGCGCCCTACGGCTATGTTCCCAGCGGCTGCCACAGTGTGGCCGCCAACGTGGAGAGTGGCGGCACCACCAACGGCGACGCCAACTCCAACAACACCCGCTTTGCCGAGGCCGGCGTCGACCAGTCGCCGCTCGAACCCCACAATCCGGCCTTCGGGGCCGAGGAGAACGTGGGCGATCCCGGGACCCCCGACAGCCCCCACTCGGGATGCCTGGCCGCCAACACCGACGGGACCGGCGGCGGCACCGGCACGGGGTGTGGCAACAACCCGAAGGGCGCCGGCTTCTCCGCCAGGTACGACTACTACCAGTTCTACTGCCCGGTGGCCGCCCTCCTGCCCGTCTCTTCCACGCCCGACCCCACCGGCGGGAGCCTGCCGGCGGCCTACAAGTGCCAGGCCGGCCAGACCATCGCGATGACCAACATCACCCTCGACAAGGGGACGGCCACAGCCCTCGACACGCTCGTCACGAAGGGCGTGATCGTCTACCTGGGCGCCTATGACAACCTCGACAACGGCGAGCATGACGGGTTCAGCGGGCTGAACCACACCAACGGGGCCATCAACGGGCCTTCCGACGGTGGTGCTTCGACGCTGAGCGTGACCCCACAATCCGCCACGCGCACGCCCACCGCCTCCCATCCCGAGGGCCTGGCGAACTACTCACTCGGCTTTTGCGCCGACGGCATCTGCACGGCGGGGAGCACGCAGCAGCAGAGCGTCTACCAGGGCTGTGACGCCAAGGTCCCCAACAACAACGCCGGCGCCGACCGGTGCGCCAAGGGCACGCCGAAGGACGGCAACGTGTACGAGAACAACACGCCGGCCAGCACCCAGGCGTCCTCCAACTGCTCGAGCGGTGGGCTTGCCTCGGAGAAGGCCTGCTACACGAACCAGAACGGATCGCCCAACCCCGGCGGGGCCAACGCCTACCGCCAGCACACCCCGCAGAACATGAACGTCGAGCCCGGTGTGCAGACCTACCAGGACCCTGACCCGCAGCGCTCGCCGGCGGCGCCGTTCGGGACGCCCGGCGTGTACGCCGGAACGTGCGGGGTGTACGTCAACGACGGCGGGGGCGCCGGCAGCCCGGGTGTGAGCGGGCTGGTCACCGGCGGCGCCGTCAACGTCAACCCCGGCTACGTGGGCGGGGTCGACAACTGCCCCGCCCGCTGAACCAGAGGGGTCGCTCAGAACGTCGACAGCGGGCCGCCGATGGCGGTCAGCTATGGACCACCCAGTTGTTGCAGCACGGCGTCGACCTCCGGCCATGGCACGGCGTCGCCAAGGATCTCTACGACGCACCGAGTGAACAGCCACTGCGGGACCCGCCGAGCGTTCAGGCCGGCGAGGTCGGCCACCTAGGTCAACAGCCCGATGGCATGGGCCTGGAGGGACGCGTTGCAATTCAACAAGTGCTGCGAGACGTCGTAGCGCGGGTCGCCGAGAGGCCAGAGATCGTTTGAGCGAATCACGCTCCATTCGCAGCTGCTTGCACTCGGCCCGAAGCTCTGCGAGCTCAGCACGATCATCGGCAGTCAGCCCGGTGCGCTCGCCCCGCTCGATCCGCTCGAGGCCGACCCAGTTGCCGAGGGTGCCCGGGTTCACCCCGATCGCCCGGCCGACCTCTGCGATCGGCCGATCCTCGTCGAGCACCATCGCGACCGCGTCACGACGGAACTCGGGCGGGAGCTTCGACGGCCTTCCCGGCGATGTTCTCTTCCTGTTGGACATGGACTTCCTCCTATATGAGGTGTCCGTCCAACGGGGGGATGCTCAGTGTGTCCGTGATCGGCGCACGTGTGCTAGCCGGTACCGCTATCGCCCCCCCTCAAGCATCCGTCCTCCCATCAACTGGTCAGGCGACAGCTGGGTCCCGATGTTCCAGTCGTTCGGCGATCCACACCTTTATGATCGACTGGCGCGTCACCCCGAGCCTCTTCGCCTCGTGGTCGAGTGCGTCGATCATCCACGACGGGAAATCGACGTTGACACGTCGCTGTTCTAGGCCGGGTCGACGCGCTCCGCTGAGGTCGAGGCCTCCTGTGATGTCCTCGCCCTGATCGAACCGCTGGTCCAGTTCCTTAGCTTTCATAGATCGCCACCTCTTCGTCTCGTGAACGGCCCACCGAGATGAGCCTGATCCTCTCGTTGCGGTAGGTGATCACAGCGGACCAGTGCCTCCCCTCGATCTGGCCGATCATCAGCCACCGCGCCTCATCAGCCTTTCGAGCGGGCACCTCGATACGCAGGGGGGTCGGTCCACGTCATTGGCTGCGCTCTTGTCCGGGTCAAACTCGAACTCCATAATTCGGTATAGTAACTATACCCTATAGGTGCAAGGGCAGCCCGCTCCGAGCCAGCCCACGGCTGCGGTCTTACGAGCCTCAGCGTGACGCCATGGTTGGTCTGCCTTCGGGTTGACGACCCGAAGGTCATGGCCGAGGTGGCGCGTCGCGGATGGAACGTCCTCCAGGAAAGATGCGTTCGGGTATGCACGTTCATATAGGTCCGAGACGACGGTGGCGACATCAAATGCCACGCTGCGGAGTTCGACATTGACCTGATGCTCGTCGGCGTCGATCAGCAGCCACCGGGCCTGGCCAGCGAAGCGAGGCAGGTCGACGCTTCCCGGGTTGAGCCCGAAACGAGTTCATCTGCTGGGTCGAGGATGCCAAGCGGCAGATGACCCGAGAACGCCGCATTCGCCGGACCCAGGAGGAGCTGGAGGAAGGCCAGCGCCGGCCCTGCTGCTGGCCGGGGTGCAGCCACCGGGAGCGCACCGGCAGATAGCGACCAGCGACTCCGCCGGTGCCGGGCTGACGTGGTCCATTACCGCCTACGTGTGCCATGTGGCCGACAACCTCCGCATCTTCGCCGAGCGACTGGCGATCCAATGGCGACTTCCTCAAGCCAGTCAGAGCGTGCCGACCCAGAGCTCATGGTCGGCTCGCTCGCCGCCGCGAGCCTGATGTACCTTCGATCAAACGCGGCATGGCTCGGCAGCAGGCCTGATTGCTCCCCCAGTTGAATCACCCGGTTGAGGGGAGCCATCATGTCCTTGAGTGAACAGTCCCGTTTCGAGCTGCATCGTGGCCTCGAGGAAGTCATCGGGTCCGAGCGCGCCGCCACGTTGATGGCGCATCTCCCGCCGACGGGTTGGGCCGACGTCACCACCAAGCAGGATCTGGCCGCTCTCGAAGGGCGGATGGACCGACGCTTCGACGTCATCGACCAGCGATTCCAGACCACCGATCAACGTCTGGAAGAGCGCCTGCAGCATTTCGAGACCTCGATCCTGCTGGAGCTGCACCGGACCCTCGTCAGCCACCTGCGGATCGTGATGTTCGGGATGATCAGCAGCGTGGTCGCCGTAGGCGGCCTCGTCATCGCTGCCGTCAAGCTCTGACCAACTCACTCCCGATGGTGCCGGGCGGGCGCTGGACCACTACGGGAGCAGCTCGCCCGGATCGACGTCGATCGGGAATGGCTGCTCGACGTGGAGAACGTGGCCTGGGGTGGCCGTCGCCCTGATCACATACTCCTGATCGGCGCGCTCGTAGACGGTCAACACCTCGGTGGTCAGGTCGAACGTCCAGTAGTGGTCGAGGCCGGCGGCGGCGAATTCGGTCAGCTTCACCTCCGGCCGCTCGTGAGGAGAAAGCACCTCGATGGCGAGGATCGGTGGCACCAAGAGGTGCGGCCCGCGGGCATGGTGGCGCTGGACCACGACCACATCCGGGACTCGGTAGGGGCCGTCCGGTGTGAGGAGCCACCCAGGGTCCTGGAGAGCTTCGTACTCAGGCGGGCAGGCCGCATCGAGGATGCGAGTCAGGGTTCTCGCCGCATGCTGGTGTGGCAGGGTGGGCTGTGGGGCCACGACCAGGGCTCCCTGGCTCCACTCGGTGTTGTACTCCTCCGGGCGGGCCAGGAACTCGGCCAGCGACATGGCGACGGTCGTGCTCACGGGGGACTCCTACTCATAGCCGTCTCGATAAATGCTACCGGCGGGTGCCGTCGGACCGGCGCGCCGCTCCCGTGTGGTCCGATCGGCGTCGGCCTCGTACAGTCCCCGAGGACGGCCATGCGGAGCGACACCTTCACCGTCGACCTGGAGCAACGCCATCGCAAGAAGGCGGAGCCCGGCGGCGTACCGAGCCCGTACCTTCGTCGACTCTTTCTCTGGGGCCCGTTCGCGCTGGTGGTGGTGTTGACCGGGGGCATCACGTCGGACGATCCGCTCATCACGCTCAGGTATGCGGCGAACGTCGTCCATGGGCTCGGCCCCGTGTTCAATGCCGGTCAGCGCGTCGAAGGGTTCACCAGCCCCCTCCACCTCCTCGTCTCGATCGGCGTCTTCCTTGTGCCCGGAGGACACGCCCTCCTCAGGCCAAGGTGGCGTCGTTGCTGTTCGGCGCACTGGCGCTGCGGCAGGCCGGACGGCTGATCGACGCCGTTCCGCTGCCGGCCTGGCTGTCCAAACTCGGCTACGTCCTGGCCGGCGGCAGCTGGATACTCGGCATCGCCGCGGCGAACGCGCTCGAGACGACCATGGCGGCATGGCTGACGACGATGCTCGTCGTCCGGCTCGTCACCCGCGGCCCCCGGGATGGCTGGTTGCTCACAGGGATCGTCGGTGCCTTGTGCGTCCTCGCCCGCCCGGAGGCGCTGGCCCTCGTCGCGGCCCTCGGCGCTGCCTCGTTCGCCCTGGCGAGAGACCTGTCGGGGCGTGAGCGGATCCAGTGGACGGCCCTACCGCTCGGGGCGTGGGCGGCGGTGGAGGCGGCGAGGATCGCCTACTACGGACAGGTCCTGCCCAACACCTATGTCGCCAAGGCGAGCCCCCTCGGGCTCGCGGTCCGACGGGGCGTCCCGTATCTGGCACATGCCATCATCCCCGGGTCGGGGCTGAGCGGATCGGCCCAGGCCATCGCCGCCGACGCTCTCGTGGGTGTCGTGGCCGCCCTGCTCGTGATCGGCGCGGTGTCGATCATCAAGAGCATCCCCGCCTGCTCCTACGTGGTTGTCGTGGTCGTCGTCCAGGTGGCGTTCGTCATTGCTGCCGGCGGCGACTGGATGATCGGCGGACGCTTCCTGGCCCCGGTCATCCCCGCGGCCATCGTGGTGGAGATCGTGGGTTTGGAGCGTGCCGGTCGCTCTCTGCACGCACGGCACGGGGTTGGCGCAGAGCCGATGGCCCGGTTCTCCATCGCAGTCATGGTGGCGATCGCGTTGGTCCCGCTGGTTGACGGCCACCATCCGATCTGGTCGAGCCGGGGCCGGGTGAGTGACTCGGCCCTGATCGGGTCAGGCGACTACCCCTGGTCCCCCGCTTGGCAGGCCGGAGTACGACTGCTTGGCTGTGCCCAGAGCGGTGACCTCGTGGCCACGACGGAGATCGGCTACACCGGCTTCGCCCGCCGCGACCTCCGCATCCTCGACCTCCGGGGTCTCACCCGACCGGCCCATCGCCCGCGACGCGCCGGGTCCCGAGCACAGCCCGAGCGGGGTGAGCGATAGCAGCTGGGCGTCGCCGGCGTCCGTGGTCGGCCACCGGATCCTCGCCACCGACCCGGAGTTGATCCTCGAGATCGACGGGCCGGCAGTGCCGACCACTCTTGCCGGCCGTTACGTCGAGGTGAGCAGCCTCACGTTCAACGGCCTGACCCTCACGGAGTACCGCCGACGCGACGTCACCTGTCCCGCCACCGCCTGAACCGAGCCACCCGGGGGAGAATCGGCCGTCGACGTCAATGCGAGGCGTCCGCCCACCCGGCCGGGTCGTGCAGGCGCCGGTGAACCTCCTCCGCCACCCGGTTGGGCAACCAGGGAAGGGAGCGGAGCGTCTCCAGGCTGGCCCCCTTGACCGCCACGAGGCCGCCGAGCTCCTTGAGCAGGCGCTTCCTTCGCACCTCGCCGAGCCCGGGGATGCCGTCCAGCACCGATTTGGTCATCCGCTTGTCCCGCAGGCTCCGGTGGTAGGTGTTGGCGAACCGGTGGGCCTCGTCACGGATGGTCTGCAGCAGATACAGCGACTCCGACGTGCGGGCGATGCGGATGGGCTCGGGCCGCTCCGGGACGTAGACCTCCTCGAACTGCTTGGCCAGGCCGGCCACCGGGATCTCCCCCTCGAGCCCGAGCTCCTCGAGCACCTTGACGGCCACGTTGAGCTGTCCCCTCCCCCCGTCCACGACCAGGAGTTGGGGCGGGTACGCGAACTTCCGGCGCCGCTCGGCCGGGGGCCGCGCCCGCTCGGCGAGCAGGGCCGTCAGCCGTCTGGTCAGCACCTCCTCCATGGCGGCGTAGTCGTCGTTGCCGGAGACCCCCTTGACCTTGAAGCGGCGGTACTCCGACTTGTTGGGGAGGCCGTCTTCCATCACGACCATCGACCCCACGTAGTCCGTCCCCTGGAGGTGGGCCATGTCGTAGCACTCGATCCGCAGCGGTGCCTCAGGAAGGTCGAGGGCGTCTTGGAGGGCGGTGAGGGCTCGGGCCCGGGAGTTGTGGTCCGATGCGCGCCGCAGGCGGTGACGCTGGAACTCCTCCTTGGCGTTGGCCGTGACCGTCTCCTGGAGCCGCCGCTTGTCGCCGCGCTGCGGCTGGCGCACCGTGACCCGGCCGCCCCGGATCTCCGACAGCCAGTCCTGGGCGGCCCCCAGCTCGTCGGCGTCGGGCTCGGCCGGCACGAGCACCTCCCGGGGCACGCCGAGAGGCGCCTCCGCGTACAGGCGGGTCAACAGCTCGACCACGAACGGACCAGGGGCCAGGTCCTCGACCTTGTCCACGATGATCCCCCGCCGGCCCACCACCCGGCCCCGCCGGACGTAGAAGACCTGCACGGCCGCCTCGAGCTCGTCCTCGACCAGGCCGATGACGTCGAGGTCCTCGGGGCGCTCGGTGACCATCTGCTGGCGCTCGATCACCCGTCGCACCGCCCCCAGGCGGTCGCGCAGGCGGGCCGCACGCTCGAACTCGAGCCGGTCGGACGCGTCGAGCATGTCCCGTTCGAGCCGCTTGAGGATCGGGTCGGTCTCGCCGTCGAGGAAGTCGCACAGCTCGGCCACCAAGGAGTCGTACGCCGGCTTCTCGACGGCGCCGACGCAGGGACCGGAGCACTTCTCGATGTCGTATAGGAGGCACGGACGGCCGAGGCGGTGGTGGCGGGCGAACTTGTTGTCCGAGCACGTGCGGACCGGGAAGGTCCTCAGGAGCTGGTCGAGGGTGTCGCGGATGGCCCAGGCGTGGGCGTAGGGACCGAAGTAGCGGCTGCCCTTGTCCTTGGTGCCCCGCCGGACCATGGCCCGGGGCCACTCCTCGGACACCGTGACCGTCAGGAACGGGTAGCTCTTGTCGTCCCGCAGCCGGATGTTGAACCGGGGTCGGTGCTGCTTGATCAGGTTGTACTCGAGGAAGAAGGCCTCGACCTCGTTGCGCACCTCGATCCACTCGACGGTCTCGGCCGCCGCCACCATCTGGGCGGTCTTCGGGTGCAGCAGGGAGGGGTTGCCGAAGTAGGAGTTGAGGCGCGACCGCAGCGACTTGGCCTTGCCCACGTAGATGACCCGGCCGTCAGCGTCCTTGAACTGGTAGGAGCCGGGGGACTCGGGGATGGTGCCGGCGGGAGGGCGCTGGACCACTACGGGAGGAGCTCGCCCGGATCGACGTCGATCGGGAATGGCTGATCGACATGGAGAACGTGGCCTGGGGTGGCCGTCGCCCTGATCACATACTCCTGGTCGGCGCGCTCGAAGACGGTCAACACCTCGGTGGTGTACTCAGGCGGGCAGGCCGCATCGAGGATGCGAGTCAGGGTTTTCGCCGCATGCTGGTGTGGCAGGGTGGGCTGTGGGGTCACGACCAGGGCCCCTCGGCTCCACTCGGTGTTGTGCTCCTCCGGGCGGGCTAGGAACTCGGCCAGCGACATGGCGACGGTCGTGCTCACGGGGACTCCTCCCTGCATCGCAGAGAAATCGCCCCTTCGATGGTAGTTCGCCCCTCATGCTCCCCCGTCGCCGGCGACGGCCGCCACGCTCAGCCCGTTGGTGCATGTGGGGCACCCACTGCCGGGTGCTCAACTACGCGGCGTGATGAACTCCCCGTCTGGGTCGTCCGAGCTAGACGATTCCGCCCGAAGCGGCCGGGAACCGCCAGCGTCCGCGGGGTCGCTGGCGTCGAAGGTCAGCGACACGCCATGGGGAACGTGGCCGCCACCCTCCGGGCATGACGCGACCGGCGCGAGGCGAGGCCGCCCGGACCTATCGGACGGCCTCCCCTCGTCATGATCAAGCGGCCGCCGAAGATCCGGCGGCTGAGCGGACCGGCCCGCTCAGGGGTTGGCGATGGAAGCGCCGACGCCGCTGAAGGTCGTGCTGGCGCTGTGACCGAGGAACTGGATCGCAACGATGCAGACCACGGCGATGAGGGCAACGAGCAGGGCGTACTCGACGAGGCTGGCGCCCCGCTCCGACCGCCGCTGCACGAGCATCGGAATGGACTTCAGGAACTCGACGATGGCCATGTGCTTTTCTCCTTGAGGTAAACGCCGATAGGGGCTTCGGCACGGCTTCGGCGCGTCCTAAGCTCGGACGGAGTGCAATCGGGGAAAATGGGCCTGTCGACCTATTAGCCCGGACCGTGGATGCGCTCTTGGACAGCGCCGGCAACTCGGTCGGGCACGAGGCCGATCGACCCATGGCTGATGATCTGCTGGGCGACGGGGACGACGCGGACGGAATCGCTCACCATGGAGTTGGGGCTGATCAGGTACACGAGCAGCACGACGCCGACGATCTGGACGGCGACGCGGCGCATCGAGGCGGGACCGCGCCGGCCCCGCCCCTCCCCCACCTCGGGCCGCACTTCGTCGGCCTGTGCCACTCGTGTCACCGGTCACCTCGGCATACCAGGTCGCCAGGAGAGACGCAGCGATGACCGGGGTCCCGGCGTCGACGCATCAACAGTGGGCGAGCTACCATGACCGGTGCCGGCCTGGTATCCGGCTTCATAGCGTTCCGAGACCGACATCCCCGCGGACGGGCGACCAGGCTGTCCCCGCCGGTCAATTCGGAGCGTCCCAACCCGCGGAGGCTCCGTGATCAGGCTCCAAGCACCGTTACCCGAGCGGTACGGGGATGCGTCGTCCTCCGACCTGGCCGAGCGGATCGCCGCGGCCAAGGGTTCGCTCGCCGACCGACTCATGATCCTCGGACACCACTACCAGCGAGAAGAGGTCATGCGCTGGGCCGACCGTCGAGGCGACTCCTTCGGTCTCTCCCGGATGGCCGCCGACAACCGCTCAGCCGAGTTCATCGTCTTCTGCGGCGTCCATTTCATGGCCGAATCGGCCGATATCCTCACGGCCGACCACCAGCAGGTCCTGCTCCCCGATCTCAACGCCGGGTGCTCAATGGCGGACATGGCGGACATCGACTCGGTCGAGGAGGCCTGGGAGGCCCTGGGGGCGGTGACGGACGTGAACGAGGTCGTTCCCGTGACCTACATGAACTCGTCGGCCTCACTGAAGGCCTTCGTGGGCCGCCACGGCGGGGCGGTGTGCACGTCGAGCAATGCCAGCGCCGTCGTGAGCTGGGCGCTGGAGCGTGGCCGCCAGCTGCTGTTCTTCCCTGATCAGCACCTGGGCCGCAACACGGCCTACCAGCTCGGCTACTCGGCCGACGCCATGCGGGTGTGGGATCCGAGGAGGGATCAGGGTGGTCTCACCGACGCCGAGCTGAAAGAGACCACGTTCTTCCTCTGGAAGGGGCACTGCTCGGTCCACCAGCGGTTCCGCCCGTCTCATGTCGCCGACTTCCGGGCCACGTACCCCGACGGCATCGTCCTGGTCCATCCGGAGTGCGCCCACGAGACGGTCGAGCTCGCCGACCAGGTGGGATCGACGGACTTCATCATCAAGGCCGTCGAAGCAGCGCCTCCAGGCTCGGCGATCGGCGTGGCGACCGAGATCCACCTGGTGCAGCGGCTTGCGGCCGAACATCCGGACAAGACGGTCGTCTCGCTCGACCCGCTCATCTGCCCGTGCTCGACGATGTTCCGCATCGACGCCGCCCATCTTTGCTGGGCGCTCGAGGGGCTGGTGGAGGGGGAGATTCGCAACCGAATCAGCGTCAACGCTGAGACATCTGAGTGGGCCTCAGTTGCGTTACATCGAATGCTGGCAATCACTTGACTCAAGCCCGCCCGAGCTGCCAGCTCCTCGCACCGAGCCCGGACACCTCCGTAGAAACAAGTAAAACTGGGCCAATAAGCATCTCGCGGAGTCTGAGTTGCCGGTAGCCGATCCCGATGGAGGCCGGGCTGCACGGTGCGACCGGCCGACCTTGGCGATCCGTGTGTCTGGAATGCAGCGTCAAGGCCACTCGGACGGCCCCAGGAGGCGACAGCGAACCGTCGACCACCCGGGTCGCTTGCGTCGGGCATGCTCGCTTGGTCAAGCCTTCTCGGCCGAGGTGATCGCCCTAGCGGATTGCCCTCGCGCGCGTCCGCCTAGCGGCCCCGAGATCCCACGATCGAAGAGGCAGGCCGTCGCGGCGCCAATGCGTCGCTCTCCCATGCTCCTTGATGGCTCCGCCCATTCCTCAACTCGGCGCGACAGACCTCATAGCAGAGGATGAAATCAATCATTACGCGGCCCCATCAAGCCGGGGAATTCATTCCTTCAGCCCAAAGCGTCCTCGGCTCACGCTGTCTCCGGAGCGGCACCGGCACTCCGGCGCGTCGGTCCCAACAGCCTGTCTCGAAGTCGATCGAACTCCCCCTGGGCTACCTGATAGTCGTCTGGACGACCGATATCGAGCCAGTATCCTTCGTGTCTATAACTGAGTACCGCGCAGGACGATGACAGCAGAGCCTCGATCAGTGCGGGGAGATCACACCGCTCGCCAACGGGAAGATGCCTTAGGACTGAAGGCTCAAAGACATAGATACCCATGCTAACGAGAAACTGATGCGTAGGCTTCTCTATATAACGAGCGATGTGCCCGAAGCCATCCTCCTCGACAACCCCTAGGTCGATCCGCACCTCGCGCCTGAACACACCCACCGTAGCGTCGGCCTTCGCGTCTTGGTGGGCGGCGATCATCGCAGCAAAGTCCAAGTCCGTCAACAGATCCCCGTTCAATACAAGGAACGTCTCCTCCAACCCTTCCAGCAGGCCGAGCGGGCCCGCGGTTCCCAAAGGAACCGCCTCTACCGAGTAGGTGATGGGTATCCCGAATGCACTCCCGTCGCCAAAGTAGGCCATTAAGAGCGACGCCAAATGCCCAACTGCGAGAGTAACAGCCTCAACTCCGGCGAGGTGTAGCTGCCGAATAACGACCTCGAGAATCGGCATATCGCCAATTGGCATCAGCGGCTTCGGTAGTATCGTCGTGTAAGGAGCAAGCCGAGTTCCTCGACCACCAGCCATGATGACAGCACGCATAATACCGCATCGCCTCCCGCCGCTAGGTTTGATACACCCCGGGCCGCAAGCCCCCTAGGTTCTCCTGTATCCACGAAATGGTCGTGCGCAGCCCCTGCTCAAGGCCCACCTCCGGCCGCCAGCCAAGCATCTCCCGCGCAAGGCTGTTGTCGGACTGGAGCCGGTCTACTTCGCTGAGGGCTGGACGCACGCGATCGCTAGACTCACGCACGAGGGCATTCACTTCCAGTATCCGCAGGATAGTCTGCGTCAACTCCCCGATGCTGATGTCTTTACCTGTCCCAAGGTTTACAGTGGCACCTTCGACTCCACCCACCTCCGAAGCCAGGATAATTCCCTCGACCGTGTCTGCCACGTACGTAAAGTCTCGACGAGGAGCAAGTGACCCGAGTTCAACCTCCCCTCGTGATAACACTTGCGAGACGATCGTCGGGATCACGGCGCGGGCTGACTGTCTTGGCCCGTACGTGTTGAACGGGCGGACCGTCACGACCGGAAGCGCGAAGCTCCGGTAGTAGCTCTCTGCTAGCTTGTCGGCGGCTATCTTGCTGGCCGAATAAGGCGATTGGCCCTGCAACGGGTGCGCTTCCGTGATTGGGACAAACCTCGCGCTACCATAGACCTCACTGCTCGAGATGTGCACTACCCTTGCGACCCCTGTGGCACGAGCACCCTCGAGTACATTGAGCGTACCGAGGACGTTCGTTTCGACTGCGTCTCGCGGATTGCGATACGAATACGGTATAGCTATTAGTGCTCCGAGATGCAGGACGACTGAACACCCAAGACACGCCCGGCGTACGGCATCCTCGTCTCGGAGATCACCGGCCACAATCTCCACGGATTGGGACTCTACGGCCGACAAAGCCGACAAGTATCCATGGTCACCTCGGGAGTTGTAGCGGACGAACGCACGAACCTGCGCACCCCGTGCGACGAGAGCCTGGGTAACATGGCTACCAATAAAGCCACCGGCACCGGTAACGAGGACGTTCATGTCATCCCCGGTCCGTTGATGTCATCAGGGATTCCGTGGCCATCATGCACCTCTTCCGTTTAGCTGCGAACGCCAATACTCAAGTACCGCCTTGAGGCTGTCTTCAAAACGTATCTCGGGCATCCATCCAGTGAGATCGGTGAGGTAGTCGTGCGAGCCCCTTTGCTCCATGATCTGCCCGCCCGCGTCATGACGCGGTACGCTCTCCACCACAATCGGGCATTCGGCGAGCCCGAGCAGGGCCTCAACGCAACTCCTAATCGACCGGGAAACGCCCGATGCGACATTATATGCCTCTCCGGGCTCACCCAGCATGGCCAGACGCATCAGTGCCTCGGCCGCGTCGTGGACATCCACAAAGTCTCGACGCGGGGACAACTCGCCCAACGTAATCGATGAGGCACCGCCTTGCTCGCAGACCACAACCTGCCGAGCGGCCTCGGAAAGGACGAGATCGGGAGACTGACGAGGGCCAACAAGGTTGAACAGTCGGGCCCGGATAACCGGAACACCACGCTCGAGCCAGTATTGGAGCGCCACCATCTCCTGCGCTACCTTGCTGCTTGCATACGCCGAGGTCGGACGGAATGGAGAATTCTCGGTTATCGGTAGCGAGGGCGATAATCCGTACACCGCGCTCGAGCTCGTAAGAACGACTCTTGGTGGGTCTGGCAATAGCGACGCCTCTTCCAGGAGTTGCGCCGTGGCCAGGACGTTATTGCGGTTATAGCACCGATGTGCCTCGATACCCCCAAAGTCGGCTCGCAACGTACCGGCGAGGTGGAAGATGTGGGTGGGACCGAATGCGAGGAGCATCTCCCGGACGAATCCGCCGTCGCAGAGATCTCCAGCACGAGTTAATACGCCTGGCTCGGTGAGGACGCGAGAGTTCGAGACGGCTGCGACGCTTGGAGCAAGGTCCCTGGCACGGGCCAAGACGTGGTGACCGACGAAACCCGACGCGCCCGTAACGAGTATCCGACTGTCTGGCCAGACTGTCATGACTCGCGGCGCCGGAGGACTTCTGCATATGTACTCTCGTGCTCTGTCAACATAGATTCGAGAGTGAATCTGCGGTTGTACATTGCATTGCCAGAACGTCCCATAGCAGTGGATTCGGCCGGGTGGTCGAGAAGGAACCGCACCCGTTCCGCAAGGGCGTTGGAATCTCGTACAGGTACAAGGAATCCGCTCTCACCTTGTATTATAGCCGTATCAAGTCCGCCAACATCAGTGGCAACTACCGGGATGCCTTGGCTCATTGCCTCAAGAACGACGTACGGCAAACCTTCAATGTCTGAGGCGAGGACAAAGACATCCAGAGCTCGGAGAAAGGCGAATCTGTCTTCGACCTGGCCCGTAAAGCTGACTCGTTCGGCAAGCCCGAGGTCAGCTGCTCTCGCTTCGAGCGCTGATCGGTCTGGCCCCGCCCCACCCAGAAGAGTGTGCACCGGCGCTGCGTGATCTTGAAGTCGAGCCATGGCCTCCAGGAGAACTCCGTGGCCCTTTTCAGGAACCATGCGTGAGAGCGTCCCCACAATTTGCACGTCCCGGGGAAGGCCCAGCTGCACTCGGGCCTCGTCTTTAGCGACGGACCGGTGATCGCCTGGTAGCGGCGCACGAAGGCCCCATGGGATCTCCCGAATCTGAGTTGGATTGAACCCCCGCCGGTCGACCAGGGCTCGACCCGGGCGGGCGGCGGGCACGATGAAGCTGGCAACTGCCTTTCTTACCAGGCCGTCGAGTCGAGACTCAAGGGGTCGGAAGGTGGCGGAAAGAGGCATCGCCGTACTACATACAGTCATAACTACGGGTATTCCCAGCTTCATCCCGGCTACAGCGGCCGCTCGTGCGCTATAGGCTCCGGGATAGCCACCGTTCACAATATGGAGGACATCAACCCGGTTCCTGTGAAGCGCTCTCGCGATGCGTCCAGCGTCGGGGGCCAGCCGGAGGAACTTCATTGCGGGGTAGACCGCGCCGTCAATAAAGGGGCGAGCCGGAGCGCCCAGCCGCCAATACAGCTTTTGAAATCTTGATGCGGCTGCGAGGTTTCCGAAGCGATTGTCAACACTCGGGCTGTCTGAGTGCCGCGAGGAGAAACTCGTTCCCGGTTCCCTGATCCGGAGCGGCCGATAGCTCAAGCCAGGACAAGAGCGCGCTCCCAGGAAGTCCTCAAGACCTGGCCACGCCGCCAAGAAGAGTGTTGGGGCGTATCGATCTCGGTCCATGCCCCATAGGAGCTCCCGAAGGTATTTCTCGGCTCCACCGACTGTTGGGCTCGACATGTAGTAGCCGATACGAGTCGCTGCTGCCATATTTTACCGAGGCTAGACGCGTCAAGGGCCGACGGCGCGCAAGCATGCGCCGTCGCCGGTCCCTCCTGAAGCCTAGGAGCCTTCCGGCCTTCATGTAGGCAAGTGTCCTGACAGAGCTAGGCCCAAGATGGGAACCGGATCGATTCTTCTCGCTCGGGAGGGATCCCTGTGATCGGGCGTCGGAGGCGAACCCGACAGGAGGCAACGTCCGCGCGACCAGGGCAAAAGCGACGTCTCGAACTCGACGCCCTAAGCAGATCCTGGCAGTTACGGATCCGACTTCCAGTACCGCCGGGCCGTACAGTCGGTTCCTTCACCAGAGCAACGGCTCCGACGCTTCCGCGCTTCAGTGCGGACCTCCGTGTCCCGCACCCGCCTGCAGCGACGCGAACACCGGTGGACTCTTGAGGAGGTCTGGAAAGGATCCGTCCGCCGTCCTATAAACCTGTACTTGTCGGATCGCGGCCGCAAGCTGACTAGCGCCCGGCGCTGAGTTCCGAACCCAATACTTCCACAGCTCTATCCGGTTCCCGAAACTAGCAACCAACACATAATCGTGAGTCTCGATGTAACGATTGGTGGTGACGGTCATCCTTGTCCACGCTGGCCCCAGACTTACCGGGTCGACGAATCCACCGCCAGGCCGGGGGAACTCATGAAGCATCACGACAGCGGGATCTTGCTGTTCAAGATATGCGGCTGAAAGTCCATGGCGAGCGATGACGAAATCGTTCAGACCCCACAAATCCAGGGTGCGCCAGCCCGAGATCAACGGCAATAGCCCGGCCTCACTGGTAGCTAAGAGAAGACCACCCCTCGAGAACCGCGCCATATGGGCACCCACATCCGCGTTGCCATCGACAGCCTCGAAGGTCAGATGCGACGAGTCAAGGGTCAGCGAGACGAGCATCCCCATTACAGCAACCAAGGCGAGTATATCCAACCCGCGGTGAAAATCGCGGTGCTCAGTCCGCCAGCCTTGAAGAGCGCTTCGATTCAAGTGCCACAATACCGGGATCGACGCCGCAAACATCACCAGGGCTGGATATTGGAACCTGCTCGCGTAGTTTGTCTCGGGTGACAAGAACAGCCAGACCAGCGTGAAGCCGCCAATGGGAATGATCCCGAGCGCGAGCACCTGCGATCGGTGTCGCTGACTGACGACGGGCAGGATGTACGCTCCTCCCATAGGCGCGAGCCAATGCACAACGGCGAGTCTTGAGGCTCGGAGTCCTGACCAGTACAGCTTTCCACCGCCCTTCTTGTAGAACGGGACGGGGAGCGGGTGGCCGAAATAGATCCACTGAAACGCGAAGTAGGCGATGCTCGGCGCAATAAACATCGTGACCAAAGCCACAGCTATTGCCCTCCTGTGTTCCTTAGCGAGGACGAGGACGCCGGGTGCCAGCAGTCCGACAACAACGATTCCCTCAGGACGTGCCAGAACCACAACGAAGCAGGAGAGAGCCCACATCCGAGGTAATGTCGGCGTTACCCCGATCACCAAGCGCACTGCACCGAGGAATACGAGGCAGACCGCCAGGGCAAAGACCGGAGTCCCGAACGCCGCGCGCGTGAAATACCATCCAGGTCCTACCGCGAGGAGCAACCCGGGTAGTAGTCCAACCAATCCCACATGGAACCAACGGCGCGTTGTGCAACAACAGATCACGGCGATGGCACTCGAGGCGACGAAATCCAGAACTCGCGCTGACAATACGAGCGGCAGACCGAGGGCACGAAGAACCGCAACGAGGAGCATAAAGAGTGTGTCTGTCGCGCCGTAGGTCGGACGCCCACCAGAATTCCAAACAACACCGAGCCCCTCTGCGACGTGCTGCGAATAGCGGAGGAGGATCGCTGCGTCCTCGAACGGACGTCCTGTAAACGCGTCGCCGACTACTGCAGCGGCCCCTGTCGCAAGGATAAGTGCGGAACCGCATACCAAGTCCGTGACGATCGTCCTTGCGTGCGCACGGTTCTGCCGGTCCGTACAGGACGAGCCTGGTCGGCTCATTACCACCCCAACGGGGCGGTCGGAGTCCTTCCCATCACCGCGACGGGGCACCACGCGAGCTGACGCTCCAGTCAGACGCAATCCTGACGAATCCATAAGTGCTGGTGGCGACCGACTCGCCCGTCACAGAGAAATCTGCGACCGCCTGATCATGTACTACCGGGACGGCGTTCTCCTCGACCAACGTGAGCCATACCCGATATTGGCCGGGGACGAGAGGCAGCGGACCCATGCGGCCCTCGATCGTCCAAACACCGGGTCCCCGAAGCAGAGTCAAAGCGCCCTCAACATCCACGCCAGCACAGATCAGGGTCTCTAATGTAGCGACAGCGATTCCGATACGGCCGTTTTCGATTGCGGACGAAACCTCTATTGTGGCGACCACCCGAAGTTCCGACCCGGAGGCCATCGCACCCGGCGCCACCGCGAAATCCAGTATGCGAGCTTGCGTCGGACCGTCCTCGGAGATCTGTGTGCGGCCCGTTTGCGCTGACGCCCTATACGCATTGATCACTGCTTCCGGCCGCCCCTGGTTTACGATCCTCCCGTGATCCAAGTGAATGACGCGCTCACAGAACTCTTGGACGGCCCAGAGATTATGAGAGACAAGAAGAATTGCGGTTCCGGAGGCCCTGAGGGCCACCATTCGCTCGTAACTCCGCCGCTGGAACTCAGCATCCCCGACTGCAAGCACCTCATCGACCACCAATACATCTGCATCCATGTGCGAGGCGACGGCAAACCCAAGTCGAGCTAGCATCCCAGAGGAATAGCGCTTTACGGGGGTATCCATGAAACGCTCGACGCCCGCGAATTCGACTATCTCCTCATATCGCCGTGACACCGTCGCGTTACTCATGCCGAGTACTGCGGCCGCAAAACGGATATTCTCTGACCCAGTGAGATCGGGGTGAAAGCCAACCCCGACCTCAATAAGTGACGTTAATCGGCCGTGGACGCAAACGCGCCCAGCCGTCGGTGCGACGACACGCGCCGCTAATTTGAGAATGGTCGACTTGCCGGCACCATTCGGTCCGATGATTCCGACGTACTCACCCGGCTGCACCGCAAAGCTCACGTCCGCCAGCGCCGAATAGCCTCCTGTCGGAGCTTGACGTCCTCGGCGCCCAGGGATCAACGCGCGAATATTCACCCGCTCAAGTCCCCGTCTATAGATCTTATCGACGTGTTCAAAGGACACGATGGGGTTCATCAAGCGATGTCTGCGATTCGGGGCTCGACCGAGCGCGTGTACACGATCGCAGCCACAAGGGCGCACGCTGCTACCGCCGCCTGAGCGCCGAGGAGCGGGAACTCTGGCCAACGATGCCGAAGGATGGCATCCCGAGTCGCCTCAGCCGCGAAGCCCAGCGGGTTCACCTTCTCCACCCATCGCCAGTGTAGCGGGAGCAAGGTAATCGGATACATGATCGGCGTCCCAAAGAACACCAGTTGCAGAAAGAGCGGGAGGGCGTGCAGGGCGTCTCGTACGAACACCACGATGGCAGCGCCGACGACGGAGACCGCTGCAACCCACATGATAAGGACGACATCAATCAAAACGATGCTAGTCGCTGTCACCGATATACCTACCCGCTGGACTATGGCAATCGCACAGAGGACCGCCGTCGCAATTCCGAGGTCGATACAGGCCGCACCGACGACGGCAAGGGGAATTACCTCCCGCGGGAAGTAGGTCTTCGTCAGAAGAGGGCCAGCTCCGAGAGTGGAAGGGAATGCTTGGGACACCGCGGTCGATGCGAACGTCCACGGAACCAGGCCAGCGAAAGCAAAGGAAACGTATGGGAGGCCCGCGCTGCCCACCTTCAGTAGGGCGGAGAGAACGAACCCGTAAATAGCCAACATGGCCGTCGGCTGCACCACGCTCCACAGCCACCCCAGGGCACTCTGTCGGTAGCGGATCCGGTACTGCCGCGTGGTCCAGAGCCAGAGAAGCGGAAGCTCCCCCCGGATCCGGTCCCAGAGGGGATCGTCCTCCCACCTCCCGTCGGATGCGCACCGCGCGCGTCGCCCGACCCGTTGAGTGGAAGTGCTCATCCGTGTGCCCCGATTGTCTCATCTCGAAAGCGTGTGGCACGAAATGGGCAAAGAAGGACCGCGATCGCCTCCGCGACCGTGTGCGGGTGTCCGGCGAGCGCCCGGAAGGCGCTCCTGCGACTGTCCCATCGCCGGCCGACTCTCGCCGCATGTCGGGCTGCTACGAGATACCTTCTCGCGCGCATGTACCGAAGCGAACGACGGAGGGTCGCCGCCTCGTCAGCGCGGCTTGCCTCGTGAAGCGCGAGCTGAAGGACCCGCTCATACCTCACCAGAACGTCGGTGCCCGAAGTAAGGCTGCTCCCAGAGACCCTATACATGCACGTGTCCTCTTGTGGTCCGAACACCCGCGAGCCGTTACGAATCATTCGGATCCAGAGATCCCAGTCCTCGGCGCCGTCTAGCCGCGCATCCAGCCGAAAGCCGCCTGCTAGCGTGTAGTCAGATCGTCGAAACATTGAGCCAATAAAGACGAAGTTGCCCAGTAGTATCCAGTGATCCTGCTTATACGGCGGTGGGATTTGGAATCTGTCACGATACGTACCGGCACTCGCTGGCTGATCCTCTCCCCACCATCGTGCGTTCGCACTGACGATTCCGCCTGTCATCGCATGCAACTCAGCGAGACATTGGAGGTGCCGTGGCAACAGGACGTCATCAGCATCCAATAGGGCGATGAGATCCTGATCAGTAACTTCGATCCCTCGATGGCGGGCCGGGCCAGGACCTAAATTAGCCACATTTCTGAGTACCGTCAAAGGGAGCGCGTTCGCCCAGGTCAGAGCCACCCTGGCGGTATCATCAGTGGAGGCATCATCGATAACTACAACCCGTGCCGGCTTCAGAGTCTGCGCTGATAATGAGGCAAGCGTATCACCGATCGTCCTCTCAGCATTGTATGCGGCGATCACCACCGCTATCTGCCTCCGTTCCGGAAACTCACGAGGACGAGGAAGCAGTCTCGGCCTTGTCACTTCGCGACCATCGCCGAAACTTGAAAGAGCCCCACCCAGGAAACCGCAACCCCAGGATATGTGCATTGTCGGAATGGTTACCGACATACCTGGAATCGCCCGCGGGTCCCTCTTCGCCTGTGGAATCGCGGCGACAACGATTATACCCAGGTAAAGAGCTGCGACTTGCCGTCTTAGCGGTGACAACAGCGCGAGAACGAAGATAGGCGGAGCCAGCTGTCGAGGCGAGACAGAGTTCGGATGGCGTAAGATTGTCCGCAGTCTGGCACCGCCATATCGGTAAAACTGATAGGCGACCCGCCCGATCGTATCTCGTGGGACATAGGTCGTTCGCACCCCATCTTCGTACCAGACACCCCCGACAGCCTGCATTCGGATCGCGAACTCCGCGTCCTCATTTGGTGAGAGATCTTCGGCATAGCCCCCGATATGCCGTGCTCGATCTGCCCAGAACGCGCCCAAGTAGACGGTGTCAGTCCAGCCCGAAGGGCCCCCCGTATGAAAGCGGGCGGGGCCGGCGCCGACTGGCGATTGCATCGCCGCTGCGATTCCCAGCTGAACCCACCCTTCGCCTGAGGGCTGCATTTGTCCGCCCACCATGGCCGCCCCGGTCCGAACCAGGGCCTTGACGCAAGCCTCCACGTATGTCGGCTCGACAAAGGAATGCCCGTCGACACGCACGATTATCTCGCCGGCCGCCCCGTGCAGCGCAAGGTTAAGTCCGGCCGCTTGGGAGTGGCGTGGGTTGTCTACAATGGTTACGCCCGGATGTGCAAGGGCGAGAGCCACCGTATCGTCTGTCGAGCCGCCATCGATTACGAGTATCTCGATAATCTCCTCGTATGACTGTGCCTCGATGGCCGAAAGACATCGGTCTATGAACGGACCCTCGTCCAGGACAGGGACAGTGACCGTGACAGTAGGTTTCATTGCCCGCGCCGACCAAAGACGGCACGAAGCGTCCGAACGATTATCCGAATGTCGAGCACCAAGGCTTGATGGCGTAGATAATAGAAATCATATTGCAGCTTTTGCATCGCATCCAATTCGTTCGCTCCATATCTATACTTGACCTGAGCCCAACCAGTGAGACCAGGGCGAACGAGATGTCGCAGGCTGTAGAACGGAATCTTCTCCCTCAACTCCTGTACATATTGAGGTTGCTCGGGCCGCGGTCCGACTACCGACTGGTCTCCTCTAAGGATATTGACCACCTGAGGCAATTCATCGATATGTGAGGTTCGGAGGAGCCTCCCCCACGGGGTTACGCGGTGGTCATCCTTTTCGGTCCATTCGGGCGCGTCGGAGCCCGGTCGCATTGTCCGGAATTTGAGGATCTCAAATGTCTGGTGGCCTCGGCCAATCCTGGACTGCCGGTAGAAGATCGGACCGCGGTTTGCGACGAGATTACCCATGAAAACGACGGGAAGAGCGAGAAGGAGGATTGGCACTCCAACGAGAGCAATACCGATGTCCATCAGACGCTTCACGCGACCGTAGCGAACACGGTGGAGCTCCCCAACGTCGAACATTAGGGACATCCGCTCAAGATCCGAGAGGGGAAGCTTGCCTAGCCACTCATCGTAGAACACCGATAGTGACCGAACCCTCAGCCCAGCCTCGTGCAATGTCGCCGCCTGCTCTACGACGGTCTCATCAAGGCTGGCGAGCCGATCGAGGACGATCACGGTCCCCCGGTTTGCTATGACTGCCTCGATCAATGGCTTCGACCGCGGGTCGTGCGAATGGGCCAACTTCGGCGAAAGCAGACCCACTAGGACGGCTGGCCGCTCGAGATCCGCGCTCATCTCGGAGTGAAGTGCGAGTTGTTCCTCCGCCCCGGCGACCAAAACCACCCTCTCCCGCCCTTCATCTCGGCTCCGACCTACGTCGGCGACGCCAACACACATCGCGAACCATGGCGTCAATAGGAGAACTGAGCTGAATACGACAAACCGTGGAAGGAAGAGCGACCCAAGGAGGAGCTGGACGATCGAGATCGCCACCGCTCCAGAAAGTGCTGCTCCTCCGGCGGCCGCCCATGGGGAACGCTCCCGGTCTAGGTCCGGCAAGCCCGCGCCGTACGCGGCAAGGCACAGCAGTCCTGCGTACGTGAGGTTCCAGGGGAGACGCTGAGCCGAGTGGAAGTAGTAGTGCCCGATGAACTGGGCGTGGTATCGCCCAAGGCCCACGACGATTGCGATCGTGCCGGAGTAGAGGAGTGGGCGAGCGAGGCGTCTCATGACAGAGGTGGTCGTCGGACGCAGGAGTCTAGGGGGAAGCAGTCGCTCGCTGGGTGGACTCGTCCTCGCGGGGGGGTGCTACACCGAAGCATGACCCTCGGGCGTGTGCTTCATATGCGTCGCAGGCGCACGATGACCCAATCCGCCGGCGTGCGGTCAGTCTCCATGCGCAGCCCACACTGATTTGGCCCGGCTCGTCCCTTTTTTCAGGACTCCGGAAGCGGTTCAGGCGACCAGTACTGGACCGTGTCTATTGTCCATCCCAGCAACCGTCTGGCCGAAAGCTCTCAACCGTGCGCGGATAAAAATGGTGTGTCCCCGCCGCTCAGCCATTCCTGACCCCAACGCGATGCCCCGCATCAGTTCGCCACCAGCGTCAACGAGACGGCCCGGTGTGAGCCACGCAGAGGGTTCGGCAAGGTACGCTTCCACTCGATCCCGCGGGACGGGCAAAGCCATCCTGGCTTCGGGGATTGGATGACCGAGGGGTCCCTATCTCTCGTGGCTCTGTCCAACGTTCCGGGGGCAAGTTGAGGCGTCCGAGCAGTCGAGACTGCGCTGCCGATAGTGCGGATTCGAGCACCCATCCCTCGGGTCTTGGGCTCTCGCCTGAGATAAAGGGCAAGTGGTCGAAAGTCGACGGGTTGGGCGTTGTGTGCATGCTGATTCTCGCTGCTCTATTGCGCCTCTGGGGACTCGCTCGCACCGGCTACGGCAACCCGTACTACAGCGCCACCGTGCGCAGCATGGCCGCTAGTTGGCACAACTTCTTCTTCGCCTCGTTCGATCCCAGCGGCTACCTCAGCATCGATAAACCACCGGTCGCATTCTGGATCCAGACCGGTGCCGTCCACCTGTTTGGCTTCCATCCTTTCGCCCTCCTACTGCCCAGCGCCGTCGCCGGTGTAGCCGGAGTGGGGCTCCTGTTCGTTGCTGTTCGACGGGTGTTCGGAACGGGACCGGCCACGGTCGCGGCGCTGGTCCTGGCCCTGACGCCGATCTCCGTGGCCACCGATCGGTTCAACGACCCGGATTCCGTTATGACCTTCCTGCTCTTGCTGGCTGCCTGGCTGGTCGTCCGCGCCGCTGAGACCGGAAGCTGGCGGCGATTGGCGTGGGCGGGGGCAGTCGTCGGTCTCGCATGCCTAACCAAGTCTCTTGCGGCTGTCCTCCCTGTTCCCGGTCTCGGACTGGCATACCTGACCAGCCCGTCTGGCACCTTCAAGGCCCGGATCAGCCACCTGGCCGTCGCGACGGTCGTCCTGGTCGCCGTGGGAGTCTCATGGGTGATCGTCGTAGATGCCGTCCCCGCCGGCTCCCGTCCGTTGGTGGCGGGGACGAGCGCGGACTCTGAGCTCTCCCTGCTTTTCGGATCCAACGGTTTGTCGCGCGTCAACGGCACCAGCTCAACACCGGGGCTCCCCCCCGCGGCTCAGAAACCCGGGGCGGCCCTCGCGGCCATCCGGTACGGAGACACGGGGACGCCCGGGCTTCTTCGGCTGATCGACAGCCCACTTGGAGGCCAGGCCGGCTGGGCCCTGGCGGTCGGCATCACCGGGCTGGTGGCCGCCGCCGTCGACATCCGCCGGCGCCGCGATCCCCGTCTGGCCTCTCTCTGGCTGTGGGGGGGCTGGCTGGCGGCCGAGGCGGTCGTACTCAGTGCCGCCTCCGGTGTCTTCCACGCGTACTACCTCTCGGCGCTGGCCCCCGCCGCAGCGGCGTTGGCAGGGATCGGAACGTTCGCACTTGTTGATGCCTGGAAAGGGCGACGCTGGACGGCCGCGCTCGTTCCGGTCGCCGTGATCGGTACGGGACTCATCGAGTGGCGGGCCCTCGCCGGCTTCGTTGCCTTTGCGGGGCTCGGGACGTCCGGCCTGCTGCTGGCTGTCCTGGCCGGCGCCTTGCTCTGCGCCAGTGTGGTCAGGCCCCGGCTGCAACGGATCGCCCGACTCTTCACCGCGGCGGCGATGGCTGTGGCTTGCATCGCGGCGGTGACGTTCACCGCGTCAGTGCTCCGACACCCCGGTGTCGCTCAGGTGCCGATTGCTGGCCCGGCGCTCGACGGGCCTGGCGCAGCCCTGGCCAAGGCGCAAGCGGCGGCCAGGCATCAGGACCAGCCTTTCGACGTCGTCAACAGCCCGGCGAACCCGGGCGGAGCAGCGACCGGTCGGCTGATTGCCTTCCTCCAGGCCAACCGTCACAACGAGCGGTGGGTCCTGGCCATGCCCACCGGCCTCGACGCCGCGCCGATCATCACCCGATCCGGGCTCGCTGTCGTCGCCCTTGCCGGCATCGACAACGCCCCGGTAGCGACGGTCGGCCGGCTGCAACAGCTGATCAGCACCCGCCAACTTCGCTTCGCCCTCGTCGCCGCTCAGCCGACGGGGTTGGCCGGCCTGGTGCACCTGGAGGCATGGGCGCTCCAGAGCTGTGTTCCGGTACCCACCGCGGACTGGGTCAATGGCCCACCCCAGCCCTCCGTCCTGGTCGACTGTGCGCCCGCAACCGCGCCCGTGGTCCCGGCCGGTTTGGGCTAACGCCGGTCCAGCATGGCGGCCAGGAACTTGCCGGTGTAGCTCTCGGGCGTCTTGGCCACGTTCTCCGGCGTGCCCTCGACGATGACGGTGCCGCCCCCCCGACCACCCTCCGGACCGAGGTCGATGATCCAGTCGGCGGTCTTGATGACATCGAGGTTGTGCTCGATGACGATGACGGTGTTGCCCTGATCCACCAAGCGACCGAGGACCGTGAGCAGCTTGCGGATGTCCTCGAAGTGCAGGCCTGTCGTCGGCTCGTCCAGGACGTAGAGGGTGTGACCGGTCGAACGCTTGGCCAGCTCGCTGGCCAGCTTGACCCGCTGCGCCTCCCCGCCAGAGAGGGTGGTGGCGGGCTGGCCCATGCGGACGTAGCCGAGGCCGACGTCGACGATGGTCTGCATGTGACGGGCGATCACCGGCTGGTTGGCGAAGAACTCCAGAGCCTCCTCGCACGACAGATCGAGGACCTCGGCGATGTTCTTCCCCTTGAACGTGACGTCCAGGGTGTCGCGGTTGTACCGCGCCCCCTTGCACACTTCGCAAGGCACGTAGACGTCGGGGAGGAACTGCATCTCGATCTTGATCGTCCCGTCCCCGGCGCAGCCCTCACAGCGCCCGCCCTTGACGTTGAAGCTGAACCTTCCCGGCTGGTAGCCGCGAACCTTCGCCTCGGGTGTCTCGGCGAACAGGCGCCGGACGTGGTCGAAGACCCCCGTATAGGTCGCCGGGTTGGATCGGGGGGTTCGCCCGATCGGCGACTGGTCGATGGCGATGACCTTGTCGACCGCCGCCAGGCCCTCGATCTTCTTGTGGCGCCCGGGAACCAGCTTGGAGCGGTACACCTTCTGCATCAGGGCCCGCAGGAGGATGTCGTTGACCAGGGTCGACTTGCCCGATCCCGACACCCCGGTGACCGCCACGAGACAACCCAAGGGGAACTCGACGTCGATGTTCTTGAGGTTGTGCTCCCTGGCCCCTCGGACGACCAGCCACTCCTCGCC
>Ga0207416_1001537_pt1 | contig 29822 bp, 29 predicted proteins | sample PaiPotPPM11metaG_FD_184107 | JGI IMG/M metagenome (GOLD analysis project Ga0207416, IMG submission 184107) | Iron sulfur acid spring bacterial and archeal communities from Banff, Canada, to study Microbial Dark Matter (Phase II) - Paint Pots PPM... ... | reverse complement strand
ATAAGGTCGATATGATGGAAGATGAGGAGCTGCTCGAACTGGTCGAACTGGAAGTGCGTGAGCTGCTCTCCAAGTATCAGTTCCCTGGCGATGATGTCCCCGTCATTCGTGGCTCGGCCCTCAAAGCACTGGAAAGCACGGGCGATCTTTCCCGCACCGATCCTAATGCCGCCTGCATCTGGGAATTGATGGATGCGGTGGACTCTTACATCCCAACTCCCCCACGTGCCACCGACAAGCCTTTCCTGATGCCGGTTGAAGATGTCTTTGGCATCAAAGGACGTGGAACGGTGGCCACTGGTCGTATCGAGCGTGGGGTGGTCAAAGTCGGTGAAAACATCGAGATCGTGGGCATGAAAGAGCAGACGCGCACCGTCGTGGTTACTGGGGTAGAAATGTTCCAGAAGACGCTGGACCAGGGCCAAGCTGGTGATAACGTGGGGTGTCTGCTCCGTGGGGTTGAGCGTGCGGATATCGAGCGTGGACAGGTGTTGGCCAAGCCCGGTTCGATCAAACCGCATGCCCTCTTCAAGGCTCAGGTCTACGTGCTCTCCAAGGAGGAGGGTGGTCGGCATACTCCCTTCTTCAATGGGTATCGTCCACAGTTCTATGTGCGAACAACGGATGTAACCGGGTCGATCAAGCTGCCGGAGGGAGTGGAGATGGTGATGCCGGGCGATAACATCGAAATGACAGTAGAGCTCATCCAGCCAGTGGCAATGGAAGAAGGCGTCAAGTTTGCCATACGCGAAGGCGGACGCACCGTTGGCGCTGGCATCTGTACCAATGTGCTTAGCTAACCGTGGACGCAATGAATTGGGTTCCTACCGATTGGCGGTAAACCGCTCGGTGATAGGCGCAATTTATTGCCAATTGTAGGGGCCCGATTTACCGTGTCACCTTCAGGTGATCGCGCCCGCAAGTTGTGGGCGCAGAGGCCAACATATATATCTATGTTCGCTTCTGCGTCCTCATTGGTAACCACTTAGCAATTGCCTGACTAGGCAGCAAGCCAAGCTCAGAACGATAAGGGAGAAAAACATGGCCAGTAAGGGCAAAGAAAATCGTATTGTGGTAACATTGGCTTGCACGACCTGCAAAAGCCGCAACTATGCCACTTCAAAGAATAAGAAAAATAATGCCGAGCGCCTTGAGCTAAGGAAGTTTTGTAGAACCTGTCGGCAGCATGTATCACATCGTGAAACTAAATAGTATAGTAGATACGACCTTGCATGCAAATGATTATGAGGTGTTGGACGCTCCACCGTCGTTTTCGTATAGTCTTGTTTTAAGAGGCATTGTACCTGTACATTGAAATTGGGGCGATCAATTGTTGATCAGAAAGGTTGAATGTGCCAAAGAATATGGCCGACAGAAAGAAAAACTCCCACCGGAGTCAAGCGGCTGCGCTGAAAACCCCTAGTAGGAAACAGGCGCAGGTAGAGAAAAGCGTCAAAGCCCCAGCCCCTGAAGATCAAGAGCGCGATGAGCCCGTGTCTGCAAAGAGTGCTAAAGCTCCAGCATCTGAGGATCACCGTAAGCCTGTACCCGTGAAGGGTGCCAAAGCCCCAGCCCGCGAGGCACGTCGTCAATCTCGGCAAGAAGCGAAGACTGCCCCACGGCGAGATTCAAAGGGACCCTCACGTTGGCGCAACAATGCCATAGGGCGCTTTATCTATGAGGCTTATTATGAACTCCGTTATAAGGTAACATGGCCAACCCTCAAAGAAGCTAGGAACATGACTTTTGTGGTCCTTGCTCTTTCTGCTGTCGTCGGTGGCATTATCGCTCTAGCGGACTATGGGCTGCACGAGCTCTTCATTTTTATTGTTACACCGAAGTAGCTTCGTCACGTGGAAATAATAAGGGGAAATGCCGTGGTTACTGAACATACCATCGAGAACAATCAGCCCGATGAGCGTGCTTGGTTTGCTATCCACACGTATTCGGGCTATGAAAATAAGGTCAAGAGCCACCTCGAAGCTCGTATCGCATCGATGGACATGCGCAACAAGATCTTCCGTATCATTGTGCCAATGGAAGAAGAGGTGGAGATTAAGCAGGGTCAGCGACGCACGGTCCAACGCAAGGTCTTTCCCGGCTATGTGTTGGTCGAGATGATTATGAGCGATGAAGCCTGGTATGTTGTACGCAATACGCCTGGTGTCACGAGCTTTGTTGGTTCCGGAACGCGCCCCGTTCCTTTACAGGAGCATGAGGTCAAATCTATCCTGAAACAGGTCACGCAAGAAACAGAGAAGCCCAAGGCCAAGGTAAGCTTTGCAAAAGGCCAGAGTGTACGGGTGATAGATGGCCCGTTCACTGAATTTATTGGCACGGTCAATGATATTAACCAGGATCGTAATAAGGTGACTGTCCTTGTTTCGTTCTTTGGTCGCGAGACCCCGGTTGTCTTGGATTTTCTTCAGGTGGAGAAAATCTAGTTCATCAATAACCTAGTTTTTTGAGGAGTTTTTAGAAATGGGAAGGCGTATTAAGACTGTAGTCAAACTACAGATTCCAGCTGGGAAGGCAACACCTGCTCCCCCAATCGGTACCGCGCTCGGTCCTCATGGCATCAATCTGATGATGTTTTGTAAGGAGTACAACGCTCGTACCGCCGAGCAAGTTGGGATGGTCATTCCTGCTGAAATTACCATTTACGAAGATCGTTCATTTACATTTGTTACTAAGACGCCACCTGTGCCCGACCTGCTGAAATCAGCTATCGGTGCCCAGAAAGGGTCTGCTGTACCCAATAAAACCAAAGTTGGCTCGATCAACCGCGCAAAACTGCGCGAGATTGCTGAACTCAAACTAAAGGATCTCAACGTTAATAGTATTGAGGCCGCTGAAAGAACTATTGAAGGTACTGCTCGTAGTATGGGTATTACCATAGAGTAGACTCTGCCCGAAAGTCACTGCGGTTACTGCCTCAAGGAGGGCATAAAAGAGAATGAAAAAAGCACACGGAAAGAGATATGTGGAGGCGGCGAAACTCGTCGATTCCACCAAGCTATATCAACCACAAGAAGCTGTTTCACTCCTCAAAAAAATCAGCTATACCAAGTTCGACCCCACAGTCGAGATCCATATGAAGCTCGGTGTGGATTATCGCCACGCGGACCAGCAAGTGCGTGGCATTGCTATGTTGCCCGCTGGCACTGGTAGAGAGGTAAAAGTACTGGTCTTCGCCCAGGGTGAGAAGGTAGCGGAAGCCGAGGCCGCTGGCGCAGATTTTGTTGGTCTCGATGATGTTATTAAGCAGATTGAAGGCGATTGGTTTGGTTTCGATATCGCCATTGCAACTCCCGATGTGATGGGAAAAGTTGGCCGTCTTGGTAAGAAATTGGGACCGCGCGGCTTGATGCCAAGCCCTAAAGCAGGTACGATTACCTTCGATCTTACCAAGACCATTCGTGATGTTAAAGCTGGTCGTGTCGAATTCAGAATCGATAAGACTTCTCTCCTGCACGTTCCATCTGGCAAACTCTCGTTCAGCGAAGAGGCACTGCTCGCTAACATCACCGCAGTCGTTGATGCGGTGTCACGCGCTCGTCCATCCGGTGCCAAGGGAACCTATATCAAGAGTGTAGTGCTCTCGTCTACTATGTCACCCAGCGTTCGTCTGGATGTCCAATCGGCAGTGGCACTCAAACCATTGGCATAGGTTGTATCCTATGCGCGATTGATGTATAATAAAATGCAACAACACTTGTAATTTGTCTATCACCGGAGACAGCAAGTATGCCATCAGGCATCTAAGCAATACATGCGCAATGTGTTGGCTTGCCGAGGAGATAACTGTTCAGCTGCAATGCTGTAGCATGCATGCGTGAATAGGGCTTATTTCTAGCCTTCGGTGAAATCGAAGGTTTTTTTGTTGCATAAATTACCTGAGGGAAGGAGGGAAAGCATTCAATGCCAACACAGGCAAAAGCAGAAAAGATCGAGGAGTTAACAGATAAGCTCGGTCGCTCAACCATCGCAATCTTGGTGCAGACACAGGGTCTGAACGTCAAGGGCATGAATGAGCTACGCGGCAAGCTGCGTGTAGCCAAGATTGACCTGCAGGTCGTCAAGAATACGCTTCTACGTATTGCGTCTGAGCGCAACAACATGAGCCTTGACCGAAAGCTGTTTGATGGCCAGACCACCGTCGCCTTTGGCTACGAAGAAGACGAGGTCACTGCGGTCAAGGCAGTAGCCGACTATGTTCGCACTTCCAAGATCGTCACCATCAAATCAGCTATTCTTGGCGGTCGCACGTTGAGCCAAAAACAAGTTGAAGATTTGGCCAAGATCTCCGGTGGGAAGAATCAGGCCAAAGCTGAGGTCGTCGGTATTTTGCAAGCGCCGCTGACCAATATCTACAGTACACTTACTGCTCCATTGCGTGATCTTTGTTATGTACTGCAAGCACGTGCGGATCAATTGAACAGCGGACAGACCGCTGAGTAACAATAGAAAGAAAGAGGAATTTACCTATGGCTGTTGCTGACATCATCACTGAAATTGAAAAATTGAACGTCCTCGAACTGGTTGAGCTGACCAAGACACTGCAGGAAAAGTGGGGAGTTAGCGCCGCTCCAGTTGCTGCCGTTGCCGCCCCAGCTGCCGGGCCTGCTGTAGAGGCTGCTGCTCCCGTCGAAGAGAAGACCGAGTTCGACGCAGTCCTTACCGAGGTTGGTACTAACAAGATCAATGTCATCAAGGTTGTACGCGAACTTACTGGTCTAGGCCTGAAAGAGGCAAAGGCAGTTGTCGACGAAGCTCCCAAGGCCATCAAGGAAGCTGTCTCCAAAGAAGAAGCCGAGAAGATCGCTGCCAAGATGGCCGAGGTTGGCGCTAAAGTTACCATCAAGTAATCATCATTTCTTGATGGGAATATGACCATGAGTCATCCCGATTTTGGAACTTTTGCCCTAAAAGTTCGGGATGACTCATGGCTGAAACGCAAAAAATTTGAACCACTCTCAGACACGTGTATTTCATTGCGCCTCTGAGCTATCCATGTTATAATTCGAACATGTAATACTTTCTTGTATTCAGATAAAAATAGAAAGGCAGGCGATTTACAAGCGTGGCGTTAACTGTTGAAGAGAAAGAAGAAATTATTGCGAACTCCCATGTCCACGGGACGGATACGGGTTCGCCAGAGGTACAGATCTCGATCCTGAAGGCGCGCATTGATCAGATGACCGAGCACCTTAAAGTGCACAAGCACGATCTCCATTCGCGCCGTGGCTTGAAAATGTTGGTTGGACGACAGCGACGTTTACTTACGTATCTGGGTAAGAAGAGCCCTGAGCGCTATCGCGCATTGGTCGCGAAGCTAGGTCTGCGCGTAAAGCGCCAATAATCATGGGGCTAGTGTGGATGCGGTCGGCGTAATATGCAATATCGCAAACGCGGTTTCCGGTTTTCTAATACGCGGTCCGACCGCCGCTCCATTTTTCTCCACATTCCAGACAAGAATATATTGTTGAAGAGCGACCAGACAAACGAACACACTCACGAGAGAAGACGCTAGATAGAGGGTAAGCCCCCACTCTCAGGTTTGCTACTAGCACTCTACAAACAGTACCACAGTGCGGAGGAGAACTACCCGCGGACGTACTTTAAGGAGTTAATAAGTACCTTTAAAAGTGTAATTGCACCCTGTTGATAAGCGATGGAACGTGAAAGGCTCTCGACGAGGACTGCAGGAACGAAAGATATCAGACCATCATATCAGACCAGGACATTCAACTGGGGTGCCAATAATCGGAGGAAATATGATTCACCGTCAAGAAGCCGTTATCGGCGGTCGCATTATGAGCATTGAGACCGGACGTGTAGCTGAACAGGCCAGTGGTGCAGTGCTTGTGCGTTATGGCGATACTATTATTCTGGCAACTGTTGTTGGCAGCGATGAGCCTCGTGAAGGCATTGATTTTTTTCCATTGACTGTTGATGTAGAAGAGCGTATGTACGCCGCTGGTAAGATCCCTGGTGGCTTTTTCAAACGTGAAGGTCGTGCAACTGAACATGCTATTCTTTCTTGCCGTCTCGCTGATCGTCCTCTTCGTCCTCTCTTTCCCAAAGGCTATCGCAACGACGTTCAAATTGTCGTCACCGTTCTTTCCGTCGACCAGGAAAATGACTATGACATCCTGAGTATTGTGGGTGCTTCAGCAGCTCTCTCTGTGTCAGATATTCCCTTCCATGGTCCTGTGGGTGCGGTCCGCATTGGCTATGTTGACGACCAGTTTGTGGTCAATCCCACGGAGTCACAATTGGAGCAGAGCCAACTTGATCTGGCTATCGCGGGGACTGCTGATGCAGTGATGATGGTTGAGGCCGGAGCTAAGGAACTCCCTGAGGAGCTAATGCTGCGGGCTGTCCGTTTCGGCCATGAAGCCCTGCAAGATATCATCAAGATGCAGGACAAGCTAGTGCAGGCAGTCAATTGTGCTAAGCGGCCCTTTACTCCTGCCCCCGTCGATGAGGATTTGCAGACAAAGGTGGCGGATTTCGTACGCCCCCGTTTCGAGGTCGCGTTAAACAATGTCAATAAGACTGCACGCACATCAGCTCTGAGCCTGGTACAGGAAGAGTTGGTCACTAACCTAGGAGCTGAGTATCCCGAACGCTTGAAGGAAATCATTACATTCTACGAAAAAGAGCTGAAGGCCTATGTGCGCAATCAGATCCTCGATAATAAGATCCGTGTCGATGGCCGTGATCTCAAGACTATCCGTCCTATCAATTGTGAGGTAGGTCTGCTACCGCGTACCCATGGTTCGGGACTCTTTACACGTGGACAGACACAAGTCCTGAGCGTGATAACGCTTGGTTCCCCCGGCGACGAGAAGATACCAGATGGCCTGGAGATGGGTGAGAGCAAGCGCTTTATACACCACTACAATTTCCCGCCTTTCTCGACTGGTGAGAGCAAGCCTTTGCGCGGACCGGGTCGGCGCGAAATTGGGCACGGTGCTCTAGCAGAGCGTGCAGTGGCAGCAGTAATTCCCTCACAGAGTGAGTTCCCTTACACTATCCGTGCTGTCTCTGATGTACTTTCATCCAACGGTTCGACCTCGATGGGTTCCGTTTGCGGCACCACACTGGCCCTGATGGATGCAGGTGTTCCCATTCATGCTCCGGTGGCTGGTGTTGCCATGGGCCTGATCACAGGTGAGGCTGAACGAGCTGGCAAATGGGCCGTGCTTACGGACATTCAGGGTATCGAAGATGCACTGGGCGATATGGACTTCAAGGTTGCTGGTACGGCCGATGGCGTGACGGCACTGCAAATGGATATCAAGGTCAAGGGCATTACATACGAAATCATGGCACAGGCCCTGGAGCAGGCACGCGAAGGCCGTATGTACATCATGGAGAAGATGCTTGATGCCATCGACGCACCGCGTGAGGAACTGTCGGAATTCGCTCCACGTATCCAGACAATCAAAATCAATCCCGACAAGATTGGTGCGGTTATTGGACCAGGTGGCAAGGTAATACGTAGGATCCAGGAGGAGAGTGGGGCCAAGCTCGACATTGAAGACGATGGTTTAGTCAACATTTCAGCGGTCTCCGGCGAATCAATGCAACAGGCATTAGATGCAGTGCGGGCTCTGACTGAGGATGTTGAGGTCGGCCACATCTACACGGGTACGGTTCGTCGTATAGTCGATTTCGGATGTTTCGTCGAAATTCTGCCCGGCAAAGAGGGGTTAGTTCGCACATCGCAGCTTGCTGACTATCAGGTCATGCGCCCAGAGGATGTCGTTTCCCTTGGCGATGAGATTACAGTCATGGTCATTGAGGTTGACATGCAGGGCCGTGTTAATCTGTCTCGTCGTGCGGCCTTGAGTGGTGAGATGCCTACACAGGCTGAACTGGAACATGATCGCCATGCAAATCGTGGCCCCAGTCGTGGTGGTCCAGGACGTGGCCCTGCGCCCTATGGTGCGCCACCTAACCGTGGAGGCGGCTACCCTGATCGCAACCGGTGGCGGTGGTTTTGGCGGACGTGGTGGTGGCTATGACCGCGATAGTGGGATGCGTGATCGCGGTGGCTACGATCGCGGTGGCTTTGGGCAACGCCGTCCTATGGGACCTGGACCTGGCCGCAACAGTGGTGCCCCACGCCGTGATGGTGGTTTTGGACCTCGCCCATCCGATCGACGCTGGTAACATATATTAACAACGGACAGATATAGGCGACCTCATGGTCGCCTATATCTTTGAGCACGCCTCATCCAATTTCTCAAAGAAGGGGTAAAGATGCTATGTCGTCAGAGGAGATACTGCGGGAGGTAGCCGCAGAAGTCTCGACCTGCTCCAAGTGTAAGCTCTGTAAAGGTCGCACCAAGGCAGTACCTGGTGAAGGCAGTCCTCACGCCAAGATCCTGTTTATTGGCGAAGGACCCGGTTTCCACGAAGATAAACAAGGACGTCCATTTGTAGGTCCTGCTGGGCAATTTCTTGATGAACTGCTGGCCAGTATCAACCTCAAGCGTTCAGACGTCTTTATCACCAACGTGGTGAAGTGTCGGCCTCCCGAAAACCGTGATCCCGAGCCTGAAGAGATTGCTGCCTGCAATGATTATTTAGATCGCCAGATTGCCGCACTCAAACCTCAGGTGATTGTGACCCTGGGTCGCTATTCGATGGCCAAGTTCTTTGGTAATGAGAAGGTCAGTGCCATCCATGGCCGGGCCCGCAAAAGGGACGGGTATATTTGTATCGCAATGTACCATCCAGCAGCTGGTCTGCACAGGGCCGAGCTGAAGGATGTTATTCGCGAAGATTTTAAGAAAATTCCCCTCGTCATTGCCGAAGCTGAACGCTTGGCATCCGAACGCCCATCCCTGTCGATAGTGCCATCCAAACCAAAAGATGAGCCTCCACAGCAGTTATCACTGTTCTGAGGGCTATTAAAATTTTGTACCATGGCGTCTGTGAAGCATACTGTTTCGGTATACTACATAGACGGCATGGTGCAAAAACTTGCAGTTCATCTCTATCTATGGACCTTCGAGGACGCAGCCATGGCGAAGGTTGCTGTACTCCTCTTGAATCGCATAGTGATGTCCGTTCCAAGTCACGTTGCCTTTGGTAGCGGAATCAATTGTATCGGGAGGTAAGGGGCACTTATCAGCTACCTCTCCGTTACGGTTAGGGCCATCCCAGCCTGAGCCTGGATTGGGATCAGAGGCAGATTCCATCAACTCATGGGATAGGATACCAGTAGCAATATCAACGACATGGTCATGATTGGGCGACTGTGGTACCACTGAACACTGCTCCTGACCCTTGTAAGATGGATAAGATACGAAAGCATATGGGCTGGAGTCAAAGTTGGTGTGATACCCACAACCCAAATTCATCGTCGGCAACAAGACAATGATATTGTGGTAGTCCTGCATATTCCAGCCTTGTTTTGCAGTGACCTTCGTTAGCTCTTGCCTCCATACTTGATCGGCCAGTTTATCCATTGCGCTGGCATCCGTATTTGGACTATTGCGCTGTGCCACCAGATCTGGTGGAAAGGGCTGCCTATCTATGAGAGTACCTGCTAGCCTAGCGCCAGTGGGACACCGACCAAGGGCATCGCGGTATTGCGAAAGGATCGCATAGAGAGGACTTTGACCGATATCTTTCACGAATTGCTGGATCAGACTCACATAAGTGGGGCGAGCAGGTTGAAAAGCAGCATCGATCCAGAAGACGAGATAGACATTGGCTATGCCGTCTACTACTTGACCACTGTTATACTGGAGATCCCCTTGAGCATCATTATGAGGGGAATCAACGCGTGGGAGAGGGTTATAGTGAGGCTGCCGTGCGTCACATGTTTGCTTCATAACTGCTGGGATAGTAAGAATAGTGCTTGTAAACCACTGGTCCAGTCTCTGACTACTGAGGGTTGGCAATTGCTGCTTGACAAACTGATCGAAGAGAGGTTTATCAATAGCTGCGTTGTAGCCTACGACTACCTTTGGATCAACTTTGCCTTGATCGACATAGCTGCTATCTACTGAGATCAATTCCTGTTTTTCCTGTATAGAACTATACCCTGTAGCTCCCAGATGAATAAACAATTGAACCACACTTGGTTGCTGATTTGTCTCTTTCATCTGTTGCAGACTTGCAAAAAAATCGAGTGGATTGGTGCTAATATCACTGAGGAGTTTCATGCCAAACTTGCCTAACAGGGTCAGGTAACAAGAATCTAGGGACGAGGGCTCTGGATTCTGGGGACGGCCCGCTTGCTGACGAGCTAAATTAACGCAATTGGACCAGTATGCTGATGAGGAAGGCCCACTTCCTGTGACTCCTGCGGCCTTGCTGATGAGGACTGGTCCGTTGAAGAGGATTTGTCCTATGAGAAGGAGGACAACAACAGGAGATCCCCATTTCGCTTGTTTTGCTCTTCTCCACATATTTCTTTCTTTCTCTCTCTTTAGGTTGCTCTGACCAATCATATCTCACCATGAGAGGATCAACGCACAAACATCTTGACGATAGCCTGTCCAGATATTCATTAGCATTCTCATGAGTAACTGTCTTGCACCTGTCCAAAGCAGAATAGAAAGAGCAACACCTTCTCTGGTACGATGCAGATTGTTGTTATGAGTATAACCCAGAGAGATGGTATTTACTAAGTACAGGCGGACACAAGTCAGTTCCGTGTTGATGCTCTGAGTATGAGGTCATTTGCCATCGCAAACTCGGATCATATTTCTGCCCGCGTGTACTAAGGACAAAGAGGACAACTTTGCCCAAGACCATTGAAGCCTCCAAATTGTCCTGTTTGTCCTCTCTAATATAAGGGCATTTCGTAACTCAGACAAAGAGAGCCTTTATGAGCTGAAGTGGTTTCCAGAGTTGTCCCTCTTTCCTCCTGGAAAACCCTTCTCGAATTGGGTATCCTATCCTACAGAAACAACCAAAGAGTGAGCAGGACACTCTCCCTTTATGTGGATACATGCGCTCAGACAAGGCTATTTGTTTGCATCAGCAACTTCTTACAGAACTGCAAAGAGAGGGATAAGTATGCAAATATACCGAAAAAATATTAAAAAGCTCTTTTTAGGCTCAGTATTCGTCGCACTGCTGACCGCACTACTAGCTGCCTGCAGCACACCTAGCAATGCTGGAGCGACCAGTAGAGACAGGGCTACTCCGATCCCTACAGCCACGCCAGTAACCAAGCCGGCCAAGACCCCACTGACCTTAATACGTATGCTGGATCAGACAAGGTGAGATGAGCTTTGTTGATGCCAGTGATGGCTGGGCCATTGGCTCCCCGGAGAATAACTCTGCACTATTGCTGCACACAACTACTAGCGGTAAGGCGTGGCAAACGATTCCTTATTCTATCCAGTGACTCCTCTCCAAGAGAAATTCAAGGAAGAGCTGGGCAAACGAAGCAGCATCGAACGACCTACAGCTTCTCCAGCTTTGCAAAATCCATACTCAGACGCTTCTTCCCATGCTCCCCCCGGAACTGGACTTCGACGAATTCAGTGGTGCCTTCCATCTCGCTCTTGAGAATGATACCTACCCCAAATTTATCATGACGGACACGATCTCCAGCCTTGAACTGCGGCTCTTTTGGCTTCGCCGATTCCTGTTTCTTTTTGGCGTCCCATGATGGAATGTTGCCCTTGCCCTTAGCTGCGGATGGTGGCACGGTGAACGATGACGACCCGGTACGTGATGTGGATGGTAATCGTGTTGGGGCATTGGGAGTGCGTTGAGGAGGAGTACCGCGGCCAAAAACCCGACCCCCTTCCTGAGGTCCATAGGGGTCCTGGTTGAAATCATCATCATCTCTGTTCGCCTGCTGCCGTGCTGTTGCACTACGCGATGAGGTTTTCGTTGACCCAGCGGGACTCTTTGTTGCTAGCAGATTCTCAGGGATATCTTCTAGAAAGCGTGATGGTTCCGTGTATTGTGTCTCGCCGAAGATGGAGCGCCGACGGGCACGCACAAGATATAGGTAGCGCATTGCACGGGTGAAGCCCACGTAAGCCAGACGGCGCTCCTCCTCTAACTCTTCCAGATTGCTCAATGAGCGGGAATGGGGAAGCGAGCCCTCATCCATACCTACGATAAAGACAACTGGGAACTCCAGTCCCTTAGCGGCATGCAGGGTAATCAAGGTGACTGAGTCACTATTTTCGTCCTGTACCAACGAGCCATTTTCGCTGGTCTGAGCAGTGTCTGCACCTCCAATCAGGGCGACATTCTCCAAGAACAGTTCGAGGGCAGTGCGGGTCTCGATCTCTGCATAATCCTCAGCCACACGGCGCAATTCAAGCACATTACCCCAGCGGTCCACCCCCTCTTGTTGAGTCATAGCACGCAGTTCTGGGCCATAGCCGCTGCGCTCGGCGATGCGATCCAGCAACTCCGGCAGATGAAGTTCGTCAGTGGCGCCTGCAAGGTCTGTGATGAGCGTACGGAAGCTTTGCAACGAGTTTTTAGCTGCTTTGCCCAACGTCGGATGGCTCTCAATGCGCTCGATGGCAACGAAAAGCGAGATGTTTTGCTGGCTGGCCCACGATTGCAACTCGCCAACTGTCTTAGGACCAATTTTGCGGTTAGGAACGTTGATGATGCGCAGGAGGCTGATGTCATCATTTGGATTTGCCAGCAAGCGCATATATGCTAGCATATCCTTGATTTCTTTGCGTTCGTAGAACTTGCGGCTACCGATGACCTTATAGGGAATATTCAGGCGCAAGAATTGCTCTTCGATAGCACGGGATTGCGCATTAGTACGATACATCACTGCGATCTTGCTGCGTTGCTCGATCTCGCCCTGTGCTAGCAAGCGGCTAACCTCTCTGGCTGTATAAAGACCTTCATCCTCTTCGTCGAGAGCAGCATGCAAGATGATTTTTCCGCCTTTGCCCAGCGCTGTCCACAGATTTTTGTCCTTACGCAATCTATTGCGGCGCACCACACCCTGAGCGGCGTCAAGGATTGTCTGTGTCGAACGATAGTTTTGTTCTAGCATGATAGTATGGGCATGAGGGAAGTCACGTTCAAAGCGGGCCACATTCTCTGCGCTAGCACCGCGCCAGGTATAAATCATCTGATCGTCGTCACCCACCACGCACACATTGCCCAAGCCCTCATGCTGATCATCTGTCCCGTAAGCCAGCAGCCGGATCAACTTATACTGAGGTAGATTGCAATCTTGGAACTCGTCCACATGAATATATTGCCAGCGCCGTTGGTACTGATTCAGCAGTATGGGCTCGCGACGCCAGAGCTGTTCAGTAAGCATGAGTAGATCATCGAAATCGACTCCATTATTGTTGCGCAGCGACTTCTGGTAGACTTTGTAGACACGGGCGGCCACTTCCTCAAGATACTTCGTAGCCTGCTCGGCCATCTGATCTGGTCCATACATCATGTTCTTTGCCCGCGAAATCAGACCCTGGATTAGCAATGGCCGGTACTGCTTCTCGTCGAGATTCAATTCTTTAATGGCCTGCTTCAAAATCGTGGCTTGATCATCGGTATCAAAGATCGTAAAAGATTTGTTCAGACCCAGAGGAGCGAGGTAATCGGCCTCTATACGCAGCACACGAGCGCAGATGGAGTGGAAAGTGCCAATGGTCATCTCCCTGGCCTGGTTAGCGCCTAGCAGCTTTTCTAAGCGTTCACGCATTTCGCGGGCCGCCTTATTCGTGAAGGTAACGGCGAGAATGTGTCGAGGCCATACGTGCTCATCCTCAACCAGATAAGCGATACGATGGGTGATGACACGGGTCTTGCCACTCCCCGGGCCTGCTAGGATCAGCACAGGCCCCTGCGTTGTCATAACAGCTCTACGCTGCGGCTCATTGAGCCCGTCCAAAAAATTTCTTTGTTCCAGCATCATCACCCTCTAGACTATCGAAAAATATTTGCAAGCCATTGTAGTGAGCTTGGGAAACGATCTTGCCTCTATACTGCAAAATAAACTGAGGTTATTGTACCACAAATAATGATATCAGGGGGTAACTACTCAGCTACTCAGCACTTCACTCGTGCCACCGTCAAGGGTAGATGAAAAAAGGGAAAAATGAGGACAAGCTTACCTTAAATGTTGTCCTAGAAACTTGCCGACTCACCAAGAACGGTATAGAATAGAGCTGTGAGAATTGCCCACTAGTTGTATAGAAGGGATATCCAATGGCCTTACAAGATTTCGAACAACGACGGATGTTCATGAGCGAGGAAGAATACCTAGCATTCGACCGTGCCAGTGAAATCAAACACGAGTACTACAACGGTTTGGTAGTTGCCATGTCAGGTGGCACCCTTGCCCATGACCGACTAGCTGGCACTATGTACGCACTTATTCGCGAAAAGCTTGGGATACTAGGTCCCTGCCAAGTTTACACCAGCAATACCCGCGTTTTCGTCCCGGAGAAACCCAGCAAGCGGCAATATGTCTATCCTGATGTGACTGTGACGTGTGATATTGCTGACTATCAGGAGAGTGATATTATCAACTCTCCTCGTCTGATCGTAGAAGTTCTTTCTCCTAGCACAGAGAAGATGGATCAGGGAGATAAGCTGAAATGGTATAAGGGCCACCCATGCATTCAGGAATACGTTATTATTCACACTCGTTTACAGCGCGTAGAGATCCACCGCCGTAGCGGTGATATCTGGACCTATCATACTTACAGTGCTGGCGAGACCATTGAGCTAGTATCACTAGATATGCAGATACCTGTAGACACCCTCTACTTAGGGCTACGTATCCCCAAATAGATACCGGGGATGTGCGTAGGCATTGGAAAGCATGATCCGTTCATAAAGACCGTAAATCCATTCATTGCGCCCGCCATACCCCTGTCAGGATAGTTCCAGTTCGTGCTTGAATTGATCTAAATACTGGCACATAAAGGTTGTACGATGCCGAGCTAGATGAAGACCAGTCTCTGTCATCATGGTTGCTTCAAGCTTGAGCAGTTTGGTATAGAAATGATCGAGCATATAGCGATTATCATCCAGTGAATGTCGTTCGGCAAAGGGATCACCCAACTGATAGGGCTTTCTGCCAGTTTTTTGCCGTTGGCCTCCCACAATACCCCAGCGCATGATGCCAATTGCGCCCAGAGCATCTAGACGGTCGGCGTCACGCACAACGCTAGCCTCCAAAGTACGAGGTTCGATGCCACGACTAAAGCTATGAGCAAGGATGACATGAGTAATGGCATCTTGCAATGTGATCGGTATCTGGCTTGCAAGCATGAGTTCAGAAGCTAGCTTAACAGAGAGATCGACATGATGCTCATTGCCTTTGTGTTCAACGGTGTGCCCCAAATCATGCATCAGAGCAGCCATACCCACGATAAACCGATCCGCGTCTTCATGCTCAGCAATATATTCTGCTAATGTATAGACACGGCTCACATGGTCCCAATCATGAGCAAGGTCGTAACAATGCACAAAATGTTGTTGTACCTTCTCTAGTATCTGTAGAAGCACAGTAGACTGATTAAAGGTGGTTTCCATAGTAGTTACAATGACCCCTTTCTATTTTTTGTTAACAGGATACCATATTACACATTTGGTGTGAACTGAACAAGAACAAGCTTGCTCTCGGAGGGAAAGTGGTTGTTTCCTTGCTCTCTTCCTGAGTGTGAGTAGCTAATGTCGGAGAGAGAGACCATTTGGCTGCCAGGCTATACTAAAGACATAGCATTCACCCCAGTGGCGAAGAAGTCATTGAAATACTGGTATGTGTTGTAAGTATTGGAAGGAGCTATGATGGGCTACTCCGAAACAAACGAAAGAGAACGTACTTGTGTCGCCACAGATATAGTGAACATACATGTGCCACTGGTGAAAGAGCCAAAGCGAGATTACCTCAATGGAGCGACCAGGCAAGCCGAAGCTGGAGACGGGGGAAATGCCTCTAATGCAAAATTTACCCGTCAAATCAATGTACTGATTGTCGATGATCATGCTTTGATACGCGAAGGACTATGCCAGTTGTTCGCGCTGGAAGAGCATATTCAGGTTGTCGGAGAGGCTGCCAATGGCTTCGAGGCTATTGAGAAGATACACCAGCTATCTCCTGATATCGTTTTACTGGATATTCACTTACCAGTCGTTGATGGTATCGCCGTTACACGACAAATCACGCACCAGTTTCCCAATGTAGCGGTAATCATCCTGACCGTGCATCGCCAGAACCAGCAGATCGTAGACGCAATGAGAAATGGAGCTAGAGGCTATCTCCTGAAGAACTCCTCAGCCCGCGAGGTAGCAGAGGCTATCAGGATTGTTCACCAAGGAGGCACCGTCGTCTCACCAGTACTCACCGAAGCTATTGTCAATGAGTTGCGTCGCCAGCCAGAGCAAGGAACTAACGGCCATAGCCTTGCTCAACTCTCAGAGAAAGAACTTGAGATTGTTCGCTACCTGGCATCGGGTCTGAGCAATAAAGAGATCGCCGATCGCTTGTCATACTCAGAGAAGACTGTCAAGAACTATCTCTCGATTATTTTCCAGAAGCTGCATCTACGGGACCGCACGCAGGTTGCCATTTTCGCACTCCGCCAGGGTCTATTGCCCGAAGAAGGGATCTAGTATGAGTTTTGTTGTAATAGAAGCATAGCATCTTCGTACCAAGTCGTACCAAACTTCCACGCGCCATACAGCAGAAGATTAGGCTCGCCCGTCGCTGAGATATTGCCATGATGGAGCAGAATAAATGTCCTCAGGCTCTCTGCTGTAACCTGCAATGTATGAAGCTGCTTAATCTCATCATCCTCAGGCTGGCGTGTCTGGACCTCAGAAAGAGGAATGTGTAGGCGTGTCAGGAAGCATATCTCGGCGTGCGGCGTTGCCAGATCGTAGACGATACCCAAGGCGTATTGCTCGCTGATATCGCCACTTTGTATACCAGTCTCCTCACGAATTTCTCGTCTCATAGCTGCAAATGAATCGGGTTGTGTGTGTCCTGAGGCCATATCCAGGTTGCGCTCGAAGAAGCCGCCAATCACGTGATAACGACCGACATAAACATCAACGCCCTGACGATGGTCGAGCAAAATATAGTCGTCGCTGGTCTCAACTACTGAACAGACTGAAAGGGCATTGCCAAGCTCGTGATACGCCCTGTCTGCCGCAAACTCTGGGACACGCGTAGTGACGTATTCTTTATAGGAAGTGTCGCCGACAACAATGTACAGAGTACCATCCTCAACGGAAGTCTCGACAAAACGGAAGAGCGGAGCATCAAACAGCCGCGTGCCCTGTGCTTTGGCCTGTACAAGCTTTTGCTGCCAAAATGTATCCATCCACGTCTGCGTCTCTGGCGAGATCGTCATACGCAGAGATGGATCATAGGACATGACAAGTTGATCGGAACGAAAGAGACCTTGGGCTACTATCTCGAATTCGATCATCGCCGCTCATTCCCATTCGATCGTGGCGGGAGGTTTGGACGTAATATCGTAGACAACACGGTTGATCTCTGGTATTTCATTGACTAGTCGGTTGGAGATACATCCCAACAAGTCTGGCTCAAGGCGTGCCCAATCCGCTGTCATGAAATCTCCAGATGTGACGACACGCACTGCGATCACGTTTGCATAAGTACGGCTATCGCCCATGACACCGACGCTTTGCAGAGGTGTCAGGACAGCGAAGGCCTGACCTAGTTCACGGTAAATGTCAGCCTCGCGGATCTCTTCGATGACGATTTTATCTGCTGCTCGCAGTATTTCCAGCCGCTGCTCATCGACAGCGCCAATGATGCGGATCGCTAGACCGGGACCGGGGAAAGGATGGCGCCAAACCCACTCTTCGGGCAGGTCAAGTGCGAGGCCAATCTCACGTACCTCGTCTTTGAAGAGCATGCGCAGTGGTTCCACCAATGTAAACGCGATATCTTCAGGCAAGCCGCCGACGTTATGATGGGTTTTGATGCGCTTCGCAGTTTCCGCTGTATCATGGCTGGTGCTCTCGATCACATCGGGATAGAGTGTGCCCTGGGCCAGGAATTTGATTGGACCAAGATTTTCCTCCAGACGCTTGGCCTCGGCTTCGAAGACGCGAATAAACTCCTCACCAACGATCATACGCTTTTGCTCTGGATCGATCACGTTGGCAAGCCTTGTCAGGAAGCGCTTGCGTGCATCGACGACGACCAGGGGAATGTGCATGTGATTCTTGAAGGTATCTACAACCTGTTCACGTTCGCCAGCACGCATCAGGCCGGTATCTACAAAAATACAGGTTAGCTGATCACCAATAGCTTTGTGCACCAGGAGCGCAGTTACAGCAGAATCTACGCCGCCCGAGAGTCCACAAATCACGCGCTCATTGCCGACACGTTCGCGGATCTGTTGGGCAGCTTCTTCAATGACTTTGCTGGATGTCCAGTTGGCCTCGCAGTTGCAGATACGGAAGAGAAAATTGCCAATAATGTCTTTGCCCTGCGGTGTATGAGTAACTTCTGGATGAAATTGTAGGCCGATTAAGCCCACTGGATTGGCAATGGCAGCCACAGGATTGCTCTCGGTGCGAGCCAGCACACGGAAGCCCGGCGGCAACTCGTCGACGCTATCACCGTGACTCATCCAGCCAGGGAGGCGCACCGTCGATAACATCTGAGTCTGACCTAAGGGGTCAGTCTGGGCCGGAGATGCTGTGATGCCCTCAAAGATACGATAGCTCTGAGTATCCTGCTTTGCCCTAGTCAGCACCTCAATAGTTGCAGGACCATATTCACGTCGGCCTCTAGCAGGAGCGACGTGCCCGCCTAGTTGATAGGCTAGAATATGCATGCCGTAGCAAATACCCAATACTGGCAGTCCGCTGTGAAGGATCGCGGGATCGCAGGCAGGAGCATTCTCGTCATAGACACTAGAAGGTCCACCTGAAAGAATGAAACCTTTGATGTCAAGCTGTTCATTTTGTTGCAATTGTGCCAGTGTGGCGTTGGCTGGTACGAGTTCACTATAGACGTGGCACTCGCGTATACGGCGCGTGATTAGTCGGCTATATTGCGAGCCGAAATCAAGCACAATGATGGTCTGTCGGCGCTGCGAGGAATCCATAGCTTCCTTTCCTAAAATATGTTGGTTCTTTGAGTTCGTCGTGATTGTCTAGAGTATATCACACCGATTCCCAACACAGTGGGCTGGTTCAAAAAGGGTGGTGGGATGGTCTGTCTTTATTGCAACCGCTCTGGATCGAACAACATAGAAAATATGTTCTATTTCTGTGAGGAAGAGTTTCTTTTGGACAGTATACCAAATAGTAATAGCCGAAAATTTCTTATTGAGTATACCTTCGGTACGTAAAAAGTAGGTGGAATTTTGTGAACGATTGTACCCTGAGTAAAATTTGGCTATTGAACTTAGCCACTACAAACAGTACAATAGAGGGAAGCCCTTTCCCTTTGGTGTTGTCGTATGCTTTGAAAGGAGGCTTCATTTAGCCGTGAGTACGACACAGATGGCTGCAACTCTTTTTCAGTTGCAACAACTAGATCTCGAGCTTGATCGCTTGACCACTGAGTATCAGGCCATTACAACCTCGCTGCAAGGAAATTCTGATCTGCGCAAGCTGCGCTCTGACTACGAGGTTGCACAGGAGGAATGGCAATCCAGTCTACAGACCCAAAAAGATGCGGAATGGACACTTGAAGATTTGAACAACCGGCTCCAGCAGCAGGAGCAACGTCTTTACAACGGCTCAGTTACCAATCCTAAAGAACTCCAATCGTTGCAGCAGGAGGTGCAGCGACTACGTGCCCAGCAGAATCGCCAGGAAGAGCACTTACTAGAAGTGATTGACACGACAGAGTCACTCCAAGAAATTGCTCAGCAGAAACTGGCAAGTTTACAGCAGGCGCAGGATGCCTGGCAGGAAGAATTCACCGCGTTAACCGCCCGAGGACAGCAGGTTGAGGAACAACAGCGAGAATCACGAGAGAAACGAGAACAAATAGTGGCCAGTCTCGACGTAGACCTCGTCAAACGCTACGAAACTATGCGGCGTACTAAACAAGGTCGAGCAGTCTCGAAGGTTGAGCAAAATTCCTGCCAATGGTGCCGCGTGATTTTGACTCCGAGCGAGCTACAGCATGTGCGCATTAGTAGCGAATTGCAAGCATGTACAAACTGTGGCCGCATCCTGTATTATGACCGTCAGGCTTGATCTTTCCTTAATATTGAGTTGGTAGCATTGCTGCTTGTCCCAGCGTCAGCGCAGACGCATATTTTTGCGATGACAATTTCCCTGTCAAGCCCTTGCCACTTTCTTATTTAGCCTGCCAGAGTCCCGTTGCTAACAGGGTAGTTGAGGAATAAGAATGCCCCTAGAAGATGTTATCAATATGGGAAGCAGCATCAATGTAACTGCTCTGGAACCTGAGATCTCCCCGGCATAAATGCTGGTTGGTTCCGGTTCAGCTCCCCATCAATTGCTTTCACCTTCAGGATTATCGCTTTCCAGATTAGGCGGTCTCAGGCCGCCTTCCACAGTGCTCAGACCTCAAACAGTGAGAAGGTTTGAAAGCAGTAAGAGGATAGGTCCAATTCCCTCCTAATAGCACTAGACGAAAACTCTTCGTATGTGTAATATAGAGGGAGATTATATCGTGTTACTACTCTCAGGTGCTGGTTTAAAAAGATCCTAACTGGGATTCTTTCTTAAACAAGTGAAGAAAGCAGGTCTGAACTAATGAATGCTCAGGCTAGATATATGTATCAGAACCCAAACGATCCAGGAGGGCCACGCAGCCCACAGCGCTCCGATAATGGAGGCAACGGCAACAATACCGGAGGCAGAGGAGGGGCCAATGGTAGCAATTTGCTTTTCCGTGCAGTCATTTTTGTGGTTGTAGCAATTATTGCCTATTACCTCTTTATGCTTTTTACTCAGAGCGGTTCCACTAATGCGAATGCTGTGGATGTACCCTATAGCCTGTTCATTCAACAGATCAAGGAGGGAAATGTCCAGAGCGTAACATTCCAGAATCAGGATGGCACTGGTACGTTCAAGAAGGCCATTACTGTCCCCGGTAGCAGTGTTAAAGGCAGTAGCAATCATTTCCACGTGACTCTGTTACCTCAAGCTGATCCCACATTGACTCAGCTGCTCGTCCAGCACGGGGTGCAATTTTCTGCTAAACCAGCTGCTAATAATGATTTTATCCTGTTGCTCCTCAACTTATTGCCATGGATTCTATTGATTGGCGCTTTCATCTTTATTGCACGTCGCGCCACTCAAAGCCAACAAAGTATATTCAGCTTTGGCAAGAGCCGCGCAAAGATGGTATTGGAAGATAGACCCACAACCACTTTCGCGGACGTGGCAGGTGTCGATGAAGCCAAAAATGATCTGGTTGAGGTTGTTGAGTTCCTCAAGACTCCTCAGAAGTTTCAACGCTTAGGCGGGAAGATTCCACGAGGCCTGCTGCTAGTAGGTCCTCCAGGAACGGGTAAGACACTGCTGGCACGTGCCGTTGCAGGCGAAGCCAGTGTCCCTTTCTTCTCGATAAGTGGCTCCGAGTTTGTGGAAGTGCTGGTCGGTGTTGGTGCAAGCCGTGTACGTGATCTGTTTGATCAGGCCAAGAAAGCGTCACCTGCGATTATCTTTATTGACGAGATTGATGCTGTCGGTCGCCAGCGTGGTGCTAGTATCAATAGTAATGACGAGCGTGAGCAGACGCTAAATCAGTTGCTAGTCGAGATGGATGGCTTCGATACTCGTCAGGCTGTCGTTGTGCTCGGTGCTACCAACCGTCCCGATGGGCTGGATAAGGCGCTGCTCCGTCCAGGTCGCTTTGACCGCCGTGTCACTGTCGATCGTCCCGACTGGAATGGCCGTCTGGCAATTCTAAAGATCCATACGCGTAATGTGCCTTTGGCTGATGATGTTGATCTGATCACTATTGCACGCGGCACACCTGGTATGGTTGGTGCGGATCTGGCGAACCTCGTCAACGAGGCGGCACTACTGGCAGCACGTCGTAACCTGGATGCTGTGAACCAGACCTGCTTCAATGAGGCACTGGACAAGATCCTGATAGGTGCAGAGCGTCCGTTGATCTTGAGCGAAGAAGATCTCAATGTCATTGCCTACCATGAAGGTGGCCATGCTTTGACCGGTCTGCTGACTGAGTACGTGGACCCGGTAACCAAAGTCACGATTGTCCCACGTGGCCAGGCATTGGGTGTCACGCAGTACACGCCGCTAGATGACCGCTATAACTACTCACAGGATTTCCTGGAGGCGCAACTGGTTACTGCATTGGGGGGTCGTGCCGCTGAAGAGGTGGCAATTGGCCACATTACGACTGGTGCGGAGAACGATCTGCAGCGCGTTACGGCAATTGCCCGTCAGATGGTCACACGCTGGGGTATGAGCGAACGTCTGGGAACGATCTCTTATAGCGAGCGTGAAGATCCTTTTGCTGGCACCGCATTAGCCAGTAATTCACGCGAGTATAGTGAGAAGACAGCAGCGGTTATCGATGAAGAGGTTGATCGCATTGTGAAATGGGCCTATAATCGCGCTGTTACATTGGTATCTGAACATCGTGAAACGCTGGATCGCATTGCCAAGGCGCTACGTCTCTATGAAACAATCGATGCCAGACAACTGCGCGAGATTATGACGGAGACAGGGTCTATTAATGCCGCCCCGGCGTCTTACCGCTAGTCTGGTACAGCCGGATTTTCTGGAGGATTGTTCTCATTCTTCCATACAAGCAAGCCTGATATCTTTCAAAGATGTCAGGCTTACTTTTTGACTTGGAAGTATCTAGCCAGAAGGGTGTACAATAAGCAGTAGAGTAGCTGGATCTGATAGGTCAACGAGCCATATTTGGAATCACATTATATGGTCAGAAACGGCTTCCTTTAAGTAGAGATCATGGTGACCTCTCAAGCAGTCAGAGTGCAGAAATCATACATTTTAATACGTTTTGAAAGGCAGTAGTTATGGCTAAGATAAAGCCCGAAGTATCCCAAGCGCAGCCACAGAGTGGTGAGCAGGACGCTGTAGACAATGCCTCGCCGAGCCAGCAGCAGGCATTGCAGCAAACGGCCCTGAGTGAAAATAGAGTCATCCAAAAGATTGAACCTCGCTATCCCAGCTGGCCTACTTCCAAGCCGGGGTCTCAATCAACTCCGCCTGTACCGGGCACGCACTCTGTCAACGCCTTTCGTCCCGAGCAGGTTGCTGAGATTGGTTATAATCAGGAAACAGATGAGCCATTGGTTGATAGCCCACTGCGCTCAATGCCAGATGCATCGATCCATGGTCCAACCAGCATCGATCAACCCAGGAACGCGCAGGATGCTCTTGGCAAACGCAAAGAGCGCCTGTGACCACAGGCACTCACATGTGAGCCTCACAATCCATGAAAACAGCAGAGATTGCTATTTTTAGAGATAGAAAAGCTGTACATCCATATGTATCATAGTAATCTCCTATGTATAGTGCCTATAGACATCTGTCTTCGTTACTACTTCATTAGTACCTCCTTGTATTCGGGTGAGTATAGGTGCAAATGGGCGAACGTCTTGTTGTCTGTACAGAAGTAGATAAGGGGAAGATGTTTGCGGGGGTCTGCAAGTTGTATATTCGAAAGAGGATACATTGCAAACGCAAAGACGAGTCTGGAACATGTTCCAGCGATACAATGTAGTGAGTCTTGTAGTGAGTATATATGTAGTCGCAGCCCTGGGGCTGAATATCTTTGAAGGAACGCAACGAGTGAATACGGTGGAGGCTCAATCTCCCTCTATTTGCTCATATACTGACCCCATAAGTGACGATATTGGGAGTCATACAGCGGTAGAGGGAACTATACATCCTGACGTGCGTCCGGGTGCATCTGTAGATGTCCCAGATATTGTTGGTCCCGCTGTAAGGTCTGCCGACCAGCAATGTATTGCTGGTAAAAAAGCAAAAGCAAATCAGGGCAAAGTGTTGAATATGCCGGACAAGAGAGTGCAGGTGCACCAGACAGCGGTCCACTTTGTACCGACAGAGCCGACAGTACCGATTGCCAAAGCCACCGATGTTGTCCAACAAGCCTCGACCTCTTCTCACTCCACGCAAAATATAGCGGTGGCTGGATCGAGCAACGTGTTTTCATTTGGGCAGTGTACATGGTGGGCAGATGAGCGGTACTACCAGTTACATGGAGTATTTGTGCCGTGGAGAACAGGTGCCAGTGCAGCGGACTGGGTTGATCGGGCCCGTGAGTTTGGCTGGCATGTTTCTGACACTCCAGCAGTTGGTTCCATCATCGTGTTACAACCGGGTGTCCAGGGAGCATACTCAGCTGGGCATGTCGGTGTGGTGGAACACCTTCTTAATGATGGTTCTGTGGTTGCATCGTCGATGAATTGGGGAAGTAATCCGACGGCGGTCACAGACTATCCATTTCATCCGGGGCCAGGTGTGGCTTTTATCAGCCAGAAAGATTGATATTTATTGGCCACGCTAGTGTGAGGCGTGATATGTCAACTGGTCACGTGTTGTAGAGTTTTAAGACCCCATGCATAGAAAGGACCGGGTATAGGTGCGAGATACCTAGTCCTCCGCAGTAGTATCCTCAAGACTATACCAGTGCTTTTTTTGCTCTCTCGCAAAGGCTTGCTTTCACAGACCAAGATACCATATACTTGAGTAGCCGCTTTTTTGATGCTTTAGGTGGGCTGAATATTCTGATATCGAAAGAGGAGTTGCATAAAGTATGGCAGAAAACGGTGCAGAATCGTTTACCCGAGTTTAAAGACTTTAATAAATTTATTGATTTCTTGGTTGATATTGGACTCCTTCAGTTTGCTGAGCGAGGCAAAGCACAAGGGTATCGGTTCGCGGAAATCTACACGCACGGCTTTCGTATTTATCGTGGCACTCGAAAATACTAGACATGAATTATCAGGAACAAGACAGTTACAACGAACAGAAGGCACCACTGCATATCGCTGTGTTCATCTCTGGCACTGGCAGCAACCTGCAAGCACTGATTGATGCCATTGAGAGTAATCAGTTACCGGGCATCGAGATCGTACTAGTGGTGAGCAACAAAGCCAATGCACACGGTCTACAACGTGCACTCAATCACAGGCTACCAGCAATCTATCTGCCCTGGAAACAGCGTGAGGAGGCCGAAGCACGTGCTCTGGCGCTGATGAAACTATTCCAGATCGACCTGATCGTACTAGCTGGCTGGCTGCGCATCTTTAGCCCGGATTTCATCGCACAGTTTCCGCATCGCATGATCAACCTGCATCCTGCGCTGCTTCCCGACGATGGCACAGATACCTATATAACCAGCGATGGCATCGCTATCCCTGCATTGCGTGGCTTGTATGTTGTTAGAAGAGCAATTGAGGCAAATTTAAAAATAACTGGTAGTACTGTTCATTATGTTATACCAGAAGTGGATGCTGGTCCCGTTATTAGCCGCGCCGAGGTTCCTATCGGAGCAGGTGATACAGAAGAGACCCTTCACGAGCGCTTAAAGGAGAGGGAGCACCAACTCATTGTGGCGGCAGTACGAGAGATAGCACAATCCCTCCAGATAGGCCGACAAAAGTAATACATTGCTAGGAATGGAGCCGGAATGTCACCCACAGAGCGCATAGTGTGGTATAATAGAAATGTACTGTATAGTGCGTCATAGCTCAGAATAGATTGTCTATTGCAAGCCGTGCGATACAGCGAAACCCTTTGGGTCAAAGACCCTGGAAATGAGAGAAGAAATGTCCTATACTGATCAAACCTTGTATTGCCGGGACTGCAATGAAGCTTTCATATTCACTGCGGGTGAGCAAGAATTTTTTGCAAGCCGTGGCCTGACCAATACTCCCGCCCGTTGTCCTTCGTGCCGTTCTGCTCGCAAAGCTCAGCGGGGCGACCGCCCCAGAGGTGGTGGCCGCAGTGATAGTTTTCGCGAACAGCGTCAGATGTATAGTGTGACCTGTGCTAGCTGCGGGAATGAGGCTCAGGTTCCTTTCAGGCCAAGCGAAGATCGCCCTGTGTATTGCAGCGATTGTTTCCAGCTGCAGAGTACTGGTCGCCGTAATGACCGTCGATCGCGCTGGTAATCGCCATGAGCCAAGTCCTAATTACTCCTGGTGAGTCTTTCGAGTTCAAGCTGAAACAATTCAACCGCAAGGTCCAGAATGCTGGCATCCTTGCGGAGGCTCGTCGTCGTAGATTCTATGAGAGCCCACAGGCTCGCCGCAAACGCAAGGCCGAAGCCCAACGTCGCCGACGTAATCACTCTCGCTAACAGCCTTTGTACATTTAGCTGTTCTTGAACAAAGCCGTAGCGGATGACCACTTCATCCGCTATTTCTGATTCTACGCTACCTTGATCCCTACCCGCTCCAGCAAGTCACGGCTGATCTCAGCGCGATACTTGATTGGCATGCGGGTGGGGATACAGTGTGAGTCGGAACCTGTGCTACCTAGCAGGTTATGCTTGCGTACGTACTCCAAGTACATTTCAATATTCTCTGGACTATGTGATGGGTGGTAAATTTCGATACCATCAATCGGCACATCGGCACGTAGTTCATCCAGCAAAGCAAGGTCGTAGAAGGTAAAGCCAGCATCACGCCGACCGGGATGCGCGATGAGGCAAACTCCACCGCTCCGATGCGTCACCTCGACTGTCTTAGCCATATCCACCTTGGTAGGATGATAGCCCGCCTCGCGAACCATTTTCATGGCAGCGGACCAGTCTGGAGCATAACCATGTTCGTACAACAGGATACTATTATCTAAGGGATGGAGAAGCTTTCCACTGCTCTGTGCAAGTATTTTCTCCTGATCTGGGAATGTATATCCCTTACGAAGCAAATTTCTATAAACCTCGTACATATTTTCTTGTTGTGTTTGTGTAAAACTTTCTACAATGGACATAAGCTCATTATTTTCAGGATCAAAACCGTAACAAAGCAAGTCTCCCATTTTGCCATTCCATGTAGTGCTCATCTCTACACCTGATAGGACTGGCAGGCGCTTTTCAGCAGCCAGAGCCTGAATCTCGGCAACCTTGTCAACCCGGTTATGATCGGTTACAGCTACTAGATCGAAATGTTCAGAAGCAAGATATTCAACGAGTTGTTGGGCGGGCCAACGTCCATCACTATAAGCGGTGTGCATATGGAGGTCAATTGCAGCATCGGGGGCAAGGATCAAATTCATGGTCAGACAAGTCAAGATGAACTCCTTTTTCTAGACAGAGAAAGATCTCTCCCATTAGTTATAGTTATAATGGTACCACATGACATTGTCAGGAGACATGTACAGTCTGCCAATAAATTCTTGCCATGAGTTGACTCACCTTTCCATTCGTATATTGGCAACCTATTCTTGTATCTGCTTGATCACCTCACGTAAGGCTTCTACTTGCTCATCCTCCATCCGCCCGGTCTCAAAGAGGAACCGTACAAATCGTTTGAAGCTGGTCATGTTCGTCTTGGTACCTGCCGTACGCAAATAATCCTGCACCTCTATAGAAGTTGTCTCAAGTAGTCCACGTGGAGGAACCTGCTTCAATAGCACCTTTTGTGAGAAGGCTTCGATGTTCCCTACGTGCTGCTCCACTGTTTTGAGGCTCAAGCCAGCTTTGACCAAGTCCCTGCGAAACGCCGCCAAGACCTTTGCATTGCGTGCCTCAATGTCAGTATACTGCTTGCTCATGCTCATAGGAGCAGCTGCTGGAACCAACGAGGTAATGATCCCTTCTCGCTCTTGCGCATTGCGGTAATCATCGTTGAGTCGACTGCGAATATTGGGGCCGAAGGAGACAGGGAACGGCGTTGCGAGGCTATCGTAAATAATGTGATTTTCAAACGGCAGCAGTACCGCTTGAACATACACTGGCAGCGGCATAAAAACAGCCTCGGCAATGGTATTGACCAATCCCAGGACCCCATATGCATGAATGGGTGCATGGTCGGTGAGAAGGACTGTATATTTTTTGAGTTCACGCAGGATGTAAAAGCTTCCGGCGAGCCGATACTGCCAACTGGCCACCAGGGCAAGATCGGCAGACGAGAGATCAGCAGGATTATCGGCAATGAACCTTTCGCGCAGGGCGTCGTCAGCCCACAGGGCGTTGCGCAACTTCATAGCATCGGCAGGATTAATCGATCCATCCTCGGGTGATGCAGGAAATGAGTCAACCAGATGGAGATGTTCATTAACGTAGTGTAGTAGCTCGAACCAGATCCGGTAAAAACGGGCTGTCTGCTCAAGCGGTAAACAATTTGAGGTTACTGGCATCGCACTCCTCTTGCTCTCATGTGAAGTCAAGTCTTCCCCTGCCTGACGGTCTTCTGGGATGCAGCACATCCCAGTCCGCCCATGATAGAAGGGACCGGGAGACTACTATAACATAGGGCTTCTGTGCCTAGCAAGAGGCTTTTGCCTTGCTAGCTTGTAATCCGATCAGTCCTATCCTACGTTGCTGAGGAATGAAAGCAAGTTAATCATCAATTGGTAAGAGATTCTTTTCACTCGCTTTGAGGTCACGAAGTAAACGGTTAAAAGCCTTCTGGTAGTCGTCGTGATTTTTCCACTTCGTAAAGTCTCCTATGTGCCGCATTCGTCTCATATTCGCCGCCCAAGGTAAGTCGGTTAGTCTCTCTGCAAATGCTTGGTCTTTGCTTGAGTAACTAATAAAACAGGTATAATATTCGATAGGATTTTTAACAAGTGAACGTGCATACTCAATAAAAGTATTAGGTACACCCGCCTTACGAAGAAAAATTGCAGGAATCTCTCCCTGAGAACGCACAAGAGCATTTATTCCAATAGTAGAAGGTAAATCGTGCTTTACATATCTTAGTCCTTTTACGCGGCGGAGGTCAACATCCCCAAAGATGGTAAATCCTACGCTAGCATAAGAGAAATCTGCTTCATCCAGGTCTGTATAACTAAACGAGACGCCACTAAGGGTCCTTCCGAGAATAAAGTGATCACGTTGGCTGAGGTTTGATGGTATAGTTCCAGTCCCCATGAAAAGAGTCACGGACGATGTGAAGAGCTTTCATATCTTTCTTCGTGATTTTGATGCCTGTAGGATAGCTATTGCCATCCTTGATAGCGGTGACAGTTAAGCCTTGATCATTGGTTGTCCCAGATATCAGGCGGATAACGACTTCAAGAGAGGTGAGAGGGATAGCTCTCCAGTTGATGGAAATGAGAATCTGTTCAGAGTTGCCCTCAAGCAAGGAAGATTTGCCGAGACAGAAGGCTGTACAAAGTCAGCAAAAAGCTGGTAGAATAGGGGCATGGAAGAAGAGTTCAAACGACTGCAAACAGAGAATCAAGAACTGCGAGAGCAAAACCGGAGCTTGCAAGAGCAAGTCAAGCAATTGCTTGGATTGGGAGAGCAAAACCGTGGTTTGCAAGAGCAAGTCAAGGATCTGCAAGAGCAGTTGAGTGGAGCCCTCAGCCAAATAGAAGAGCTGAAAAAGCAAGTGAAAGAGCCCCCGGCCTTCGTGAAAGCGAAGGGAAGCAAACCCAAGAAGGAAGGCCCCCGCAAGAAACGCAAACCAGAGGAGAATGGGTCTCGCAAACGAGAGAGGCCAACTCAGATTGAGGAACATGTCATCCGAACGTGCCCAGATTGTCAGGGGGATCTCACAGGGATCAGTGTGTCACGTCGTCGCCAAATCATTGACCTGCCCCCGCCTCCCCCAGTTGAAGTCCTGGAATATCGGGTGTACAAAGGGTGGTGTCCCTGTTGCCAGAAGTGGCACGAAGCCCCATTCGACCTGCCAGAAGGCAGCGTGATGGGACAGGGAAGACTG
>Ga0207416_1001536_pt1 | contig 29828 bp, 25 predicted proteins | sample PaiPotPPM11metaG_FD_184107 | JGI IMG/M metagenome (GOLD analysis project Ga0207416, IMG submission 184107) | Iron sulfur acid spring bacterial and archeal communities from Banff, Canada, to study Microbial Dark Matter (Phase II) - Paint Pots PPM... ... | reverse complement strand
CGCAGAACGCACCGTCAGGCACCAATGGGTCGGCGGTGCCGTCAACCGGACACGAAGGAGGCTCATGGTCACGGCGATTGCCATCGGGATGGGTGCCAGCACTCCAGGGTCGACGAGCAGCTGCGTCGCGACCAAAGAGAGCATGATGAGGTCGCCAACGACCACACTGAGTCCGGCAATGCCGGCGACCGTGGGGGGGAGCCGGGTGGCGTTGGGGATCCAGGGAGCTGGCCGGCCGGCCGCGGCAATACTGTGCGGTCGAGCTCTTCCCGGGTCCGGGCGGCAACGGCTGTCCATTCTGGCCGACCAACATGTATCCGTGTGCCATGTCCGGGATTTCAATAGGCTTGTAGGCGCGGACGTCGGTGTCGGTCATGTCGGCGGGCTTGAAGATGTGCTCGTGTACAAAATCGTCGTAGCTCTGTCCGGTGACGCGTTCGATGATCGCTCCGAGGACGATGAAGCCGTCGTTGCTGTAGGCGAACTGCGAACCGGGCTCAAAGTGGAGATGTGTCTTGACAATTTGCTCCATCGGGCCGGCGATTGTGCTGGGCGGTTCCGTGGTCGGGTCACGTCTGTGACGTAGTCGGAAACAAGCGAATCCTCCACGCGGACAGGGTCATCGGCCGTCTCAGTCGAGGATGACGTAGCTGCGCCGGTGCACCGGGGCGCTGAGCGAGGGGTCCATCAGGACAAAATCCTCGGCCCGGACTCGTGTCAAGACCTCGGGATCGAGACGGGCGGTGGCCAGGCCGGGGTCGGCACTATGCGCGTCAACGAGCAAGACACCCTCCGGGTTCCAGACGGCGCTGCGGCCGCAGCCGTTGTATGGGCCGCTGGGCCCAACGTGGTTGGCGACGACCACGTACATGGCGTTGTCCAGTGCCCGCGCTGGGCAGACTGTGGCGCGCTTGTGTGCACCGCGGTTGCGGTCGAACATCGCGCCGACCAAGTACGCGTGGCAGCCGTCAAGGGCGGCCGCGCGGGCGTGCTCGGGATAGCTTGAGTCCCAACAGATACCGAGTCCCAGACGCCAGCCGTCGAGGGTAAGGGTGCACCCGCTGGTACCGGGGTTGAAACCCGCGGCCCGCTCAGAGGAATCGACGTGCTGCTTGTCGTACCGGGCAGCGAATTGGCCGTTGCGGCCCAGGACCAGGGCAGAGATGTGCAGCCCCCTGAACTCGGGGTCACGGGTGGGAGCTCCGACCACCACAGCGGTGCGTGTCTCCTCGCAGGCGGTGGTCAGCGGGTCTAGTCGGCGGTCCCCAGGATCCAGCGTGTACGTCTCCGGATGGGCCACGATTGCCGGGAGCTCGTAGCCGGTGAGGAAGAGTTCTGGAAGGACCAGCAGCTCGGCGCCCTGGTCGGCGGCGCAGCGGACCAAGTCAGCAGCGACAGCGGCATTCGCGGGGATATCCAGTGCAGTGGAAACCGCTTGACCGGCTGCCACGACAAGGGAGGCAGAGGGCACTGCGCGAAGGTCCTCTTGTGCGCCGCGGGACTCGGCGGTTCCATCTCGCCAGGTGGAGGACGAGGTCAAGGTGGGATCTGGGTGCTGCGTCGGATCGGGCCGCGTCGGAGTGCGCATGATCGGCTTCAGGGTAGCAAGGAGCAAGGTTCCCGCGCTGGCGAGAGCCTCGGCAGTGAAAAGTGATGGCAAAGTGAGCTACTCAGCAGTTTCCGCGGGCATGAGTCCAGTGAATCTAAGCGTCCTCTACATCCATTAGCCTCTGTTCGCGACGAACTGCTCCTGTCCGTCGGCAGCCGCCCATCCCAGTTTTTGGCTTGCTGCCGCCGAAAACCGGGCGGGCGCGAACACCGCCAAACGGTGACAAATCAGGGGATTGTCGAGGAGTAAGGGCTCAAAAATCCCTTGCTCCACAACCATTCCTGCATCGGCACGGAACATCTTCTGTTGGGCTTGCTCCGAGCTGAGCACGGTCTCGCCGCCCGGCTCCTCACTGCGGTTGGGGCCGATCTCGAGCACCTCCGCAGCTCTGTTGAGGCATCCCTTGGTCGAGGAGAACAGAGGCCGCCAGCTCCCCTGCCGGTCACACCGCGCTTGAAGAAGGTGTTGGAACTCGCCCGGCAGGAGGCGAAACGCCTGCACAGCACCCACATCCGGACCGAACACGTCCTGTTGGGTCTTGCCCGTGAGAGTGGGGGACCGGCGGCCCGCACGCTGACGGAGCTCGGCGTGAACTACGAGCACCTGCGTCGCCGCCTCGATCGAGCAGCCGTGGCCTGCTCGTTCTGCGGCCAGAGCGGTCTCGATGCCGCCCACCTGGTTGCCGGACCGAACGTGTACATTTGCGAGCGCTGCACTGATGAGGCGAGCCGCCTTGCCGCTCCTGACTGGGCGTTACGGCCGCCGTGCTCGAAGCCGCCATCGCGGCTCTTGTCGTGAGACTGGTTGTTACCTGACGACGCGGAATCTCAGATGCGTGGCGAATTCGGATTCCAGCACCTCGGTTCGCTCCAGCTCGATCGGCTCTCTGAGGTCATCGAAGAGCCTCGTGCCAGCGCCGAGAACGACCGGCGCCATGTGGAGGTGAAAGCTGTCCACCAGCCCAGCCTTCAGGGCCTGCTGGATCACGCTGGCACCGCCCATGACATGTACCTTCTTGTCGCCGGCGGCGGACCTCGCCTGTGCGATCGCAGACTCGATGCCGTCGGTGACGAACGTAAAGGTCGTCTCGCCTTTCACGACCACATCGTGGGGACGGTGCGTGAGCACGAAGACCGGCATCCGATAGAACCCGTCCTCGCCCCATCCTTCCGTCCCGTCGTAAATCTTGCGACTGGTAATCACGGCTCCCGAGGTGGCGAACAACGCATCGTCGAGGAGGTGCGGGCCGTCGGGGTCCTGCCGAAACTAGGCGTGGAGGATCTCGCCCCCCTGCCCGAGCCCTGGGTACTCGTTGACGTTCGGTCCGGTGATGAAACCATCCACTGACATCGAGATATCAACTTCCACGACGCCCCTGTCGTACCTCCTTCACAGGCGTTCAGCGGCCCCCCATGGCGGTTTCGCGCTGCTCCTCTACGGCCAACCGACGCCCGGTGCGGGCGCCTGAACTGTCAGCACCCGGCCCGTGAGTGAACCATCTGCCAAACGACATTTCCGCGCCCGTGTCGTCTACACAACAATTCCCGGTGTCTGTCTGTTGCTCTGAACCAGACCCACACTCGTAAATTAAGGTAGAGGGGTTAACCAGGCAGCATCTAGCACGGATGCTGCTCAGGCAGCGAATGGCGTTGTGGCGTTCGCAGCATCGCCGGCTATGCCGGAGGAAGAGAGTATCAGATCGACTGCGGCCTTAGCTGTAACGACTTGGAACAGAGGAAGCGGATGCCCTTGCACAGACACATGAAAGGGAGAGGGGAAAAAGGATGAAGGATTTCGGACTCCTGATCGGCCGGGTCGCCGCTGGATTGCTCGTTGCCGGGCATGGCGCTCAGAAGCTATTCGGCTGGTTCGATGGTCCTGGCCTGCAGAACTGGACGGCCGTCACCGAACAGCGTCTGGGCATGAGGCCGGCGAAGTTCTGGGCGCCGGTGGGCGGCCTCGGGGAGTTCGCGGGAGGCCTCCTTACCGCCCTCGGCTTTCTGAACCCGCTGGGTCCGATCGCCATGGGAGCCATGATGATCGCGGCATCGTATAAGGGGCATTGGGGCAAGCCGATCTGGGCGAGTAAGGGGGGCGCCGAGCTTGCCGTTAGCTTCCTCTCGAGCGCTGTGGTTGCCGGTACACACGATCCCGGACGGTACGCACTCGACTCAATCCTCGGCATCCGCGTGCCACGATGGATGACTGCTCTGGCACTTCTGGGTAGCGCCGGCCTGCTGGCCGAGACCATTCGCCCGACGCTCAACCCGCGACTCCTGGGAGGCGTGAGCGCTCCACAGCGTGAGCGCACGCCGGAGCAGCAGATGAGCCAGACCAGGGACGCACGAGTCTGCCCAGGAAGTGGGGCCGCCGACACCCCACCATCCACGTAGCGGCGACCACGCGACCATCCCATCCTCATCGGGGAACCGGGGATTGCGAGCGCGGGTACTGCCTCTGCAACTCCTTCTATGGTACAGAGGAGCGCGCCGGGCGAGCGGATCGAGTGCCGCCACCGGCTCATCCAGCAGGAGGAGCTTCGGCTGCTTGCCCAGCGCCATGACCAGCGCCACCTGGGCTTGCTGGCCGCCGGAGAGCTTTTCGGCCTTCCGGTCGAGCGGGATGCCAAGGTGCTGCAGTCGGCGATGGGCAAGTCCCGCCGAGCGGGCAAGCGGCAATTGAAAGACCGGATGCGCTGACCCGCGTTGATCATTTTGTGATGTTTCCGTGAGCAAGTTCTGATCACAGATCGACGAGTTGGCGACGTTTTCCGGGGACCATGAGTGTGTGCCCACCAGGTGTAGCATGATGAACGTTCCGTCAACTCATGAGGCCGCAACCGCGGTGGTTCACGTCACGGTCGCATTCGATACCCTGACATGCGACCTCGCGGCGGCGGCACTTCTGTATGTGCAGACCCTGTTGGAGTGAGCGGTTATCGTAGTGGGCCTGATCCTGCGGTTGCCAGGCGGCAGGACTGTCGAGGAGCGCACCAAGAAAGATACACAATTGAATGCAGACTTGTGCATGATCAGGGTATGAAAGGCGCGTGGCTATGAACAGATCTCGCCCGGCGATTGGGGGACAGCACGACGACGTCCTGATCCTAACGGCGTCGACCGGTGCAGGCCACGACAGCGTGGCCGTTGCTCTCCAGGAAGCCTTAAGGGAGCTGGCTCCCGAGGTTGGCGTGGGGGTGCTCGACCCCTTATCAGGCAAGAGTGACAATGGGCCAACATCGCCGGCACGCTGGTATGATGCGACGGTTGCGCATACACCGTGGTTGTGGGGCCTGATCTACCGTGCGACGAACACTGAATGGGCCATACGGCTCGGCATGGCTGCCGGCGCGCTGCTGTGGGCACGCCGGCTCAGATCCGCCATACGGATCAATCGGCCAGGGCTCGTCGTCTCCGTCCACCCGTTGTGCACACGCCTCGCTGCTAACATCCTGCGCACCGTACCTGCCGCTCCGCCCTTGCATTGTGTGGTCACCGACCTCGTCACGATACATCAGTGCTGGGCGTCTGATGGCGTGGACGCGTTTTACGTCGCAACGTCCGATGCGTGCGACGCTCTCATTGCCATGGGTATCCCGCAGGAGCGCATTCACATCACCGGTCTTCCGTTGCGTCACTCCTTCGCGCGGGCACCGCTGGCTCCGGCTGGAGACGCCACCTCGCGCGTGCTTGTGCTGGGCGGTGGTCGCCCGTCGCGCCGGATCGAGAAGGTTGCGCGCGCACTTGTGGCGTCACGCCTACCCCTGCGCCTCGTCGTCGTGTGCGGCCGCAACGCGCGCCTCCATCGACGTCTCACCTGCGCTCTGGGCGCAGGTGCGACCGTGCTCGGCTGGCGCGACGACATCGCTGCACTGATGCGTTGGAGCAGTATGGTGATCACCAAAGGGGGCCCCACCACGCTGGCAGAGGCACTGAGCCAGGCGCGGCCGGTCATGATCTTTCAGGCGCACCAGGGCCAAGAAATGGGCAACGTGGCGCTTGCCGAGCGCACCGGCTCTGGCTGCTATATCCCGGATGTCGACGCACTGGTACGCGAGGTCGCGGCACGCTCGCGGGAACTGCCGGCAGGCGATTCGACGCAAGCCGCCTGGTGGGGCAGCGCAGCGCAGAGGGTGGCAGCCCGCCTGTCGAAGGCGCTCGTAGCTACCCAATTCTTGGATGAGTACCCGGCGGATCCAGGCGGCGAGGCCCGCCGATCATGGCACTACGAGAAGGAGCACGCACCGCCTGGACGCGAGATTTACAATCCAATCAGCGGTGAGCGAATTGTCATTCGCAAGAGCGGCGCGGAGACCGGATGCCCAGACTTTCTGACCTCGCGCTCTTCATGACCGAGTTCCAACGGGAGCTGGCTGTGCCGGACGTGCCCGCGTTTTTGGTCAGGGCATTCCTGGCTCCGCTTGCCTGGCTGGGACGGCGTCGACGCGATGCCAGGCCTGGATCGGCTCAATGAAGACGATGCGGCGAATCGCCGCTCTGAGCGCCGGTGCCGCGAGCGTTCTGGCGTTGCCCGTCGCCTCAGAGGTCCGGATGAAGCGAGCAGCACGTCCGCTGACCGACCGATGGCAGGATGTGCCTGTCGAACCTCGTGGCTCCACGCTGCTCGGCATCAGCTTTCGCCCGCTGCAGGCCGAGGCGCTTGGGCTGGAGTCGCGGACAACCTTACAAAGGCTGCTCGGGTCTCCCTTTCAGCTCGTGCGATTGGGAGCCTACTGGAATCGCATGGAGCCTGAGCAGGGCCGGTTTTGTCCCGATGAGCTCGACTGGCAGGTCGATGCCGCCGAACAGGCAGGGAAGCAGATCATCCTGTGCGTGGGTGCCGTGAAGACGTTCGGCTATCCCGAGTTCTTCGTCCCGGCGCACCATCTGCAGCATCCCCTGCGAGAAGGCGATCTCGTCGAGCCGGCCGGCCATCGATCGCTGCTCACCGCTGGAACCGAGTTCATCACGCGCATCGTGGAACGGTACAGGGATCGGAAGGCCATCGTCGCCTGGCAGGTCGAGCATGAAGCAGTTGATCCGCTCGGAGTGGAGCACTCGTGGCGCCTGGCTGTTCCCTTTGTTCAGGAGGAGGTCAAGGCGGTCCGAGAGGCCGACCCGACAAGACCGCTCATGATGAATGGCTTCTTGCCCACGTCGTTACCGGTGCGCATGCAGCAGTGGTGGCGCACGCGAGATCAGGGTGACTCATTGTCGGCCGCTCAGGAGTTCGCCGATATCGTCGGCATCGACTTCTACCCGCGCCACGCGCTGGTAAACATCGGTCCGAAGACCATGTACCTGGACGGCAGCAGAAGCCTCTGGCAGCAGCGGAGACGACGGCGGTTGTTCGAATGGGCTCACGAGTGTAGACGGCAGTTGATGATCTCGGAGGGACAGGCGGAGCCCTGGGAGACGGTGACGACTCCTCCCAATCCGCAGGTCCGGGGGATGTACAGCTGCATGCCGGAACAGGTGATAGAGAACTACAACCAGTGCATGAGCTGGGGTCGAGATCAGGGCGTTCCCCTGTACGCGTATCTCTTTTGGGGAGCCGAGTACTGGGTGCTTCGAGAGCAATCCGGAGACGAGCGCTACGTCCGGGCGTTTGCGCGAGTCCTCGAGAATGCTTGACTCGCCATGGGCGTCCAACAGATTGAGGGAGCGCGTAGCGTGTCATCGTCGACAACCCGCAAATCCGATGCTTGGGATCAGATCAGGATGACGACTCGAGGTTGATGTCGCTCGAAAGCTACGAAGGTGCGGACGCAGTTGACGTAGAGCGTCTGGTCAAACGGTACCGGGGAGCGCCAGACAACGCCGTCGATAGTATCAGCTTCCGGGTTGGCGTTGGCGAGGTCTTCGCCCTGCTCGGTCCCAATGGCGCCGGCAAAACGACCACCATCTCCATCCTCACGACAACGCTTGCGCCAACATCCGGCAGCGTCCGGATCGTCGGTGTGGACGCGCGCCGGGATCCGGCTGCCGTGCGCCGGCAGATCGGGATCATTTTCCAGAATCCGAGCCTGGACATGAATCTGTCTGGCGAGGAGAACATCAGGCTCCATGCGATCCTCTATGGTCTCTATCCATACCGACCGACGTACCGGATGATGCCGGGCGATTACCGGCACCACATCTCCCAGATCGCAGCGATGCTCGGTATGGAGTCTGACCTGTTCCGGCCCGTCCGCAAACTGTCTGGCGGGATGCGCCGGAAGCTCGAGATCATCCGCGGCCTGATGCACCGGCCACGTGTGCTCTTCCTTGACGAGCCCACGACCGGACTGGATGCAGCGAGCCGGCGCAGCCTGTGGGCGTACCTGGCCGAGGTCCGCCAGCGTCACGAGACGACCATCGTCCTGACCACCCACTATCTTGAGGAAGCAGAGGCTGCTGATCGCATCCTGATCCTCAATCATGGGCAGGTCGCGGCACAGGAGACACCTGATCAAGTCAGGGCTCAGCTGGGTGGTGAGGCCCTGGAGATCGACGCCGACGATCGAGCAGTGCTCAGGCGTGAGCTAGTCCGGCTCAACCTGCGATTCGATGAGAATGGTCGTTTCCTGATTTACCTGGACGGTCGGTCGGCGTACGAGCTCGTGCGCTTGCTCACCACACCACTCACCGTGATGCGGACGCGGCAGGCCAGCCTCGAGGACGTCTACCTACGGATCCTTGCCAGTGAATGAGTCGAGCGCGATCGCGGCTATTGCTACTCGCGACTTCTTCAAGTTCCTGCGGGATCGCAGCCGACTTATCTTGTCGGTCCTCGTCCCGTTCCTGCTCCTGGTCTTGCTGGGCAGCACGGTGCAGGCCAATCTCGGCCATGCATCCGGCTTCAACTTCATCGGATTTACCTTCACCGGCGTGCTCGGACTGACGATCTTCCAGTCGTCGGTACAGGGAATCGCGTCGCTGCTCGATGACCGGCAGAACGACTTCGCGCGAGAGATATTCGTTGCGCCGGTTTCTCGTTACTCGATCGTTTTCGGAAAGATCTTGGGTGAGACCATGGTCGCGATCGCACAGACCATTCCGCTCGTCGCCCTTGCTCTGGTGCTGCGCGTGGCGATCTCGCCCGAGCAGCTGGTGCTGATGGTGCCGGTGGCGCTCGTGTCCTGTCTGCTTGGCGGCTCCTTCGGGCTGGTCGCCATGTCCCTGATCAACAGCCAGCAGGCCGCGAACCAAGTCTTCAATTTCTTGCTGCTGCCGCAGCTCTTCCTGGCAGGAGTCTTCACCCCCATTAGAGTGATGCCGTGGTACCTCGAGATCCTCTCGCGTCTATCTCCTCTGCGATATGTGGTCGACCTATTCCGGGACGTGCTATATGCGGGTCGGCCTGAGTACCGCAAGGTTGTGCTGCTGGATCCGGTGACGAATCTGGCGACGATAGCGCTCATGTTCACCGTATTCATGCTCGCCGGAACCGCGATGTTCGTGCGGCGCGAGACAAATCGGTGATTGAATTTGGTCGGGGATCTGAAGTTGAGCTCCTGCGGGAACAGGGAGGCAGGAGAATAGAGACTTGACGTTAGCCCGAATTCTTCGTAGGCCGCGCGTCCCGTCGCCGGCAGAATACTTCGGGTTAGTGCGCGCTGACTGAGACGTTGGCCCAGTCGAGGTCCTTTGGCACCGGGCGATCATAAGCAGGCCCACCAACCAGGCCGCGGACATAATCTCGTCAACGTAGCCATCGCCGTTAGCGACCCAGGTGTCGCCCCGCACATCGACGGCGAGGCTGCTGGGCTGCCTGGGCTCCGCCGTCACAACCGCGGTCCAAGCCCGCACCGGCGTGCCGGCGGGAGAAAGCTCCTGCACGCGATGGTTGCCCTGGTCCGCGACATAGATGTTCCCTGCCGCGTCGAGGGTCAGCGCCAACGGGCTGCTAAAGGGGCGGGAGCCTGACCCGGCTGTCCACGAATGGAGGAGTCGACCCCGGGACGACAGCTCGACGGCTCGATTCCCCTGTGAGTCCCCAATATAGATGTTGGCGGGACGGTCTACGGCCACTCCCGTCGGACCACCGAGGAGACCATGTCTCCCGAACACGGGCAGAAGGGCGCCGCGGGGGGAGATCACCTCGATGCGGCTGGCGTTAGGATCGGCAACGTAGATGTTCCCCGCGCCGAGCGCCACCCCCGCCGCGTAGTGAATCGTTCCGGTGCCGAGGGAACCATCCAATGCCCCAGCCGGCGACAGCGTTTGCACCCCATCGCCAGCGTCGGCGACGTAGATGGTGCCCGCTGGGTCAACGGCTACGCTCAACGATTGAAGCAAGCGCTGCGAGCCCACAACCTTCCACCGAGCCGTCCCCGCCGGCAGTTCCTGGATACGCCCGTTGCCCGTGTCGGCGGCGTACAGATCGCCTCGCGCGTCTACTGCCAGACCGGCCCATCCGCTGAACTGGCCGACACCCGATCCGGGCCCGTCCCAGTTCGCCACGAGCCGGCCGCTGGCGGCGATCTCGGTGGTGCTGTTACTGAGTTGATCAGCCACGTACACGGTGCCCCGCCGGTCGATGGCGACACCATCCGGTGCCTTGAAGGTCACGGTATGTCCCGGCTGTGCGGGCCAGATGGCGACGGGCTGAGGCGCGGCGACAGCTGAAGTTGAGATACGCGCCGTGTGCACGACGACGCTGGCGAGGAGCAAAACGACGGCCGCGGAAGCAGCGGCCAGCGCCTCGGGGCGCAGGGTGCCCAGGATTTTCGGAAGCTGAAGGCGAGCGAACGGTTGACGAGTCGCAACGTGTCCCGGGATCGACGTGGCCGGCGGTCTGCGTCGGGCGAGGATTGGGCTCACTGCACTCGTCCCCGCCGTCGCGATGTGCTTCTGCCCGGGCACAAGCGTGTTCGAGTTCACCAAGGATGTGGGGGCCGGGCGGGAGTCTTCTCTCACCGCACCGGCGAGTGTGCATCGCTCCACGCTCAGGGTCGCGATTGCTGCGCCCATCTCCCGTGCCGTCGCGAAGCGATCCGCAGGGTGTTTCGCCAGGGATCTGAGGATCAGCGCCTGCCAGTCCTCCGGCACGTTCCGGTTGAGGGCGCGTGGCGGTCTGGGCGCCTCATTGACGTGCTTGAAAGCAATGGTAAGGGGATCGGTGCCCTCGAACGGAGGGCGACCCGTGACGAGCTCATATAGGACTGCCCAGAGCGCGTAGAGATCGGTGCTGGCGATCCCGGTGCATGTAGCTGCGCAGCAACAGCAGGCCACCAAGTATCCTTACATCGCCATCGACGTGGGAACGCTCGGGGGTCCCAATACCTACGGTCTCCTACCGGGTCAAATCGTCACCAACAGCGGTACGGTCCTGCTCGAAGCGGATACGGCCACTCCCGACCCTGACTATCTCAGCATGACAAACTTGCTGCCGGGCAATAACACCAATAATGTCGATCCCAACATCAGCCATGCGGCCCTCTGGCACAACGGTGTGCTGACCGATCTGGGCGCGCTGCCGGGCAATAATGTCAGCGAGCCCTTTCGGATGAACGCAAGCGGCGAGGTTGCCGGCATCTCAGAAACCGGGGTCGCCGACCCTCTGCTCAGCTATCCCGAGGGCCATGCTGTCGTGTGGAAGGACCGGCACATCATCGATCTCGGCACGTTGGGCGGCAACGAGAGCGACGCGGCCTGGATCAATGACCGGGGCCAGGTTGTTGGCGCAGCACCCAATGCCCTCCCGGACTCCTTCACGATGTACAACTTTTATGCGGCAGGGACGCAGGTGCGGGCTTTTTTGCGGCAAGACGGGAAGATGCAGGACCTCGGCACGCTGGGTGGTCCCGACAGTAATGCTGAATTCGTGAACAACCGCAGCCAGATTGCCGGTCATTCGTTCACCAACGCAACGGTCAACCCATCGACGGGGCTTCCCACCGAGCACCCGTTCTTGTGGCAGAACGGCCACATGCAGGACCTCGGCACGCTTGGTGGCACTTTGGCGGTTCCTGTAACGGACCACATGGGGACGAGGGTGACGGGTGGCTCTGGGAGCGCGGGCGCCTCTTCAATCTGAACTCGCTAGTCGCGCCGCCTCCCTCTGGCCTGCACGTGCGTCAGGCAAGCGCCATCAATGATACGGGAGAGATCGCCGCCACGGGAGTGCTGCTCAACGGGGACACGCATCTCGTCCTGCTCGTCCCAAACTGCCAGGAAGACACAGGCGCCAGCAACAACTGCGACAACGGTGGCCGCACAGCCGCAGTGGCGCACACCTATCCAGGGGCCGCCACTACTAGCTCGGCCTCGCTCATGTACGGCGACTCCAGGCCCAGCAACATCGAAACGTCGGTTCGATCCCTGCTGACTCGAAGGCAGTACCGCCGAGCCGGTTGACCGTTCGCCTCAGGATTAGGGCCGCTGGCATCACCCGGTGTCAGCGGCTCTTTCTGCCTGGCAGCAGGCCACTGCGCTCACGCGCGTGTGACCCAGCAGGTGGTCCTTGCGGAGACCCATGACCGACAATAAGTCCGATGAACGAGCACCTTACAGACACCGCTGTGCCGCAGGCCGACGGAGACGGCATGACCTTAGCGAGGCTGCGGGCCCGACGAGATGAAATCCTGCAGATTGCCGCGGCCCATGACGCGCGCAACATTTACGTTTTCGGCTCAGTCGCGCGGGGCGAGGCCGGTCCGGAGAGTGATGTGGACCTGCTCGTCGACCTCCCGTCCGAGTACAGGGGTTTCGATTACTTTGGTGTCTTAGACGAGCTCCGTGAGGCGCTTGAATCAGTGCTCGATTGCAAGGTCGATGTCCTGAGCATCCGAAGGGTCGCGCCTCAGGCAGAGCCCATGGCGGATCGCATTCGGCGAGAAGCTGTTCCGCTGTGAGTGAGGAGCGAGATCGTCGCTACCTTGCCGATATCCGCGATTCTATTGCCCTCATCGAGATCCGGACCCGATCGGGACGAGAGGCTTTCCTGGCCAACCTCGATGAACAGGACGCGGTGCTCTGGCGGCTCTATACCCTCGCCGACGCCGCCACGCACCTTTCTGATGCGCTCAAGGATCGCCATTCAGAGATTCCATGGCGGAGAGTTGCCGGATTCCGCAATATCGCTGCCCATGGGTACCTCGGGCTCGTGATCGAGGCGGCGTGGGAGATCGTCGAGGTCGACCTCCCCACCCTCAAGGCGGTTGCCGAGGAGGAACTCGCCGGTCTCTGAGAGTCCGTAGTTCGCCACTCATCGTGTGCACACGACACAGCTGATTGTTGCTTAGCAGATGGAGGAGCCCCTTCGTCTCAGTAGGAACATCCACCCGATGCAACATCGGGTTCACACTTCCAATGTCACCATTGGTGTCACCTTTTCACCACCCAGAGGGTACCCGCATCGTTCTGGTCCTCGTAGCCCCAGGCGATCTGGAAGACCCACTGGCGGACCAGGGTTTCGAGGGCATGCGTGACCGAACCGGTGCGCCACTCCGGGATCTGGTCGGCCAGGGCCGCATCGACTTCCGCCAGCCAGACCAGGCCACCATCGGAGGTGAGCTGCGGGCCATCGAAGCTTGCCTCGATGGGCAGCGAGACGGTGGAGAAACAGTCCAGGGTGGGTGTGGCAGACTGGGACACAAGGCGTCTCCTGTGGAGGGATGGGGGAAATCATCCATACCACGGCGATGCCTTGTTTGCTCTTCTTCCCTATGTCAATGAAAAATGCAGGCTAGATAGCCGTTGATGATATCGGATGCGTGGGATGCTCTCATCTCGCTCTCCTTGATCGAGGATCGTGTCGACGGCGTCACGAAAGGTCGCCCATTCCTGGCGAAAGGCGACCAGGGCCGTAGCCCCCTTGCGCGTCACGCGGTAGTATCGGCGTGGAGGGTCTCTGGCGGGATTCGGCAGTGTACCATTTACTCAACGACGCAAGGAGCCGGTCACGCGTGGCTGCTCCGCCGCTCAGGAGGTTTCCCGATGAACAGCGCCGCCGCCGACACCTGGGAGCGACGAATCCCGCGCGAGCAAATCTGGCCGGTTCTCTCAGGCCTCCTTCTGGTGCTGCTTCTGGCAGCGCTCGACCAGACCATCGTCTCGACCGCTCTGCCCAAGGTCATTGCCGACCTCAAGGGCTTTGACCGCTATAGCTGGGTGGCTACGGCCTACTTGCTGAGCTCGACGGTCACGGTCCCGCTGTACGGCAAGCTCTCCGATATCTTCGGCCGCAAGCGATTGCTCCTGATCGGCGTTGTCATCTTTCTGGCCGGATCGGCGCTCTGTGGCGCATCGCAGAGCATGAACGAGCTGATCCTGGCCCGTGGCTTCCAGGGAATCGGCGCGGGCGCGCTCTTTCCGATCGTCCTGGCCACTTTTGGGGACCTGTTCAGCCCACGGGAGCGGGGCCGATGGCAGGGAGTGGCCGGCGGAGTCTTTGCGCTTGCCTCGATCATCGGCCCGACGACCGGCGGCTGGATCACCGACAACTTCTCCTGGCGCTGGGTCTTCTACGTCAATCTGCCGGTCGGGATCGTGGCCCTGCTCGTCCTCACCTTCCTCATGCCGCCGCTGCGATTCGGCAAGCCGGGCACGAAAATCGATTACCTCGGTGCCGCTGTCCTGATCTCGGCGCTGGTGCCCATGCTCTTAGCTTTCACCTGGGGCGGCTCGACATACGCCTGGAGCTCTCCCCAGGTGCTCGGTCTGCTCGCCTGGTCGGCCATCGCGCTGGCCACCTTCGTCCTGATCGAGCTTCGCACCCCCCAGCCCATCGTCGAGCCGCGGCTCTTTAGGAACAGCATCTACGCCGTCTCGATCATCACCACCTCTCTCATCGGCGCCACGATGTTCGGGAGCATCTTCTTTATCCCGCTCTTCGTCCAGAGCGTCATTGGAAGCTCGGCCACGACCAGCGGGACAATCGTCACGCCATTGATGCTGACCGCCATCACGGGCAGCATCGCATCCGGATTCATGGTGTCTCGTACAGGAAGGTACCGCTACATCGCGATCGCCGGTCTCCTGATCATGGATGCCGGCGCGTTTCTTCTGCTGCGGCTCACCGTCAATTCAACCTATAGCGACGTCCTCCTGGCCATGCTGGTCATGGGCTTGGGTCTCGGCCTGGGCATGCAGCTCTATACGGTGGTGACCCAGAACGCCGTCCCCCAGAACAAGATCGGCCAGGTGACAAGCGGGCTCACGCTCTTCCGGCAGCTGGGGGCAACCATCGGCCTGGCAGTGATGGGGTCGTTCATGACGTCACGCTTCCAGCGCGACATGGCGAGCGATCTGCCGGCCGCCGTCCGCCGTGTCCTGCCTCCGGCGGCTATCGACAAAATGGACAAGCCGCAGGTCCTCATCTCACCACCCGCCCGAGCCGCGATGCGTCATGGCTTTTCCCGCTTCGGCCAGAATGGTGTTGTGCTCTATAACGAGATGCAACATGCCATCAGACTGGCTCTGGCAGCCGCGATACACGACGTGTTCCTGCTGGGCATGATTGTGGCAGCGCTGGCGACGGTTGCCGTGCTGTTCCTGAAGGAGATCCCGCTGCGGAGCGCTGCGGGAGCGACGGAGGAAGTTACAGCGGAGCTGGAGCCGGCGCAGCGAGTTGTGAGCATCTGATCCCTGACTTCCGCTGGACCTTCGCGGCACAATAAAGGGTGCGCACAGCGCGAAGCCGTGCGCACGCAATCTCTCGGCTGGATCCGGGACCGGAGGTCGATCATGAGTACACACCGCCCACCCCGGGCTGAGCTCACTTTGGTGGGCGCCGATAGCCAGGCGAAGCTGGAGCGGCGAGTCGTGGAGGCGGCCGAGGCCGCCCTTGCCGACCGGCACGTGGTCACGGCCATCGACGTGCTGGTGGGCATCGGCTGGTTGTCGCCGCCGCACGTCGAGGAGTGGCGTCAGGGGCGCATCGAGTACCTGGAGGGCGCTATGTCGGTGAACCCAACCAAGATCTCGGCTGCGATGCATGTCTTCCGCCACTGGGCGGAGCGCCGCAGCCTTGTGCCGAGCGAGACCGCGTATGTAGCCCGGACGCGGGATCGTCGGCCCTTGCGATTCAGCGCGAGTGGCGACTCTGCCGTCGAGCGTGCCTACCGGACGGACTGGGTTTCCCCGGACCTATCTGAGGCAAAGCGTCAACGACTGGTCGAACGCCAGAGCCGGCCTCCCGAGTTGGTGGTCATCTGGGCCATCAGCGAGTGGAAGTGCACCGAATGCGGTTCCGGTGGGGAGCTGCTGCTCATGGAAGACGGAGGACCCTTATGTCTGAGATGCGCAGATCTCGATCACCTGGTCTTCCTGGCAGCCGGTGACGCGGCGCTCACCCGCCGGGCGAAGAAGGCGAGCGGGCTGTCCACCATCGTAGTGCGCTTCAGCCGCTCCCGAGGCCGCTACGAGCGCCAGGGGACGCTGGTCGAAGAGGAAGCGCTGGTGCGGGCCGAGCAGGAGTGCCTGGCCGATGAGGAGGCCCGTAACCGACGCCGGCTGCGTGAAGCAGAACGGCGGACCGGCCAGGATGAGGACTTCCTGGCGGCATTCGCACGCGAGATCACCCGGCTCTTCCCGGGCTGCTCACCCGAGCGGGCCGAGACCATCGCACGCCGGGCTACCGCCCGGGGAGGGGGCCACGTCGGGCGAACCGCCGCCGGTCGCGCCCTGGACCCGGAAGCTGTACTCCTTGCCGTGACGGCTGCGGTGCGGCACGACGATACCAGCTACGACCAGCTCCTGATGTCTGGATTGTCCCGTACTGAGGCGCGTGAGCGCGTGCGCCCGGAGGTGCAGCGGGTCCTCGATGCCTGGCGGGCGCACTGAGACCGAGAGTCCTCCGCCACGTAATGGATGCCTTGCTCACCCCTATCTGACCGGATCGACCGCGTGCTCCCGGGGTGATGAGCTGCGTCAATCGGTACCGCGGGAGCAGTGATGGCAGACGCACCTGGCTCGGGTTACAGCCCAGCGTAGACTGCAGCCCCGATTGCTACCAGAACGATCGCGGTGATGGTATTGCCGTTCTTCTCCAGCCAGTCGCCTTTTATCTGGTAACCGGCAAGTGTCGCGCCGACCGTCAGAACCACAAAGGTCGCGAGAGTCACCACGGAAAAGCTGGTGAGCACCCCGATGACGGTTCCGATGCCAAGAGCGCTGGCAGCCAGAAAGATTGGCAGGATCGTCAGATCCGGCGAAGCCGCCGCGCCGAACGGAACTGCAATGCCTGCCAGCCGCCTCGCCAGCGATCCACCGTCCTCCCCAGCACCGGGTGGCCGATGCACCGCTTCGCGCGAATGATCGGATCCCGGCTGATCCTCGTGGTGGTCATCGTCATGGACTTCCCGTACGCGCCCGTTGCCGTGGGAAACATCATGATCGTGCTCGTGGTGATGGCCGTACCCGCTCAGTCCCCAGACTGCAAAACCGACTCCGGTGAGAATGAGAATGACCCCCACGATGTGGCCTTGTTGTGTCTCAAAGGTGGTGCGGAACTGCAGGCCAATGGCGGCGATGATCCCGCCCAGGATGATCGAGGTGAGGACGTGCCCGATCGAGGCCAGTAGACTAATCCGGGCGGTATGAATGATAGTCCAGCGTTGCGTGCGCGCAACGACGGCCAGTGGCACCCAATGATCGGGCAGCACCGAGTGCAGGAACCCGACCGTGCCTGCAGCGACGAGAAGCAGGGGGATTGACGTGTTATGCATAAGCTCGACTACTCTTCGTTCTCTCCATGTTCGTGCACGGGCGCCAGATACGGAATATGATCCGACAGGGCCTGAGCGCGCAGCACGCGCTTGAGGATCTTGCCGGTGGCGCTCTTGGGCAGCTCCGCCACGAACTGGATCTGTTGCGGAACCTTGTAGCTCGCCAGATGGGCGCGGCAGTACGCATCAAGGTCTTCCGCGGCGAGTGGAGCAGCGGGATTCAGGACCACAACGGCCTTGGCTACCTCACCTTTGAGGGAATCGGGAACACCTACAACCGCACATTCCTTGATGGCCGGATGCTGGTACAGCACTTCTTCCACCTCGCGTGGCCAGATCTTGAATCCAGCCGCGTTGATCATGTCCTTAACGCGGTCGACCAGAAACAGATAGCCGTCCGCGTCCATGTAGCCGATATCGCCGGTGTGAAACCAGCCGTCACGAAGCGCTTCCCCCGTCTCCTGCGGGCGATTCCAGTAGCCCAGCATTACATTGGGTCCCCTGATCACAATTTCGCCCCAGTCACCGGGTGCCACGTCGTTGTCGTCGGCGTCGACCACCTTCATCTCAACCATTTCGAGTGGCGTGCCTACCGAGCCCGGTCGGAGCACCCACTCATGGTTGTACGAGGCGAACGGCGACGTCTCGGTCAGGCCGTAACCTTCATGGATCGGTCGGCCAAAAGTCTCCCGCCAACGCGTCGCCACCTCGACGGGCATTGGCGCAGCGGCAGAGAAGTAGTATCTCACACCCGCAAGCTGTTGCGGCTCGATGCCGGCGTTGAGCAGCGCGATGTACACGGTTGGTGTTCCGAAGAACATGCTGACCCCGTTTTTTGTGATGGAGGTCAGAATCTCCTCAGGGACGAAGCGGCGATGGAGAACGATGGTCGCACCGCTGTTCAGGGCAGTGTTCATGATGAAGTTTTGGCCAAAACAGTGGAACAGGGGCAGGAAGAGCAGCAGTCGGTCGGTCGGATCGACGCGCAAAGCATGGCCGGTGGCGTACATGTTCGAAACGACGTTGCCATGGCTCAGTACGGCGCCCTTTTGCTTTCCGGTGGTGCCCGAAGTGTAGAGAATGGCAGCAGGCGCATCGCGGCTCATCGCACGGGCGTTAAAGGCACCGCTCGCGTCCGACGTCAGACCTTCGAGCTCGGGATGTCCCGGTGCGCTCCCCTCGCACAGGACAACACACTCCTGCCTCGCGTCGATTCCCAGGAGCGGCTGCAGCTGCGGAAGGAGCGCGGCGGTGGTGAACACCGTTTGAGCGCCACTATCGGTCAGCACATGATGTAGCTCATCCGAGGTGAGCATTGTGTTTACTGCGACCGAGATGGCGCCGATTTTCTGCAGGGCCAGGTAGGCGATGGGAAACGCCGGGATGTTCGGCAAGAAGAGCGCTACGCGATCTCCTTCCCGAACGCCCATACCAGTCAGTCCGTGCGCCGTGCGGTCGACCGCGATCTGAAGATCTCCATACGTCAGGACGTGATCCTCAAACACTATGGCCGGCTTGGATGAGAAATGCCGGGTGGCGCGCTCCAGGTTCTCCGCAATGTTCATGCACTCATCCTTCTGCGAAATCGTGAGCGGGCTCGGACGCATGCTCGGCCCCGCACGCGACCACGAACGACAGACGCAGCGGCTCGATCACCGTTCTTGTTCAGGTGGTGAGGCGCTCGCAGCGAATAGCCGAAAGCGGACCGCAGCCTCGCCCCACACCTGCTCCAGATACTGGCGCACGGCCTGCACACCCAGCTCGTGCAGCCGGTAGAGATGCCGGGTCCCAACCTGCTCGTCGACCACCAATCCGGCGCCGTTCAACAGGTGAAGGTGGCGCGAGCCTGCCGGACGGCTGATGGGAAGCTCGTCCGCGATTTCGCGAACCGAGCGCGGCCTTTCCGCCAGCAGCTCGACAATCGCCCGCCGGTGCCGGTTCCCTGAAGCGTCGAATGGGTCTCCCGCCAGCACAACAGTATCAACCGTTCGGCCTATCACCGCGTCCGGTCCAGGAGCGCACTGCACGTCCGACGCTTGCTCAGGCTACCTGTGGGCCACGGGTCCCCGAATTCGCCAACCCTGCGGATCCAGCTCCAGCTCATCGACGAAGCACCAGCCCCAATCCTCGCCCGGCTCGAACGATTTTACGATGGGGTGCTCTGTGCTGTGAAAGTGCCTGGTAGCATGCCTGTTCTTCGACGAGTCGCAACAGCCAACATGGCCGCAGGTCATGCAAAGTCGTAGGTGCACCCAGCTGTCGCCGATCCTCATGCAGTCTTCACAACCATCGGCGCTGGGCGTTACTTCGTGAACGTCCGATAAGTGCGTACAGCTGTCGTTCATTATCCTTATCCTCTCAAAAATATTGGTATGGTCCGGAAGGGGCCTTCGCTTGTGCGCTCAGACCGCACTGGAGGCAGCCCAGATGTTCACGCGTCCCTCGGTTGCATATCGGTCGATTTCGGCCAGCTCCTCCTCGGAGAATTCGAGATGTTTCAGCGCTTCGAGGCTATCCTCCAATTGGGCCACACTACTGGCGCCGATGAGCGCTGACGTCATGCGCGGGTCGCGCAGCACCCAGGCGATTGCCATCTGAGCCAGCGACTGACCACGCCGCGACGCCATCTCATTGAGGGCACGAATATGTGCCAGGTTATCATCGGTCAGGAAATCGGGCGAGAGCGACGAATTCTCGGTGGCGCGGGAGCCCTCCGGAATGCCGTGCAGGTACTTATTGGTGAGCATGCCCTGGGCCAGCGGAGAAAAGGCTATGCAGCCAACGCCTTCTTCTTCCAGTACACCAAGCAGCTCAGGCTCGATCCAGCGGTTGAGCATGGAGTAGGACGGCTGGTGGATCACCAGTGGCGTGCCGAGCCGGCGCAGGATCGTTGCCGCCTCTCGGGTTCTACCGGCCGAATAGGAGGAGATGCCTACGTAAAGCGCCTTGCCCGCTCGCACTGCCGCATCCAGCGCCCCCATCGTCTCCTCCAGCGGTGTCTGCGGATCAAAGCGGTGGGAGTAGAAGATATCGACATACTCCAGACCCATTCGTGTCAGTGATTGGTCAAGGCTTGCCAGGAGGTACTTGCGGGAGCCCCATTCACCGTACGGCCCGGGCCACATGTCGTACCCAGCCTTGGTTGAGATGATCAGCTCGTCGCGGTATGGTCGGAGGTCGGAGGCGAGGATGCGGCCAAAGTTCTCCTCGGCCGATCCGTAAGGCGGCCCGTAGTTGTTGGCCAGGTCGAAGTGGGCGATTCCGCGGTCAAAGGCACGGTGCAGGATAGCGCGCTGCGACTCGAGTGGGCGGTCGTGGCCGAAATTGTGCCAGAGACCAAGCGAGATGGCAGGCAGGAGCAGCCCGCTCCGGCCGGAGCGACGATAGATCATCGAATCGTAACGGTCTGGAGCCGGTTGATACATGATGGACTCTCCTCGAAATCTCGATCCCGAATTCTTCTGCCGGCGAGACGGAGCAGCCGGCCTACGACTAATTGCGGAGCGTACGGCCTACGACTAATTCGGACTATCCTGATTCGATCGTAGCGCTCAGACCATAAAACTGAAGATTTCGGTCAACTTAGCGCCACCACGGTACTCGCGCCGCCTCGACGGCGGCAGCGACCGGTTCCTCCAGATCAGCGGCAAGCTCTCCCAGCTGCTCAAGCCATTCAGCCGCCGAGACCACGGCAATAGCGGACCGACCGCGTGCCGGACCATCCCGCCAAAGCCGCAGGCAAGTGAGAGAGGCATCCCGCAGCCCCTTGTCGGACACCCGATCCAGAGGTCTCGATGCCCTGCGGATGTTGCTAAGCCGGTCGGCCAGCCGTAGGAAGTCCTCGAGTACAAAGGGGATTTGGCCTCGGATAGCCAAAGCTCCCGCGGGGCAGTCCTCGGCGTAGTAGCCCATGTCGGCTACCACGTTGATTGAATCGCCGGCCATCATCGCATTTGTCCCGGAGGCAACCAGAAAACCCGCCGTTCTAGGGTCCAGTGGCTTGGCGCCCCGTTCGTAGAGGAACTGGTCGAATGCCTCCCGCGCCCGATCGCGGTCCCGTACGGCCAGACTCCTTGCCCGGAGCGTATCCTCAGGCGGACCACCCTCCAGGACTCGGTTGAAGCACGCAGCCAGGTAGCTAGTGACGGAGCGGTACGTCCCGGCGATTGCGAGCCCGAATTCTCTTCGTGCGCCTCGCGGCCACAGAAGGATCCCGGCGACAACGCTGATCGCGGCGCCGACTGCCACATCCTCGATACGGGCGAGCCCGATTCGCCATCCCACCGGCGAGATCAAGTTGAAGAGGATGACCAGGTTGATGGTAAATGCTGCCTGGCCAACCACGAACCCAAGCGCGGTCGAGGCGTATGCGGCAAGAAAGACGGCGATGGGCAGCGCCGCCCACAACGCAGCGGAGGTTGCACCGACCAATACCGTGAAAAGCCCCCCAACGACAAAGCCGGCAACGGTGCCTGCCAGGGCTTCTACGGTCGTCCTCCCAGTTCCGAGCGCGTTGGATCGCAGCACCGAAAGAGTCCCGAGCACAACCCAGAAGGCGTGGGAGAGCGCCAGGACCCTCGCCACAAGTACGGCGAGCGCGAGTCCGATTCCAACCCTCACGCTGTTGTGAAGGGTGCTAGACGTGGGGACAAGATAGGTTCTGACGGTCCGCGCGATCCGGATCAACACGATACTCGTGCCCTCACGGGGAGTGCCGGTAGGGAGGGGCAGCTCGGCAGCCAGGGTCCGGCCGGCTGCGATAACGGCATCGCTTCCAATCGCCAGCGCCAGGTACGAAACAACTCTGAGCACATGGTCGGCATCCAGACCCGCGAGGACTTCTTCCGGCGATCTGCCGGCACGAAGTGCATCCCCGGCCCAGCGGTCCAGGGCCTGGCGGTGGACAAGTCGTGCCTGCCCCAGCTCCAGTAGATTCGGCGCCTCGCCCCCGATCAGCACCGGTGCGCTGGCCTCGAGCGTCTGCACCACGGCAGCCGCGAGCCGGTCGCCTTCCTCGATACACGGACGGGGACCGGGCAGCAGCTGGAAAGGCCGGGTCACGAACTGCAGCGTTCGCTCGAGCTCGCTGAGCAGCTCCACGAATGCGCGAGCTCGGCGGGTAGGGCCAATCGGCCGCCTCGGCGTAGCGGCATACTCCCGGCGCGAAACAGCCGAACACCACAAAGGTCGTGAGCTGCACATCCTTAATGACGAGTTTCGCGAAGGCGAATGTGGCAGGAATGACCAGCGCTGCCCTGACTGATCGTCGCAATCCGGACAGCCCCGGATCATCCGGCAGAAAGGCCCTCAATCGAGCACTCCACGCCTGCGCCATTCCGAGTCCCGTCTGCGCAAGCGGCCCGTTCATACGATCAGCGTACCGTAGCAATCATCCGCGGGCCGAGTGGTTCATGGACCGGGCACTCTCCGGGTGTCTCCCGCCGGACGTCCGAGCAAGACCGTCCCCGGTTCGTGGGCGGTCAGGCGGCCCGGCTACCCGTAGTTCCGTAGGGGCCGGCTCCTGCCGTGCCCGCCCTCGGGTGCTGCCGGGCCAACGCGGGCCGTTCGACGAAGACATCGACCCCTACGGCCAGTCCCGTGGCAGAGGTGACCAGGCGGGCACGGCGGAGCCGGCCCCTACGTGAGCTATTCGCCGGCGGCATCAATGGTTCAGGCTAGAGAGCTGCCAGGACGCTCGGTGAGGCGCCTTCCCCAGGTGAGATAGATCATCACCGCGACGAATCGACGAGAGACTCCGCTAGCGTGTGCTCCGTCAGCTCAACGTAGGGACGCGCGCCCAGGCGACGGAAGATAGTCAGGGCTTCCTTCAGCCGGCCACGTGCCACTTCTGAGTTTCCAACTCGCAGTAGCATGGTCCCGTACTCGTAGAGCGTGCGGCCGGCAGCGTAGGGACAGGAGGTCGCCTCTGCCAGGCTGAGTGCCTCCTCGAAACTCTCCTCTGCCTCTTCCCACCGGTCCTCCCGGCTCAAGACTGTCCCCTGGACTCGTAGCGCCTCTGTAAGGGTCATACGTATGTCTTTTGCCCTGGCTTCGCGAATCGCGTCGCTCGCAATCTGGAGTGCTTTCGCGAGCTCGCCCATGTCCGCATAGGCTCGGGCCAAGACCGGCAGGGCTTCGAGCAGAGAATCCTGGCTCAACCCTGGAAAATCAGGAGGCGGCTCTATGCGATTCCGCGCGCGCTCGGGATGTCCCTCCAGGAGATCACGCTCGGCCAACAGGATGTAAGCGCGGTAGACCAGCCGGAAGTCTCCCGTACTCTCGGCAACAGCGAGATGCTCCTGCAGATGGCGGATTCCGCTTTGCCACTCTCCCCTGGCCATGGCCAGCGCTCCAAGTCCATAGAGAGGGCTCTTCGTATCCGCACGGGCATTGAGCTCCTCGTAACCCGACAGTGACCGCTCGAAGAGCGCGCGGGCCTCGTTCCATTCGCCTCGCCAGAACGCGACAAGGCCGGACGTGTACGTCACAAGGGCGATTCGCGACCTGTCTCTCAGCCGTTCCACCAGCTCGAGCGCCCGACTCAGATAGCGGGTCGCCCTGTCCATGTCCCCCTTTTCGGAGTAATAGGGACCAAGAGCACAGAGGGCGCGGTACAGCGTCGTCAGATCCCCAATCTCCTCTGCCAGCTGAATCACGTCCTCCAGCGCTCGGCCGAAGTCGGCGGATCGACCCATGAAGGGCAGGGTATACGCTCGCACCAGCTCTGCCTCAGCAAACAGCCGGTGATCGCCGGATGACCGGGCGAGCGCTGAAGCGCGCTCGGCGGCTTCGAGCTGATCGCCATACTGCCCGTGCGCAAAGGAAAGGAACGCCAGGCTCAGATTCAACGCAGCGAGACCCGGCGAGGACACGTCACTGCCGAGAGAGCCGAGCGCGCCCTTCACACGAGCAATGCCTTCGTCAAGCGCTCCTGCAGCCAGATGCACGCGGCCAATGTGCGCCACGGCTTTGCGCTGACCCTCGCGATCTCCGACCGCGGAATATCGCTCCGCCCCCCGCTCCAGCACCTCGATGGCTTCGCCATATCGGCCCACTATCTTCAGCAGCGCGCCCAGCTTCTCCAACACCTGTGCTTCCAGCCGGACGTGTTCACCGCCTGGATCCGTAGGGGCCGCCGCAGGTGGCGGCCCGCTCGTCTGCAGATCCGCCAATAAGCCCAGCGCCGTCCGATAGTGCTGTTCCGCCTCGTCGTATGCATAAAGAGACGCCGCATGGTCTCCGGCCAGAATGCTATAACGCAGCGCCTGCTCCCGGTTCTTTCCATGCAGACTGTGCCAGGCCAGCTCGGCGGCGTGCTCGTCGCTACGGTCTCCATAGAGCGTCTCCAGCGTCAGCCCGGCGCGGCCGTGGAGGCGTGTCCTGCGCTGCGCGGGGATGCGGCCGTAAGCTACCTCTCGCAGAAGCGGGTGCCGGAACCTATACCCTCTGTCCGTCTCTCCCAACAGGTACGAGCTCTGTCCTACCTCGAGCGCTGCGAACAGCGAGCGTTCATCGCCGTCCCACAGCGCCTCCAGGGCAGCAAAGGCGAACTCACGTCCAAGCACCGATCCGAGGGCGAGCGCCTCCTGCGCGTCCGGCCCCAGGCGGCACAATCGTCGCACTACCGTTTCTCGCACCTCCGGTGGAAGCTCGATCGCCGCACCTTCGGCCAGCTGCCACCCATCCTCACCCTGTTCCAGCTGCTTTTCCTGCTCGAGGAGGCGCAGCATCTGGACCGCAAAGAAGGGGTTCCCTCCACTTTGTTCGTACAGACTCTTGACCATGCTCCCGGCACAACGACTTCCCAACCGTCCTTCCAGGATCGTGCCCAGTTCAGTTTCCTCGAGAGGCACCAGCGAGATAACCGAGCCCAACCCTGAACGAGGTCCACCTGGCGGGCTCTGCCCGGTAGGGGCCGCCCTTGTAGGGGCGTCCCCTTGTGGGTGCCCTCTCGGCCCTCCACTGTGCTCCACGGCCCACTGCAATCCGCCATGGCCCGCTCCGGCCCGCAGCTCGGCTTCCAGCAGGAGGAGCGGCGAACTCGACGAAACCTCCTCCCGCCGGTAGGCACCAACGATCAGCAGTTGATCCAAAGACGGCTGGCGGAGGAGGAAATGGAGCAGCTGCAACGTTGCCTCGTCGGCCCAGTGGAGGTCATCCAGCAGCAGCACGAGCGGCCTGTCCTGGGAAATGTGCTCGAGCGCCTGGCTCACCGTCGTAAAGAGCGCCAGGCGCCGGTCCTCTGCTTCGGGGGACACTGTTTCCTCAACGCCTGCAAGCCGGGTTCGCAGCTCGGGCACAATCTGGGCAAGCCCGAACTCGAGGCCCTCGAGCTGGGTCCGCAAGACCGGCTCACGCTGCGTACGCACATAGTCCGCCAGGGCATCATGAATAGGACCGTACGGCAGACGGCTCTCCTGTTCGTAGCAGCCACCTGCCAGCGCGAGCATGCCGGCATCACGCGCTCGGGACGCGATTTCCGCCAGCATTCGTGTCTTCCCCATTCCAGCCTCGGCGGCGAGCAAAAGTAGGCGTGGGGTGTCGGCGCCCTTGCGGTGCAGAGCAGGAAGGATCGCCCCAAGCTCTCCCTCGCGGCCCACGAATGGGCCAACGGCAATAAGCGGGAAGCTTGGGACGACCGGCAGAATCTGACGAGGCTCTTCATCCGGCGCCGGCCGCAGCGCTGCCTGATTCAGGTATTCCTCGAGCCGCGAAACCATGGCCAGCGTCTCCGGCTCGGGCGGCACATCCATCTCTTGGGAGAGCCGCTGCTCGAATTGCCGGTAGCGCCGCAGGGCCTCGGTGCGCCGCCCCAGGTCACCAAGGATCGAGAGGAGCTCCTGCAACGCCTCTTCGTCCAGTGGATCGCTCTCCAGCAGCAGCTCCAGCCAGAGAGCCGCGTCGGCCTGCGATCCGCGCGCACGATAGAGCCGGGCCAGGCGCAAACAAACTTCTCTCCACCTCCGATGCGTTCCGTCCCGGATCGGCAAGGCCCAATCCTCATAGCGATCTTCCGTCAGGGGCTCTCCCCGGTACAGCTTGGCCGCTTCCACGAGCGCAGGAATATCCTTTCCGGATCCCGCGGCCAGCTTCTCGAACTGCGCGAGATCCACTTCCCAGACGTAGGCCGGATTCAGGGTGATCCAGCCGTGTTCTGAGAGGACGGGAGATGGATCACCGCCGCCGAGTGCCAATCGAAGGCGGTGGACCAGCAAGCGCACGTTGCCTGCTCCCGTCTCAGGTGCGGCCTCCGGCCAGAGCAGATCGGTGATCTCGTCCCGCGAGCGCCGGTATCGATGCGCCGTGGCCAGCAGCTTGAAGAGCGTCACCACTCTCGGTTGCCACCTACCAACCTCGATCGCGACGTCATCTCGCTCCAGAGCAAAGGGGCCCAGGAGCTGTACGCGGAAAGATGGAGCGTTGCACGGTGCTGACTGTTGCGATACCACCGGATACCGTCTCCAGACTACCGAGTGGCGGCGAAAAGCACGTCAGGCCAAGTGACGATCATCCCGTCTGCCGCTCTTCTGGGGGGAGTCGATCAGTGATTGACATCATAGTGCACCTGATCCGCACTTAAGTCAAGAGGTCGAAAGTGCACCATTCTCGGCCTCCGACCCGGCTCGGGCTACGCGAGCTGAAGTTCTGTCCCGGCCCAGCAGCCGATTTCTGCGCCCAGTTCCCCTGTTATCCGGCCATGTCACGCAAATGTAACGCGAATGTCACGACAAATTAACGGACTTGTAACTGTTGCGAAACGCCCAGGTCGCTACCTTGACCGACGAGCAATAGCTCCGCCGGTGGAGAACTTCTCTCCCCGGCGCACTCAAAGGAAAGGTGGTACGACATGGCAACGAACAACAGCTCTCTGGCAACCGGAATGGACGGGACTCAGTCGACGGCGCGCAGGACTCTCTCTCGGCCCCGGCGGCTGGCCATATCGATCCTGTTTCCAGCGCTCCTGGGGATCGGATTTTCGCCGGCACTAAGCGTCGCAGTCCATCATGGGAGCAGTAGCTACGTCGCGGATCCATGCGCCGGCTGCGGCTCTCCCTCGATCTAGTACCGTCCAGATTGCGGCCCCTCTACATGAGCCGGTGGAAGCGCGAGTGAATACGGCGAGAGTGGCGAGCGGGTGCTGTGTAGCACCCGCTCGTGGCGCGCAAAGTTCGGGGTATAATCCGCACACAGATCAAAGCCCGCTCGGCCAGTACCCAGGAGACGAGCGCTCATCGACGTGCACCCCAATGCGCTCCGCACCGCCACGCGCTACCGGGTCCTCTTGCTCGGCCCCTTTCGCCTGGAGCGAGACGGCATTCCGCTGGATGTCGGCGCGTGGCAATCCCGCGTCCAGTCTCTGTTCAAGCTGCTGGCCACCGCACCCAATCGTCAGCGCCTGCGCGATGACCTGATCGACATCCTCTGGCCCGACGCGGCTCCAGACACGGGAGCGGGCAATCTCCGGATGTTGGTCCACCGGTTGCGGCTGACGCTCGGCGCCGGTGGACCGTCGCCGGTGCTGTCGGATCACGGGTGGATTACGCTCAACCCTGCCTACGATTGGGAGCTGGATCTCGATCGTCTCGAAGCGCTACTGAGGGATTCAGATGGCGGGATCGGCGTCCTCGAGCAGGCGGCTGAGCTGTGCCGGGGAGAGCCGCTGATCGAGGATCGCTACGAAGACTGGGCAGCGCCGATCCGGGATCGGGCGCAGCGTACCTGGCGTGATCTGACCCTGCGACTGGCGTCCCTGCATCGGTCTCGTGGCTCATTCGATGAGTCGATCCGCTGGTATGAGCGAGCGCTCGAGGCCGACCCACTTGACGAGGAGGCGCTGCGTGGACTCCTGGCCGTACTGAGCGTGGTAGGAAGACCGGCGGATGCGGTGCGGCGATACCAGCAATTCGAGCATCGCCTCGCCGAGGAAATGGACGTTCCGCCGTCTCCCGAGACGCTCGAGCTTATCCAGGGAATCAGGACCAAAGTGAGCGATCCCTCGTCGCCTCGGGGTCGGGAAGGCCCTCTCACGGTCGGTCGGTTCCTGGGTTCGATCCCGGAGGGGCCGCTGGTGGGTCGAGAGGAGGAGCTCGAGCGCAACTTTCTTGCGGTTGAAGCGGCGGAGTCCGGCTCAGGGCGGTTGGTGCTGCTGGCAGGTGAGCCCGGCCTCGGCAAGACGCGGCTGGCGCAAGAGGCCATGATGCAGCTCCTCGACCGTGGGTTCGTCGTCGTGGCGAACTCCTGCTACGAGCAGCATCGAGCAATACCCTTCTATCCCTTTCTCGATCTCCTAGCTCGGGCGTTTGCTGCCGCACCTCCGTCCATTCACCGTCAGGCTTCTCAACGCTGGCCGCATCTACACGTACTGTTGCCGGACGAGACCGGTGCGGCCGAGGTGGACGGCCCTGAGGGGCAGTACCTGGACGGAGCTGAGGAGCAGTATCTGCTGTTCCGGGCCGTCACGGGATTCCTGACCGCCATGGCCGATAACCAGCCGCTCGCAATTCTGCTGGACGATCTGCAATGGGCCGATGAAGGCAGTCTCGAGCTGCTGCAGCATCTCGCGCGCCAGACCCGCGGTTCCCGTGTATTGCTTCTGGCAACCTACCGCGACAGCGATATCAGCAATGAGCACCCGCTGGGAACAGCAGTGCGGGCGCTCACCCGCGACGGACTGCTGGATCGCCTGACATTGCGGCATTTGAGTCCGGAGAAGACGGCGGTGCTGGTAACGGCGATGCTTGGCGAGATGGCCGGGGCTCAAGAGTTCGCGGATTTCGTCTACCGGCGCACCAAGGGAAGTCCATATTTCATCCACAAGATGGTGCAGACACTGGGCGGTCGCTACCGGCTCGTGCGCCAGATCGGCATGGGTGGCATGGGCAGGGTGTTTGAAGCGCTGGATGTCCAGACCGGCGAGAGGGTCGCCGCCAAGATCATGTTCTCGCGCACCGAGATCAGCTCGAGGGCGCTCCTTCGTTTCCAGCAAGAAGCGGCAGTTCTCGCCGCGCTGGATCATCCCAATATCGTCAAGATCCACACCACCGTCGCCGACGAACACACCAGCTGCATCATAATGGAACTCCTGGACGGGCGCCCCCTAGGCCATCTGCTGAGAGACTCAGAGGATGGCAGGCAGCTTCCGCTTGCGTCCATCAGGGAGCTCATGCGGCAGGTAGCCGGCGCACTGGCTTCCGCGCACGAGCGCGGGATCGTCCATCGGGACATCAAGCCGGACAACATGATCGTGGGGGCAGACAACCACGTCACGGTGACGGATTTCGGAATCGCACGGCTGGTACGGCCCCGTGGTGATGCCTCGGTCTTGACGAGCACCGGCATGACCATGGGCACGCCACTCTATATGGCTCCAGAACAGATCGAGGGGAAAAAGGTCGATGGCCGGGCTGACATCTATGCGCTCGGTGCCGTCATGTACCAGTTAGTCACGGGCCGACCTCCTTTCGAAGGAGGCGATCCTCTCTCCATAGCTTTCAAGCACGTCAACCAGCCGCCCGATCCGCCCAGCTGGCTCAACGCGAATCTGCCGGAGGACTGGGAAGCGCTGAT